>Ga0075426_10000251_pt1 | contig 35649 bp, 27 predicted proteins | sample SoiMethybrSBSTD5_FD_75304 | JGI IMG/M metagenome (GOLD analysis project Ga0075426, IMG submission 75304) | Bulk soil microbial communities from a Populus tree surrounding site in Tennessee, USA - Soil MetaG P. TD hybrid SBSTD5 | ecosystem: Environmental > Terrestrial > Soil > Tree plantation... | reverse complement strand
AGCGATCGGTACACAGCGCCCTCATACTGGAAGCCTTTCTCCAAAACGTGAACCGTTATGTTCTGATCTCGGAACGCGCGCCTCAAGATGGTGCCGGGCTTCGGTAAACGGGCATCGCGATGCCGGCCCGCAGTCGTCGCCACGCCTGATGCCCCTCGGGGCGCGCTCAGACGAAGATCGGCATCGCGAGCCAGGCTGAGTGCCCGCTCGCGAGCGCGCTCCGACAGATCCCCGTCTGCCAGGGCCTGGAGCCTCCAGGCAATGCGCCGTACCAGGAACTGCTTGTGATTAGAACGCGACGTTTCACCGAAGAGATCCAGGTACCGGACCTTCAATTCAGCGACCGTTTTGTGTCGTAAATAGTCAATTTCGTGTCGAATTGATGCACTTTCTGCTCGGTTTTGTGCGTTCATGTTTTCTCCGTTTCGTCTCTCCGAAGCTAAAGCCGAATGTGCGTGGCGACCGCGCCAGCACGCGTCGGGACACGTTACATGGACGCTCTCGGGGGAGAAAAATGCAAGCCGGTGGGAAAGGGATCCTGTCCTAGGGGGTGAGGCGCAAAAAGCATCAACAACGAGCATCCCGAGTCAGCGGTAAGTCTTTGAAACAACAAAGAAAGATGGGTCTGAAACGTGGAGGGGAAAACGGCGTTTTAGCTTCAGAAGTGGTCAGAGGAAAAATTCAAAAACCTTTCAATTCCTTTCATTTTCTTTCATCGCCTCTCTCCTGTTGAGAACCGGCATGCGCGGGGACCCAAAGAAATCTGCCCACTGGATAGTTAACAACGTTCGACGCGTGCGGGAAGTGGATAGGATTCGTCTCGGAGGTACAAGCGCCAGATCGTCCCTCGGTGCTTGGCTTTGCTACGGCCAAGGTTAGACGCGCCATCGTCCACTAGTCAGTTGCTCGCGGAAGCTAAAAACTGGGTAGGCTTGCGTTCGGCATGTGGAGCAAGTAAGACGAATCTGCGCCAGACAACTCGCAACGCAGCGACCAACGGCACGGAAAGATAGATTCCCACGATCCCACCGATCGCGCCGCCCACCATCAATGTGAATATTGCCAGTAATGGATGGATTTCCAATTCGTGTCCCATGACACGCGGAGCAATCCAGTAGTCCATAAGCATGCGCCAGACGCCGAGAAGTGCGGCCATCCAAATCCAGTGGGAGTGGGTGAGAACGCCGACAGTCACAATCGCGGTTGCCGCAGTCATCCAACCTGCCACGGGAATAAATTCAAGAATTCCGGCCAAGAGTCCCAACGCTAGCGCGTGGGGAAAGCCAAACACGAGCATCCCTGCCGAACAATAGATGAGAGACAGGCCGGCGAGAATTACCTTTGCCCGGATATAGTGTTGGAGCATCGCATTCAACTCGGCGGCCAATGACCGCGCAGCCTCGCAAGTTTCCCTCGTCGAAACAAGGCCGATCAGTTCGTTCGCGAGATTTTCACCATCACTCAGAAAAAAGATGGCGAGGATTGGAACTAAAACGATTCCACTGATCGCCGCAGACGCAAATCGCTCGATAGCTCTGATAAGGCCCTGAATAGTTGCCGCGTGCTGGGCCAAGAAGGACTTCAAGCGAAGTGCCTGCGCGTCGTCCCACCCATAGTCATGGCCCATCACCATCGCAATATCGCCTGTCGAGAGACTGTCCATCAAAGCTGGCATCTGCTTCAAGAGTCTATCGGTTCTAGGAAGCAATTCCGGAGCAAGGCCATAGGCGCTCAACCCGATGAAAATGAGCACAGCTAGATAGGCCTCTGCTATATGAGGTCCTCTCAGGTCTTTGAAAAACAGAGAATGGCGCTGCAGGAATCTGACGACCGGATCTATCAAATAAGCGAACAGGATCGAGAAGGCGAAGATCACGATGACTGCTCGAGCGATGTAGCCGATGGTCAGTATAACTGCGAAGAGCAGGATTGTTAGCAGTACGTTTGCGGTGCGGCGATCGAGGAATGACATATGTCTTCACCAAGGAGAACGTCGGTGTCGAAATTAGTCCGGCTGGGCCTCTAATTTTTGTTTGATTGAGACAAGGGCCTGCTCAAGTGAGGAGCGGGTTTTACCGACCGCCACTTTGCGCACAATGCTTCCTTTCAGTCCAGTCAGCCCCGCCTGTTGTGAACCCTTCATGGTAATCAGGTAGAAGCCGACTTGGTTTGGGCGTTGCGTATCTCTGACGCAAACGGTTAGATCCAGGGCAGTTTCAAAGTAGTGGCTCGCGTAGAGCTGCTTCTCGGCTACTGCATATGCCGGTTCGTTCGGAGCCGTGCCGTGATAGACAATCGTTTGGACGATGCGAAGGGTCGGTTTTAGTCCGAAATTTACCATCTCCCAATGGAACTCAGTTTCGACGTTGTCCAGTTTCACATTCGGATAGTCGAGCAAATAGCGGTTCAGATCGGGTAGATACACGGGAAGCGCCTTCGAGCGGCTCAACAAGGACGCGAAGATCTCAGCCACCGCTGCGGGATGATTTTTGTCGCGATAGGTTCCAAGAGCAGTGTTGCCACCTTGCTTGTAACGTAGGAGGGCTTGAAGCGCCAGCTGCTGCGCCAGGTGATTCACTTGGTCTGGTGTGTCCGGCGCGGACCAATTCACAGACTGCTGGAAAGCTTCCATCGCCGTGGTCGGCAGTTGAACTTCACATTTGCCTGGCTTGCAACTTTTCAATTGCTTGATGTCTTCCTCGTCTAGTGTGAAGCCTGTGAAGTCAGAAAGCTCCGGCGGATCACTGAACTTTCGAATCGCGAGATAACTCGGAAGCTTACGGAGGGCATCGATGTCCGATGCAAGTCTAAGATAGCGTTCGGGGGTGGATTCTACGTATACCGAGCCGAAAACAAACACCTCATCTGGAGTCCGTGAATCCAATATCTTTGCAATCGCCTTTCCTTTACGAATTGCTGCAATCTGATCGTTACTGAGACCTACGAAGTCGTGAAAAAACTTGTTCGGCTCGCCTGCCTGGCTGGTAGCGCGAAGTCCGTCGTTGACTAGGGGCCAGTGGACGAGGACGACTAAGATCGCAGTCCGAATTCGTGTTTGCATCGCGGTTGAGCGTCGTTTACTTGGGATTTGCGTTTTTGCCTCTCAAGCACCGTTCAGTGTACACCCATCCGGCCATCTTTTGACCCCTGCAAGTGCAATCCTCCCGCCGTGGGGCGCCTTTGCCTCTATCGTAAGTGGTTGATTCTAGGTAGATGGAGGTTGGTCTTTTCTGCCCCATAACCCCCCACGGAGGCCCGGCGTGTGATCAATGTGTGATCAAGACAGTCCCGTGATGCACCCGTTTTCGACTCAGCCGCTCTCTCCAGAAGACCCGCGAGAGTCCGGTCGCCAGCGTCTGCCTGGAGCGGCCAGACAGGCTCAAAACCGATAGGTAAGACCAAGATTGAAGAACACAATTGCATTCGAGGGAGGGGACTGCTTCAAAAACGCCCCCGTAACAAAACCGGCGAGGTTCAACGCTGCGAGGAAATGCTCACTGATAGCCCAACGAATCTCCAGATTGGGTTGACTCCCGACATACCGTGCATTGCTAAGGTTCGCCGGCCGCAATGGCACGTTCCCAAAAGTATAGAGCGCGTCCTTCGTGCTCTCGCGCCAGAACCATATCCACTCGAAAGTTCCGGTTACGTTCAGCAAGGGACGGAGCACGAACTGGGGCTGAACGGACAACAGATTTGCCGGCCCCATCAGCGCGAACTTCGACCCGAAATACGCCCCTCGCGGAAAAAACGCGTTCAAGGTGCCGAGGGTACCCGGCTGTCCGTTGTCTCCGCTGATGGCATCGGCCTGGAGGCCGAAACGCACGGGCCACACGGAGCCGGGAAGCGTCCACCCGAAATTCCCTCCTGCACCCCAGGCGCGGATCGAGCGATTCCCGAAGGTGCCCCACTGGAACCCGCTCTCAACGTTGTAATCAAAACCTGCCCTTGGTGGCTCGCCGGGTAAGCGGTTGAAATATCGCCCGCCTACCATGCGACGGTGCTCTCGTGCGGATTGGTTGCCGTACGTCGCTAACTTCGCATCGTAGTCGAGAAAGTAGACATCTGTCATGAACCGCGGGCTCCAGCGCACATTCGAGGCATACAAGCCCCACAGGGTGATCTCAGGGTTGGGTATGTCGTCCCACGCGCCAGGGTTGGTCTCCACTGGCTTGACGGCGATCAAATCGATACGCCCCTTCGGTTTGTCATACCCGATGCGGATGCCATCGAAGGCGCTTCTTACGTTCACCCCCTCGTTGTTATCGAGAAGGCGCCCTGTTCCGAATGAGACTTCCTGACGTCCGACGATGATATCCCAGCCGGGGTGTGGATCGTGAAGATTACCGCCGAACTCGACGAAACCTTCATGTGCATCGGCAATGTCCTTGTCGATGACTGGCCGAGGGCCAGCCTTCTTGTCGCCCACGTCGTCAAACGCCAGCGTCACAAAAATGCGAACATGATCTCCGAGGCGTAGGTCAGCACCGGGCATCAATCGTTCGAAAACGTAACCTGTCGGATCTTGCGGTCCTGCCCCCCATGCGTTGTTATCGAGATACTGAAATTCCGTCCGATTCTCAACGCTCAGCGTTAGGTAGTTTGTGCCGGACTCGTTCAGTGGAATGAACTTCAACCTATCATAAGGATCGACCCGTAGGGATGGGTCGCGCAAGAAGCTCCAGTCTTGAAATCTCGGGAAAGGGCCAAGCGCAGGCCGTACGTCCGGCTGTGGAGCATCTACCGGCGAGGGATCGGGTGTCTGTGCGTTCACCACCCCCGCGACAAACAGGCATGGCCCAACAATAAGTAGACAGCGCGCAAGTATCGAGAGCCCTAAATGTGCCGTAAATTGATGCGTTTCTTCAAACGCCGTTGCCTTTTGTACATCGCTCATCTCACTCCTTCTTGTTCTGCGGGAACACCCTTTGCCAGCTCGACACAGTCAGCAACCCTCAGTAATCACCGCTGAGCAGGGCGCCCGTCAACCGATGTGACCTTCTCGCGATCCCATGTAAGCTCTTGCTGCACGCATCCATAACTCTTGCGAGCCCTTCTATAGCTTGTAAAGTGCCATGGCGTTCTCGTAAGCGATTTTGCGACGGTCGCTCTCGCTGATCGCTACCGTATCGATGAATTCTCCGCCCTCAGCGTAATCCTCGTACGGGTAGTCATTTGAAAACAGGATGCGATCGGCGCCCATGGTAAGGATCGTGCAATGAAGCGCCTGGGTGTTGAAGTTGCCGCTCGTGGTGACCCAGATGTTCTCCGCGAGATAGTCGACCACGCGCTTCTTGGTGAAACGGCCATTCGGACTAAAGTTGATGCCGTGCTGAATGCGCCAGGCGAGAAACGGTATGGACTCGCCGAGATGTCCCAGCACCAGCTTGGCCGTCGGAAAACGATCAAAGATGCCGCTATAGACAATGCGCAGCGCATGCGTCGCGGTCTCCGGGGCGAAACCCCAGTTCGCGCCCGTAAGTTCCGGATGGTTGTCGTACATGACAGCCTTGTGCGACGCGCGTGGGTGGAGGTAAAGCGGCACATCAAGCGCCGTCAGCGCCTCCCAGAACGGAGCCATCCGCGCATTGTCCAGATAGACCAAATTGTCTGGGGTCTCGACCTGGGTATAGCCGTTCACCATGACCCCTTTGAAGCCGAGCTTAGTAACGCAGCGCTCAAGCTCGAGCACGGCTTGGTCGGGGTCCTGGAGCGCGAGGGTGGCCATGCCAACGTAACGACTCGGATGTGCGCGCACGCGTTCGGCGAGAAAGTCGTTCACGATGCGAGCAGTGTTTTGCGCTTCGACCCGATCGAGGATGCCCTGCACGCCGAAGGTCCGAAACCCGGCGCCGAAGGAGAGCAGCACCCTGTCGATCCCCGCCTCGTCCATGGCCTGGAGGCGCGTCGTGTCGAAATCTAGAAGCCGCTCCTGCACGACCTCAAAATACTCTGGCCCGAGATGGCCAACCGCGGCCTCCTTACGGGTCTCGAACCGGCCTTCGCTATCCCGCATGAACACGATGGGGTGGCCGAAGTGCTCCTCAAGCGCGATTTTGCGTAAGGGTACCGGGGCGGGCGGTGTGCCGACTTTGGGCAGACTGGGAATGCTCATCGAGTTTCTCCTGTGAAAGTTACGGCGCCATGGTGCCTGAGTGCGGAGATGATCCATCCAAGGCCCTTACGGCAAGAAATTGCGTTTTCACTTCCTGAAATTCCTCCATGGCGCGAAGACCGCGCGCGCGTCCGATGCCACTGAACTTGTAGCCGCCCTCTTCGAAAGCGTCGCTGAGAGTTGCCCATGTGTTGGTCCAAACGGTGCCGGCTTTGATGGCGCGCGCGACCCTGTGCGCGCGATCAAGATCCTTGGTGAAGAGCGCGGCGGCCAAGCCAAAAACAGTGGCATTGGCACGTGTGATCGCCTCCTCCTCCGTCGCAAAAGTCTCGAAGCTCAACACGGGGCCGAATATCTCTTCTTGAACCAACGGAACGTCCAGCGCTTCCGTCTCCAGCATGGCGGGGCGATAAAACGCACCGGCCGCCAGAGGGCCATCGACGATCGGACCGCCACGAACGATGATCCGCGCATACCGTTTTGCATCCTCGACCAGCCGATCGACCCGCTCGACATTGGCGCGATCGATTAAGGGCCCCATCTGACTATTCGGGTCATCAGCTCGCCCGACCATGACCTTCTCCAAAAGGGACGCGATTCGTTCGCGCCACGCGTCGGCGACGCTTCGCTGTACGAGGACCCGCGAGCCCGTCATGCAGAATTCGCCGTTGAACTTTGTCAAGGCCGTGACAACGAGGGGCGCGAAAGCCTCAATGTCGGCGTCCTCAAAAACGATCAGCGGCGTTTTCCCGCCCAATTCCAGGCAAATCCTCTTCAGCGTCTGTGCGCCTTTTTCGGCGACCTGCCGACCCACTTTGGTGCTGCCCGTGTAGTTGACGACGTCGACGTCGGGCGATTCAACCAAAAGCGGTGCCCCCTCGTTTCCGCTCTCAGTGAAGATATTCACCACGCCCCTCGGCAGACTCTTGGTCGCTTCGACCGCCTGCATGATAAGAGAGTTAGTCAAGGCTGTCTGACCGGGCAGCTTGACGACCGTGGTGCAGCCGGCCGCCAAGGCCGGGCCTAAGGCGCGGAGCAGCAGTGCGAGAGGGGAATTCCAGGGTACGATGATGCCCGCGACGCCAATCGGCTCGCGCATGGCGGTCGCGAATACGCCAGGCGCGATCTCAGATGACGTGCCTGTCTGCGATAGTGCAGTGCCTGCATTGTAACGAAGCGTTGACGGGCTCCAGGCGGCTTCGAGCGTCGCGTCACCCAACGTCTTGCCCATCTCGCGGCTAAGCATCAGCGCAATCGCTTCCGATCGTTCAGCAAGTCTGTCAGCGAGTTCGAGAAGTGCCCGCGATCGGAGTTGAGGGTCATGAGACCAAGCGCCGGCGTCAAAGGCTCTTCGCGCGGCGCTGATTGCGGCCGCCGCTTCGATTCGCCCGCCCGCCGAGTACTGCCCGAGCACCTCCCCGGTGGAAGGGTTTACGGATTTTGCCACTGTGGCCGAGTAGACCCACTCGCCGTTGATCCAATGTTTGCCCGTCTGTGGTAGAGCGGTCTCCTTGTGAGTGTTCATCGAAACCTCCTTAAACCTCAAACTCTCTTCCCGAAGGATCGCTGTGGAACCGCGTGGCACCTCCTGTTTTGAATGAGCCTGCCGTCCCGTAGCTGTCTTCGAGAAACTGCAGGTAGGCAACCTTATCCCCCTCGAAACGCGCCAAAAGGCTAAACGGAGATGTGATCTCCCTCCCGGTCGTGTTCGATTTGTAGGTAAACGAGCCGAACAGGGCGACGCGGCTACCCTGCTCAATCGTGTCAGTGACCTTGAAGTCGAGTGTTTTCCAGAAGAGTTGGATTGCCCCAAAGACATCAGGGAGCGCCTGTGGCCCTCTGTGAGTGCCGGCCCACGGCTCAATTTTCTTGAGTTCGGGGTTGTCGAAATTCAATGAGACGTACGTGGCGTCCGGCGTCATGAGTTGCTGGAGCACCTTGAGATTCGATGTGTTCTGCAAAAGCTGTTGAAGCACTGCGGTCAAGTTGGCTGACATGGACTGTTCCCTCCTCTTTTGTTAGTTCGTGGCGAACGAAATTACTAGGCATTACGCGGCTTGCGGTCAGAACATGCCATTGGCATTCGCACGCGGAATGTTCGGCGCGATGATGGCTGCGGAGTTTTGAGGCGTGCTCACCAGTTGCAAAGTATCCCAGTGCTCGATAGCTTTCCCGTCAGCGTCCATGCGATAGATATCGACGCCGGCAATGCCGGTGTCGTCGGGATCATCGTTGAACAGGTTGAGGAAGTTCAAATGTGCCCACACATAGTCGCCGACCGCAATGATCCGGTGAACCACGACGCGCGCCCGGACTCGCTGGCGCGTGATCTTGGCGAAGAACTGTCCGAGCGCGAGGGATCCGTCCGGGATCAGCGGGTTGTGTTGAATGTATGAAGAACTCACAAACTTGGCTGTCGCCTCTTCGGATCGCTTCTGATTGATCATCAGATCGTACAGCGCGAGGACGTTGTTCTTGTTGCGGACAGCACGGCTGTCGGTGGCTTCAATGAGTTCAATCATGGGTTTCGCCTTTTCCTGGATTTCTTATCTCAGCCCTACGATTTGGAGACGAAGAGCGTCTTGCTCATCGTCGGATTTCTCGCGCACAACGCGAAGAATCTCTTCCGCATCCTGGCCAACCGCCGCAAAGCGCGGTACAGGATTCTGCTCAGCGATCTCGATCACGCGCTGGGCGGCATCGACCGAGGCAAGCCCGTTGTCTTGCATGCTGTTGAGCTTGGCTGCAAAGGTATCGAACGCTTTTCCGTAAAGATCGCGCTCTTGCGGCGTCATCCGCTCCGCGGTGCGCGCGAGCGCGGCGGCCGTCTTGGCCGGCCCGCCAGTCCTCATGTTTCCGGCGACCGCGACGACGACATCTATGCCGAAGCGCTTTAGTTCCTCTCGATAGACCGTTGCGAATACCTCCATGGCCGCCTTTGAAGCGCCTGATGGACCGTTGAACGGAAGTGGCAGGTGTGCCGTCCAGGTGCTGACCTGCACAATACGACCGCGCGCTTTCCTTAAAGCCGGAAGGAATGCGTTCACCACGGACAGCGCGCCGAAAACGTTCACTTCGAATTCGCGTCTGATGGAGTCGAGTGGGAGCGTCTCGATAGGTCCCGGAGTCAAGATTCCGGCGTTATTGATGAGAAGATTGAGGCCGCCATCTGTCTGCGCACTCAGGGCACGAGCCCAGCCCTTGACAGCGCGCTCGTCGGTGATATCGCAACTGGTCAGCGTAACTGCGCCGCCGGAGGCTTGTTGGAGGTCAGTGATTTCCTCTGGTGTGATCGCAGTTCCAAAGACGCGGTAGCCTTTTGCAGCGAGACCAAGCGCAATATCTCGCCCGAGCCCACTACCGGCGCCGGTAATCGCGGCAAAACGACTGGGCTGCTGAACGGCTCGTGACATGGTGCATCTCCTTCCTATCGGCGATTCGATCCGCCCTGATTGAGCAGTTGCTGTTCCCAGAGGAACGACGTGCCGGTGGCGCCGTAGTGCTCAACGACGATCTGGGCTAGCCCCGGTACCGTCGCCTCGCGCGCCCAGTCGCGCTGCCACTCCGCTGAGAGTACGCCCCAGGTCAACGGGACCGCGCCAGCCTGGATCATTCGTTGGATACCCATCTCGTGCGCCTCACGGGTGACACCGCCAGACGCGTCGCTGACGAAGTAGACCTCGTAGCCGTCCCCGAGCGCATGGAGCACGGGGAAGGCGAGGCAGATTTCCGTCCACAGCGCGGCCATGACGATCTTCTTCCTTCCGGTCTTCGCCACCCAATCGACGATCCGCTTGTCCTCCCAGGCGTTGATGAACGTGCGATTGATGGGCTTCTGGTCAGGGAAGACGTCCTGGAGTTGCTTGAGGAGGTACCCACCTCGCTCCTCCGTGACCGTCGTCAGAAGCGTGGGGACTTTGAATACCTTGGCGACCTTTGCGAGACCGACGACGTTGTTGATGATCGTCTGCGGATCATGACTGTTGACATTCGCAAATTGGAATGGCTGATGGTCAATCAGGATCAGAGCGCTGTTCTCGGGCGTCAGCAACGTCTCGAGGCCAGTCTTGTTGAAGGGTGTCATATTCATCCTCGATCTCCTTTGTGAGGAAGTTGGTATATGTTTGCCTCGACCCGCCCTCCTGCCGAGTATTGCCCGAGCACCTCCCCGGTGGACGACCTTACGGATTCTGCAATGGTCTGTGGGGCTGTTTTGCTGCTATTCATTTTGCCGCTCCTTTAGGCAAAGCGTCCTGCTTCCTCGAACGTCAGTCTCAGGTTGCGCGGGAAGAGGTTTTCGTTAGATCCGTACCCGATGGAGCAAATGAAATTGGATTTGATGCGTGTATTGGCAAAAAATTCTGAATCCACTACCTCGTTGCTGAAACCGGACATCGGACCGCAGTCCAGTCCCAACGCGCGCGCCGCGATAATCAGATACGCGCCCTGAAGGCTGCTGTTGCGAAAAGCGGTGGATTGGGCGACGAGGGGGTCAGAGTAATACGCCTGCACGTCCTTGCCGCGCGCGGGAAACAACTTCGGCAATTGTTCGGCGAAGTCCAGATCATAGCCGACGATGACTGTGACCGGCGCCGCTAGTATCTTTGGCGCATTGGCGGGCGCGGCAAGGGCTGCCAGCCTGCTCTTGCCCTCGGCACTCCTGACCCAGACAAAACGCGCCGGGCAACTATTTCCCGAAGTAGGCCCGAATTTCATCAAATCATACAGTTCGCGCAGCTGATGTTCAGTCACATGCTGCCCGGTCCACGCGTTACGCGTGCGGGCTGTCCGGAACAATCGATCGAGGGCTCGATCGTCGAGTTTGTAGGTCACGCTGGTCTCCACCGCGAAATTCCACTGTAAGCGAGTCACTTGATGCAGCCCGATCCCAACAGTCCTTGAGCCGCTCCGTCATCCGGATGACGCTCACGTTCTGCCGGTAGCCGATCTGTTCTACGATTGCCCGGTATGCCGTCGAATCCTCGCATGCAGAACTTCAGCAGCATCAACGCCGGCGCCCAGGTAAAATTCCGCGTGCCTGGCGTCAGACGCCTATGTTCATCAAGAGTGGCGATCCGCAAAGCGCTTTCGCCGCGGAAACCGTAGGTTAGATTCCTGGCCGTTTCGCCGGCTATACACCTCCGCCTTATTTTTTTGTTATTTTTATATCTTATTGAAAGGGCGAATCTTAGGCTCTCGGCGGCTCGGCGGCAAACGCAATCTGAGCGTAATTCGGCGCGTCACGGATGCCGGCGTAAGGTGGTCTATGGCCATTCCATCAGATCGAGTGCGATTTGGAGGATTCGAGTTGAACCTCCGCAGTGGTGAGCTCGTCTCGAATGAGCCAGAGGTCCCCGGCTCTCCGCCTCGGACGGTTCTGCTCCGGGAACAGCCATTCCGGATTCTTCGAATTCTCATCGAGCACCGGGGCAAGACCGTGACTCGGGACGAGATCAAGAAGGTGCTCTGGGCGAACGACACAATTGTCGATTTTGACCGCAGCATTAACGTCGCGATGACGATATTACGCAAGGCCGTCAACGATGATGCGGAGAATCCCAAGTATATTGAGACCCTGCCACGTCGAGGATACAGGCTCATCGTCCCAGTCGAATGGCAGGAGAGCACGACGGACATCCCAAAGGAAGAAGATGCGCAATGCTCGACGCCCCTTCCGGCACATCGGATTGGTGGACTTATTGGTAAACGCTACCGCGTTCTGGAACTCCTGGGAGGTCCGGAAACGGGAGTGGTGTACAGGGCTGAGGATCTGAAACTCGCCCGCTCCGTCGCTCTCAAATTTCTTCCCGAAGAACTGGCGGAACAGGCGGAGGCGATTCAGCGGTGTGAACGCGAGGCGCAGGCCGCTTCGGCGCTCAACCATCCCAACATCTGCGCGATCTACGGAATCGAGGAGTATGAGGGCAAGCCGTTTATCGTGATGGAATTGCTCGACGGAGAAGCTCTCTCCAGCCGATTGGCTCAGTTGCATGCTCCGTTTGCGCTGACCACGCTGTTAGATATTGCCATTCAAGTCTGCAGCGCGCTTGAGGCGGCCCATGCCAAGGGCATCATTCATCGCGGCGTCAAGCCAGCCAACGTCTTCCTGACTAACGAGGGGACGGCAAAAATACTCGATTTCGGGCTGTCCAAGTTGGCTTCTCCGGAACAAGAACAACCGGCCACGACGGAAGCGACATCGCTCCCTGCCTCAAGAACCCCGCATGACCGGCCGGCACCACAATCCTCGTCCCCCGATCTCCCGAGTCTCACCGCAACCGGAACCGCGTCAGGAACGTTCGCCTACATGTCCCCCGAGCAGGTCCAAAAAGAAAAACTAGACTGCCGCACGGACCTGTTTTCCTTCGGATTGGTTCTGTATGAGATGGCAACCGGACACCGAGCTTTCCCGGGAGAGTCTATGGAGGTTGTTCATGAGGCGATTCTCAACCGGACACCATCTTCAGCACTGGTTTTGAATTCTGCGATTCCGCGGCGACTCAACGACATCACTTGCAGAGCTCTTGAGAAGGATCTGGCGCGCCGATACCAGTCCGGGGCCGAGATGCGCAAAAACCTCCTGCTCGTCCAGAAAGAACTGCGTCGCGGCGTTCGTTTGTCCCGAAGTTGGTCGGCCGGGGCCGCGGCAATCCTCATTCTATTTACCACGGCCGCGCTTTACTGGCGCTCTCACAGCAGGATTGTGCTTTCTTCCGACGACACCCTCGTTCTTGCCGACATAAATAATCAAACCGGCGATGCTGCTTTGGGTGACGGCATGAACATGGCTCTGCAAGTGGCTTTGCAGCAAACGCCGTATCTCAATCTCCTGGGCGGCGATAAGGTTCACGAGACGCTTCGGCTGCTTCGGCTGGGTGAAAATACCGGGATCATACCCCAGATTGCTGTGCAGGTCTGTCGGAAAACCAATAGTCGCGCGGTCATTTCCGCCTCCATTGCCGACGCGGGCAACCGTTTCCGTATCGGGTTGAGCGCCATTGACTGCCAATCCGGTAAAACTCTGGAGCAAATGGTTCATGAAGCGGAAACTCGCGGAGACATTGTTCGAACCCTCGGATTGTCTGCTTCCCAACTGCGCTTAAAGTTGGGCGAATCGAAAGACTCCGTGCGCAGGTTTAATCAACCTCTTGATCAGGCGACCAGTTCTTCACCAGACGCTCTACAATTCCTGGCCTTAGGCTACAAGAAACAGCTAAGCGAGGACGTCCCCGGTGCCCTCGCCTATTACGAACGCGCCATCGAGAAGGACCCGAACCTCGCGCTTGCGTATGCAGCAGAGGGCAGCGGGAATTACTGGCTTGGTAAGCCCGCCCAGGGGTTGATCGGCGTCACCAAGGCTTTTCAGCTGCGCAACCGGCTGACCATTCCCTCGCGGTTTCAGGTGGAAACCCTCTATTACGGAGACGGTCGAAACGAATGGGATAAAGATTGCTCGGTCGCCAAGGAATGGGTGCTAGCCTTTCCACGTGACGTTATCGCACGAATCAATTTCTCCTCCTGCCTCGAACGATTGGGACGGCACGACGAGCGGTTAGTTCAAGCGCGCGAGGCGGCGAGGCTTCTTCCCAGCGCTCCCACTCTTATGAACCTGCTGAGTGCCGCAATGTATGCACAGCGAATCGACGAAGCGAGAGAGACGTACGATGAAGTGGCCTCACATGGAATGGACTCCCTTCGCCTGCACAATCTTCACGCGCAACTGGCGGTTCTTCAAAATGACAAATCCGGAATGCAGAAGGAGTGGGCCTGGGCATCGCAAGATCCTGTCCGAGGCCGCTTCGTCCTATATCGCGAATCGAGAGCGGAGGGTTTCTATGGGCGTTCCCGTAACGCTCATCGCTTAGCGCAAATGGATGTAGACTCGTCCATGAAAGCTGGGTTCTTGTCGGATGCTGTCGGCTTTGAAAGCCTCGAAGCTTTAAGGTACGCCGAGATCGGGAATATGCGACAGAGTCAGGCATTGGCTACAGACGCTGTGCGGAGGAGCCAGGAACCCAGTATTCTGATGTTGGCCGCATTCGCGTTGGCTCGCGCAGGAAGTACAAAAGAGTCCCAAAAACTCGTGGAGAAGTTGAATCAGATCGTCCCCGACGATTTTACAATTCAAACTTTCAGCTTGCCTGCGACGCGAGCTGCGATAAAGCTCGACGAAAATGATCCTGCAGCTGCAATCGAGATTCTGCGGCCGGTAACGCCCTACGACCTGGCTTTCAGCAACGCCTTTTACTATGTCTATCCTGCTTACCTTCGAGGGCTGGCTTATCTCCAGCTTAAGCAAGGGGACCTCGCAGCGGCCGAGTTTCGAAAAGTCCTCGATCATTCCGGGGTCGGTGCCGGCTTCGTAACTGGTGCTCTTTCCATCCTGCAGTTGGCGCGTGCCCAGGTAGTCATGCACGATGAAAAAGCAGCGCGAAAATCGTATGAAGATTTCCTGGCGCTCTGGAAGAACGCCGATTCCGGCCTGCCCATATATAAGGAGGCCAAAGCGGAGTACGATGTACTATGTTTACACAAACTGTCAAATCTCTAAAGTAGTAGTCACTGACACTGAAGTGCTCAAACCAGCCGCGTAACCGCTCACTAACTTGGGATTCGAGGATCGGCACCCCCACCTGAAAAACAGAGAGAGAACAGGAGCGTATTTCTTGCAATTGTTGAACTTAGACCGAAATGGGCGATCTGAAAACAGGCGAAGAGCAGCTCACGGACAAAAGGTGATCTGTCGGTCAAAAGTGCCGTCCTTTGAATACATCTTCGATCGGGACAAACCGTTGCATCCTTTCATCATCGCCCGCCACTCACACGTTTGCACCAGAGCCGTCTTCGCTGTCCATCATCACTGCCCGGGCAAGAGCCTAGCGTGCCCGGTTCTCAGGCGTTTCGTGCTTTAGCCGTTCGAAGGAGCTGTATTCACTCTCCGCCTTGGCGGCATTTCCCATTTTTTGATAGATCCTGCCGAGCGCATAATGCGGCTGCGCGTAGGTCTCGTCGATCGCCGCCGCCTGCTCCAGTTCCCTGATGGCATCGGTATTGCGGCCGTACTGCTCCAGTAGGACACCAAGCTGGTAGTGCGCACGCGCAAACTTAGAATCAATCCGGAGTGATTCGGCCAGGGCCGTCTTAGCCTCGTCGCGCCGGTCGAGCTTGAGGAGTAGCGTCCCGAGATTCAGAGGCGGCCACGGAGACGGCGCCGCTGCGGTGCGGTTCAGTTCGACAGCGCGCTCATAGCTCTCAATTGCGTCATCCATTTCCCCCAAAGCTTCATAGCACAGCCCCAGATTGTCGTATGCTTTCATGAAAGCCGGAGCGGCCGCGACGACCTTTTTGAACTTCGCGAGAGCATCCTCAAACCGGTGCGCGTCGTAATCCAGCCGCCCCAGCCAGTACAAATAGACCGGATTCGCAGGGTTCTTCCGGCTCAGGTTTTCTAGCTCAGGCCAGGCCCAATCCCAGTGTTTCATCACCACATAAGCCATGGCTAGCGTGAAGCGGCTTTGATCATCAAGAGGAGCGATTTTCTCCGCCTTCTTTAATGCAATCGCGGTGTTGAGATACTTTGCATCGAGAAAGAACACACTGGCAGCCAGTGTCAGCAATTGTGCCGAACGCGGATTCCGGTCGATCTCTCGAACCAGGATTTGTTCAGCCTTGAGGTAATCGCGCGTTTGAATCGCGAGCTCAACTTGCCTGTGCAGAATCGGATTGAGCGGCGTCTTGAGCGCGCTCAGTCTCGGCTCGAGCGTGGGCACGTCGGGCGATGGTTCCTGCGCGGCCAGCAACGCGGCTAAGCAGATAAACGAAAGAACCCTCATGGCTGCATGCTGTAGATCTTGCGCCTGACCCATCAGTACGGCCGGATCTCGATGGTACGCCACAGCAGTTGCTCGTATTCGCTGCGTTTCTTTTTAATGTCTTCAAAGCGCGCCTGCTGTGCGTTCGCCCGGGGATCTTTCGTCCTTTGATAAAGGATCAGCAAATTGGCGTTCACCCGGAAACTTTCCGGATCGAGCGCAGCCGCTCGCTCCAGTTCGCGTCGCGCTTTCTCGTACTGCTGCAGCCGGATGTGCACGTGCGCCAGCTCTGCCAGTGCGTCTGCAAACTTCGGATTCCGGGCGACAGCCTGTTGGAGCTCGCTTTCGGCTGTCGTCAAGTCCTCCTCCTGCTTGGCTATTCGCCCCAAAAAATAGTGGGCCCCCGCGATGGTTTCCTTTCGGTCTGCAACAGCGCCGAGCTCTTTGCGCGCGGCATCATAGTTTCCCGTGTGAAAGTACGCTGCTCCGAGCGCGAACCGCCCCTGCGGATCATCGGGCTTGCGCTGGATGTACTTCTCGAAATGCGGCACGGCCTCGCCTGGATTCGGGCCTTGCATGGCCACGGTACCCAGCGCGTAGTTGTAATAGGCATTCTCGGGATCGAGGCGCACGGCTTCATCGAGCGACTTCCGCGCCTCCAGCGGTAGGTTCATCTCCACGCAAACCATACCGAAGAAATAGTGTACGGCGGCCCGGCTCGGATCCAGATCGCGAGCGTGGGCCAGGTAGCCCAGCGCGCCTTGGCGGTCCTGCTGCTGGTATGCGATACGCGCCAGTTCGGAAAGTGTATCAACCGCTGGGGCGCCGTCCCGCACCGCGCGTTCCAGCGTCTCTCTCGCGCGGGTTGACTGGCCCGCATGCCCGTAGAGCACCCCCAGGCGCGCCAGCTGTGCGCCGGATGCCAGCTTCCTCTGGTCCAAGCCCTCTAGCAGTTTGATCGCGAGGGTCTCATCGTGCGCTTCGACGACTGGCAATGCAATCAGGACATCCGATTCCCTTAGCTCCGGAGTCCGCAGCAGTTCATCCGTGGCTTCGAAGGCGGCGGGTGAGCGGCCCAACCCGGCATAGTCCGCGCAAATGACAGCCAGCGCTTGGGGGCGGCTTCGAGCTTCCCCGGGCAGCCGCTTCAGTCGCTCGAGTGACGCCTGAAAGGAGCCTCTCAGCTCCAGAAGCAGCGCCGATTGATAGAGGGCCTCGGCATTGCCGGGCTCGTAACGCAGGATCTTCTCATAGACCGCGAGCCCTTTACGCAATGCGTCCGGGTCCTTGCCGGCGTTCTCCTGATACAGCCGCCCCAGGTTGAGCAGAGCGCCGACAAAGTTTGGAGCACGCTCCAGCGCCTTTTTGAAATTCGATTCTGCGGCGGCATAGTCACTCTGCTGAGCCGCCACCACTCCTTGCAGGTTGTAGAGCACCGGTTCGTCGGAAAAGGCTGCAATCGCGCTCTCCAACTCGTTATGCGCAGAATCCAGATCGCCCTGCTCGACGATCTGTTGCAGCCTGAGCAATAACTCCCGAGGCGCCGGTGAGGTGGCTGCATACACCGCCGTCAGGAAGAGCAGGCAAGCTGAATGGGACAGGCGTTTCGGACGAGGCACCGGAATCCCTGAGAATCTCAGCATACAAACTGATTCAAATCGCTGATCTGGCGCATTGTACCTCGTCATTTCGAATTGAGGACCGAGTTCCTTTTTGCAGGCCGGTGCCAGCATGCGGGCCAGAGCGATTTTTCGAATTTTCCGGTTGACAGACCCCACACCTTGGTTTATAGATTAATACTATCATGACAGGACTATAGTCTCTGGGGTCTTCGAGTATTTGCTCGGAGAAAGGCATTTTGGCAGGAATGCGGCTCAGATCATTAGGTTAAGGCCAGAAAAAGGAGAGGGAAAATGTGCTCTAGCTTTTCACGACTAACAGGCTACCTCTGGGTGTTGTTTTTGATAGTGCCGAGACCGGGTATCGGGCAAAGTCTTAACGCCTCGATCGGCGGTTTGGTGACAGACCCCAGTGGCGCCGTCATTCCAAGTGCAACGTGCACGCTGAAATCCGTCGCGACAAAGGCGGTAATCAAGGTCACTACGAGTTCCGATGGGCTCTATCGTTTCGGGAATCTGCTGCAGGGCGTCTATGATCTTGAAGTTGACGCGCAGGGATTTCAGTCATATGTGCAGCGGGGCATCTCTGTCAATATTAACGACCGGGTGACGGTTAACGTGACGATGCCAGTTGGATCGACCGCGCAAGCCGTAGACGTGACGGCGAACGCCTCCCCTTTGAATTTTGAGGATGCGACGCAGCAAGCCACAATTACGCCGGATGTTCTCGCGCGCCTTCCGCTGGAGATCGCTGGCTCGTCCCGTTCAGCCGCGGCTTTCGTGGTTTTGATGCCGGGTGTGAGCACGGGCGCGACTGGGGACCCGTTCAATGCAAGAATCAACGGCGGAATGCAGCTCGGTGGTGAGGCCACCCTGGATGGAGCCTCTGTCCAGGAAGGCATCATGGGCCAGAGTGGGATGAATGCGATCCATGGCGATTACCCCTTGTCCCCGGAGGCTGTGAGCGAAGTCAACGTCTTGATCTCGAACTACAGTCCGCAGTACGGTTCGAGCGATTCAGGGGTTATTAATCTGGTGACAAAGTCGGGCACGGATCGATTCCACGGCGACCTGCGCGAGTTCCTTCGCAACACCGTCCTCAACGCTCGTCAGTGGGGTGTGCCTAACAGACCTAATGATATTGAAAACCAGTTCGGCGGCAGCATCGGCGGGCCGGTCAAAATCCCCGGAGTCCAGTCGAACCGCAACAAGACCTATTTCTTCTTTAATTTCGAGCGTTTTACGGTTCGAGGCGGCAACAAATTTCCCGTTCTGAGTATTCCTTCAATGAAGGAACGTGCGGGTGATTTCAGCGATTGGCGGGACGCCCTTGGTAATCTGATTCCGATCTACGATCCCGCTACGTCTAAGGTCGATCCCGCTACCGGCCAGATCTCACGGCAGCAGTTCATGGGCTGCGACGGCAATACTCCGAATGTGATTTGCCCGTCAGATCCCCGCCTGCAAAACTCGCTTGCTAAACAGTGGCTGCAACATCTTCCCACACCTACCTTCCCGGGGCCCCTGAACAATTACGTTTCCCCAGTTCCGATTCCTGAAATAGCAGGCGCCGGAACGGATCACCGGCAGAATTTCGACATTCGATTCGACGACAACCTGGGAAGTAAGGATCACATTGCGGTGACGTTGCACTATCACGACACGGTGTTTGCGAATGTCACCAATTTGCCTCGCATAATCAGCAGCGACATCTACCTTCTCCCCGATGGCGGCGAGATTGGTCCCTGGTCCAATCGCCTCAACTGGGACCACACCTTTGCTCCAAATTTATTGAACAGCTTCACCTACGGTTATATGGACATGCGGGGCAGCGAAATCGCCGTCGATGCGCAATATGCCAATCAGGTGCCCCAGATTCCAGGCGTTGCTTCACACGCTCAGCCTCCGTCCATTAACTTTTCGGACGGTTTCCAATCAATGGGCTCGTTCGACCGGCATCACGAGTCCCGCCCAACGAGTGTAATCAACGACCTGCTGACATGGAACCGCGGACGCCACACCTTGAAGTTGGGAGGAGAGATCCGGAAGCTGCAAAATAATCTCACCAACGATTACAACGAATCAGGAACATTCGGCTTTAACGACACCGAAACGGGCCTGCTCGGTATCAACAGCGGTAACCCTATAGCCAGCTTCCTGCTTGGGGCTGTCGACAACGCCAACGCAACTTTTAATACCCAAACAACCACCTACGCGCGGGGATCCTATTGGGCTCTTTTTGCCGGCGACACCTGGAAGGCGAGCAGCAAGTTGAGCATTGATTTCGGTCTGCGCTGGGATGTTGGCACGCCTGCTACGGAGAGGTTCAACCACGCCTCTTTTCTGGATCCATACGGCCCTAACCCAGGTGCGGGCGGGCGTCCTGGACGGCTGGCGTTCGCGGGATCGGGAGGCCAAGGGTTGAAGTATGGGTCTGCTGGTTTTCCCCGGAATGCTCCTGAGCACACCTGGTACGGGGGGTATGCACCGCGCCTCGGCATTGCGTACGCCGTGAATCCAAAAACCGTCGTTCGTACCGGGTACGGCATTTTCATAAACCAGGCATTCTATCCCGGATGGAACAGTGGACTTGCTTTGGATGGCTTCAGCTCTACCCCTTCATTTGGGAGTTCAAATGGGGGATTGACACCCGCTTTCCTCCTCCAGCAGGGCTTCCCTCAGACATTTCAGCGGCCGCCCTTCATTGATAGTTCTTTCCTGAATGGTCAGTACGGTCCGATCTATAGACCCTTCGACGCCAATCGTCGCTCCTACGGACAACAGTGGAATTTGACCGTGGAACGCCAATTTACTGGTAGTCTGCACATGAGTGCTGCATACGTGGGTAGTAAAGGTACACGTCTCCCTTCGAACACGATTCCCCTCAACGCTCTGAATCCCAAATACCTGTCGATGGGCCAGGCACTCTACGACCAATTTCAGCCCGGGCAGACGGTACTGGACGGTGTCTCAATTCCCTATAACGGATGGGTGGAACAAATGCAAGCGTGCGCGCCCACCGTTGCCCAAGCCTTAGTGCCATACCCGCAATATTGTGGAGGACTCCAGGGTGTTAACGAGAATGCGGGCAATTCCACATACCACTCTCTCCAAGTGAAAGCCGAACACCGTCTGTCGCACGGCCTCTGGTTGCTGACCTCCTACACGTTTTCCAAGCTGATTACAGACGCCGACACGACTCAATCGGTCAGTTTCCAGGGCTACTTGCAAGGTGTGATCTCCCCATTCGAACGACAGCGCAATAAGTCGCTGTCAGCCATGGATACGCCTCACAACCTGGCATTCTCATTAATGTATGAGTTACCAATCGGCAGGGGAAAGCCGTTTCTGAACAATGCAGGAGTGATTGACAAGCTTGTTGGGGGTTGGCAAATGGTCAGCATCTTCCGAGCTACCTCGGGTATGCCTTACTATTTCCGGTCTAGCTTCTGCAACGTTCCCTCCCAATTCCAGGTGGCCTGCATACCGGCAGTTTTACCCGGGGCAAAGCCATTTCTCCAAGACCCTGCGCACTTTAATCCAGACAAAGGGCCGCTTTTCAACCTGGCGGCGTTCGAAAGCGTTAACAACTTCAATTTCTATTTCGGGCAGGGTCCTCGAGTGTCGAACCTGCGAGGTCCCGGCTTTCACAATGAGGACCTAAGTCTGATCAAGAACACGCGCGTCAACGACCGGGTCGGCCTGCAGTTTCGGGCCGAATTTTTCAACGCTTTCAACTGGCACATCTTCACTGCTACCGGATACTGGGGTGGTCAGCTGCCATTCGACGCGGATGTTTCTAGCCCGACATTTGGCCAGTGGACCGGAGCCGTGAGCAACCCGCGAAGCATTCAGTTCGCCTTGCAAATATTGTTCTAAACCTGTGCCCTTGCATCTATGGATGGTGCTGCTGACTGGTACGTGGAAGAGACATCGCAAACGCTTTGCCATTGATTTGAGGGTGCGTCGGCGATCGAAACTCCTTGCAACAGTGACGTTGTTAACGTTGCCGGCGCGAATCCTGGCAGACTGGACGACTTTCGGTCACGATCCGCAACGATCCGGTTGGGCGTTCGAAGAAACTGCGCTGACCCCGGAGACCGTCGGCGGATTGAAGCTGAAGTGGTCCACGCAGCTGCCCAATGAATCACTCGCGCTCAACGCCCTGACAGCTCCTCTTGTTGCGCGCGACATCGTCACCACAAAAGGCGTGAAGACGCTGGTTTACGTGGCGGGCAGTTCTAACCACGTTTTCGCTCTCGATGCTGCAACCGGTGAGGTAGTGTGGAGCCGACGGTTCCAGAGCTACGCGAAGGCGCTGGTCGAATCCTTCTATCTCTGCCCGAATGCGATTAACGCTACCCCGGTCATCTCACGGCATGACAACCTGATTTATGTTCTGGCCTTCGATGGGCGAGTCTATGGTCTGGATCTGGGAAGCGGCGCCATAAAGTTTGGCCCGTTTCAACTCGTTCCTGCTTTTGCCAAGCCCTGGAGTCTCAATTACTACGGTGGCGTGCTCTATACGACGACATCCCAGGGCTGCGGAGGAGACCACTCCGGAATCTACTCGATGGACGTCCGGAATCCGATGCATCATTCTTCGCATGAGCTCCTGATCCGGCAGGGCGGTGGAGCCGGAATGTGGAACCGAGGCGGCACAGCCATTGGGGGTGGCAGACTATACGTGAGCACTGGCGACGGTGTGTTCAATCCGGCGGAAGGGGATTATGGAAGCACCTTCCTTGCCGTGTCTACTCCTGACCTGGAACTCCTTGGCTACTACACGCCGCGAAATTGGCGCGAAATCAACCGGCTCGACCTCGATTTGCCGTCGGGGGGAATTGTTTGGTTCGCACATGGGAACAAGGATCTGGTAGCGGGTGGCGGCAAGGAAGGAGTAGTGTACCTACTCGATGCCGACAACTTTGGGGGAAAGGATCACCATACCCCGCTGTACGCAACGCCACGCTTGGGAAACGACGAACACGAACTCGCATCCAAAGGGATTTGGGGGTCGCCCGCCGTGTGGACGGATGAAAACGGTGAAACGTGGCTATACATCACGATGTGGGGTAAGGTATCCAGAAACGCACCCGCCTTTCCGCTGACGAACGGACCCACGCCACATGGATCCATCATGGCGCTGAAAGTCGTATCTGACCGGGACTCGAGTGCGTTCAAACTCCAGCTCGCCTGGGTCTCGCCCGACTTCAATTTGCCTGATCCACCAGTGGTTGCCAACGGCGTCGTGTTCGCATTGGCAACAGGAGAGAACTCCCAGCAGAATAAGGACCCGAACATCTTACATTACAAGAGCCATCAGGACTGGAAGAACAACCTGTTAACGACTGAGGATCGTGGGCGCGGAACCAGCCCAGCGGTGCTGACGGCGATGGACGCGCGTACCGGAAAGTTGCTGTATGAGAGTGGCGATGCGATCAAGAGCTGGGTACACTTCAGCGGCTTGGCAATCGAGGACGGACAGGTGTACGTCGTGGATTACGAATCCCGGCTCTACTGTTTCGGTCTTGCATCCACCAGGTAAGGAGAGGTTTGAGGCCAGCCTCAAGTTTGTATCCAAGCGGAGAATTGGAACTGGAAAGCCAGGAAAGCTAGTCGCGGATGGGGAAGGGGGCTTGACGACCTGGCTTGGGCCGCGATAGATTCGGGTCTAATCCCATCCGCAGAGGGCCACAGTTAGCCCTTACATCAGAATGAAAATCGGCATCGACAGTTATTGCTATCACCGCTTCTTCGGCGAGGTTTACCCGCAGCAAACCGCCCCGCCCAACAATCTTTCGCTTGAACAATTCATTGCTCGCGCGCATCAACTTGGGGTCGACGGGGTGTCGCTCGAATCCTGCTTTTTCCCTGATTACTCGAGTGCATATCTCGAATCTGTCAAGAAATTACTCGACAGCTACAAACTAGATCGTGTTTATGCCTGGGGGCATCCGGACGGGCTTGAGGGCGGATCGAATTCTGCTGCATACAACGACATGATCAGCAGCTTCGGTCGTGCTAAACAGATCGGGGCGCGAGTGATGCGCGTGGTCGGCAGCAGCTTGCGCTTCCGTCATGAGCCTCACGAGCCCCAGTTGCAGCGTCTGGCCGCAATGTTCCGCGCTGCCGTCAAGGTCGCAGAGGAGTATGACATCCGGATGGCCGTCGAGAACCATATCGATTTCAATTCAGATGAGATGAAGTGGCTGCTTGACGCGGTCGCCTCGCCCTACCTGGGCATCAACTTCGATACGGGCAACTTCCTGCGGGTTCTCGACGACCCTGTGAAGGGGATGGAGAAACTAGCCGGGCGCGTGTACGCAACTCACATCAAAGATCTCAAGCCTCAGAAGGGCGTGGCCGCGGACGAGTGGTATTTCTTCTCGTCGGTTCCTGTGGGCTGCGGGCTCGTAGACAATCAGCGGCTGGTGCAAATGTTGGCGGATGCCGGGTTCGATGGCGTGCTGGCGGTGGAGACCGACTTTCTACACCCAGACTTTCCCGATGAAGATGCGGCGATCGCGCAGAGCGTCGCCGAGCTGCAGAGGTTGGCAAGCCTGGTCCGTCCGCGCGCTACAACCGCAAAGTAAAGATCCCGCCGAGTTGAACATTACTGGCCATGGTGGCTATCGATCACAGGAAACCGGCGACGAGGAAACGGTGAAGACGCTGAACGTCGCATTGATTGGCTACAAGTTCATGGGCAAGGCGCACAGCCATGCATGGCGCGATGTGTGCCGTTTCTTCGATCCACAAATCGTGCCGGTCTTGAAGGTGGCGTGCGGACGCCACGAAGAGCGGCTGCGCGAGTTCGCGGAACGGTGGGGGTGGGACGAAATCTCCACGGATTGGGGGGAGGTGGTGCGGCGAGGTGATATCGATGTGATCGACATTTCCACACCCACCTATCTACACCATGATATAGCGATCGCAGCGGCGAAGGCCGGCAAGCATATCTTTTGCGAGAAGCCCTTCGCTATGAATGTGGCAGAGGCGCGCCGGATGGCTGAAGCCGCGATCTCGGCGGGCGTGGTCCATTATGTGAACCACAACTACCGGCGCTGTCCCGCGGTGGCTCTGGCTAGACAGTTCATTGAAGCCGGCCGTGTGGGCCGGATTTTCCATTGGCGAGGAGCTTATCTGCAGTCCTGGATCGTCGACCCTTCATTTCCGCTGACCTGGCACCTGCGGAAGGAGACTGCGGGAGCAGGTCCGCAGTACGATTTGAATTCGCACAGTGTCGACCTGGCGCGCTACCTGGTGGGTGACATCCGCACAATCACTGCAATGACAACCCGCTTCGTCGAGCGGCGTCCGGTAGACTCGGGCGATTCGGGCAAAGCGTTCGACGCCGTTTCCTCGGCCAGCGAACGCGGCGACGTCACGGTGGACGACGCCGCATTCATGCTGGCGCAATTCGAGAATGGGGCGCTCGGTTCGTTCGAATCGAGCCGGTTCGCAACCGGGCGAAAGAACTTCAACTCGTTCGAGATCTATGGCGACCGAGGATCAGTGGCGTTCAACCTCGAACGTATGAATGAGTTGCAGTATTACTCGTTGCAGGACGATTCAGGCACGCAGGGATTCAGAACGATTCAGGCAACTGAGGCGTCGCATCCGTATATGAATCACTGGTGGCCGCCAGGGCACATCATCGGCTACGAACATACGTTCGTCCATGCGGTTGCGGACTTCCTGGAAGCGATCGCGAAGGGCAAACCGATCCGGCCGGACTTCGAAGATGGCTGGAAGGTGATGCAGGTGCTCGAAGCCGGCCTGGAATCCGCTCAATCCGGGCGTGCTGTGGCCATCGCGGATTTGGCGCATCGCTAAATCGGATCGATCCGGAAGTCGAAAACCGTGCCGATGTTTTCGAGATCGGCTGCGTGATGGCCAGCCATCAACAGAGCATGGTGAGATGGTAGCCGGGTCATCAGCCGGTGTCCGCTCGCGATACGAACGATCCCACCGTTCCGGCAATCTGATCCCGGATACTGAGCGTAGCCCTCCAGCTTGCCCTCGGCCGCCGTGAGGCTCTCGAGGGTCGGCCCCAATTTAACGAGGGTGATGGGGCCCGTGGCCATGCGGGCGTCGATGGCCGTCGCGTTGTCGTCGACGATACGGAGCACCTTCGGTCTCAAATTCCATTCGGTGGAAAATGAGACTGGCAGAACGCCCAGGTACCCGCAATGTGCCACCAACACACAATTCTCGCCTTCGGCTATGTCGGGGAAGTTGCTGATCCGCTCGTGCTTCAACGCCGCCTGGCCCATCAGGAACGGATACATATTAGTCATCATGATGGGCGCCCTGATCGAGTGGTACAGGATGTACTTGGTGAGCATCGACATCGTGTCGGCTTCACAGCCCCAGATCACACGGCGCTCTTCGAACAGCAGGTTCCAGGCCAGGCAGGGTGTCGTATCTGAGAAGTGCGATTCGTTGAGGCAGTTGATACCGACGGCCCGCACCGTGGGGTCCTGGTCGAGTTCCTGCTTCACGGCCAGATACATCTTGAGAGCACTGTTAACGGCTCGGGGGGACGTCTCGATGGTTTTTACCGAAGCGTTGCCGGCGGCCTGCTGTACATCAGCATCCGGCATATTGCGGGCTCGTTCGCCCAACTCTTTGAAGCTCTTTCGCACGATTTCTACGCCGAATTTGTCGAAAATGCGTTGCGAGCATTCATCTTCCCACCAATAAAACCGCTTGAAGATGCTGGCTTGGTGGCCTTCGCCCGGGTTGTCTTGAAATACCAGGAACCGGGTCTGCGTTAACTGGCGCTTTACACCCAGAGCCCGGCACACCGTTTTAGCCTGTTCGAGCGTGTAGGGAGCGATCACCTTCACGCCGCTGCTTTTCAGATAGGTGCAGAGCTCCCAATCCCACATCGACATGGTGCCAAACTCGGAAGTCAGTATCAGTGCTGGAATCGGTAGTTGAAACTCGGCCACTTTTCGGTAGCCCTCGCCGAGCAACTGCGGAAACAAAGCGGCGTCGGCGGCGGCGAGTGGCGAGCCGAGGACGGCCTCGGGGAGGAACTCCGCCTCGTCGCGCAGCAGCTCGCGCAGAGTTGTGAGTTGAGCGTCGAAATCGCGGTCGCGTCCGTTCGGGAAAGACACAGGGATGAGGCGAGCCTTCGTCATCATGAGCCTGCGGGTTGAGCCTCGCCGGGTTCGCCGACAAGCTGCACGTGAAACTTGGCGCGATCCCCGCGATGTTTTGCAATGAAGTACTCGAGGGGAGTGCCGTCCTCGATCAGCCCAATGCTCTTCAACAGCAGGGCAGGGCTGCCCTGCTTTACATCGAGCAGGGATGCGTCGTGGCGGTTTAGCGACACCGCTTCGATCGTCCGAATTCCCCGGGCGATACGCAGTCCGAACTTGCGGGCGAGCAACTCGTAGAGCGACTGATTGCTGAGATCTTCGCGCACCAATGCGGGGCACAGTCTCTCCGGGATAAAGGTAACCACCAGCACTTCGGGTTCGCCATCGAGCGAACGCAAGCGGTCAAGCATGATCACCGGCTCGTCTTCCTTAATACGCAGGGCTTCGCTGACCTCGGCGGTGGCGGGCGTAATCTTGAATTCCAGCACTTTGGTGGAGGGCGTCTGGCCTCTTCCTCGTGCGTCTTCATAGAAGCCGCGAAGGTTCTGCATTAATCCACCTTCGTACTTGGGAAAGGCGATCAAAGTGCGCTTGCCGTTCTGCTTGATGATCAACCCCTTGGTGCCGAGGTCCGCGATGGCCTGGCGGACGACGGTGCGGCTGATTCCCAGGCGATCGCACAACTCCTGCTCGCTGGGCAGGAGCTCGCCGGCTCGCCAACGCCGACTCTCGATCTGCCGCTGGGCAAAAGTGCTCAACTGGAAATAGTACGGAACCGGGCTGTTACGATCGATGATGTGGTCCGCCTCCAACCGGACAGTCACGGCGCCTCCTGGATTGGGGGGCTCATGAAGCGGTGCGGGATGGGGAGGGGCGTGGTCGGAGGACAGAGGTCTCATAGTATCTCCCTATCATCCTACCAGGATAAGAAGCACAGGCCAGCATGAAGAAAAACCAAGTGCAAGCCCAAGCGGTTGACAGAGGGGCCGTGGCGATGATAGCGTAATCCTGTACTTACAGGATAATAGGAAGCTCGTGCTTAAAGACCTGCTAGTCGGCGTCGACCTCGGTACCACCGCCACCAAAGCTGCTCTTTACCGGCTGGACGGAACACTTGTCTCCGAAGCTCGTGTCGAAGTACCTCTCACCCGCCCCGCACCGGGCCATGTCGAGCAGGATACTGGGGACTTTTACCGGTCCGCCGCCGTCGCCGTGCGTCGTTGTCTGGCGACCTGCAATGCCGATTCCGGGCTGATCGCTGGAATCGCGTTCGACAGCCAAATGGCTGGTGTAGGGGCCGTGGACGAGCAGTTTCAGCCGGTTATGCCGTTCGATTCCTGGCTGGACATGCGCTGCCGACCGTATATCGATCAACTCCAGCGGACGGCTGCCGCGCGCATCACGGAGCTCACGGGATGTGCGCCAACCTGCGATCACGGGCCGAAGATGATGTGGTGGAATTATGAGCGGCCCGAAATCGCGCGTCGCGTCGCGAAGTGGATCATGCCAGCGGCGTATGTCGCCGGACGAATGGCGGGAATCCGTGTTGCCGACGCGTTCATGGACTACACCTTTCTGCATTTCACGGCCTTAGCCGATGCGCGATCCGGTGCCTGGTCGGACGAACTCTGTGGCTTGCTGGGCATCCGAAAGGAACAACTGCCTTCTATTGTCGAACCGTGGCGGCAGGTGGGAGAAGTCGGCGACCAGGCGGCAGCCGATTTCGGTCTGCCGGTAGGACTGCCGATCGCGGCAGGAGCCGGGGACACGGCAGCGGGAGCGCTTGGCGCCGGCGCCGTTACGCCGGGCATCCTGCTGGATACCGCGGGCACCGCAGCGGTGCTTGCCGCCTGCACGAGCCGGTTTTGCGCGGATGTGAGCCACGGTGCACTGATCGTCATGCGATCGGTGGTTGAGGGCGTTTGGAATCCGCTAGCGTACATCGCTGGTGGAGGTTTGCTAATACCCTGGTTTCGTGAGACGTTTCCGAGCGGAGATAGCGGCGGGCCGGATGAGGTAATCTTCGACCGCATCTTCGAACAAGCACTGTCTGCGCCCGCCGGATGCGAAGGACTGGTTTTCTCTCCCCATCTTGGAGGCCGCATCTGTCCTGCCGGGCCAGGTATGCGTGGCTCCTGGGTGGGATTCTCGTGGTCTCATCAGCGCCCACACTTCATACGGGCCATGGTGGAGAGCGTAGGCTATGAGTACGTCCTGTATTTGAGGATTCTGAAGGAGCTACTTCCCGAAGTCAACTTCACGGAGGCGCGTGTAATTGGCGGCGGCGCCAGGAGCACTGCATGGAACCGCATCAAAGCCAGCATTCTCGGTGTTCACTATCGGCGCGTGAGAGCGCAGGAGAGTGCCACATGGGGTTGCGCCTTGATCGCTGCGAAGGCGACCGGATTGATTGGCGACTTGGCGACAGCCGCTACTGAATTCGCTCCGGTGTGCGCGGAGGTGATAGATCCCGATACGAATGATCGCGCGGCATATCAGCGCGGTTTGGAAACTTATCTCAGGTGGCAGGATCTGTTTGAGCGCGGATTCGAAGCAGAGCAGTAGTGGATCAAGGAGATTGAACATTGCGAGCCAGGCCATTCAGCTTTGACATCAGCCTTAAGGGCGATTGGGGAAGCCAGTTCGACCGCCGGTTGGAACGACGCCTGTCCGGGCTCACAGGGATCTATTTGGATTCCGAGAGCCAGACGCGGTTGGCGTTGCAGGGAGATCCGCTAGTTTACGAAGTGTTTGAGATGCTGCGGCCCACACAAGCCGGCGAACTGCTCAATGGGCTCTCCGTGATTCACCCCGGCAAAGTCGGCCGGGAGTACTTCATGACCAAGGGGCATTACCACGAGGTTCGTGAGACAGCCGAGATGTACTATTGCGTGCAGGGTACTGGCTACCTTCTGATGGAGAACGAGCAAGGAGACTGGGCAGTGGAGGAATTCCGCTCGGGACGGGTGGTATACGTCACTCCGGGATGGGCGCATCGGTCGATCAATACCGGTACCGCTGAGGACCTCATCACGTACTTCGCTTATCCGGGTCATTCAGGGCACGATTACGCAACCATCGAGACGCACGGATTTCTTAAGCGCGTGGTGGAGGAAGATGGGCGGCCGGTAGTGATCGATGATCCGCTTCGTTCTTCGGCCGGTCGCCGGGCTTCCACCGGAAAGGATGGGCGAGCATGATGCCCGCCAAGAAGCGTCGTAGGAGACGGGCTCTGCGGGGTTGTCACGCATGAGTGATCCAGTGCGGGTATGTTTGGTTGGCGGGGGACGGGCCGGCCAGATACACGCCAACTCGATTGTCCAGCACTCGCCACAAGGCAGACTGGTGGCGTTGGTAGATCTCGATCCAGGCGTCCTCGATTTAACCGGCAGCAGATTTGAGATCCGGCACCGCTTCACCTCGCTCGACGAAGCTCTTGCCGGATGCGAGTTCGACGCCGTCGTGATCACCGCGCCAACCTTCACGCACAAGGACCTTACACAGCTGGCGGCCAATCACGGAAAGCACATCTTGTGTGAGAAGCCGATGGCTCTAACGCTCGCCGAATGCGACGAGATGATTGCCGCCGCAGAGCGGCGCGGCCTGGTGCTCCAGATCGGTTTTATGCGGCGCTTCGATCCGGATTTCGAAGCGGCGTTTGCCAGAATCGAAGCTGGCGAGATCGGCACGCCAATGTTGATCAAGTCGCTCACTCATGGTCCTGGGCTCCCGCCGGCCTGGGCGCGCGATCTGGAGAGCTCAAACGGCATGCTCGCCGAAGTAAACAGCCACGACTGGGACGCAACCAGATGGCTGGCCCATTCCAACCCGCGGCGTGTTTACGCCGAAGTTGCGAACTTCAAGGGCGCGAGCCGCGGCGTGACGACGCCGAACTTCTACGATGTGGCGCTAGTACAACTGAGGTTCGAAAACGGGGCGATCGGCTCGATCTCGGGCGTGTGTCCCTGCGAATATGGATACGATGCGAGGGTTGAAATTGTGGGAGAACGGGGAATCCTGCAGATCGGCGAATTGCGCGGGCAATCCGTAGTGGTCTGCACGGATCGCGACCATGGCCTCGTGTCTCCCATTTATCGGACTTGGCCGGAACGATTCGCTTCGGCCTATGTTCGCGAAATGAGGCACTTTCTGGCGTGCGTGCACGGCGGCGAGAAGCCTCGTGCCACAGGCGAGGACGGCAGATGGGCGGTAGCCGGAGTGCTCGCCGCGACCAAGTCATTTCTCGAACAAAGACCGGTGGAATTGGCCGAGCTCAATGCCCTGACTTCGGAGAGCGCACGATGACGGGCATGTTGGCGGCTGTTTACCACGGTCCGGAGGATCTTCGCGTAGAAGAGAAGATGAAGCCGCAGCCAGGTCCCGGCGAACTGCTGATCAAGGTCGATTCCGCCAGTCTCTGTGCCACCGACTTGCGAATTCTTCGCGGAGGCCATCATAAATACCACACCGGCACGATTCGCGTGCCCGGTCATGAAGTGGTGGGTACCGTGGCAGTACTCGGGGCCGGAGTGGAAGCCTACCGTTTGGCGCAAAGGGTATTCGTCGCGCCGAATATCGGATGCGGTCGCTGCAAGCAGTGCTTGCGGGGGCGCAACAATCTTTGTGCCAATTATGACGCCTTCGGCATTACCATCGACGGCGCTTTCGCCGAGTATATGCTGGTGCCCGCACGCGCTGTGGAGCAACGCAATGTGATTCCCATTCGAGAGGACGCCGACCCGGCCGCGGTAGCGTTGGCCGAACCCCTCGCTTGCGTCTGGCACGGACAGGAAGCGGTTAACGTGGGAGAGGGAGACGTCGTGGTGATCCAAGGCGCCGGGCCCATCGGGTTAATGCACTGTCTGCTAGCTCGCAGGCACGGCGCCCGAAAGATCATCGTGAGCGATAAATCACAAGAGCGCCTGTTGAAAGCGGAAGAACTGGGGGCTGACGTGACGGTGAACTTCGCCAAACGTAGCCTGGATGCCACGGTGGCGACAGAGACAAAGAACCAAGGCGCCGATGTGGTGATTGTGGCAGTGGCATCCCATGAAGCCCAACAGCAAGCTTTAAACGTCGCCGCCATCGGCGGTCGCATCAATCTGTTCGCCGGACTTCCCAAACAAGAGCCAACCGTTGAATTGGACTCCAACCTGATTCACTACCGTGAGCTGATCGTCACCGGTACGACCGCCTGCAGCACAGCCGACTGCCGGGCCGCGGTGCAACTGATTGCATCGGGAGAAATAGATTTGGCGCCTCTGGTCAGCCGGCGGTTCCCGCTGCGGGAGGCGAACGCGGCCTTCTCGGCCGCGGCGGAAGTTGACCTCTTCAAGGTTGTGCTGCAACCCTGAGAACTTACGTGGCGGGGTCGAGCTCAAGGCGCCTGTCTCGTCCACGCGGCCACCTTGTTGCGCGTCGAGTGTAACCTTTAATGGACGCTATCAAAGAACTGAAGCGGCCGACAATGTACTTCATCGGCGTGACGACCGGTGGATCTTCGATGATGAAGATATTCCCGTTGTGGATGCATGCGATGGGCCGCGATAACGTGCGGCTCGAAGGTATCGATCTGCAGCTCCACGATTCGGCGGAGAACTATCGGAAGGCGGTAGCCCGGATCAAGTACGATCCGCTGTCGTTGGGAGCCCTGGTAACCACGCATAAGATTAACCTGCTTAACGCGGCACGCGATATGTTCGATCATCTTGACCCCGCCGCTATTGCCTGTGGGGAAGTCTCGAGCATTTCGAAAGACGGCTCAAGGCTGGAAGGGCATGCGAAAGATCTGATCACCGCGGGGCTGAGTCTGGACTCGTTGTTGGGCCCAGGATACTTCGGGCGCACGGGTGCGCAAATGCTCTGCCTGGGTGCGGGGGGATCGACGACGGCGCTCCTTATGCATCTGGCGGGCAGACAGGATGCCGCCGACAGGGCTGGACGCGTGATCGTCGTCAATCGGTCGCAGCCCCGGCTCGATGTCCTGCGGGCCATGGCTGATGCCCTGACGACGGACATCAAATTTGAGTACCACTGCAACACCGATCCCCGTTTTAACGATCGCTTGATGCAAACGTTGGCGGCGGGCTCGGTCGTGATCAACGCCACCGGTATGGGAAAGGACCTGCCGGGTTCTCCGATTACCGACCAGGGCAAGTTCCCAGAGCGTGGGGTTGCATGGGAGCTGAATTATCGAGGTGAGCTGCTGTTCCTGCACCAGGCGCTCAGGCAAGTGGAATCGCGCCAGCTGACCGTCGAGGACGGATGGCTGTATTTCCTACACGGATGGACACAAGTAATCGCGCAGGTGCTGCACACACCGATCGAAGGCGAGCTGTTTAAACGGCTCGCCAGCATTGCGAGTGCCACGCGTTCAGGCGGTGGGAATCAATTACCTGAACGAGTAGAGGGCAGCAAATGAGAGGCTTCCGATCAAGAAGAAGGAGTATGAAGAACATCAGAGCGATCATTGGGGTGGCCGCGCTGGTGGCGCCGTTTCTTTTACACGCTGCGCAACCGGCCCGCATCCTTATCGTCACGGGTCAGAGCGACTATCCGTATCACGACTGGCGATCCACGACGCCGTTTTTGAAGAAGGCATTGGAGGACACGGGCCGCTTCGAGCTGCGAGTGACCGAAGAGCCAAACGGTATCACGCGCGCGGCGTTAGCGCATTATGACGCCGTGGTGCTGAACTACAACGGCCCGCGCTGGGCTAGCGAAGCCGAGGCCGCGCTCGAGCAATTCGTCCGGTTGGGAAAGGGCATGGTGCTTCTGCAGGGCGCAGCGTACGGCCCGCTGATGGGCATTGTGCCGCGTCCCGGAGGCGGCTGGAACCGCGTGGCGGGATGGGCCGCATTCAGCAAGATGCTGGGCGCGACCTGGGCTCCCGAGAATATCGGCCATACGCCACGGCACGCCCTTGCTGTCAAACTTACCGGCGACGACAATCCACTCACGCGGGGCATGGATCCTGAGTTCACCGTGAACAACCAGCTGTATCACCGGATGAGCCTGCGACCAGGTGCTCATGTGCTCGCGACAGCTCTCGACGACGCGGCACGCGGCGGAACCGGCAACGAGGAACCAGTAGCCTGGACGGTTTCCTACGGCAAGGGCAGAACCTTCCACTGCACGCTTGGCCAAGACACGAATGCGCTCTACCAGCCTGCACTGTTGAGCTTGTTTGCGCGGGCAACCGAGTGGGCCGCTACCGGAGAGGTCACGCTTCCTCCCCGAATATGGCCGGTTCCGGACGCGAGGGACGCGCTGCGAGTTCTGGTCGTTACGGGCGGCCACAGTTACGCACCGTCCTTCTATGAGGTCTTCAACGGCCGCATGGACATCCGTTGGTCTCATGCCACCTCGGAAATTGAGGCGTTCACTCCCGGCATGAAGAACCGTTGGGACGCCCTGGTTCTTTATGACATGCACAACGAGATTGATGAAGCCTCGCAAAAGAACCTGCGCGAGTTCGTCGAGGCCGGCAAAGGGGTGGTGGCGCTGCATCACGCGGTCATCGACTACACGTCTTGGCCCTGGTGGTACGAAGAGGTAATCGGGGGCAAGTACTTCGAGCAACCAGAGGGCGACCACCCCGCCTCACACTATAAGGACAACGTGCCCATGATTGTCAGCCCCGTGCAGGGCAGGGAAAACCATCCCATCCTTCGCGACGTCGGCGAGTTAGTGGTGACCGACGAGTGCTACCGGGGGATGTGGCATTCACCGCGGATCACGATCCTGATGGAGACGCATAACGAGTGGAACGACATTCCTGTAGTGTATCTAGGGCCGCGGCCCGACGGGCACGTCGTCTATATCCAATTAGGCCACGGTTCCTATACCCACAACCACCCGGGTTACCGAACTCTGGTGTACAACGCCATCATGTGGGCGGCCGGACGTAAGAAGTAGGGCGGAAGTTGACATACGGCGAACCCAGATCGCGGTCGGAACAGTCGTGGCGCAGACGGCCGGCCTGCGGTTCTTCTTCGTACGCACGTTGAAGCGCCGCTTCCCGCCCGATTCCATACCGTTGTACGTAGCCAAAATCTCATTTGATCCTGACGAATGATTTGAGGAACCGCGTACTGCGCCTGCACACGTTGCGCGGTGCGTTTAACTTACCAGACCAAACCGTTCGCAGATGGTGAAAGAGCAGTAGGAGAATGGGTTCTCCGCGACGACCAGAGCGCAACCGGGTTCCCTTTTTGCCCAGGGGATACGCTGGCCGATTGAGCGTCCGCAACGTCGCTCCGGCGCCAGACCGCGAACACCAGCATCGAGTCGGCGGACGCGAGCTCGCTACGCAGCTTCGCGCCAGCTGTATCGATGATGAAGGCCGCCGAGCCGGGCACTGGAGATCACCGTCGCAGTCGGCCTCTTGACGGACCAGCTCAGATGTTAGTTAACGCAGATTCAGAGCAACGCCCGACGACCGGCCAGCTCTCCGGATGACACTCGCCGGGCGTGACGGCGCGGGCGCCTCTAGAGGGCGACAACCGTGCCCGGTTGGCGCCAGTGGATTCCAATCATGAGAAACGTGTTCCGCCTTCACGTCGATGCCCTTTGAATGGGTTTGTGTCCCCCGTACCTAAAGCGGCCGCTTCAAGGGAGTGGGGTTGCGATTTCCGACCTCGCTTCTCTGTGATCCCTGTAATCGATAGATGGCCAGCCACGTGATGTCATGGGGATTTCGTAACATCAGACCCCTCTCCTCAGATGATCGCGGCCTAAAACGGGGCGGAAGCGACGACCCATCACGACTGCTTTTCGTTATGGCTCTCGATCGGAGCAGCAACCGCAGTAGAATTGTGAACGGACTGCGGCGATGAACTCCGAACGCTGGCGGCAAATCGAGGAGCTCTTTCACGCGGCCCTGCAGCGTGCTCCAGAGGACCGGCAGCCGTTTGTCGAAGACGCCTGCCGTGGAGACCTAGGCTTGCGTCTGGAAGTGGAATCAATGCTGGCGCGAGAGCAGCAAGCTC
>Ga0075426_10000249_pt1 | contig 35810 bp, 31 predicted proteins | sample SoiMethybrSBSTD5_FD_75304 | JGI IMG/M metagenome (GOLD analysis project Ga0075426, IMG submission 75304) | Bulk soil microbial communities from a Populus tree surrounding site in Tennessee, USA - Soil MetaG P. TD hybrid SBSTD5 | ecosystem: Environmental > Terrestrial > Soil > Tree plantation... | reverse complement strand
CCATCAGGCGCGAGATGTGCGGGATCTTGTTCAGGATGTAGTCGCGGTTCGCGCCGTGCACCGCGGCGAGGCTCACGTTGCGGTCGTAGATGCGCAGCTCGTAGCCCTTGCCGATCAGGCGCTCCGCGAGCTCGACCATCGGGCTCTCGCGCAGGTCGTCGGTGCCCGCCTTGAACGAGAAGCCGAGGATGCCGATCCTGCGCCCGCCGGCCTGCATCACCGCCTGCAGCCCGCGCTCGATCTGCAGCGCGTTGCTGGGAAGGATCGAGCTGAGGATGGGCAACGACAGGTCCAGCGTTTTCGCCTTGTAGAGAAGCGCCCGCACGTCCTTCGGCAGGCACGAGCCGCCGAAGGCGAACCCGGGCTTCAGGTAGTACGGCGAAAGATTGAGCTTGCGGTCCTGGCAGAAGATGTCCATGACGCGGTGCGCGTCGACGCCGACGCCCTTGCACAGGTTGCCGATCTCGTTGGCGAACCCCACCTTGAGCGCGTGCCAGGCGTTGTCGGCGTACTTCACCATCTCGGCGGTCTCGATGTCGCTGCGGATCATCGGCCCGGGCATGGCGCCGTAGAGCGACGCGAGCAGGTCGCCGCTCGCCCGGTTGACCTCGCCGATCACCGTCTTCGGCGGATGGTAGTAGTCGTGCACCGCGGTGCCTTCGCGCAGGAACTCCGGGTTGATGCACACGCCGAACTCCTCGCCGGCGCGCTTGCCGGAGAACTTCTCGAGTGTCGGGATGACCACCTCGCGCATGGTTCCCGGCAGCATGGTGCTGCGCATGACGATAACCGGGGCGCCCGGGTGCGCCGCGAGCGTATCGCCGATTTCCTCGCACACGCGGCGCACGTACTTGAGGTCGATGCCGCCGTTCGGCAGGCTCGGCGTGCCGACGCACACCAGGCTGAGATCGGTCTGACGCACGGCGTCCGCGAGCCCGGTGGTGGCGCGCAGCTTTCCGGCCGCGACCTGGGTGGCGATGATCGGCCCGACGTCGGCTTCGATGATCGGCGTTTTTCCGGCGTTGATGAGCTCGACCTTGGTGCGCTCCGGGTCGACGCCGATGACTTCGTGACCGTCTCTTGCAAGGCAGGCCGCGGAGACGGCACCGACGTACCCGAGCCCCAACACGCTGATTTTCATAGCCAGCAAGAATGAACAAGGCAGGTTGAGCGGCGTGCGGGAAGCCGCGGCGATGCCTTAGTCCGCTGGGAGAGGCTCGACCGGACTACAGCTGCGGTGGCGGCTTGGCGTGCGCGTTGTAGCGCTGTGAAGTGAAATGCAACAGCGAGCGCAGCGCGGTGAGGCGACGCCGGCTACGCTGCCATGGCGCCGTGGTAATCGCGTGCCGCGCGGAACAACTCGCCGTTCACACCGCCGGGCCGGAGAGCAGGCGGTCGAAGTCGCGCCGCAGCGAGTCGTAGCACTCGCAGGCGCCCGCCTCGAGGCCGGCGCGGTCGGAGATCTGGATGCGGCCGCGCTGGTAGCGGATGAGCCCGGAGCGCGCCAGCTGGCCGGCGGCCACGGTGACGCTCGGACGGCGCACGCCGAGCATCTGGGCGAGGAACTCCTGCGTGAGGTGGAATTCGCTCGAGCCGACGCGGTCGTGGGTCATCAGGAGCCAGCGGCACATCCGCTGCTGCACGCTGTGCACGTGATTGCAGGCAGTCGTTTGCGCGACCTGGTCGAACATCGCCTGCGCGTAGCGGCGCACGATGTCGGCGAAATCGGGATGCTCGTCGAGCGAGCGCTTGAAATTGTCCGCGCGCATCCTGAGCGCTTGGCCAGCCACCTGGCAGACCGCCTTGAGCGGCCCGCGGTCGGCGCCGAGAAGCAGCGGAATCCCGGCTACGCCTTCGTTTCCGACCGTGGCCACCTCGACCTTCTCCCCGCCCTTCAGGCCGATGAGAAGCGACACCACGCCCGAGAGCGGGAACCAGGCGTGGGTGATGGGCTCGTCCGGCTCGTAAAGTATCTGCCTGATGGACAAAGACATCTTTTCCATCCGGGGCAGGAGCCGGATTTGCAGGTCGCGGCTGAGGGTCGAAAGGATCCGGTTCTGTCCGGGAATGACGAAATTGCGTGACTGGTCCATAGCGCGGTTCCCTGACTCCTTTGTACGCTTGGAACCGGAATTGTTCCACCACGGCGTAAGCTGAATGGGTGCGGAGCTTCGACATCGTCGCCCTGGCCGCCTCGGCCGGAGGGCTGAACGCCCTGACCCACGTCCTGCATGCCCTCCCGGCCGATTTCGCCGCCGGCATCGTGGTGGTCCAGCACCTCGACCCGCGCCACCGCAGCCTCATGGCGGACATCCTCGGGCGGCGTACCGGCCTCAAGGTGAAGGAGGCCCTGCACGGCGACAAGGTGGAGGCCGGCACGGTGATGATCGCGCCGCCGAACAACCACCTGCTGGTCAACCAGGACGGCACGCTCACGCTGACGCAGACCAAGCTCGTGCACTTCGTGCGGCCCTCCGCGGACCTGCTGTTCGAATCGACCGCGGCGGCCTACCGTGAGCGCGCGATCGCCGTGGTACTTTCCGGCTCCGGCAGCGACGGCGCGATGGGCGTGAAGGCGATCAAGAAGATGGGCGGAACGGTGATCGTGCAGGACCAGCAGAGCTCCGAATTCAGCGGCATGCCGGAGGCCGCGCGGCAGACCGGCATCGTCGACTTCGTGCTGCCATTGCAGGAGATCGCACCGGCCCTGCAGACCCTGGTCAACGGCAGCCTGTCATGAGCGCAGCGGAGCAGGACCGCTTCGAGTCCCTGCTTCGCTTCCTGCAGCAGCAGCGCGGCTTCGACTTCACCGGCTACAAGCGGCCGAGCCTGATGCGGCGGATGCTGCGCCGCATGCAGACCGTCGGCGTCACCGGCTTCGAGGCCTACCGCGATTACCTCGAGGTGCATCCCGAGGAGTTCGCGCTCCTCTTCAACACCATCCTCATCAACGTGACCAGCTTCTTCCGCGATACGCCGGCCTGGGAGTTCGTCGAGAAGCAGGTGGTTCCCGTGATGCTCGCCTCGAAGGGGCCGCACGCGCCGGTGCGCGTCTGGTCGGCGGGCTGCGCCTCGGGGCAGGAGGCCTACAGCATCGCGATCCTGCTCGCCGATGCGCTCGGCGACGCCGCTTTCCGCGAGCGGGTCAAGGTGTACGCGACCGACGCCGACGAGGAGGCGCTCACGCAGGCGCGCCACGCCACGTACGCGCCGAAGGACATGGAAACCCTGCCGCGGCCGCTGCGCGAGCGCTATTTCGAGCAGGTGAACGGGCGCTACGTGTTCCGCAGCGACCTGCGCCGCTCGGTGATCTTCGGGCGGCACGACCTGGTGCAGGACGCGCCGATCTCGCGCCTGGACCTGCTCATCTGCCGCAACACGCTCATGTATTTCAACGCCGAGACGCAGGCCAAGGTGATGTCGCGCTTCCATTTCGCGCTCAACGGGCACGATAATGGCGCGGGCTACCTTTTCCTCGGCCGCGCCGAGATGCTGCTCACCCAGAGCAGCCTGTTCACGCCGCTCGATCTCAAGTGCCGCGTGTTCTTGAAAGTGCAGCCCCCGGGGATGCGCCAGCGTGCGCCGGCGCTCGCGCTCCCGGTTCCCAACGGCAACGGAGGCGAGATGAACCGAACCCAACGCCTGCGCGAGATGGCGCTCGAGGAGATTCCGCTCGCCCGGATCATCATCGACACCGAAGGCACGCTGGTGCAGGCCACCCAGAAGGCGCGCCTGCTCTTCACGCTGAACCCGAAGGACATCGGCCGTCCGCTGCAGGACCTCGAGATCTCGTACCGGCCGATCGAGCTGCGCTCGCTGATCGAACAGGTCTACGCCGAGCGCCGTCCCGTCACGCAGACGAGCGTCGAGCGGCGCTTCAGCGACGCCGAGTCCCAGTACCTCGACATCACGGTGCAGCCGCTCTACGACGAAAGCCATACGCCGCTCGGCGTGAGCGTCACCTTCCTCGACGTCACGCGCAACCACAAGCTGCTCGACGAGCTGCAGCGCTCGCGCGAGGAGGTCCAGACCACCAACGAGGAGCTGCAGTCGTCGAACGAGGAGCTCGAGACCACCAACGAGGAGCTGCAGTCGTCGAACGAGGAGCTGGAGACCACCAACGAGGAGCTGCAGTCGACCAACGAGGAGCTCGAGACCATGAACGAGGAGCTCCAGTCCGCGAACGAAGAGCTGCAGACGGTGAACGAGGAGCTGCGCCAGAGGAGCGACGAGCTCAACCACGCGAACGCGTTCCTGGAATCGGTGCTCTCCAGCCTGCCGGGCGGCGCCGCGGTGATCGACCAGAACTACAACGTGCTGATGTGGAACCAGCGCGCCGAGGACCTGTGGGGCCTGCGCGCCGACGAAGTGCGCGGCCGCTCCTTCCTCGGTCTCGACATCGGCCTGCCGGTGGGCGACCTGCGTCCGCTGATCCGGGCCTGCCTCGGTGGCGACGGGGACGCCAGGGACGCGACGGTCGACGCCACCAACCGCCGCGGCAAGCGCATCCGCTGCCGCGTGGTGTGCACGCCGCTCGTCTCGCCCTCGCGCAACCGCGAAGGGGTCATCCTCACGATGGATGAGATGTTGTAGAAGAAACAGTACGAAAGGAACGCAGTCGCGGCCTGAAGGTTGCTGCACGCCTGCATGGCCCGCAAGGACATCGTGGTGATCGGCGCCTCGGCCGGCGGCATGGAGGCGCTCCAGAAAGTCGTGGGCCGCTTCCCGCCCGCTCTGCCGGCCTCGGTCTTCGTCGTCTGGCACCTCTCCCCGGGGCTGAAGAGCATCCTGCCGGCGGTTCTGCAAAGGAGCGGGCCCTTGCGCGCCGAGCATGCGCGCGACGGCGACCGCATCGAGGCGGGACGCATCTACGTCGCTCCCAACGACCACCACATGCTGCTCGAAAACGGCTACATCCGGATTACGAAGGGGCCCAAGGAAAACCGCTTCCGTCCAGCGATCGATCCGCTGTTCCGCTCGGCGGCCTACATTTACGGCCCGCGCGTGATCGGCGTGGTGCTCACGGGAGCGCTCGATGACGGCAGCGCCGGGCTCTACACCATCAAGCTGCGCGGCGGCACGGCGATCGTCCAGGAGCCTGCCGACGCGATGATCCGCTCGATGCCGCTCAACGCGCTCGAGCACACGAGCGCCGACTACACGCTTCGCGCCGACCGCATCGGCGAGCTCATCGCGAGGCTCGCGCGCGAGGAAGCCCCGGCCCGGCCGAAGCTCGAGCCCGACGAGGAGGAAAAGACGCGCCTGGAGGTGAAGATCGCCGAGGGCGGCGACGCGCTCGAGGAGAACGTGATGCGCTTCGGCGAGCTCTCGCCATTCACCTGCCCCGAATGCCACGGCGTCCTCACGATGCTGCGGGAAGGCAGGCTCGTGCGCTTTCGCTGCCACACCGGCCACGCCGTGAGCGCGAGCTCGCTGCTGCAGGGTACGAACGAGATCGTGGAGCAAAGGCTCTGGGACGGCGTACGGGCGCTCGACGAAGCGGTGATGCTGCTCAACGAGCTCGGCGAGAAGTTCGCCGACGCCGGCAATACGCGCGCGGCGGAGCAGTGCTTCGACAAGGCGCGCGAGGCGCACGAAGGCGCGCAGACCATCCGCGAGGCCGTGAAGCAGACCGACGAGCTGAGCGCGGATGACCTGCTCGCCGGCGGGAGCGTCGAGCCGGGGCGCGCCGCCGAGGGATGAAGCGTCAGGAGCTTACGCCTCCTACGGCAAGCGCACCGCGAATTCCGTTCGAAGCACAACGATTGCCTGGCTGGGCGTGCGATGGTCCGGACGGCGCAGCCCGGGGCGGTCGAACGCACCGGGCGCGCGCTGCTCTAATCGCTCCTCCACCGACGCAAGCGAATGAATACACTCCAGCATTTCGACACGCGCGCACCGCGCTGGGACGAGCTCTATCGCTCGCAGCGCTTCAAGGACCGCCTTTCGCTTTTCGTCGAAGGGGTACGCGCAAGCGTCGCCCCGGGCGCCACGGTCCTCGACTATGGCTGCGGCACCGGTCGCATTGCGCTCGAGCTGGCACGCCGCGCCTACCGCCTGGAAGGCGTCGACGGCTCGAGCGCCATGGTCGAGCAGGCGACGCGCAACGCCGCCGCCGAAGGGCTCTCCACGGTCTCGTTTCGTGCCATCGACCCCGATACCTGGCACGCCGGCCGTCGCTACGACGCCGTCGTCTGCTCGAGCGTGATCGAATACGTTCCCGACGACGCGCGGCTGCTGCAGCGTCTCGCCGAGGCGCTCGCGCCCGGCGGCGCGCTCCTCATCTCGGTGCCGAACCGCGACAGCTTGGCCCGCAAGGCCATCGACGCGGCGCGCAGCGCGCGCAACCGGCTGCTCGGCCGCCGCCACGATCTCCAGTACACGCGGCATCAGTACTCGCCGGCCTCGTTCGCCGGCATGCTCGAGCGCGCCGGGTTCGAGCCGCCGCAGTGGACGAGCTTCGAGCTGCCAGTGCTCGGCACTCTGGGCGTCGGCCTGTCGCGCATGCCCATGCTCGGGGCGATGATGCTGGCGACGACCCGCCGGCGACACTAGCCGGTCGGCGGCGCGGCGCCCGGCCGCGCCTTCCCGCCGGGGGTCAGGGAGAGAAGCTGAGCTCCGTGCGCAGCAGCGCCTTACCGGAAAGCCGGGCGCGCCAGACGATCGTGTGCGTCGGCTGGCGGCGGTCGAATGCGCGAGAGACCCAGCCGAGCGGCGGCGCATACTCGCCCTTGTGCACCGTCGAGTCGCCGCTCGGCGGCAGGACCAGGTTCACCTGCACGCCGTCCTGCGAAATGAGGAAGCCGCCGGTGATCGGCTCGACCGCGCATTGCTCGGCGCAGTGGAAAAACAGCTCCACATCGTGCGACGCCGTCATCTCGAGCGCATCCTCGACGCTTAGGCGCCGCTCGCGCTTGTCGAGCGCGATCCGCCGGCGATGCTTCACCGGATCGGCGAGGCGCATGTAGCCGTCGTGCCAGCCCTCGAAGCTGTCGGCGTCGGCGCTCGACAGCCACTGGCTGCAGGCGGCGCGCGCTTTCCTCAGCCAGAGGAAGTTGCCGCCCTGCTCGGACTGGTCGAGGCCGTCGATGCGCAGCGTGTTGTGCGCGGCGGTGCCGCGGAAATATCGCCGCCATTCCGGCTGCGTGTGATAGGCGTAGGTCCCCGGATCGATGAGGAACTCCCGGCCTTGCACCGACAGCGTGAAGGCGAGCGCGTCGGCATGACCGTGGGCGGCGATCGACGTGTAGCCGAGCGCTCCGGCGTCGACCACGGCGCGAATCTCGCGCGGCGTATCGAAATTGCAGCCCAGGACGTAATACCCGCCGTCGGCGAACGCCTGGCGCAGCGGCAGCCGGTTCGCTTCCGGGGCCAGCGCGCCGAAGGCCTTGTCCGCGTCCTCGCCGAACAGCCAGCGCGCCTTGTCGCCGAGCGCGCCCGCCTTGGTCTTGAAGTCGCCGCGCCCGAAAAGCAACGCGGCGACGCCGAGCGTACAGCGAAACGGCGAGGCCGCATGCGGGGCAAGGCGCACCAGCGCGCCGTCGTCGCCGTCGCCGATCATCGGCACGTTGCCCGAAGCGTCCATGATGGAGGCGATGAAATCGCTCATCGCCTCGATTCGCGACTCGTATTCCGCGGAGAACGGCTTGCCGTTGGCGCGTCCGGCCAGCAGGGCGAGCACCAGCATGTCGAGCACGAACTGCTGGTAGCACACCGCCTGCTCGCGGTTCACGCCGTCGAGCGCCACCTGGCGCAGCGCCTCGCGTTCGAGGATTTTCTGGCTGGTGCCGGCCCAATCGCCACACTCCGGCCAGTGCGGCCAGGTGAGCGCGGCTACGAACAGCCCGCTCGCCTCGCCGATCAGGTGGTTGTTGGCCGACGAATGGGCGGAGAACCAGTGACGCACGAAGTGCGCATGCCGGTAGACGGACTCCAGCCAGCGCGCGCAAAAGTCTGCCTCGAGCGCCGCGTGACCGCCGATGAGCTGCCAGGCGATCGACCAGTTGACCAGCCGGATGCCCGCTTCCAGGGCGCTCGACCAGTTCGGCCCGAGGGCGTAGGGACAGGCGAGGAACCAGCTCTCGAGCTGCTCGACGAGCGCGTCGAGGTGCTTGCGCTCGCGCGTGAGGGCGTAGGCCTGCGCCAGCGTCACGAGGTGCAGGTGGCGGTTCGGCTCCCACAGGTACTTGATGTCGCCGACCAGGTCCGGGTCGCGATAGTCGAGCATCTTGCCGAAGCCAAGTGGCGCTTCGATGCCGGTCTTCGGGTCGCGGTTCCAGCGCGGCGGCAGGCCGAGGTCTGCGTCGGCGAGAGCGAACACGTCGAGCCGGCCGAGCGCGAGGCGCTCTGCCGCGGCGATGTACGGCGCCGCGGCAATGCGCGTTCCGGCGTGGACCCAACGCGCGCCGTGGCGCGACAGATCGGGCTGCGGGACGCCGCGGGCGCCGAGCCAGCCGAGCCGCTCCGCGCGCGCCTGGGCGAAGCGCAGCGCGCGATGCGCAATTTCCAGCGGCGTCATGCAGCGCAGGCGGTTAAGCCGCCAGCGCAGCTTGCGGCCTACGCCGGCGAAGGCGCGCGGGCGGCGCTTGCGTAGGTGCGGTGCCAGATTTCGAGGTTCAGTAGCGTCCACAGGATCTCTTCATGGTTGCGGCGCACGGCGAGGTGCTCGTCGAGCAGGCGGTCGAGCACCGCTTCGTTGCAATAGGCGCGTGTCAGGCAGCCCGGCCCGCGCAGGTAATCGGTGAGCAGCTCGCGCGTCTCGCCGCGCAGCAGGCCCGCAAGAGCGATGCGGAAACCGCCTTTGCGCGGCCTGGCCGGCGCATGCTGGAGCAACCGCTCGTCAGCCTTGCGCAGGATCCACTTCGTCGACAGCCCGCGCACGCGCTGCGCGTCGGGCAGGCGCGAGACGTGCTCCACCAGGCGATGGTCGAGGAACGGCGCGCGCAGCTCGAGCGAAGCGCTCATCGTCATGCGGTCGGCGCGCTCGAGCACGTTGTCGGCGAGCCAGTGCCGCTGCTCGTAATACAGGATGCGCCGCAGCGGCGTCGATTTCGGCTGCTGCTCGGGGCGCTCGTCGCCCTGGGTCGCCGCCGCCGGAATCACGAACAGGCCGCCCGGCGGCTGCGGCCGCGGCGCGAAGCCGCGCAGGAAGGTGTGGCGGCGATAGCCGCCGAGGACCTCGTCGCCGCCGTCGCCCGAGAGCGCCACCTTGACGTGGCGCGCCGCCTGGCGGGCGATGAGGTGCAGCGCCACGTCGGCCGGCCGGCAGAACGGCGCGTCGCGGCACGCCACGAGCTGCGGCAGGCCGGCGAGGAGCTCGCGCGGCTGCAGCACCAGCTCGTGATGGCGCGTGCCGAAGTGCCCGGCCAGCGCGCCGGCCGCGGCGAGCTCGCTTTTCCGGTCCTCGGCGAACCCCGCGGAAAAGGTCTCGATCGCGTCGCTGTGGCGCTTCATCAGCGCCACGATCGCCGCCGAATCATAGCCGGCGGAGAGCAGCATCCCAACCGGACGCGCCGCGTTCATGTGCACGCGCACCGCCTCGTCGAGGCGGTCGATGAATGCCGCCACGGCGTCGCCGCCGCTCGCGCGCACCGGCGCCGCCGCTTCGCCGTCGGGCGGCGTCCAGTAGCGCGACTCGCGCAGCGCGCCGAGCTGCCAGGTCGCGTAGCTGCCGGGCGCGAGCTTGCGCACGCCGGCGATCAGCGTGCGCGGTCCGCGCACGTAGCGCAGCGCGAGATAGTCCGCGACCGCGTCGAGGTCGACCTTGTCGAGGACACCCGGCACGCGGGCGAGGCCTTTCATCTCTGAGGCGAAATAGACCGTGCCGGCGCGCTCGGCGATGTACAGCGGCTTCTGGCCGAAGCGGTCGCGCGCGAGCAGCAGCCGGTCCTTGCGCAAGTCCCACAGCGCGAACGCGAAGGCGCCGCGCAGGTGCTTGACGACCTCCTTGTCCCAGTACTGGTAGGCGTGCAGCAGCACCTCGGCATCGCTCCCGCCGGCGAAGCTGTAGCCGCGGCTGACGAGCTCGCCGCGGAGCTCGGCGCCGTTCAGGAGCTCGCCGTCGAGCGCCAGGGCGACGCCGCTGGCCAGCTCGACGAGCGAAGCGCCGAGCACGATGTTGCGCCGCGGATGCCGGTCGACGAGCGCCGAGAGTGCTTCGCCCGGCCGGGTGCGATGCGCCAGGGCGTCGAGCATCCCGGCGAGCACCTCCGCGTCGGCGCCGCCGCGGCGCGCTGCCCATCCGGCGATCGCGCTCATGCCGCGCCGCCTATGGAACGGTCTTCGGCACTCTGACCTCGGCGAGCGCCCCGTAGAGCGCCGAGAAATCCTCGCCGAGGCGCTGCAGCGAATAAGCTTCGGCGGCGCGCTTGCGGCAGGCGGCGCTCATCCGCGCAAGGCTCGCCCGGTCGCGCGCCAGCTCGGCGATCGCCCCGGCGATGGCATCGGCGTCGCGCGGTTCGACGAAAAGGCCTTGCTCGCCTGCGGCGACAACCTCGGGCACCGCGCCGACCGGCGTGACCACCGGCACCACTGCGCTCGCCATGGCTTCGAGAAGCGCGTACGGCAATCCTTCGCTGTAGCTCGGCAGGAGCAGCACGTCGGCCTGCGCGAGCAGGCGCGCCTTGTGCTCGCCATACGCCGGGCCGACGAAGGTGACATCGCGCGTAAGCGCGCTGTCGCGCACGCGCTGGCGAAGCCGCGGCTCTTCGGGCCCGCCGCCGGCAATCACCAGGTGCGCCGCGATGCCACGCTCGCGCACGAGGCGCACGGCCTCGATGGATTCCAGCAGGCCCTTGCGCGGCGCGAGGCGGCCGATGCAGATGAGCCGCAGCGGCGCCGCCGGATCGGGCGCGGCCCGGTTGTGCCGGAGATAGGGTGCGCAGTCGATGCCGTTCGGCACCACGTGTAATGCCGGCGCACCGCCGCGGGCGCGCCAGGCCTCGGCTTCCCGCTCCGAGAGCAGGACCACCGCGTCGGGCCAGCGCGCGACGAGATCGAGCGCCGGCGCAAATGCCAGGCGCGGCTTGCCGAGGACCCGGAACAGGTTGTCGTGCAGCTGGTAGACGACGCGCGCGCCGAGGAGCTTGGCCACGGCCAGATACACCAGGTCGCGCAGGTAGCCGCGTGCGTCGAGCGAGGTGTTGACATGCACGAGCGCCGCGTTCGAGCGCACGATCGCCGCGGCGAGCTGGAACGGGCTCGCGAAGAGGCGCCACAGCTTGGCCACCGCGCCCTCCTCCCGTCCTTCGCTGCCGACCTGGAAGTGGACCAGGCGGAACTCGCGTGCCAGCGCCGAATCCAAAAGCAGGCCGACATGCGTGCTCACGCCGCTGATCGCCTCGCGGCTCGGGCCGAGCACCAGGACGACCGGTCGCTTCATGCCGCCCCGTCGAGATCCGCCGGCGCAAGCGGCGCTCGCGCACCGCCGAAGGCCTGCAACCCCAGCGCGCCGTAGAGCGCCTCGAGGCTGGCCAGCGCGCGCTCCGGCGCGCAGCGAAGCCGGACCGATTGGCGCGCAGCCGCTCCGATGCGCGTGCCGAGCGCCGGGTCGAGCAGGAGCTTGCGCAGCAGCCGCTGGAGCGTCGCGACGTCGCCGGGGAGCACGAGAAAGCCGGTTACACCCTCCGCGACCATCTCCGGGACGCCGCCGACCGACGAGGCCACCACCGGAAGACCCGCGGCCATCGCTTCGAGCAGGCTTGCGGGAAGCGTTTCGCTGTACGACGGAAGGGCGAACACCGCTGCGTTCTCGAGCAGCGCGCGCTTGCCCGAGGGGCCGACCCAACCGGTGAAAGTGACGGCGTCGCGGATGCCGAGCTTCTCGGCGTGCCGCTCGAAAGCGGCGTGGTCGCCCTCGCCCGCGCACACGAGCCGCACGTCGGGCACCGCGGCACGCACGCCGGCCACGGCCGCGAGCAGGTCGAGCAAACCGTTCGCCGCATCGAGCCTCGACAGGAACAGCACCAGGTTCGGACGACGGGCTTCCGGCGCCACCTCGGCCGGCGTGACCGGGTTCGGAAGACAGATGACTTGCGCCCTGCGCGTGACGCTGTCGACCCAGGCGCGCAGCGACTCGCAAGGCACGACTACGCAGGCGGCACGCTCGAGCAGATAGCCGATCAGGCGCTGCCCGAGCGGCCCGGCGTCGTCGCGAAGCTGCTCGTATCCCGCGCCGTGCAGATGCAGGATCAGAGGGTAGCGCGCCGCCAGCGCCAACGCCATGAACAGCGCGTCGCGCCAAAAGCCGCGCCCGGCCGCCGTGTGCAGGTGGACCGCCACGCGGCGGCTGCGCGTCAGCAGGCCCGCGAGCTCGCGCAGCGCGCTCAGGGCACGCCCGGCATTGCGCCACACGCCGTCATCGCCGTGCGTGGCCACGTAATCGATCGACCAGCGTCTGAACAGGCCCTGCGCCCTGTAGCACTCGAGCACGGCAGCGATGTCGCCGCGGGTCCCGGCGGCGGGTCCGAGCATCACCAGATGGGGAGTGGTGGCCATGCGCTATCTCCTTAGAGTCGCCATACGCGCAACCCCTCGCGGCGAAACGCGGCGGCGTCGCACACCGATTTCACGTCGATGAGGCAGCCCTGGCGCACGATTTTCTGCATGCAGGCGGCCGCGGACAGCTCGACGAACGGCCGATGGGCGACGGCGAGCACCAGCGCGTCGGCGACCGGGAGCGACTCCCAGCTGCATAGCCGCACGCCGTACTCCATCAGCGCGTCCTGCGCGCTTGCGAGCGGGTCGTGCACGAAGGTCTGGACCCCGAACTCGTGCAGCTCGCGGATGATGTCGATCACCTTCGAGTTGCGGATGTCGGGGACGTTTTCCTTGAACGTCAGGCCGAGGATGTTGACCCGCGCGCCCTTGATGCTGCGCCCGGCGTGAATCATCTCCTGCACGGTTTTGCGCGCGATGTGGCTGCCCATCGCATCGTTGATGCGCCTGCCGGCGAGGATCACCTCCGGGTGGTAGCCGAGGAGCTCGGCCTTGTAGGTGAGGTAGTACGGGTCGACGCCGATGCAGTGCCCGCCGACCAGTCCGGGCCGGAACGCCAGGAAGTTCCACTTGGTCTGGGCCGCCTGCAGCACTTCGGCGGTATCCATGCCGAGCTTCTCGAAGATGATCGCGAGCTCGTTGACGAACGCGATGTTGAGGTCGCGCTGCGTGTTCTCGATCACCTTCGCCGCCTCGGCCACCTTGATCGATGAAGCCCGGAAGAGGCCCGCCTTCACCACCGAGCCGTAGAGCTGGGCGACCTTGTCCAGCGTGTCGGCGTCGTCTCCGGAAACCACCTTCAGGATGCGGCTGAAGGTGTGCTCGCGGTCGCCCGGATTGATGCGCTCGGGCGAATAGCCGACGTGGAAGTCCTGGCGCCAGCGCATTCCGGAGTGCTTCTCCAGGATCGGCACGCAGACTTCCTCGGTGCAGCCGGGATAGACCGTGGACTCGTAGATCACGGTCGCGCCCTGCTTCATGTGGCGGCCGACCGTCTCGCTCGCCGCCTCGAGCGGCGTCAGGTCGGGCTGGCGCGCCGCGTTGATCGGCGTGGGCACCGCGACGATGATGAATTCGGCCTGGGCGAGCTCGGCGGGGTCGGCGGTGGCGTGCAGCAGATTCGACGCCAGGAGCTCCGTGGTCGACACCTCGCCGGTGGCGTCCACGTGATGCCTCAGGCTCTCGATGCGCTTGCGCGACAGGTCGAAGCCGATGGTGCGCCGCTCCTTGCCGAACGCGGTGGCGACCGGCAGGCCAACGTAGCCCAGGCCCACAACCGCGACCGTGGGCAGGGCCGCATTGGCCGCCTGCCGCTGGCCCGGCACGGGCGTCGACTGGGGGGGGAATTCCAGGATGTCAGACATGGGCGAGGCTCGCCTGCCGTGCGGGCGCGAGATCCTTGATGTACCAGTCGATCGTCTGGGCGAGGCCCGAGCGCAGGTCGAAGGTCGGCCGATAGCCGAGCAGCCGCGCCGCCTTGCCAATGTCGGCGCGCGACAGAAGCATGTCGCCGCGCCGCGCCGCGCGGTGAACCGCGCGCACGTCGCGCAGGTGCGGCAGCCGCTCGGCGAGCTGGTCACGCATGATCTCGAACAGCTGGTTCAGCGTGGTCTGCTCGCCCACCGCGACGTTGTAGGCCTGGCCGAGAGCCTGCGGATCCTCGACCGTGGCGGCGAGCAGGTTCGCCTGCACCACGTTGTCGACGTGGCAGTAGTCGCGCGCCGCGGAGCCGTCGCCGTTCACGTAGGCGGTCTCGCCGCGCAGCAGCGCACCGAGCCAGGCCGGAATCACCGAGGCGTACGGACCGTCGGGATCCTGCCGCGGCCCGAAGACGTTGAAGTAGCGCAGGCCCACGCTCTTGAAGCCGTAGCAGGCCGCGAACACGTCGGCGTAGAGCTCGTTCATCACCTTGGACAGGCCGTAGGGCGACATCGCGCGCCCGATCTGCGATTCGACCTTCGGCAGCGCCGGATGGTCGCCGTAGACGGCGCTCGAGCTGGCGTAGACCATGCGCTGGACGCCGGCGTCGCGCGCGGCGATCAGCACGTTGAGGAAGCCGTTGACGTTGCTGTCGTGCGTGCGCAGCGGCTTGTCGATCGAGCGCGGCACGCTGCCGAGGCCCGCCTGGTGCAGCACCACATCGACCGAGGCGCAGGCGGCGTTGCAGGTATCGACGGCGCGGATGTCGCCCTCGACGAAGCTGAAGCTCGCCCAGCGCGCTTCGCCGACGCAGCGGCGCACGTGCTCGAGGTTCTCCCGCTTTCCGGTAGAGAAATTGTCCAGGCCGACCACCTTCTGGTCGAGCGCGAGCAGGTGCTCGACCAGGTGCGAGCCGATGAAGCCGGCCGCCCCGGTGACCAGCCAGCGGCGCCGGCCGGCGCTAATTCGCGCCGCGAAGTCTTGGTGAAGTCTCACGGATGCTCCTTGTGGTTTCGAGTTCGAGGAATAGCTGCTCGTAGCGCTCCACCATCGCCTGCTCGGCGAAGCGCGACGCGACGCTGGCGCGCGCGGCTGCGCCCATGCGCTTGCGCGCCGCAGGCAGCGCGAGCTCCGCCAGGCGCGCGACCAGGGCCGGGGTGTCGCCGACGGGGAAGAGGTAGCCGTCGGCGCCGTGCGTGATCATCTCGGCCGCGCCGCCGAGGTCGGCGTGCACCACCGGACGCGCCATGGCCATGGCCTCGAGCGCGGCCATCGAGAAGGTCTCCACGCGCGTGCTGCACAGCGCGACGGCGTCGCAGGCGGCGAGGAGCGGCCGCACCTCTTCCTGCATGCCGGTGATCAGCACGTGGCGCGCGACGCCACGCTGCGCCGCGCGCGCCTCGATCGCCGCCCGGGTGGGACCCTCGCCGATCAGCAGGGCGCGCGCCGGCACGCCGCGCGCGCGCAGCGCCGCGATGGCGTCGACCATCTGCACGTGGTTCTTTTCCGGCCGCAACAGGGCGCACATGCCGACGACGAAGTCTTCATCGGCCAGGCCAAGCCGCCGGCGAGCCGCCGCGGCTTCGTCGTCGGCGCGCGGCCGCCACGCGGCGGGGTCGATGCCGTTGTAGATCACCTCGTTGCGCCGCCCTCGCAGCCTGCGTTCGAGCCAATAGCGTCGCTGGGCCTCGCAGACGAACACCACGCAGTCCGCGCTCCAGAAGAGCGGCCGGTAGTAGAGCATCTGGAGCCGCTCCTTGAGGTCTGCGAGGACCGTGGTGTGATAGGTGATGGCCAGCGCCGCGCGCACCCTGGAAAGCCGCAAGGCGAGCCGCGCATACATTGCGGCATAGGCATTCGCGGCCACCACCACCCCCGGGCTGCACTTCGACAGCAGCTCCGCCAGGGCGCGCACCGATCGGCCGTCGAGGTAGCGCGCCGCGCGCAGGCAGGTCGTGCTCGCCGCGCCGCGCAGCCGGGAGAGCTGCGCGGCGCCGTCCTTGACGTAGACGGCGTGACATTCGTGTCCGCGTTCGCCCAGCCGGTTGACGAGCGCGATCGAATGGCGCTCGGCGCCGCCGTGGTTCAGCGCACCGGTGACGAAAACGAGCCTCACGTTGCGTTCCTCTTGGTTGCGAATTGCAGAAGTCCGGGCAAATGCGCCGGCGCATGTACCAGCGCAATGACCGCGGCGCCCACGGCGACGCGCATCAGAGGGCCCTGCGCGGCCAGCAGCCATTCGGCGATCGACCAGGCGGCGGCGCCGGACAAGGCGGCGACGGCGAGCCGCCAGGCGAGCGTGCGCCAGTCCTGCACGTGGCGCAGCGCGATGCCGGTGAGCCGCGCCAGCCGGCGCAGGATCAGCAGGCGATCGAGGTAGATCCCGAGCACGCTGCCGGCGGCGGCGCCGGGCAGGCCGAAGACGTGCGCCGCGGCCCAGCTCACGGCGATCGAGACCGCGAGAGTGAACCCGGTCACGCCCAGCGCGTAGGTCCCCTGCCGCAGCAGCATGACCAGGCTTCCCATCTCGACCACGCTCGCCGCCATGCCAAGGATGTAGACCCGCATGACCGGCGCGGCCTCCAAATACGAGGCCGTGTAGACCATCGTCACCAGCTCCGGCGCGAACACGAACACGAAGGCGAGCCCCGGATACAGGAGCTTCGCGACCATCACGTTGCCCCGGCTGTTCATCTCCAGCATGCCGCGCACGTTTCCGGCGGCCTGCAGGCGGCTCATGCTCGGCAGGAAGGACTCCATCACCGACTGGCGCAGGATGTGCACGAGCTGCCCCACCACCGCGGCGATGGAGAAGGCGGCGAAGCTCGCGAGCGAGAACAGGATCGCCGCGACCCACTGGTCGGCTTTGCCGCGCAAGCCGTAGAACGCGGCGTTCAGGCCGAGCGGGGCCGAGTGGCGGAACTGCTCGGAGAATGTCGCCCACTCGAACCAGGGCCGGCCCAGGCCGTGCCGGCGCCAGACATAGTAGGCGAGGAGGCCCGTCTTGGTGAGCGCCACCGCCAGCAGGAGCCACAGCATGATGTGGAAGTCGCCGGTAAACCACGCGCCTGCGGCCATCAGCGCCACGCGCAGCGCCGACACGCCCACCGTGGCATACGCCTGCCAGGCGATGCGCTCGTCCACGGTCGGCAGCCGGTCGAGCAGGTCAGTGACCACCCACAGGGTCACGAACGCCGGCACCAGCAGCCCATGCGCGCCGAGCGGCCGGATCGGCGCCGGCAGCAGCGGGTTCGCCGGGCTCACGAAGAAGCCGCACGCCAGCCCCGAGAGCGCCAGGAAGATCAGCGTCTGGTGCACGTACAGGCGCTTGCGCTGCGGCTCGGAGCGCGGCACGAAGTAATACAGCGTGCCGCACATGTTGAGCGTGGCGAAGCTCATGATCGTGCCGAGCGCCAGCCACAGCAGCCGGTATTCGCCGAAGGTCGCGGTGTCGAGGCAGCGCACCAGCACGAGCGGCAGCAGGAACTGCATCGCGTGGTCGAACGCCTTCACCGCGCCGATCGAGAGCGCGCGGCGCTTGAGGCGCGTGAACGAGACGCCGCCCGGGGCGAGGCTCATGCGGCGAGCCCTCCTAGGAGGCGGCCGTAGCGCGCGAGCGTCTCGCCTCCGGAGTGGTTGCGCTCGAAGTGCTCGCGGCAGCGCCCGGAGGCGTCCGCCCAGCGTTGCGGATCGCCGAGCAGGGCTTCGATTTCGCGCGCGCCGGCCTCGACGTCGCCGAAGCGGCGGTGCGCGCTCGTGCCCGCGTCCACGGTGCCGAGCGTCGGTACGCCGCGCGCCCAGGCCTGGAGGAACGTGTTCGGCAGCCCTTCGTAGTCCGAGGTGTTGACGAATAGGCGCGCCGCGTCGAAGCGCGGCTCCACCTCGGGCAGCGGAAGGAAACCGGTGAACTCGACGTTGGGCAGCGTCGCGGCCTCGGCGCGGGTGCGCTCGAACAGCGCCGCATCGCCGCCCCGGGGTCCGCCCACCATGACGAAGCGCCGCTGCGGCAGGCGCCGCGCGAGCTCGAGCAGAAGCTCAGGCCGCTTGCCGGCGCGGATCACGCCGACCCAGAGCACGCTGTCCTTGGGCGGCGGGTTGCCGTCGCGCCGCTTGGGGAGCTGGTAGCAGCTCGGAATCACCACCGCGTCGCGCCCGTAGGTCGCGCGGCAGCTCGAGCGCTGCACCTCGTTCTGCGCCACGATGCGGTCGACGAGGGCGAGGCCGCGGCGGTAAAGCCAGCGGTCGCGTGCGTAGCGGATCTGGCCCCCCGCCCCGGGGACGAAGTCCTTGTCCGAGGCGCCCGCGTAGATCGAGCGCCGGCCGTGCCGGCGGCAGAACTCCGCGACCACGCCGGCGAGCATGCCGGCCGTGCGCGTGTAATAGACGTCGGCGTCGGCCTCGCGCAGCGCGCGCCACATCGCGGTCAGGCGCGGATGCACGAAGCGCAACAGCGGCACGCCCTCGTCCGGGCGGTAGGCCTTGTGCACCGTGATGCCGTCGATGAGCGCGCGCTCGGGCTGGCCGTAATCGAGGCAGATCATCGATACGCGGTAGCCGTGCGCGGCGAGCAGGCGGGCGAGGATGCTCTGCTGCACCTCGGCGCCGCCCACCTCGCCGATCTTGGAGTCGGCCGCAAGAACGGGCCAGGCCTGCGGCGCGACGAAGCAGACGTGCATCTACTTCGCCGGCCTCCGCGCGAGCATGCCGTACATGAGGCCGATCGCGATCCAAAGATAGGCCGAGTCGGCCTCGGGCCTGAAGCTGCTGCCTACGATGCAAGTCAAGAAGAACGCCAAGAGGCAGGCGCTCGCGCCCTGGAAGAGCGCCCGCATCTCGGGGCTGAGCGCGGCGTCCTTGCTCAGCGCGCGGAAGCCCTTCCAGACGTGAGCGAAATACGCGAGCAGCAGAGCCGTGCCCAGGAATCCCATGTCGAGCAGGGACTCGAGGTACGCGCTGTGGGGGTGGCCGACCGCCACAATGGCGCCGGTCTGCATGGGAAACGACCACAGGATCGATTGCAATCCGTTGCCCCACAGCGGACTCTTCCACAGCTCCGGCAGGAGCGGCAGCCAGATGCCGTCGATACGGCCCGCGCTCACTGCGTTGGCACCTTCGCCGAAGCCGTACGTCAGGCGCATCCAGATGGCCGCCCCGCCCAGGAGCGCGACGAACGCCCCCCCGAGGATCACGAGCGTGAGGCTCCTGACGTTGAATTTCCACACCAGGAACAGCACTCCGACCAGCAAGGCGCCGGCCATGGCAGCGCGAGAGAACGTGAGCACCAGCGCCAGCGCCACCGCGCCCATGGTAACCATCAGAAACAGCCTGAGCCGCGGCTGCCGGCAATCGACCCATACGAAAAGCAGCAGCGCGAGGACGAACATGTGCATCCGCCCCAGCGTGTTGGCGTGCATGCCGATCGGCGTGTAGAAGGAGCGCTCCTCGGGCGCGGCCATGTCGGCGAGCGGCACGCCCTGAAGCACGATAAAGGCGAGCTGGACCAGGACGGTGATCCATGCCGACGCTGCGATCGCGAGGATGAAGCGCTCGGGCTTCTGCGCGCGCGCCGCGGCGGCGCCGATCATGAGCGCGATGACCGGGATCACCACCGCCTTCGTCAGCGAGAGGACGAGATATCCCCGTTCGTTGGTGAACGGCGTAATGTAGCTACCGGTGTCGGTGACCATGGCCGGAACCTCGTGCACGTGCGGCAGGCCGATGAAGGCGGCCACGCAGATCGGCACGATCAAGAGCCACAGCACGGGCTGGCGCAGGGCGGGTCCGGCCGTGCGCGCCCGGCCCGAGATCACGTACGATGCCACGGTCGCCGCCAGCAGCAGGTTGAGCGGGTTGAGGCCGTTGATCTGCATCAAGCTGCGCGGGAAGAGGCTGCTCTGCGACATCGGCAGCATCAGCAGGAGGAGCACCGCGCCCACGCGGAAGTCGAGCAGCACCGCGACGCTGCCGAGTAGCGCAAGCGCGATGTACAGCCCGGCGAGCTCGCCCACGGCGAGCGCGTAGCCCGAGCCGACGGCGAGCGCCACCATGGCGAGCGCCGCCGGCACCCAGCCGCTGTTCGCGTACTCGTGACGCAGGGTCGTCGCGGCCATTCGCAGGCTCAGTAGGCGTTCATCAGGGTGCCGACCACGCGCGCGCTCGCGTCGGTCAGATCACGCACCGCGCGCTCGGTATCGGCGAGGCGCGTCTGGTGCTGGCGGGTGACGAGCAGCACATCGGCGGCGCGGAACGCCACGCATTGCGCATCGGCGTACAGCCCGAGCGGCGGCGTGTCGATGATGATGACGTCGTACTCGCACTGCGCCTTCGCGAGCAGCGCGGCGAAGCTCGCGCGCGACAGGAGCTCGAGCGGATTGGGCGGCACCGGCCCCGCCGGCAGCACTGACAGGCCCGTGAGCCCGCTCACCGGCAGCGCGGTCGAGAGCTCGGCGCGCCCCGACAGCGCCGAGGACAGCCCGAAGCGGTCGGGGACGTTGAAGATGCTCTGCTGGCGCGGGGCGCGGAAGTCCGCGTCGATGAGCAGCGTCCTCTGCCCGAGCTGCGAGTACACCACCGCGAGGTTGGCCGCGATGAAGCTCCTGCCCTCGCGCGAGCCGGCGCTCGCGATGGCGAGCGTGCGCCGCCCGGCCTCCGGGTTGAACCAGCGCATGAGGAGCTGGGTGCGGATGACGCGCAGCTCCTCGACCGTCGGGTGGAAGGGATCCCAGGCGGCGATCAGCTCCTTGCTCACGCCGTCGGGGCCGCTCACGAGATACGGAAACTCGTACTGCTTGGCGAGCGCCTCGCGCAGCTCCGCGTCGGTGATCAGGTTCAGCTCGATCGCGGCCTCGCCGAAGCGCCAGCCGAGCTCGCGCTGGCGCACGAGCACCTGCTCGGCGTCCGAGGCGGTGAGCTTGCCCTCGTCCATCAGGATGGCGCCGATCTGGCGCCCGGTGGCCGCGGGACTGCGTGCGCCGTCCAGCGGAACTACGTTCTCATTCGATTTCAGTAGCATGGTCGGGCCTCAGAAGGGATGGGGAAGGGCGCGGGCTGCGGGGCGCGGCGCCGCGAGCAGCCGGCCGCCGGTCGGCTGCCACTTGGAGAGGCGGCCGAGCGAGGGCACCGCCAGGCGCGCCTCCAGGTCGCCGCGCGAACGCACCCGCCGGTCGAGGGTTTCGAGCAGGTACACCATGCCGGTGGCGATGAGCAGGCCGAGCACCACCGAGAGCGCCGCGACCAGCGGGATCTTGGGCTGCGCCGGCAGCGCCGGCTCGATCGCCGGCGTGAGCAGCTGCACATCGCCCTGCCTGGCGCGGCTCTCGAGCTGCGTGCTCATGGCGCGGGTGAGCACCGTGTCGTAGTTGCGCTGCGCGTTCTCGACTTCGCGCGTCATCGAGGCGAGCTGGACGCGCACGTCCTTCGCCTGCATGATGCGCGCCTGCTGCGCGTCGACCGCAGTCTTGATTTCCTGCTCGCGCTTCTGCGCCCCGTCCATGGCGTTGCGCAGCGTCGCCACGACCTTCTTCATCTCGCTCGCAAGCTTCTCGCGCAGCGCCTTCACGTCGGCTGAATACTTCATGTAGACGGGATGGTTCGCCCCGAGGTCGGTGCTCGCGGTCTGGAGCAGGCTCTCGGCGCGAGCGAGGTCGAGCTTGACCGCGGCGACCGCGGGGCTCGCCATCACGTCGGCCATGGCGTCGGGGCTGCCGCCGCTCGCCAGGAGCTCGGAAGCCTGCTTGTACTTCGACTCCGCGTCGTAGAACGCGGCGCGCGCGGCGAGCATCTGGGTGTTGAGCTCGGTGAGCCGCGCGGTCTCGATATCGAGGTGCTCGTCGGCGACCAGGATGCCCTTCTGCTTCTGGAAGGCGGTGAGCTTGTTTTCCGCCTGCGTCACCTGGTTGCGCATCCCCCCCAGCTGCTCCTCGAACCACTTCGAGGCCTCGCGCACCGGCTGGTTGCGCAGCTCGAGCACCACGTCGAGGTAAGCCTTGGCGAAGCCGTTGGCGATCTGCGCCGCGGCCTTAGGCGACTTGGTCGAATACTCGATCGTGATCAGGTTGCTCGCGGTGTTGGTCACCTTGAGCTTGGTCAGCAGGAGCTCGCCGATCCAGACGTCGATCGCGCCGACGCCGCCGGTGTCGTCCTGCCACATCTCGCGCAGCTCCGCGTTCTCGACGAGGTTCAGGTCGCGCGCCACCTGCGTGGCGACGCGGCCGCTCTGGATAAGCTCGATCTGCGTCGCGACATAAGCCGCGCGCGTGGCGAGCGACACCCCGCCGTGCGCCGGGGCGATGGTCTGCTCGTCGCGCGAGTCGACGATCAGGGTCGCCTGGCCGACGTACTTTTTCGGCATGATGAGCGCGACGGCGAGCGCGGCGACGATGGTCGCGACGAGCGCCAGCATGAACGCCTTGCGGCGCGCGCGAAGGGCAAGCAGGAATTGGTTGAGGTCCATATCGTTCTCCCTAGAAGAGGGCTTCTCTCACGTAGATGACGTCGTCGGCGCGGACCGCCTCCTGCAGCCCGACATCGGTTTCGACCCACTTGCCGTCGGCCGTGGTGCGGCGCAGCTTGAGCCTGCGGTCGCTGCCGCGCGGGGTCATGCCGCCGCCCGCGGCGATCGCCTGCATGACGCTCATGTTGGGCTCGACCTTGTACGCGCCGGCGCGGGTGACCTCGCCGTAGATGTAGAACATCGGCGCGCGGTCGACGTACACGGTCTCGCCGCCCTTCAGCATGTAGCCCTTGCCGATGAGCGGGACCTTCTGCTCGCTACCGTCGCGCGTCACCAGGATCGTCTCGGAGCCGGTCGGCAGGATGCCGCCGGCGGCCGCGATCACGTCGGCGAGCTGCGAGCTGGTCTCGTCCAGCGGGTAGCGTCCCGGCTTCGCGACCATGCCGAGCACCGACACCTGGCGGCTCCTCACGGTGGTGAGCGCGACGTTCACCTGCGGGTTGTTCAGGTACTGGCCGCGCTTCAACGCGTCGGCGATCTGCACGGCCGCCGCGTTGGTGGTGAGGCCCGCGACCTTGATGCTGCCGACGAGCGGCATCAGGATCGTGCCCTTCTCGTCGACGCGGGTATCCAGGGTAAGGTCGGGCTGCTGGAACACGGTCACCTTCACCGCGTCGCCCACGCCCAGCTTCTCGACCGGCTGCGCGGCCTTCTCGGCCGGCACGGCCTTCTCGGCCTGCTGCGGCACGAGCTTCGCGGCCTGCTGCGGCGGGGCCTTGTCGCCCTGCTTCGCGCCCGTCGTGCTGCAGCCCGCAAGTACCCACAACAGCATCAGTCCCAACAGAACAGATCTCATATCGCCTCGCTCGGGTTTCGTCTCTCGGTCACCGCTTGATGTCTCCTACGTACTCGATGCGCGCGCCGTCGCGCAGCCGGCGCACTTCGGCTGCGGCAAGCTCCATGCGCTTGCGCGCCGCCAGGAACTGATCGATGAGGGGCGCCGCCTGCTGCTCGGAGAGCGGCGCCTCCTGCGCCTGAAGGAGCTGCACCACCGAGACGCCCGGCGGCGCGGCGAACACCGCGATGTCGCCTACCTTCATGCGCGAGAGCTCGGGCAGCTGCGACAGCGGCACCTGCTCGGCCGGCTGGGTCAGGTTGGCGCCGGTGAAGCGCGCGCCGCGCGCCTCCAGCCAGGCCGCGACCGCGTCGAGGTCGGCGGCGTGCGCCGCTTCGGCGCGCAGCACGTCGACCAGCTCCGCGGGCGCCGACACCGCGAGCTCGCGCAGCCGGTAGATGCGCCGCTCGGCGAAGAGCGCCGGGTTCTCGGCATAGAAGGCGCGCACCTCTTCAGGCGTGCTGCGCGGCACCGCCGCCGCGGCGCGGTCGAGGTAGGCCTGCGCCAGGAGGTGCCTGCGCGCCTGGTCGATGCTCTGGGCCACCTGGGGATCGCGGTCGAGCCCGGCGGCGAGCGCCTTCTGCACCAGCAGCTCGCGGTCGATGATCTTTTCGAGCGCCTGGGTGGTCGCGTCGCGCGCCGAGATCTCGACGCCGTTCACCCTGGCGACCACGACCTGGGTGCCCGGCTTGAAAGCCGAGGCGCGCTCGCAGCCGGACAGGGCCGCGAGCAGGGCGAGGGCCGCGAGCTGGCAGGCTCGGCGCATCAGAACGCGTACCCCAGCCTGCGGCGCGCCACCCACACCGCCGCCGCCAGGCCGGCGAGGAGCAGCATCCAGAGCCGGGGCTCGCGCGCCTCGGCGACCGCGAACTGGGGGGTCGGCGGGGTCGACGCGGCGACGCGGACGGTGCTCTCCGCCGCGCTCGCCGGCGCGAGGCCCGCAGCCCCGGGCCCGGCGAGCGCCAGGCGATAGACGTCGACGAACGAATACTGCGAGGGGTTGGCGGCCACGGCGCGCCCGAGCGCGCCCTGGAAGCTGTCCTGCCCGCCGGCGCCGAACGCCGCGGAAATCAGGAACAGCCCGACGATGAGCTTCGCGAGTCTCATGGGAAAGCGGTGGATCATGCTAAGAGCAGGCTGTTACGGCACGGAGCCGTCCGGGCAGACGCGCCATCCGCCGTACGGACTACCAAAAAAAAACGGGGCCGAAGCCCCGTCGGCCGCGCCCGTCGGCGGCTCACGGATTGAGGATGCGCAGCTCGAGCGCCTTGCCGATCGCCTGGGTGCGGTTCACGACGTTCAGCTTGCGCAGGATCTTCTGCACGTGGTTCTTCACCGTGAGCGGGCTGATCTTGAGGATGGCGCCGATCTCGAAGTTGCTCTTCCCGACGTAGATCCACTTCAGGATGTCCAGCTCGCGCACCGTGAGCACGCTCTGGCCGGTGGCCTTGTCCGCCGCGACGCCGCCGTCGGCGTGGCGCTGGAGCTGCGTGCGCACCCACGCGGCGTACAGCGCCGGCGCGAGGAGCTGCGCGAGATACGCCTGGCGCGTGCCGGCCGAGCCGGGACGGCAGGCGAAGGTGAAGAGGCAGATCACGCGGCCTTCGGAGTCGTGTACTCCGTGGATCAGCAGCTGCGTCGCGCCGATGCGCTCGAGCTCGCGCGTGAACGCGCCCGCGGGGACCAGCGCGCCGCCGGGCTCGATCACGACCGGCTGATAGCGGCGCTCTTCCCACGCCTTGAGCAGCGCGGGCGCGACGGCGGTGTCGCGCAGAAAGAGGTCGCTGAAGGTGGCCGGATCGGGCGCGGTCATCGAGAAGCCGTCGGCGCGGAACGCGGGCGGCTTGCCGTGGCACAGCGTGCAGATCAGGAGCTCGTGGCGGATCAGGCTCTGCAGCAGGCCCTGGGTCCAGCTGAAGAAATGCGCGCGCGCATGCACGCGCAGCGACGCATCCAGGTTGAGCACGATCGACTCGACCTGCAGGAAATCGGTGGCCGACGAGCGCGCGTCGCCGTTGCCGCCTTCGTGCTGAAGCGGAATGGTCGGCGCGGGGACGGCGATGGGGGTTTCGGCGCTGGTAAGTGGCATGGTGGCGGCAATCCTAGTCGAACGTCATTACGCATCCGTTCGGCGTGGTGCACGCCGAAAACCTAGTCCGGTGAGCCTACTGCGCGCACGCAGGCGCAACGCAATGCCTGAACCTGCGTGCCCTAACCTGTCTTGGCCTTGCACCCGAGCAGAGAAACACAGACGTCGCTGCTGCGCACGCCGCCCGGGCCGGGCACGCTGCTGCAGGCCTGCATCGACCCGCTGGTCGCGATCGCGACGCTCGGGGCGGTGGTGTCGTACTTCGGCGAGCGCTTCGACGGCGCCTGCCTGATCCTGGCGCTGCTCGTGTTCGCGATGACCTTCCCGGGCTCGCTCGCGCGCGGAGCGAGCCCGCGCGCGGGCGACCTCGCGCTCGACATCGCCGCCGGATGGCTGGCGATCGTCGGGCTGCTGCTGTTCCTGGGCTGGGCCTCGCGCACGCTGGACGTGTTCGATCCGCGGGTGATCTTCGCCTGGGCGCTCGCCACGCCGGCGGCCCTCTTCGCCGCGCACCGCCTGCTGCCGGTGGTGTGGCCGCGGGTCCTCGCCGCCGAGGGCATGCAGAAGACCGCGGTCATCGCCGGCGCCAACGAGCTCGGCCGGCGGCTCGCCGCGCGGCTGCGCAGCGACCCGCTGCTCGGCATCCGCTTCGCCGGCTACTTCGACGACCGCGCCCCCGGCAGGCTGCAGAACGTGGTGCCGCGCGAGAACCTCGGCGCGCTCTCGGCGCTCGCCGACCACGCGCGCTCGAACACCGTGGACGTGATCTACATCGCGCTGCCGATGGCCTCGCAGCCGAGGATCCTGAAGCTGCTCGAGGACCTGCGCGACACCACCGCGTCGATCTACTTCGTGCCCGACATCTTCGTGTCCGACCTGATCCAGGCGCGGGTCGACTCGATCGGCGGGCTGCCGGTGGTGGCGGTGTGCGAGTCGCCCTTCTACGGCTTCAACGCCCTGGTGAAGCGCGTCTCCGACTTCGGCCTCGCCGCGCTGATCCTCGCCGCGATCTCGCCGCTCATGGCCGCGATCGCGCTCGGGGTGAAGCTCTCCTCCTCCGGCCCGGTGCTCTTCAAGCAGCGCCGCTACGGCCTGGACGGCAAGCGCATCGTGGTCTACAAGTTCCGCTCCATGACGGTGGCCGAGGACGGCGACGTGGTGCCCCAGGCGACGCGCAACGACCAGCGCGTGACCCGCTTCGGCGCGTTCCTGCGCCGCACCTCGCTCGACGAGCTGCCGCAGTTCATCAACGTGCTGCAGGGGCGCATGAGCATCGTCGGCCCGCGCCCGCACGCCGTGGCGCACAACGAGATGTACCGCAAGCTGATCCGCGGCTACATGATCCGCCACAAGGTGAAGCCGGGGATCACCGGCCTCGCCCAGGTGAACGGCCTGCGCGGCGAGACCGACACCGTCGACAAGATGAAGGCGCGCATCGACTACGACCTCGCCTACCTGCGCAACTGGTCGCTCGCGCTCGATGTGCGCATCATCCTGAAGACCGCGGTGGTGCTGCTTCACAGGAACGCCTACTGAGGCCTGGCAGGACACCGACCTCGGCAAGGCCTTCGCGGCCCCCGGGATCGGTGACCCTGGAATGATCAGGCGGCGAGGTTCTGCGCGTTGAGGTCCGGCTTGAAGCGGTAGCCGGTCCCCCGCACCGTCTCGATCAGCTTGTCGTGACCGGTAGGCGCGAGCGCCTGGCGCAGCCGCCGGATGTGCACGTCGACGGTGCGCTCCTCCACGAACACGTGCTCGCCCCAGACCTCGTCGAGCAACCTGGCCCTGGAGAAGACCCGGCCGGGGTGGGTCATGAAGAAGTGCAGCAGCCGCAGCTCCGTGGTCCAGAGGTCGATCGGCTTGTCGCCGGCGCTGACGACGTGCGCCGCCGGGTCGATGCGCAGGCCCGCGATCTCGACCACGTCGTCGGCGAGCTGCGGCGCGCGGCGCCGCATCACCGCCTTGATCCTCGCGAGCAGCTCCCGTGACGAGAACGGCTTGGTCACGTAGTCGTCAGCACCGGACTCGAGCGCGGTCACCTTGTCGTGCTCCTCGACCCGGCCCGACAGCAGCATGATCGAGATGTCCTTGGTGCGCTGGTCCGAGCGAAGGCGCCGCGCGAAGGTCAGCCCCGGAACGCCCGGCAGCACCCAATCGAGCAGCACCAGGTCGGGGCGCGTGTCGCGCACCAGCGCCTCGGCCTGCGGCACGTCGCCCGCGCACATGACCTTGTATCCGGCGCGCTGCAGGTTGGCCGCGAGCAGGTCGCGGATCGCCGCCTCGTCTTCGACTACCAGAATGGAACCGCCCATGGCGTCTCCTGTTGTTGGTGAGCGGGGACGATGCTATGTCGCGTAGCGGCGGCGGACTATAGCGGGCGCCTTATTTAACAGTCGTGTCATATTGGCGTCGTGTCGTTTTGCACCGACACGCGCCGCAAATTCAGTGCTTTTTGAAGCTGGCGAGATGGGCCGCGACCCGCGGCCGGATGACGTCCGGATCGACCGGCTTGAGGATGAACTCCGAGAACGCGTCGCGGCCGTCGGCGCGGCGGTCGCGCTGGGCGGAAAGGAAGATGATCGGCACGCGCCGGCTGCGCTCGAGGCTGCGGATGGCGGCGGCGGTCTCGAAGCCGTCGATCCCGGGCATGCGCACGTCGAGCAGGATGGCGGCAAACTGGCGCTTGAGCACCTGGCGCAGCGCATCCTCGCCCGAATTGACGCAATGGATGCGGGCACCCAGGTCCTCGAGCAGCGCAGTGAGCGCCATGAGGTTCTTCGGCTCGTCGTCTACCAGCAATACGTCCATCAGGCCTGCTGCTTCATGAGGGTCGCCACGATCGGATGCAGCGCGAGGCGCAGGTCGCGCTTGGACACGAAGGCCTCGGCGCCCGCCTCGAGCGCCGCGATGCGCAGCGCGACCGAGTCGTTGACCGACATCACCACCACCCGGCAGGCGGGATGACTCCGGCGCAGCGCGCGCGCCGCCTCGATGCCGTTCGCTCCGGGCAGCTCCAGGTTGACGAGAATCAGGTCGAGCGGCGCCTGCCCGGCAAGCTTGAGCGCTTCTTCCATGCTGCGCGCCTCGCTCAGCCTCAGGGGAGGGAAGGAGGTGAGGAGCCAGTCGCGAAGCGCGCACCGCATCTCGTCGTGTTCTTCGACCACCAGTACCGACGGCAGGGCCGGATCCACGGCAAACGCTGGCTGAGAACCCATCACTCTGGGGCAGGCGTACTCGACCCGCGCATCCTAGCCGGCCGCCCGGGCGTGGTCAGTCAGGCTGCGGCGCGACCTCGGGTCGGGGCAGACCTGACACGGCGCCCGGCCCTGGCGACGCGCGGCCCGACAGTCTGAACGGACTGAGGGCTTTCGACGGCATGACGCTAGGTGCGCGTTATCTTGCGCTGCATGAGCTCGCCGAACGCCTATCGACCCGACGTCGACGGCCTGCGGGCGATCGCCGTGTTGTCGGTGCTCGCGTTCCATGCCTTCCCCCGGGCCGCGCCAGGGGGATTCGCGGGGGTCGACGTCTTCTTCGTCATTTCGGGCTTCCTCATCTCGGGGATCCTCTTCGAAGCGCTGCGGGCGGGGCATTTCAGCTTCATCGACTTCTACCGGCGGCGCGTTCGGCGCATCTTCCCGGCGCTCATTCTGGTTCTCGCCGCGTCCCTCGGCCTGGGCTGGCTGCTGCTACTGCCGGACGAATACCGGCTGCTCGGCAAGCATGCGCTCGCTGGTGCCGGGTTCCTGTCCAACATCGCGCTGTGGCGCGAGGCCGGCTACTTCGCCCCCGCGGCCGAGGTCACGCCGCTCCTGCACCTCTGGTCGCTCGGAGTGGAGGAGCAGTACTACCTCGTCTGGCCGCTCGCCCTCGCCTTCTTCGCCGCGCGGCCGCGCGCGCTGCCGTGGATGATCGTCGGCCTCGCCGCAGTCTCGTTCGCCCTCAACGTCTGGCTTACGCCGCGCGCCCCGTCGGCCGCGTTCTACTTGCCCCTGACGCGCTTCTGGGAGCTCATGGCGGGAAGCGCGCTCGCCTACCACGTCCATTACGGCAGCCCGGGCCGACGCATGGCCGACGCCAAAGCGGCGGCGGGCCTCGCGCTGGTGGCCGCGGGCATCGCCCTCCTCAGCGCCGGGCGGGCGTTCCCCGGCTGGTGGGCGCTGGCGCCGGTGGTCGGGAGCTCGCTCCTCATTGCCGCGGGTCCGGCGGCCTGGATCAACCGCCGCCTCCTTTCGAATCCCGTGATGGTGTACGTCGGGCTCATCAGCTATCCCCTGTACCTCTGGCACTGGCCGCTGCTCGTCTATGCGCGCATCGCCGAGGGCGGCGAGCCCCCGGCGGCCGTGCGCCTCGCGCTGCTGGCGATGAGCCTCGTGCTCGCCTGCCTCACCTACGAGCTGATCGAGAAGAGGATCCGCTTCGCGAAGCTGCCGTCGGTCAAGCGGCTGTCGGTGCCGGCCCTCGGCGCGGCGATGGCCGCGCTCGGCGTCTTCGGCATCGCGGCGCTGCAAAGCCGGGTGTTGCCGCAATCGGCTTCCATCGCGTTGGTGAACGAGATTTCGCGCGCGAGCACCGACTGGGGCTACAAGGGTGACCAGGTCATCCCGGGCGACTCCCCCAGGACGGTGCTTTTCCTGGGCGACAGCCACATGCAGCAGTACTGGGCGCGCGTCGAGAAGCTGCTGGCCGAGCACGCCGCGCCCGTTCGCACCATCGTGTTCAAGACCCTCGCAGGCTGCGCGCCGGTGCCCGGGATCGAGCGACGCAGCCTGAAGTGCAGCGAGTTCGTCGAGCAAGGACTCGCGACAGCGATGCGGCCCGAAGTCGAGACGGTGGTGATCGCGGGCTCGTGGGAGGGTTTTCTCAGCCGCGGCGACTACTACAGGATCGGCGACGTCGAGGCGCGGCCGCTCAAGCTCCTCACGCCGGAGACCGATTGGGTGATGGCGGGCTTCCAGGACGCGCTCGGCCGGCTGGTGCGCGCCGGCAAGCGGGTCGTGATCGTGCTTTCGTCGCCGCGGGGCGAGGTGCTCGATCCGAAGTCGATGATCGAGCGCGACGGGATGGTGGTGCGCGTGCGCGAGGCCTACACGCCGCTGCCCAGAAGCGAGCTCGCCGCGCTCACCGGCCGGATCGATGCGCGCCTCACGGCGATCGCGCAGGCGGTGGGCGCAACCGTGATCGATCCGGCCGACTGGCTGTGTACCGCGTCGTACTGCCCTGCCGCCGACGAGGCCGGCCGGCCGCTCTACCGGGACGCCTCGCATCTCCGCGCCAGCGCGGCGCGCGAGCGCTTCGGCGCGCTCGACTCTTTCGTCTACATCCGATAGCTTCCGTCAGTCGAGCGAGACGATGCCGCGCTGGATGGCGAAGCGCACCAGGCCGGCGACGTCGCGGATGCCGAGCTTCTCCACCAGCCTCGCGCGATAGGTCTCGACGGTCTTTTGCGAGAGCGACAGGCGCTCCGCGATCTGCGCCCCGGTGTGCCCCTCGGCGAGGAGCTGCAGCACCTCGCGCTCGCGCGCCGAGAGCCGCGCGAGCGGGTCGTCGCGCTCGTCGCCCGCATAGTCGTCGATCACCACGTCGGCGATGCGGGCGCTGAGATAGCGCTGCCCCGCGTACACTGCCCGGATCGCCTCGACCACCTCCTTGGCGGCCGAGCGCTTGACGATATAGCCCGCGGCGCCCGCCTTCAGCGCGCGGCGCACGTACTCGCGCTCGGCGTACATCGACAGCACGATGACCCGGCACCTGGGATCGCGCTCGAGGATCGCCCGCGTGGCGTCGGCGCCGTTCAGCTCCGGCATGGACAGATCCATGAGCACCACGTCCGGAGCGAGCTCGCGCGCCTGGCGCACCGCCTCGCGGCCGTCGACCGCGAGCGAGACCACCTCCATGTCGGGCTGCGTCTCGACCACGTGCTTGAGCCCTTCGGCCACCATGCCGTGGTCGTCGGCGATGAGGATGCGGATCGGCATGGCTAGAGCGGCACCGCGGCCCGGACCGTCGTGCCTTCACCCACGGACGAATCCACGACAAGGCTTCCGCCGGCGGCTTCGGCGCGCTCGCGCATGGTGGTCATGCCCCAGCGGCCGCGCGGCGCCGCCGCGGGGTCGAAGCCTTTGCCGTCGTCGATGACGCTGAGCACCAGTTCGCCGCCCTTCTCCTCCAGGCCCACGGTGATCCTTTTAGCAGAAGAATGTTTCGCCGCGTTGTTGAGCGCCTCCTGCGCTATCCGGAACAGGGCCACCGCGGCCTCCGCGCGCAGGCCGGTCCCGGCCTCGCCCTGCACCGCGACGCGGATCCCGGTGCGCTGGGCGTACTCCTTGCCGTACCAGGCAAGCGCGGCCGGGAGCCCGTACTCGTCGAGCAGCGCCGGCCTGAGATCGGCCATCACGTTCTCGATCGACTGCAGCGTGGAGTCGACGAGCTTCAGCGAGTCCTCGAGCCGGCGCCGCGCGCTCTCGTCCCGGAGCTTGCCGAGCAGGATGTCGAGGTTGATGTTGAGCGCCGAAAGGTTCTGGCCCACCCGGTCGTGGAGCTCGCGCGCGATGCGGCGGCGCTCGGTCTCCTCGGCCTGCACCAGCCGCCGGGTGAGCGCGCGCAGCGCCTCCTCGGCGGCCTTCTGGTCGGTGACATCGATGCAGGCGCCGACCATCTTGAGCGGCCGGCCGCTTTCGTCGCGCACCACCTCGCCGTGGCTGCGCAGCTGGCGCAGGCTGCCGTCGGGCCGCACAATGCGCTCATCCATGCTGAAGGCGCGGTTGTCCATGAGCGCGAGCGCCACCGTCGCGGCCGCGCGCGCGCGGTCCTCGGGGTGGATGCGCTCGAGGTAGCTCTCGAACGACGGCCGGAATTCGCCCGGGTGCACGCCGTAGATCGAGTACATCTCGTCGGACCAGTTGACGCGGCCGCTCACCGGGTCCCATTCCCAGCAGCCCAAGCCCGCGAGCTTCTGCGCCTCGGCGAGGAGCGTGCGCTGCTCGCGCAGCGCCTGCTCGGCGATGCGCCGCTCGGTGATGTCGGTCGCCACGGCCCCGAGGCCCACCACCGCGCCGCCGGCGTCGAACACCGGGAACTTCGACACCACGCTGAAGCGCTCGCCGTCGGCGTGCTGCGAGGCCTGCTCGTACTGGACCGGCGCGCCGCGCTCGAGCACCTCGGCGTCGTGCGCCGCGAGGGCGGCCGCCTGGTCGAGCGCGAACACCTCGCCGTCCTTGCGCCCCACCACCTGGTCGCGGCGCAGGCCGAAGCGCTGGAGGAAGCGCTCGTTCGCGAAGCGGTAGCGGCCCTCCGCGTCCTTCAGGTACATGAGCGCGGGGCTGTGGTTGGTGAACGCCTGCAGGCGCGCCTCGCTCTCGCGCAGCGCGTCGTAGGCGAAGCGCCGGTCGGTGATGTCCTCGACCATGGCGAGCATGCAGCGCAGGCGCCCGTCGGCGTCGGCGAGGCGCGCCAGGGTATTGCGCACCGAGATCACCTGCCCGTTCCGGCGCAGCATGCGGCCTTCGAAGTCGGCGTGGCTGCGCCGGCCCTGCACCAGCTCCTCGAACACGTTCCACGCCGCCTCGACGTCTTCCGGGTGGGCGAGGTCGCCCAGGGTCCTCGAGCGCAGCTCGGCCTCGCTGCAGCCCGACAGGCGCAGGAACACGGGGTTCGCGCGCAGGAAGCGCCCGGTCGGATCGATCATCGCCGCGCCGAACGGCGTGCGCTCGAACATCGCCGCGAGCGTCGCCTCGTTCTCGCGGCTCAACTGGCGCGCGGTCATGTCGCGCGTCACCTTGGCGAAGCCGCGCAGCTCGCCCGAAGGGCCGCGCAGCGCGGTGAGCGTGACCTCGGCCCAGAAGCGCGTGCCGTCCTTGCGCACGCGCCAGCCTTCGCCCTGAGAGCGCCCCTCGCGCTCGGCGCGCGCAAGCATCGCCGCGGGCACGCCCTCGGCCTGCTGCTCCTCCGGATAGAACACCGACAGATGCCGGCCGACGATCTCGGCCGCCGCGTAGCCCTTGATCCGCTCGGCGCCGGTGTTCCAGCTCACGACGTGGCCGGCCGGGTCGAGCAGGAAAATGGCGTAGTCGGCGACGCTGGTGACGAGCAGGCGGAAGAGCTCGTCGGTCGGATGCCCGGCGAGCGCCCGCTCGGCGATCCTCGAGTCCAGTTCCATGGGCGGGGAAATTCTACCCGCCGCGCCGGCCGCTTACCTTGTAGCGATTGCACTACAGGCTCGCGTACGGCACGAAAGCCGCTAGACTCGGCGAGTGCCGGTCACCATCGACGACATCCGCGCCGCCGCGCGGCGCATCGCGGGCGCGGTGGAGCAGACCCCCTGTGTGCACAGCCGCACCCTTTCACGCCTGGTCGGCGCGGAGGTCTTCCTCAAGTTCGAGAACCTGCAGTTCACCGCCTCGTTCAAGGAGCGCGGCGCGCTGAACAAGCTGCTCTCGCTCGGCGAGGCCGAGCGCAGGCGCGGGGTCATAGCGATGAGCGCGGGCAACCACGCGCAGGCGGTCGCCTACCATGCCGCGCGCCTCGGCATTCCGGCGACGATCGTCATGCCGCGCGGCTCGCCCAACACCAAGATCAAGAACACCCAGGTGCACGGCGCCACCGTGGTGCTCGAGGGCGAGAACCTGTTCGAGGCGGGCAAGCACGCGCGCGAGCTCGCGGCGCGCGACAACCTGGTGTTCGTGCATCCCTACGAGGATCCCCTCATCATCGCCGGGCAGGGCAGCGTCGGCCTCGAGATGCTGGCCGCGGTGCCGGACCTCGACCTCATCGTGGTGCCGGTGGGCGGCGGCGGCCTGATCGCGGGCATCGCGACCGCGGCGAAGGCGCTCAAGCCCTCGATCCGCATCTTCGGCGTGGAATCGAGGAACTACCCTTCGATGCACCAGCGCCTGGCCGGCATCCCGGTCGAGTGCGGCGGCGACACCATCGCCGAGGGCATCGCGGTGAAGGACGTCGGCGCGACCGCGCTGTCGATCATCCGCGAGCGGGTCGACGAGGTGCTGGTGGTCGAGGAAGAAACCATCGAGCGCGCGGTCGTGGCGCTGATCGAGATCGAGAAGACCGTGGCCGAGGGGGCCGGCGCGGCGGGCCTCGCGGCGCTGCTGCAGCACGGGGCGCGCTTCGCCGGGCGGCGCGTCGGCATCCCGATCTCGGGCGGCAACATCGACAGCCGCGTGCTCGCCTCGGTGCTGATGCGAGGGCTGGTGCGCGACGGCCGGCTCGTGCGCCTGCGCGTCACGATGCCGGACGTCTCCGGCAGCCTCGCCAAGGTGGCCGCCGTGATCGCCGAAGCCGGCGGCAACATCGTCGAGATCCAGCACCAGCGCATCTTCGGCACCTCCTCGGTGCGCTCGCCCGAGGTCGAGTTCCTGGTCGAAACTCGCGACCGCGAGCACACCGATGCGCTGGTGCGCGCGCTTCAGGAAAAAAGCGTCAAGGTTTCTGCTTCCTGATTCGCTTCTTCAGTTCCTCGTCGGTGATTCCAAGCTGCGCCTCTTCGGCCTGGTCGAGGCCGCCGCCCAGACCGACGTCCCGGTCGCTTGCGACGCGGTCGGCGCCGAACTCGGGTTTCGGCGGCTTCTCCATGCCAACTGTCGAACGATCGCCCGTGCCTTCGGCGTCGCTATCGGTGCTCGGCTCGTTCGGCCGGTCGGAGCTCGTGTCCGACGTGTCGCTGCCCATGATCTTCGGTCGCGCTCGGCCCTGATGTCGCGGTACGCGTGCCATCGTGGTCTCCTTTCTGGGGATTACGAGGTGCAAGCAACCCGCGTTCCCTCGCCGCCAGCGAAGCGGGCACTCCGGCTACGAGCACGCATCCGCGAGCGCGAGCTCCATGCGCACGAGGTCGGGATCGCCGCTCGGCCTGGCGCGGAAGCCGAAGCTCGCGGCGAGGTGCAGCATGGCGCGATTGCCGACGCGAACGAGGCCGTGCAGCCCGGGCAACCGGGCGCGCTGCGCGTGATCCAGCAGCCGTTGCATGAGCTCGTGGCCCAGCCCCAGGCCCTGCAGCGCGTCCGTCACGACCAGCGCGATCTCGCCGCCGGCGCATTCGGCGAGCGCCACGAGGCCGCGGCCGTCGAAGGCCGCCAGGCTGGCGTCGCTCGGATTCGCCGGCCGCGTCGTGCGCTCGAGCTCGCGCGGAGGAAGCTCGGAGATGGCCGAAAAATAGCGTTCGTGCCGCGAGCGCGGCGAAAGGCCGCGCACGAATTCCTGCACCAGGGTGGCGTCCTGGCCCGTCAGTTTTCGAATGACAAGGTCACGCGGCACGGCGCAAACCCTGACCGGTACTGCGCGCCGCGGCAGCCGCTCGCGTGAGATGCAGCACGTCGCGCTGGGCGTGGCTGCCGCCGATGCGGTGCGCCACCGGCGGCAGCGCCCGCAGGAGCCGCGCGGCGCTCGAGAAGTCGCCGCGGCCGAAGGCGGCAAGCGCGCGGCTCGCCGGCAGCCCGACCAGCCGG
>Ga0075426_10000248_pt1 | contig 35815 bp, 39 predicted proteins | sample SoiMethybrSBSTD5_FD_75304 | JGI IMG/M metagenome (GOLD analysis project Ga0075426, IMG submission 75304) | Bulk soil microbial communities from a Populus tree surrounding site in Tennessee, USA - Soil MetaG P. TD hybrid SBSTD5 | ecosystem: Environmental > Terrestrial > Soil > Tree plantation... | reverse complement strand
CCATTCCGCGATGATCGCATCTGCAATTTCATCCGGACTGTTGCCGTAATGCATGACCTTCCAATAGTGGACACCGTCCATTGCGCCTCGCACGGGCTTCGCGCCCTTGCTCAGAAGACTCAAAATATGACGGCGTACGTAATCCACCAGATCCGCACCGGACAATTCAAATGCGTCCATCCCGAACGAAACGATCTGCCACAAGCCGACCGCATCGATCGCAAGTTCTGCCGGGACCTGTTCTAATCGCTCTTCAATCGTTGTTCCGTAATATTTATCCCAGACGCGCTTAGTCATTTTGGTGGACCTTGAAATTCTTCGGAATCAATGGATCGTTGCTATGTGTGGCTATCTACCTCGGCGACGCCCAAAGGTGGAACATCCTGACCAATCGCTAATTGTACGATGAACTTACCGTCGGGCTTCTCGCAGCAAACAATGCGATTCATCAATGGCGAAGCATCCTCGCCCGGAATCGTGAAGTCGGCGCGCCAAATTGTTCCCCAGATTTTGCTTCGTGTCACCAACTGCTTGCCCAATTTCCATCCGCCCTTTGCAATGATGTCAGCCGAATAAGAATGGCAGGCCTTCAAAAAGGAGGCGCTGGCTGTCGCCAATTCCTCGCCCTCAGGCGCAACAGGAGGAGACAATTCGGGGTGGTTCATCTGCGTACTCATCGCTTAGGTGGATAAAGTGTTTCCGCGAATGACGAAAAAGTTGGCCGCTAAACTCGAATAGCAATTCCGGTAGATTTTGAGCTATGCAATGATCTCGTGCAAGCCGGTTAATTACCGCATAGGACCGGGCGATGTCGCGCCTGGACGGCGGAACGGGACCACATAAGCCGCACCATCAGGCCCCCCTTGAAGCACAACTCGAGTACCGTCCGGAAAAGTTATAAGCGTATCCACATTTAGGGCTCGTGGCGATGATCTCAAAGTTTCGATTGTAACATTGCAGACTTTCTCGGCTTTCAAACATGCTTGTCTCATTTCCGGCGAAGTCGAGTTGCCCAGACAAGTATATGCTGCATTGGTACACGCCCAATTTCTTTCGACGATTTGGGTCAATGTTGGGTCGACCGATGGCTGCGATCGATACATCGCCTGATAGAGATTGCGATCGGCGCCAATAGCGTCGCCGAGTTTTTGCTGTTCTAGGAGCGGCGAGAAATTTCCGATTGAGCCGGTGATTAATCCTGTATCCGAAGGCAGCAAGCCTTCTCCAGACGAACCATTGGCCGGCGCCTGCAAGGCGAAAAACCGCGCGTGCAGATCGGGATAAGCCGCCCATAGATCCGCGTCGATGCCTAGCGGCGCCTTCGCAGGCGGCCAATCAGGAAACGCCGCCCAAGGATCATTTGCATATGCCGGCGCTTGCGACGGCGCGTCGGGAAACGCCGCCCACGGGTCACTGTTTGTTTGCAGTGGTGCAGCCTCACCGAACGATGTCGGTGCGGCATACAGTGCACCCATGGGAGGCAATTCGTTGATCGACCACGGCGCGTTGCCCGGCGCCTGCAAGCCGAAAAACCGTGCGTGCAGATCGGGATAAGCCGCCCACAGATCCGCGTCGATGCCTTGTGACGCCTGCGCGGGCGGCCAATCGGGATACGCCGCCCATGGATCGCTTGCATATGCCGGCGCTTGCGACAGCGCGTCGGGAAACGCCGCCCACGGGTCGGCCACGTTCGCGGCTGCAGATGGCGCGTCCGGAAAGGCCGCCCACGGATCGCTCGCGTCACTGAGCGGTCCTTGCGACGAAGGCGCAACGTCGAAAGGGCCGGTCCTGATGTAGATGTTCGGCATCAACCCCCCATCCACCCGCCCTGCCCTTGCCGGCGCCGCGCCGATTTTTTCGGCCGCACTGTCGCCGCCTGCTCGAGACCCATCGCCAAACAGCGGAATGCGTCGGCGCCGTGCGAGGCCCAGTCGTGCACCGGCCGCTCGCGCAGCGTCTGACCTTTTTCGTCGTAATTGGCGCGATAGAGTTTCAGCGCCTCGACGCCGCGCGTAGTCTTCTCCAAATCGAACCAGCATTTGGGCAGAATCAAGCGCGCCGCATTGATGCCGTCGGCGACGCTGTGCACGGGGACGATCGTCGAATTCAACCCGAGCGCGGCGAGCGTTTCCAACCGCGTCTTGCCCGTCCCCAGTTCGCGGGCCTTGGCGTCATGCGGCACCAGATGCCCGCCATAGACATAAGGCTTGCCGCGCACGACGCCGGCGTAATGCGCGAGCTCCACGCCGGAGGATTCGTAATAGTCGATCAGGTGAATCTCGCGCCCGACCATCTGCGCGAACCAAATCGCCGTGGCGTCGGAGATTCCCAAATCCCACGCGGTCCACGTGAGCGCGTTCGGATCGTAAGGAACGCCGGTGATGCGCTTATCGCGCTCGGCATCGGCCATCAGCCTTCCGTAATAGGCGCCGAGGACGGCCGCCTCGAACGAGCATTCATATTCCTGTTCGAACAAGGCGCCGCCCGCGTCGGGGCCGAAGGTGCCCTCGTAATCGCGCTTGATGCGCGCGAGTTGCTCGGCGGAAAAGATGCCGGTCTCGTGCGCGGTCAATTTCTCGCAGAACCAGTCCGGCTGCCGGCGCGCGAACTCGAACAGGCGTTTGCCATGGTTGGGCCCGCGCGGCGTGCCGTTGAAGATCGCCCAACCGCCGTTCTCCTCGAGGATCGGCGACAGGAACGCCCAGGCCTGCGGGTCGGCGAGCGGCCATTCCGAGAACACCACGCCGATCGGCGGCGAGCCGACGAGACTGTTGAAATTGTCCGAGCCCACCACCTGCCATATCGAGCCGTTCCGAAACTCGATGTTCATTTCCTGGTCGCGGGTGCGGGCGCGGATTTCCTTCGGGAAGGCGATGTCGATGCGGCGCGCGCCGCGATGCGGATCGACCGCGCGCCAGATCGCCTTCCGCGCCTGCTCCGCCTCGGGCAGCATGTGCCAATAGGTGCCGGTGCGCGAGAGCGCCGAGACCGCGGCCCAATGCAGGCCAATGTCATCCTTGCCGGCGCGGCGGTGCCAGATCGCGAGCGCGCGCCGGCCGCCGCGCTCGAGGAAATTCCAGATCGAGGATTGATAGCGGCGCGGCGACCATCCGTTAGGAATGCGGATCGTCGGCATACCGCACGATGTTGACGACGAGCGGGCCGCCGTCCGCGCCGGCGTGCTCAAGCTTGTCGCCGTAGAGTTTCGGCAGCGCTTTCGCCAGCAGCCACTTGCGTGCGTCGACGCGGAGCTTCGATCGCTGCACGTGCTCGTTGTTCAGCATGAGCCGCTCCTTGCCGTCGCGGCTCTGCCGCGCCATCCAGTCATTCTCGCCATTGTCGGCGATCTCGATGATCTCGTCGGCCATCGCCTGATAGCCGATCTCGCGGGCGCGCGCGTATTGCGTGAAAAAGCCCTCGACGTCGTCGTTCGCCCAGCGGCGCACCGTGCGCTCGGGCGGCATGTTGCGATCGCGGGCGACCGCGCGGAGCGTGCGGCCGGTGGCGAGCCTCCGGCAGACCTCATCGCCGAGTTTTTTGGTGTAGGTCGACGGACGGCCGCGCGTCTTGGCGCGGCCGGCGTTCGCCGCCTTTGGTTTCTGTGTCATTGCCATCCTATTATCATCGCCGGGCTTGCCCCGGGCATGACAATAAGAGGGCGCGCCGCGATGAGGTAAACATTGAGTGGCTATTTTTTGCGGGCGCGCGAACGGTCCGGGTGAGCGGCTTCGGCCCACCGGGACAGTGAAGAAGTGACGGCAAAAATCAGAACCGCCATGAATAGCGAAAGGCCGCGTAACTTTTCAAGCGTTTCGCCGCGTGGCGATGATCCATATCGCCCGGAGCGCACGCCCGATGCCCCACCACGCGATCGCTGCCAGCGCCGCAAGCGCGAGAAAGAGATCGTTGTAGATATCAAGAACGCCCGAGAAGAAGAGCCCGAGACCCATATCGAGGGCGGTTTCCGTCACGCCAATCAACGCGGCAATGGCCATACTCAGCCAGTACTTGCGAATGATGAGCGCCGCCGCGACGCATAAAACGGCTTTGATCCAGCTCAAGAATAAAGACAGGAACAGCAAGAACGTGAACTCGACGGGACCGGGCCAGTTCATTTTGCGAGTCTAGGGCAGATTAAACGCCCGCGCCATGGCGCTGCCGCGGGCTTTTACAAAAAGACCGCTGTGTGAAGCGCATCACATTCGTCTGGCGCGGGGGAAACTAGATACATGAGGACAATCCGAATCACAGGAGGCCCTCATGTGGAGATTTTACGACAAGTTCAGCGAAGCGGATCGCCGCGTGATTCGTAAATGGCAAGCCGGCATCGCCGCTTTCTACGCCGCGGTTTTCTTCGGGTTTCTCGCCCTCGTGGTCGTCAATCACGAGATCGGCGCCTGGGCCGCGAGCGCCACGCAAGCCGATATGACGGGATTGAAAGCGAGGCCGGCCAGCAATTCCGCGCGGATGACGAGCTTCGCAATCAATACACTCTACCCCTAAAACCTAAAGCCGCCGACGATCGATCGGCGGCGGCTGCGAGGGCGCTTTACCGGCCTCTTTCGCGGTATTATGGCGCAAACGCCACAAGGCTCGCCAGGATTACTTTCGCCCCGCTTTTATCCGCCGCTGTCGAATAGCCTGAAGCCTGAGTTTTTGCTTAGTGTTCAACTTGCCGACCAGAATAGTCGAATAGCCCTTATACGGCGCAAAAAACTCTTTGCACCAAGGCAACTCAATTGTGCGGTCCAAGTCAAAGCGCGTAGCTTGCGGCAGTCCTATTTCTGCCAAATCCTCAAAATTAGTGATGCGAAGATCAAGAGGGCGAAGACCTGTTTTTAGATTCGTTGTGCCGTACGCCACCTCCAACAATCCCTTCATTGTAGTCGAATCCATCCGCGCCCTGCGAACTAGAACAGGTCGCGGAGGTACAGGCCCGGGATTGTTAGGGTCGGTGTGAATCGGAAATAGACACCAAACGATGTCTAGAACTTTAGGAAGCAGCTCGATTGGGTAATAGGTGTATACCGTGGGCATACAACCTTATTACCACGCGGGACCGTCCACAGTCTTCCAATTACCCGATTCAATTTCTTCGCGCACAGATTCGCGAATCCGGTCGAGCTGCTCTTCGCTGGGCTCACCAGAGTAGTTTGCGGGCGGTAGAGACTTTTCCGGCTTCCGTGCGTGTGCGGAGTCGCCTCGCACGACGCGGAGTCGGCGATTAGCTGTCATTGTGAACTCCCCAGCGGCTCATTCTGTGATTCTGCGCCGCTATAGCTTTCAGAGTGGTTGACGGTACCTCGCCAGGTGACAAGGACCAACGCCTTAGTGCACCTAGCGTTCCGAATATGGTAGGGGTGTGACACCAGAGCCACAGTAATTAAATATTTATTTTCAATGGTTTAACGCAATATTCCATATTCTAATGGTACTGTAGGTACTTAGGTTCAAAAATCACCGATTCAAGCCTTTCCTTACAGACCAGCGCCTTTTGGGTACGGTGTATCCATACCGCCTTTTCCTCGTATCTCCAAAGGGTGTTTTTGATTGCATTGGTGACGATCCTCACCTGCTACTCCTCTGGGTGCGCGAGGCCGCGCTTCGCCAGAATACGTTTACCGATTTCCCAGTTGGTAAGCGGCTTCTCCACTTCTCTGAGAATCTCCAGCGCCACTACGAAGGCTTCGCCGGGTTTGAACCAAGGATTACGGGTGTGCCGGCGAATGGGCTTGATCCGCCAGACATCGAAGTTCGGTTCTACAATGCGAATGACCGCGCGAATATGGATGAGCCTCTCAGCGTTCTTTGCGTCGTGCGAGCGGTCGCGCGGTCCGATCATCGTGAACTACAAGGAGCTAGCGGAACGTCTAAAAAAGCACGGGCTGAAAGAAACCGAGACCAGCGTTGCCAATAAGATTAGTCGAGGCACTTTTGCCACGTCATTTTTTTAGCTTCGCTTACTGCAATTGGATACGAGGCTGTGAGATTGGAAGATATTTGATTTTCAATCTACTGCTTTGCCTTATTGTCATTCTTGAGAGGCTCTGCTGGAGGCAGACTCGGAGCAGGAATTAAAATGACTTGCGGCGGCTGTTGCTTCGTCGCTGTAATTGCGCTTGAGAGCATTTGATTTAATCGTTCAAATTCGGCGGGGAGATTGTCGATCCTTTGGAGAGTGTAGATTCCAAAACCTATGACAATAGCAAAGCCAATTCCCATTAGCCCCATCGTCATATTTTGAGCGTGGCGAACGCCCTCAATCGCGGCCTTAAGCCCGCTAAATTCTCCTTCAAGCCTAGCAAGGCGTTCCCCAGCGTTACTCATGCCACCATCCCCGCCGGGTGGCTCTGCTGACGCTTGATTGGACCACGGCCCTTGTTGGACGTTTCCTTTGTCGGATGAAGGCATCTAAGTAGATCCTGCTTGCGGGTTTGCCGCTAGCCACTGACTGATTTGATTGATGTGAAAGAAATTGGTATTTCCACAATTTGTGCAAGTGATGCTGTAGAACTGATGTATGCCTTGGGCCGAACTTGGCCGAGGATCGGAAAACGGAATTTGAAGTTCCACTGGAACGATAGTGGGTGGTTGCTGGGGAGGAGCTCCAACATTGATTGAGTAGTGTTGGGTGCCGCAATAGGAACAGCGATACGTCCCTTTTGCTGCGAGGAAACGGTTTAGATCGGATGCCGATACAGCCATTGCGTTCGAGCTTTCTTAATTCAGAACTAAGAATAAGGCGATCGGACCAACGGTTGCGAGTCATTTTAAAGCCCATGATTTAGCGGTGGCGTTTGCGCCATAATACCGCTCTTTCGCGGCTTTGGCTTCCTGCTCTTGCTTTGCTTCGGGCCGATCCTGCGGCCAAGGCGTGTCGCGCCAGCCCTTCGGCAACGGCGCGCCGGGCGCGAGCGCGTGGATCTGGCCGCCCTTCGTCTTGTGATAGAGCCAAGTCGGAAACTTCGTCGGCGCCTTTTTCTCCGCCATCACCAAATTCCTCGCTTGTTCGCGCGCGCGTTCCTCTTGTCGAGCGCGGAGCGTCCCGGCAGCGGGTCGCCGAGCAACAGTTGATCGGGCGTGCGGGCGGCCGCGAGCGCCGCCGCGCGCTCAGCCTCGACCGCGCACGGGACGACCGTCGCCGTGACGTAAGGCCGGACGCCATTTGCCTTCCCGCCGCGCGCGCGGTAGCGGCGCATGTAGTCGCGCCGCGCGCGGCGACGCTTGAGCTCGGTGAAGGTGATGATCCGGCGTCCCTTCATGGCTTTGATTTTTCTTTCAGCAAATAACGGAGCGTGAGCATTTCGCCCTCCTGCCTTTCGCTGCGGCCGACCGCGCGCGTCGGGTCGAGCCCGGACATGACGAATGAGATTGAATGGTTTCGGACGCGCCGGAGACCGGTCACGCCGGATGACGCACGCGCGAAGCGCCGCGTAGAACGCGGGCGCGCCCGAAATCTTGCCGCCGGGGATTGGGGTGTTGCATTGCGCCCGCGATGTTTGCGGGCGCGCGATCCGTCCGGGTGAGCGCGCGGCTCGCCGGGACGATGAATTGGTTTTTATTCAATAGCGAAGGAGCGCGTAACTTATCAAGGCCGTTCCGCCCGGAACCGCGACTCGGCTCAGGCGTTGGCCCCCGTTAGGTGACGGCATAAGGAGGCCAACATGCGCACTACGCTTCTGCACACTGTCGCCGCAATCGCACTATCGTTTGCCATTGGTGCCCTTGCCTCCACGGCGGCATCGGCCAAGGGACCCGGTGGCGGCGGTGGACCGCCGATCGGCTTCAGCAAAGGCAACAAGGTCGGGTGGAAAAACGGCAGCGTACCCCCAGGCTGGAGTCACGGCCGCAAGGTCGGTTGGGGCGGCATCAGAACCATGCCGCCCGGATGGCGATGACCGCCTAAGATAAAGCGATCAAAGGCGGACGGACAAAAGGCCGATGATAAGGACCGGTCGTCGATCCGGTGTGGTTACGGTTGCGCCGCTACCACAAAATGAGGATCACCGATGCCGCGAGGAGTGCGCCCATGGCGATATTGAACACGCGCGCGGCTCTTGCGTTCGACATGAAGCGTTGCATCGAAGCGCCGAAGGCGAGCCACAGAAAACCGCTCGGCAGCGTCGCGAGCACGAACAACACCGCGAATGAAAGCGATTGCACGAGCGCGCTCCCCTCGCCCGGTTGCAGATAGGCGCCGACCGCGCCGGTGCTCGCGATCCACGATTTCGGGTTGATCCATTGAAAGAGCGCGGCCTCGATGAAGCCGACGGGCTTTCCGCCCTGGCTGCGATTGCCCGGATCCGCCGTCGCGATCTTCCACGCGAGCCACAGGAGAAACGCCGCCCCCGCCCAATTCAGAATCTGCAGGACGAAGGCGTGGCCGATCACGAGGCTCCCCAAGCCCAGCGCCACGATGAAGATGAGAAGGCCCATGCCCGCAGCGACGCCCGCGAGGCAAGGCAGCCCGCGCAGGAGCCCGGCCGCGGCGCCGGTCGCGGTGAGCATGATGTTGCTCGGCCCCGGCGTGACGGCGGCGACCACGGCGAAGACGAAGAATGCGAGGAGGTGTTCGGGGGACATGGGTAGCGATTTAGTTGACGCTGACTTACACTGATTACAACTATGCCATAGGACGAACTGCAGCTGGCGCAATTTTCAGCACAAAGGGAAGAATCATAATGCACGGAAACAAGGATTCTTTTTCATTTAACACCCCGAGAAAATCAGCAGTTGTAATTTTCATTACGCACTCAGCTTCCTCATTTTTGTAATCAAAATATCCGGCTGGTGGACCGCGGAAGTTGTTGGCTTCGGTTCCCAGAAGAAATTCGGCCCCTTTTCCTGGTTCGACGAAAAGCGTCCCTCCTAGAACGCGTAGAGGGACATCTACCTGAATTTGGTGATTGAGAAAGTACCGAAAAGCTGCTGATATGAAAGCCCCCGGACGAGTACCTGAATTTGTTACTAGGAATATTAGATTGTCATTGCTCCCGCCTACCCCGCCAAAGGTAGCCGCCAATCTCGCATTTTCGTATCGAAATGCGTTCACAAAGATGGGAAGCGAAAGGCTGAAAACCGAGATTAGCGCCGTTAGCAGCGCTAGTATCGTACTGCTGAAACTTATGTTTCGCCGCCAATCTTGAAACGTCTCGCAGTGAGTGCATTTTTTGGCAACGAGCGGGATCGGTTCGCCGCAGGTACTGCAAAGCTTTGTCTCAGAAGGAATAGCGTCCGCCATGTTTTTCTCCATCTCGCCGTCGACGACGACTTTCTAATAATCAATCTTGAGTAGTATTATAATTGACATTAAGTTATACGTGCCATTATGCGTTCTGTGTCAACAATTTCAATCAGAGCCGCAGACGCGGCAGAAAGTCACATGACCTTAGTCGGGCCACGGCGAAGAGAAGAATACGAGGAGGTGTTCGAGGCACATGGGGGCGCGGCTTTACTAAAAAGGGTTTCAAATATCAGGCGGCGCGTTTATGCTATGGAGATAAAGTAATCGAGTAAGGAGGAAGACCAATGATGTTTAATGATCTTCACCATGTAAGGGCTGCGATCGATGAGGCGAAAAACGCGTCGCCCGCGGATCAGATGAAAAGTGTGCTCAAGGCGATCGAGGCTTTGGTTAAATATCTTGACGAAAAAGAGAGCGAACAACGGTTAGCTGAGACAAACAGAATGAGTGGAAATACTTAAGGCTATTTAGGATCGCGGGCGCGAGAAACGTACCGGTGAGCGCCCGCCGATTTCCTAGACTATTTTAAGATCAAGATTCAATCGGATCTCCAACCTGGGTCTCAAGCCATTGGTGGATGTCGCGAAGGAGCGCGAGTTGATCTTCCGTGATAGGAAGACTTTGTCCTTTGGACGCATGCATCACGGGTTTTCTTAAGTCATTGACCTCTACAATCCATTTCGTCTTTTGATCTTTTGATCCTTTGCCCCGTCCTAAAGAATCTTCAAAGAGCGTCCAGTTATCACGAATGACCTCGCGATAATCGATCAGGTCGAAGTTCTCCTCTCTCCCGCCCTTCTTGCCTCCCTCTTCATTTATTCGATCATCAACCTTCTTTCTCACGGTTTTTGGCACCCCATTGAACCACCAAGTCTGTTCATTTTCTCCAAACTCACCCTTTAATTCAGACAGCACGGTTGCTTGAAGAATCTGTTCAATAGCCTGAATTTCTTCGAATGCTCGTGTCGTAGTCTGTGCTTTTTCTCGATCCAAATATTCTCGTAGACCAGGAGGATCGAAGGTCGGCTCTGTTTGACAAATATATTGCTCAATCCGGCGAGTGCCAGCTGTCTGTCCCTGAACACCTCTGAGAGAGCGAAAGCCAGTCATTTGTTCCGGTGTTTGTGAGGCAAAAAATTGCCCCACTTTCACTGCCCACGGGGCGAGCACTTCATGTAGCTCCTCGATATCCAACCCGGTGAGTGAGATATGTTGCGTGTGTTGCAAATGATAGAAAATACTTCGAAGTAGATTGATACAGACTGTAACCCCGTCGTTCATTGCCAATCCACCACCCTCTTCCGCCCCCTTGTTCCAAATGTCCGCTGCAGCAGTTCGAATAGCGTCAAAATACGCGATCAAAACCGAGATCGTGCGCTTAAGGATCGCTTGATTATTTGCTTCCCACAGCGCTCCATATTCAAATGGCACGCCCTTCTTCATTTTCTGGATAAAGAAACCTCCTTTCTCAATCGCTTGGAAGACACTCGTTAAGGAGATGCACCGAACATCAGTTCGTTTATCGTCGGCCTTTAGTATTCGTCCGGCGAAGGGTGATTTTGGATCGGTATCGAGCGCCTGGATGGCCTTAGAGAGCACTGCTTGAACTCGTATCTCGGGCTCCGCAGCGTCCCAATGCAGCTCGGCATAAAGCTCTTGCAGGAGACTTTGTTTAACCTTGCGCTGCTCTGCATTGATATCGACGAACAGTCGCGCCTGCTCACTTGGATCGAGACCAACGAATGCCATAACCGAGATCAGACTCTTGCTCGCAAATGGATGGTTTGCATATGCGAATAGACGATGTTGACCATCGATTATCCACGCCACTCCATAAGCAGGTCGAATGTGTAGCCAACCGAGAACCGACTCTCCGCCCTCCACTTCCTGTCGAGCACGATCAAAAGTTATCCATTCAGATTTTGCGATGTTGACGACAATATTTGTCGGAAAGAACCCTCCTTCAGCGATGTATTCACGGATAGACTTGAGACGGCTCTTCTTTAGAAGTCGCTGATAGGCATTTATGTCAGAGGGTTTTCCTTTGGCCCGGTGCGAGACAAAAGCAATCTTCAGCAAGTATTCTGGCGATACACAAAACGTGTATGCCTTCGTGCCGGCTATTTTTGAACGCACCGCGGGAACAGTTAACTCTAAACCGGGTACGGCACGGCCCTCAAGAACATCTGATAAGAATTGAAATCGTGCGGCTGCGCCAACCTGCCCAACAAGCTGCTCGTAATATTTCAGATCATCTTCGTCCAATAAGATGACACGATCCTTTTCGGCGCGCGCTTGATCATTTTCTGTGGCAACTACTGCTGATGTCCAAAAGGCGAAGGTTGATGGGCGTTTATTTAGAGGGGGATATTGATGTCGTACAGCTCTAGTGAAACGCTCGCGCAAGCCGGTGTGTTTTGCTAAATCCTTAGAAAAATCGCCAAACTTTCGAGGTTTCTCGCTAGACTTACACTCAAGAGCAATGGCTACTTCGTCATCGATCGCCACCACATCAATTTGATTGTCGGGTCCTTGAGGTTCTTTTTCATCAAGAAGAAGATACGCTCCGCCTTGTCCCGACAAGAACTTGAAGCCCATTCGATACAGTAGTGTCCAAACGCGATCCTCCAGCAGTCGATCGTGTGACTTAGGACGCTGTAATCGCGTTGTGGTCTTGTTGCGTTTCTGGACCGTCCAACCCGCCGCGATCTCCTCATCCACAAGAGGATGACGCACGCTCTTGAAATCGTCGGGTTTTGATTTTCTTGCCGCTAAGCCCCGCAGTTGATCTGCAGGAAATACATTTGCTAACACCACGTTGCCCCGCGCCGTTTCTACCAATCAATGGGGCTGTTGTCAGCGTTCCATCCGATACTATTCGGCAGCCAACATATGCCCCGCCGCTGAATGGTTTCCATATGTCTTCCAAGTAGGACGGTAGCTATCGTTGGCTTGATTACCCCAAGTTGTCCAGCCCTCACGTACACCACGCGCAAATAGCTCGATAAATGGCCCCGGACTGCAACTTTCGATTATTGCATATTGCTCATCTGGCTTGCGGGAGTGCTCCCGCTTGCGAGACGAGAACAGGTTAACCTGTCGCCGCCCCCGAGCGAGAGTCCGCGCGTTCTTGCCTCTTATTCCGAATAAAAGAAGTTCTGTGACGTTGCGGAAGTAGAACCCAACTCCTCGCCCATCCGACCCGCCGTCCTTCCTGCACTTGTGCCAAATGAGATTGCTTTTGTAGCTGAAGCCCCATGCTTTCATCGTCGTAATGCCTTCCGGCAGTAGCGCGTTTGGGCACCATAAATAAAGATGCGCAGTTGGAGCGCAGAGTTCAGCAACTGGCAAACCGCCAATTTCCTCAAATGACATCGTATTGTAACGCAAGAGCCGTGAGTGCTCCGGCGCAATTTTTCCAGTGCGGTTCATGAATCGCCAAGGCGGATCGGCCAACACGGTTCCGAATTGGCGCGTCGATGCGAAAGCTGTGAGGCGAGTGCCCGCAGGTGAAAAATCGGAATCTTGCCGAGGGTTCATAGAACTATATGGTTAATGCCAGGGTTAATAATTGATTAAACGCCCGAGATCAGGCCGTTTCGCGGCATGCCCCCACTCGGCTCGGACTCATATTCGGTCGCGGTTATGAGAATCGGTGCCTAGCCGACACGTAGGATACACAATTGGCGAGGCCGTTCTGATTTGCTCCTACTCACCCGACCCGCAGCGCCGAGAGCGGCAGCGAGAGGACGTTCTCGCGGCCGAAGAGCGAGAGGATCACCTCGACCCGCTTCTTGCCGCGCGCGGATTTGAGCGTGCAGAGGTGGCCGGCGAACGGGCCCTTCACCATACGCACCTGATCGCCCTCCTTAAGCCGGAGCACTTCGGTCGTCTCGTCGAAGACGCCGATCTCCTGCATCGCGCGGAGGTCCTCGATCGCGGCGGCCGGCACCGCCACCGGAATCGAATTGTTTGAAAGCACGCCCTCGACGCCGTCGGTGTTGCGGATCTCGTACCAGGCCATCAGGTTGATGTCGAAGCCGACGAACAAATAGCGCGGCAGGAGCGGCACCACCTGCTCTTTTTTTCGGCGCGCGTGGCGGATCCAGCGCTTGGCGCGCGGCAGAAACACGTCGTAGCCCTTGGCGAGCAGGCCCTTCTCCGCCCGGAACTCGCATTTGATGTTGGTGTAGACCACATACCAGCGCTTGCCGGGCTGGAAGCTCATCGGCAGGTCGGGCGCGCGCTCGGGCGCACGCGCGGCGTCGTCCTGCAGGGTCCGGTCGAACATTTTTTGCGCGATGGTCATTTCAGCCCGTCCACTTCTGAATCTTCTCATTTGGCGCAAGTCGGCTACAGCTCGCTTGCTCGCTCCTTCTCACCCGCCTTGCTTCCTTCGTTCGTCCGGTCCGCCTTTCCCGTGCGGAGAAGGGAGAAGGAACGGGCCCTGGCCTGGATGGCGGCATTGGGGCCATTCCCGGGGTCCGATGAGTTAGTAACCATTTTGGTGACAAGTCAAGCGGACTTGACACCAGATTGGACTCTGTCCACTGTATCCGGATTGGTGACAATGCAAGCATGCGAAAGCGCGCCGTGCGAAAGAAGCCGAAGGCGAAAATAAAAATGGAATTGCAGGGACCGCTCGCGGCGGCCATGAAGGAGTCGGGCATGTCGATGGCCGAGCTCGCGCGCCAATCGAAGACCTCGCGCCAGCAGGTGCAGCGCCTGGTGAAAGGCGGGCGCAAGCTGTCGAAGGAATGGGCCGTGCGCTTCGCGCCGCATCTCGCCACCACGGCGGCGCAGCTGATGTTCGGGCCGCGGACGGCGTTCGCGGTGGGCTACGTCGGCGCCGGCGAATTTTTCCCGATGGACGATCACGCCGTGGGCGCGGGCTTGGAGGAGGTCGAGATCCCGGCCGGCGTACCGGACGACGCGGTGCTTCTGATCGTGCGCGGCGACTCGATGGCGCCGCGTTATTTCGACAACGAATATCTCTTCTACCGCCGCGATGGCCGCGCGCCGTCGGAATTAATCGGCCGCGAATGCGTCATCAAGCTCACAGACGGCCGCATGTACGTGAAAGAGTTGCGGCGCGGGCAGAGCGGGCTCTTCACGCTGTTCGGCTGGAACGCGCCGTTGATCGAGAACGTGGCGGTGGAATGGGCGGCGCCGGTGCTTGCGCGACTGAACCGGAATTCGAGATAAGCGAGCCCATGATAAGCGTATCCTGTTTGGTGACCCGCTGATTGAAAAGTAACCGTATTGGTGACACGGTGCTCCGAAGCTTCGGAGCGTCCCGGGTGCCCAACCGTTTTCAACGCGAGCTTGCGAGAAAAGACGGCGTCATCGCCGGCAGGCGCTGGTCGTGCCAGCAAACCCGCGGCCGGCGGGTGCCGGTCGAGCTTCGCCCCCTCGCCGGCGAGGGCCCGGGCTTCGCCAAGAACTTCATCAAGAACGACATTCTCGCCTCGCGCGCGCAGCGCGCCTTCGCCGTGCTCGATTCCGCCGGCGCCTGGCGGCGGCTCGCGGCCGAATATCTCGCGAGTGGCGACGAGAGCCGCGCGGCGGCTTGCAAGCGCACCGCTCACGACCACCTCTTCCATGCGGTCCGCGCCCGTCTCGAAGCGGCGCCGATCACGTCAAGCCCAGGCATGACAGCAGAGTGGGACCAGGTGCGGGTTCTAGGCAAAATCGAAGATCGAGAGTATGACAGTGGGAGAAAAATACGGGGGAAAGTATGGGCCTGACCGAGGGTGTCGTACTGATTGCCGTGGCGATGGTGATGATTTTCCTGGGACGTCCCAAGGGTCCCATCGCGCCATTCCTGCAAGTCTATATCGTGGGGCAGCTCTACGTGATGAGCGCCATGGTGATGGGCGTGCTCGGAGTGACGCTTCTGATTATCAACCGGCCATTCTAGGTTTGTTTCCAAGCTAAATTTCCAACCGAGGCCCGGCCCGAAGCGACGCCATCGGGGCGAAAAAATAGGGCCGTTTCAAAGCCGTATTTCGACGATAACTCCCCGTCCCCGAGGCGTTTCGGGCAAAAGGGCGCGGATTTTTCTGCGGCAGGCGGTTGCGAAAGCCGCTAGGGTCGATGGTGGCGAGCCGTTTACCGGTTTGCGTTAAGCTCGGTCGGTAGAAGCGCGGGATCGCCGAAGGCTACGAAATGAGTAACGCTTGTTCGCGGAATTTGCGTCTTGCGCTCGGTAGTGCATTGCTTGCCTTCGCCCTTTCAGGCGGCGCCGCCCAAGCGCAATATTATCCGCCCTCGCGCTACGGCTACGATCCGGGCTATCCGCCCGGTTATATTCCCTACGGTCGCGGTTACGGCCGCGGATATGATTACGATCGCGGCGACTATTACCGCCGGGGGCCGCTCGTGCGCGACGAGGAGGACCGGCCGCGCAAATCGAAGCGCGAGCGCTTCGACGAGCCGAAACCCGACCTTGCGAAGCCGAACGAAAAGCCGCTCAAGGGCCCCTACCACATCGTCGTCTCGATCAACGCCCAGCGCGTCTCGCTCTACGGCAGCGAAGGCCTGATCCGCACGGGGAGCGTCTCCACCGGCATGCGCGGCCATCCGACGCCGATGGGCGTCTTCACCGTCATCGGCAAGGAGCGCTACCACCGCTCCAACATCTACAGCAACGCGCCGATGCCCTTCATGCAGCGCATCACCTGGTCGGGCGTGGCGCTGCACGAGGGCGTGCTGCCGGGCTATCCCGCCTCGCACGGCTGCATTCGCATGGGCAGCGAGTTCGCGGTGTTCCTGTGGAAGACGACGAAAATCGGCGCGCGCGTGATCGTCACCCGTGAGGAACCGGCGCCGACGGAGATTTCGAGCGCCAAGCTCTTCGTTCCCGCGCCCTCTCCGCAGCTTGCCGCCGCTGCCATCGCCGCCGGCGACGGCAAGAGCACGATGATCGCCGCAAAGAGCGCGGCGCACGGCGTCGACGATCCCGACCTGTGGGTGATGGTGAATAACGCGCCGGAGACGGCGGCGGCAACGCCGTTCGAGAAGCGCAAATTCGATAGCTATCGCAACGGGCCGGTTTCCGTGTTCGTCAGCCGTAAGACCGGCAAGCTCTACGTACGCTATGACTACGAGCCGTTGTTCGAGACGCCGGTGAAGATCAAGAATCCTGCGATTCCGCTCGGCACCCATGTATATACGGCGATGGAAGCGACGAATGACAGCGCCCGCCTGCGCTGGAACGCCATTTCGATTCTGAGCCCTGAGCCAGGCGCACCGGTGGCTTTGAAGTCGGGCAAGAAGGGCGAGCGGCAAACCGCGGCGCTGACGGAAACCGACATCTCGCTGGAATCGCGGGCGGCACAGAGCGCCGCCGCTACGCTCGATCGCATCGAGATTCCGCAGGAAGCGGTCGAGCGGATCGCCAATCTGATTACGGTCGGCTCCTCGCTCACCATCTCCGATTACGGCATCAGCGAGGAGACCGGCCGGGAAACGGATTTCATTATTCTGACGAAATAGGCGACACCCTCGTGTCATCGCGGAAGCCGAGCGAAGCGAGGCTATCCGGGATCTAAACCGTGATCCTTGGCGATTCTAAATCCCGGGTCTCGGGCTTTGCCCCTCGCCCGGGATGACAATGATCCGTCACTGCGTCCCGAATTTATAGCTCGCGCCGGCGCCGGCGTAGAAATCGCTTGAGGGCGAGAACTTGACGGAAGGCGCCGTGCCCGCCGACGGCGTCGTAATGCCCGGCGCCTTGGTGTCGTAATTGTTCACGCCGGCGAAGGTGTTGAGCGAGAAATCGGTGAGCGGCGTTTCGGGCAGCGGCTTGTAGGTGAGCTTCGCCTCGGCGTTGCCGACGCGCGGCGCCGTGCCGGTGTTGATCGTGGCGCTGTCGGTTCCCGATAGCGTCGCGTCGCGTTTCGCCACGCCGTAGCTGCCGCCGACGCCGACGGCGAGCTCCTTGTTGAGCTCGAGCTTCGAGTCGAGCCCGACCTTGGCGCCGGTGCCCTTCCAATCGAGCGTGGAAGTGCCGGGATTCGGCTGCACGAAATCTTGATGGCTGCGGCTCGAAAATACCGAAACCGAAGGCGTGAGCGTAAGCTGGTCGGCCTTATAGTCGCTTGCGGCTTTCACACTCAGCTCGCGGCCTTCGTAATCGATCGAAGAGAGCGCGTTGCAATTGGCGCATCCGCCGAGCGTCCAGCCGTTCAGGAACTGTGGATTGGATTGGCTCGTCGCCGGCGTCAGATTCGTGCTCGCCTTGGCGGAGGCGCCGCCAAACTCGACGCGTGCATTCGATCCCCATTTATCAGCGGAGTAGCTCCCGTCGGGAAACACGTAGCCGACGGCGCCGCGCATCACCTCGGTCGAAGGCGCGGTGGCGGGATTGAGGGTATCGGCCTGCGCCGGCCCCGGCATCGGCATTGGCGTATCGTTGCCGCTTGGCGGCGCAGCCGGCGGCTTCAGCGCAGGGGCGTCGCCCCAGATGTAGAAGCGACCCTGTGACTTCACCACCGCGCCGGCCGGCGGGTTGATCGGCAAGTCGCGCACGCCCGGCGGCAGATCGGTCGGCGGCGTGACCGGCGCTTCTTGCGCGCGTGCGTAAGCCGAAAGGGCAAACAGCGCGGGAACCGCAAGGATGGCCGCGAGCTTCTGGTTGGTCATGACAAACACCGCATCCCGATTCAGCAGCGAAAGACCATTGCAGCGAGATGGGGCGAAGGTTTGGCGGCGGACGTTTACGATTATGGCTAAGTTGTAGCGCAGTTGATTAGGTTCCTAACGCGTGAGCTCGCCGCGATGTCTGCGCATATCGCGATCGACGCTTTGCCGAATTAAATTTTGCAGCCGTCGTACACGCAATGGCGCAACGCTTGCCGCTGGCACCGACGGCAGGCCAAATCACCCCAACCGCGGTCGCGCGGCGCAATCAGCTCGTAACGATAGCGGCCTGATTAAGATTCAAAGTGCGCCGGAGAGGATTCGAACCCCTGACCCCCAGATTCGAAGTCTGGTGCTCTATCCAGCTGAGCTACCGGCGCAAGCGCGCTTAACGGCGATGACCTAACCGCAATCCGAGTTTATAGGCTTGCTGCCTCAACGCACCCTGCGTCCGCCTCATCGCCTTGGAAATTTTTGCAACGGAGACCTTCGCACGAGAATGTTTCTTGAGTTCTGCTACGTCCCTTTTGGTCCACGCCCGGCGTCTTACGCTCTTTGCCATTAAAGCCTCCTTCAATTGTCGGCGTTCTAGTATCACAAAAAACAACTTTCACAACGCGCAAATCGCGGAAAGACCATCAAAGTTTACTGATTCTCGTGCACAAATAGCCCGCTATCTCCTCGTTGATGTTACAGACAGGGTCCGATGGGCATTGCCAGCCAGGCCGGATTTACTCATTCTGATACCGCCAAGCTTACTCCTCTGCGGAAGATGAAGCGGCACGGCCTGAATGAAATATGTTCCCTCTACAGTCCCGACTAGGTTGTGGGCGGTTGCGGCAAGATGACAACGCGCACGGAAATTCGCGATGGCATGCGCATTGAGTGGGACGTGCCCATCCCGATGGATGACGGCATTGTCCTCCGCGCCGACATGTTCCGTCCGGTGGCTGATGGCCGCTACCCGGTTCTTCTGACGTACGGCCCTTATGCGAAGGGCCTCGCCTTTCAGGACGGCTATCCCAGCGCCTGGGAGCGCATGGTGACGCAACATCCCGACGTCGCCGCGGGCTCGTCCAACAAATATCAAAACTGGGAAGTCGTCGACCCCGAGAAATGGGTCAGGCACGATTACATCTGCGTGCGCGTCGATTCACGCGGTTGTGGATGCTCGCCGGGCTACATCGATCATTTCTCGCCGCGCGAGACCAAGGATTTCTACGACTGCATCGAGTGGGCGGGCGTTCAGCCCTGGTCGAACGGCAAGGTGGGGCTCAACGGCATATCCTATTACGGCATCAATCAATGGCACGTCGCCTCCCTGCAGCCGCCGCGCCTCGCCGCCATGTGTATCTGGGAGGGCGCCGCCGATTGGTATCGTGACATGACCCATCACGGCGGCATCCTCTCGACCTTCTGGGAGAATTGGTACGACGTGCAGGTGAAGACCGTGCAATACGGTACCGGCGAGCAAGGAAAGCGCTCACGCGTGCACGGCGAATTGGTCTGCGGTCCGGAAATATTATCGGCGCAGGAACTCGCCAACAACCGTTGCGATTTCGGCAACGAGATCCGCGCGCATCCGCTCGACGACGACTATCACAAGGCGCGCTCGCCGGTTTGGGCGAAGGTGACCGTGCCGTTCCTGTCCGCGGCGAATTGGGGTGGTCAGGGCTTGCACCCACGCGGAAATTTCGAGGGCTTCGTACGCGCGGCAAGCAAGAATAAATGGCTGGAAGCGCACGGTATTGAACACTGGACGCACTTTTACACCGACTATGGCCGCGAGCTTCAGAAACGCTTCTTTGATTATTTCCTGCATGGCAAGCGCAACGGGTGGGATCGCGAGCCGAGGGTGCTCTTGCAGGTACGGCACCTCGATCGCTTCGTCGCGCGCGGGGAGAATGAGTGGCCGCTCAAGCGAACGAAATGGACGAAGTACCATCTTGATCCGGTGGGCGGTGCGCTGCGCCCTCAGCCCGCTTCGCAAAAAACGACATTCGGCTTCGATGTGACGGGCGATGGAGTTACCTTTCTCACGGCGCCGATGGAGGCAGAAACAGAAATTACCGGGCCGTCTGCCTTGAAACTATTCGTGTCATCGTCGAAGCAGGATGCCGATTTATTCGCGATCCTGCGCGTGTTCTCGCCAGACATGCGGGAAGTCGTGTTCCAGGGCGCGATCGATCCACATACGCCAATCGCGCAAGGATGGCTGCGCGCCTCGCACCGCAAGCTCGACAAGAAACTCTCCACTCCTTATCGGCCTTATCACACGCATGACAAAAAACAGCCGTTGAAACGCGGCGAAATTGTCGAGCTCGATATCGAGATTTGGCCGACTTCGATCGTAGTGCCGCCCGGCTATCGCCTCGCGCTCACCGTCCGCGGCAAGGATTACGAATATGGCGGCGCAAGCGGCGGGCGGCTATCGAATTTCAAGAACGAGCTGAAAGGTTGCGGACCCTTCCTGCACGATGACGCCGTCGACCGGCCGCCCGATATTTTCGGCGGCGTCACCCGGCTGCATTTCGGACGGAAACATCGATCCTATCTGCTGCTCCCGATCGTTCCTGCGAACAAGGCGAGATAAATATCTCAGCCTAGGCATGCGCCCTTGGCGCATCGAGTAGATCGCGAATTCTTGCTGCCAAAGTCGCTTGGGTCACCGGCTTTTGGATCATTTCGACGCCGGGATCGAGGCGACCTTGGTGAATCACCGCGTTACGCGAATAGCCCGTCATAAACAATATTTTGAGATCCGGCCGAAGCGCTTGCGCCTGGCTTGCCAGCTCGCGTCCATTGATTCCGGGCAACACGATATCGCTCAGAACCAAATCGATGCGAACGTCATACTGTTTGATGATTTGCAAGGCGGACCTGGCTTCGCCGGCCTCAAGAATGTTGTATTTGAGATCGCGCAAGATTTCGACCAGATAAATACGGACAAGCTCATCGTCCTCGACCACGAGGATTGTTTCGCCCCGGCGTCCATCCACCTTCTGTTCCGGCTGCAGGGTCTCGTCGATATTCGCGTCTCCGAGTAACCTGGGAAAATAAAGTTTGACCGTCGTCCCCTGGCCGGCCTCGCTGTAAATTTTCACGTGCCCGCGTGATTGCTTGACGAAGCCGTAAACTTGGCTAAGGCCGAGCCCGGTGCCCTCACCGGCCGGCTTGGTCGAAAAAAAGGGTTCGAACGCGCGCTCGATCACGTCGCTCGTCATGCCGACGCCGGAATCAGTCACGGAAATCTGCACGTATTGGCCCGGCCGAAGTTCGGGGCTGGCTGCACAATAGTCGGCGTCGAGATAAGAATTGCTGGTTTCGATGGTCAGCTTGCCGCCGTTCGGCATGGCATCGCGCGCGTTCACAGCGAGATTAAGGATGGCGGCGGCCAATTGGCCGTCATCGAGTTCAACTTGCCACAGGCCCGCGCCGCAGGCGGATTGAATGTCGATCGTTTCGCCCAGCGTCCGTTGCAAGAAGTCGATTTCACTGGAAATGAATTTATTGACGTCCAGTCGCTTCGGAACAAGAGGCTGCCGGCGCGAAAAAGCCAGTAATCGCTGAGTGAGTGTCGCCGCGCGACGTGCACCGCGCATTGCGCTGCCGATCGTGCGATGCAGCCTGCCGATGTTCTCCTCCATCGGGGGTTCCAAATTGCGCTCCGCAATTTCGAGATTTCCGAGGATCACCATTAAAAGATTATTGAAATCATGCGCGATCCCGCCCGTAAGTTGACCGATCGCGTCCATCTTCTGTGCCTGTTGCAGTTGATCTCGGGACTGTTGCAGCTTTTCATCCAACTCCTTTCGTTCCGTGGTATCGCGCGTGATTTTGGCAAAGCCGATCAGGTTTCCAGAAGCGTCACGAATTGGATGGATCAGGGTGTGAGCCCAAAAGCGCGTTCCATCTTTACGAACACGCCAAGCTTCCTCCTCAAATTTTCCGGTGACTTCGGCCTGACGCAGCGCGCGCCGCGGGAGATCGTTTTGCTGGTCTTGCTCCGTGAAAAACCGGGAAAAATGCCGGCCAATGATTTCCTCTGCGGTATAGCCCTTGATTCTTTCAGCTCCGCTGTTCCAACTGCGGACGTGGCCATCAGCATCCAGCATGTAGATGGCGCAATCGACGACGCTTCTAATAAGCAAACGAAATTGCTGCTCGGTGTTCGCGAGTTCCGCCGTCCGTTCCTCAATTTGCCGATCAAGCTCCGTCTGTGTATGGCGTAGTTGCTGCTCAATATGTCTCCTTTGTTCCACATCCGCGCTTAGAGCCAAACTCGGTAGTGAAAGGCTGATAACGAACATCAACAGAAAGATAAACGACTCATTGGTGTCCGATCGTGCAAACGGACCGCTGCCCGCATACGTTCCTATTACGGCGATCAATGAAAGAATAACGGCAACGGTCGCGGTTTCGCGTTGGCTGGTGCGCAGCGCCGCCCAGAGCAACGGAATGACGATGAGAAATCCCAGCGCATTTCCGTAGACTCGTTGTTCAAACAATGGAACGTATTCAAATAGCGGACTAAAGGTGATAACGGCAATTACGGTCGCCGTGACGAAAATGATCAGGTCTTCCGTCAGTCGCGAGCGCGTAAGCCGGCGCACATCGCTAATCGCCCACAGCACGATGACCGGCGTAAATATCACGGCGCCAGTCAAGTCGCCGAGCCACCATGTCGTCCAGATGCTGGAAAATTTTGCCCAATCGGCATACCCCGCCAGACTGAGGCTCACGACGCCGATCGTCGCACTCAACATTGTGCTCGGCACTAAGGAAATCAACGCGAACTTGGCCACGCCTATCGGCGAGTTGAAGGTATAGCGTCCCTGCGACCAGATGTTGATCAGCCAAGCGCCAACGATGGCTTCGAGCGAATTTCCGGCCGCGATCGCAGCGGAAGTCGCCAACGTCCCGGCGGTCGTCGCATTGGCGGCAAATGCTCCGATCAATATCGCCGGAGACAACCGATAGCCCCAAATGAGCAGTGCCGCGAGCGCAAACCCGGTCGGCGGCCAAACTGGGGTCGCGCTCGGATTGACGGATGCGAGCATGAGGCCGAGCTTGGCGAGCATGAAATAGGTCAGCGCCACCCCGCTCACAGCGGCGAGATAAGCCGCCGTGTCGCTCACGGGTCGAAGCCGAGCTAGCCCTAAGCCACCTTCATCGGCCATAAGCAGAGCTGCCGTTGCGCAACGTTTCGAACGCTAGCAATCTTTCTACCGGGGGGCCAGCAGGAACGCCGGTCCGGATGTTTGAAGTACAGCAACCACGCGGCTCGCGCACCTTTTCAGTTGCGTCTTGAAAGCTCGTCGTCTGGTGCTAGCATTGAGTCGGAACATGGTTCCGGCTGGGGAGTACAATCAATGACTGCTGAAACGCTTCTTGTCATTCTATTGATCGGCGCTATTGCCGGCTGGCTGGCCGGACAAATCGTCCAAGGCACGGGCTTCGGTCTCGTCGCCGACATCGCGCTGGGAATCGTCGGCGCCTTTATCGGAACTTGGTTGCTGCCGCAGTTGGGCATCCGGTTGGGTGCCGGTATCGTCGCTGCGATCATCGCCGCCACCATTGGCGCGGTGGTGCTTTTGGTTATACTCAGCCTCTTCGGAAGAGGCGGAGGTAGGTACTTCAGAAGAGGTGGCGGTGGAGGCGTGGGCTTCAATCTTACGCCGCCCACATTTCTCATCTTTGTAATTTCGCTCGTGCTTGCCGTCGTCGCCCTGCTGGTGCACTACGCAGGCCTGAGAATCCCAATCATCACCGCGGCAAATGCTTTCGACGTGCTCGCTATCGCGTATGTAGTCCTGCTTGCTGGCGTAGTGTTTCGAGGCCTTTGAACGGAGCCAGACGGAGTCGTCTCTGTTTCGCCTACCGGGTTTGAGAGAAACCAAGGGAGCCATGCATGACGCCGCTCGGATTACTCCTTGTCATCATCCTGATTATTTTGCTCGTCGGCGGCCGTAGGGGTTTCGGTCGCGGCTATGGCTACGGCTACGGCCATGGGGGGATTGGCGTCATCGGCGTCATCCTGATTATTGTGATCATCCTCCTGCTGCTGGGGCATCTGTAATCAGAAGCCAGTACGACGGCCAATATGGCTGAATGAGCGAGGATGCGACGGCTCTTGCTTGGCGCAGCCCCAGTGCGTTTTTGCCGCTGCTCAGATTAAACCCGATCATACGCCGATTTGGCGAGTTCGCCGGCGACACAGCTGTGTTCTCTCTTTCCAGTTTGGGACGGCGGCAAACTTGGAACTTTACGGGCTCGCGCCTGTTGTCGAAGGCCAACGGCGACGGTCGCCTACGCGGCACGTTCGGTCCGATCACGGGCGAGTGCAATGTCCATCGCGACACTATTCGGGATGACGAAGATGGCGGCGGGAGTCGCCATTTTACTTTGCTGCATCGCTCAGGCCCGGAGCCAATCCATTATCAGCCCTGAGCGGTCGGGAAGCGGTCCGCCGTCAACGCGGCCCTTGAGCCCGGCCCCAACGCCGCCGGAAAGCGGTGCCGCGCGCGTCTATCTGCTGCACGGCTGGATGAACGTCTTTTCGTTGGGCATGGATGATCTCGCGCAAAAACTCGAACGCAATGGGATCCCGTCGAGCGTGCGCAATCACGCCGAGTGGCAACAACTCGCCGAGGAAATCGTGGCCCACTACAGGGCGGGCGATCGTCGCCCCATCATCCTGATCGGCCATTCGCTCGGCGCCGACGCCGCCCTGCTCATGGGTGAGCATTTGGGCAGGCTCGGCGTGCCGGTGGCGCTGATCGTTCTCTTCGACGGCACGCAGCCAATGGCCGTCACGGAGAACGTCGCTCGCGTGATGAATATTACGCAGCGCGTTTATATAACAGGCGGACCAGGATTCCGCGGCGAGCTGATAAATTTCGATGTCAGCCGGGACGCGAGCATCGCTCACACCACGATCGACAAATCGGCGCGCCTGCATGCCGTGGTGATCGATAAGATCAAGTCGGTTATCGGACAGGAAGAGGCGGTGGGACAGCCTAGCGCACCGGCAGCGAGTATGCCCGCTGATGCGCCCAGGGCGGAGCCAGGTTCCGCCGCGCCGAAGCTCGGACCGCCAACCGGGCCGATGATCGAAAACTCTCCAGGGCCGCCCCGCCGATGACCAATGCGCCCGCGAATATCACCCCAGCGCGCGCCTTGTGATTATCCTCGTATTGCTCGGGCATCTTTAGCGGGAAGCCGACTACGACGCGGTGACACGAACGGCGCTGGCCCTACTGGTAAATGGCGGTCATGCACCCCATATACGTCAAGTGACCCCCAGTAAAAATCGTCAAGCTGATGCGAGCCCTCACCATGCTGCAGCAATTGCACGGTGGGAGGACGAGGGTGGCGCTGCTACGTCCTTGGCGAACGTGAAGATCGATCAGGCTTTTGCCGAAGAAGAGAAAATTCTCGAATATTTGGGCGCGGCCGTCATCATGCGATGGGTCACTCTGCCAACCAAAATCCAGCGCGAACTCTTCGCACACGCTGCTTCCCTTGCCGATCTCGGGCAGACGATCGTGCTGAGGGGGCAGATTGCGCGCTTCTTGCATAATCATAAAGGTGATAGCGTTCGAACGGCTTAGATTTGTAAAAAAAACTGCATTGGGAAGCAGTGAAGATCGCTAGACGGAATGGGCCGCAAGGATCAGGGCAAACATGGCTTCAGGTATCGCCTACCGCGAGCGTGCGACCGAATGTCTTCGCATCGCCGAGGGTATCATCGACGAGCGCATGAAGGCGGTTTGGGCGAAATTAGCGGCAGAGTGGGTCGTGCTGGCCGAGCAAATCGAGCGCGAGAACATCAAACTCGAGCAGGTATCCAATAAATAATTAAGGGGCGGCAAGCAATATTCCGTTGTTTTCGTGACGACAGACCACAGAGAGTTTGTCCAAAGGAGTGATATTGATGAAAAATCCTGGTCAGGCCCGCGACGCCGCCGAATCAAGCTTCAAGAAAAAGGAAAGGCGGATCTCGGAGGGTCGGAAGGCCATGGCCGAGCACGACGCTGCGCTACGCTCCGTCGACGCCAATACTGCTCGACTGAGAGCGCTTAGATTAGCCCGCGACGCGGCGGAAAAGCTGGCTCCTGCCAAGACCGCGAAAGTATCGGCTGCGAAGAAGAAAAAGATAGCGCCCGCCTCGCCTCCCGTCGCGGCCGCGATTGAACCGGGAGGCGACGACAAACAACAATTGCTGCAAGCCCAGAAAGATTATTTAGAAATGGCGGAACGCGACGGGGCTCGGGGGCCGACCACGCGAACGACGGCGGAGCGAATCCAAAGCCCGATTGAGCAAAAGTCCGGCAGTTGAAGCTCTTGCTTGGACTGAACCTCCGTCGATAGCAGCGGCGTCCGAATCGCCGTGCGTGTCCGTTGCCTCCAATCTGCTAGCATGACGCGTGTCTGGGCAATTTCATGGGTGCTCTTTTAGGCGTAACGAAACCCTCATTCGGTGATCATTTCCATTCTACTAGACGAAATTCGCTAATACCGAAGATGAATTCCCTGATCGACAGAAATGATCGCGTGTTTGGATGTTAGGTACGGCGAAGGCCTAAAAGCAGGTTGGTTTCATTCCAATGACGCGCGAAGCGCCGTTGCGTCCCCGCCCCCGCTCCTCTACGTTCGTTTTCGCCATTCCCAATCGCACCCAATTTCGCCCATGGATTTCCGCAAAGACATCATCGAGGCGATCGGCCACACGCCTTTGATCCAGCTCTGGCGCGCTTCCGAGGCGACCGGCTGCAACATTCTCGGCAAGGCCGAGTTCATGAACCCCGGCCAGTCGGTGAAGGACCGCCCGGCGCGGCAAATGATCCTGGAGGCGGAGAAGCGCGGCGAGCTGAAGCCCGGCGGCCTTGTGGTCGAGGCCACCGCCGGCAATACCGGCATCGGGCTCGCCCTTGTCGCCAATGCGCGCGGCTATCGAACGCTGATCGTCATTCCGGAGACGCAGAGCCAGGAAAAGAAGGACATGCTGCGGCTCTGCGGCGCCGAGCTCGTGGAGGTGCCTGCGCTGCCCTACAGCAATCCAAACAACTACCAACATGTCGGCCGCCGCCTCGCCGACAAGCTCCGCGCGAGCGAAAAAAACGGCGTGCTCTTCGCCGATCAGTGGAACAATCTCGATAACCGCAAGGCGCATTATCTCTCGACCGGGCCGGAAATCTGGGAGCAGACCGAAGGTAAGGTCGATGCCTTCATCTGCTCGGTCGGCACCGGCGGGACGCTCGCGGGCATCACCACTTTTTTACGCGAGAAAAAGAAGAACATTCTGATCGGCTGCGCCGACCCGAAGGGGGCGGCCATGTACAACCTCTTCGCCCATGGCGAGGCGAAGGTTACGCAAGGCGATTCCATCGCCGAAGGGATCGGCCTCGGCCGCGTCACGCCCATGGTCGAGGACATCAAGGTCGATAAACCTTACGTCATCCCCGACGAAGAAGCGGTGCCGGTGATCTTCGACCTTCTGGAACACGAGGGCCTGTGCATGGGTGGCTCGACCGGCATCAATGTCGCCGGCGCGATCCGGCTTGCCAAGGACCTCGGCCGCGGCCACACCATCGTGACGATCCTTGCCGACTACGGCTCGCGCTACCAATCGAAGCTGTTCAACCCCGCCTTCCTGCGAGAAAAGAAGCTGCCGGTGCCGGCCTGGCTCGAAGGCAAGGCAAAGCCAAAGCTGCCGGACGTGATGGAGTGACGGAGACAGGATGAGCAAACCGCCACCCGCGAAAAGCCGCTGGCTGGTCTCGACCGACTGGCTCGCCGAGCATTTGCGCGATCCGGGCCTCGTCGTCGTCGACGGCTCCTGGTATTTGCCGGCGGAAAATCGCGACGGCTTCGAGGAATACCTCGCCGCGCACATTCCGGGTGCGGTCTTCTTCGACATCGACGAGATCGCCGATCACAGCCGGGGTCTACCGCACATGCTGCCGCCGCCGGATGTCTTTTCGTTGCACATGGCTCGGCTCGGCATTTCGAACGGCGACAAAGTCGTGGTCTATGATGGTGCGGGTCTCTTCTCCGCGCCGCGCGTGTGGTGGACCTTGCGTATCTTCGGCATGCAGGATGTATTCGTCCTCGACGGCGGTTTTCCGAAATGGCGCGCGGAAGGAAAGCCGGTCGAGGCCGGCATGGTCACGCGCGAGCCCACGCATTTCTCGGCCACTTTCAACGAAGCCGTGGTCGCCAATCTCGAGCGCATCAAGAAAACCCTCGTCGATCGTTCGGCGCAGGTCGTGGATTCGCGCTCGGCCGCGCGCTTTCGCGGCGAGGCCCCGGAGCCGCGGCCAGGAGTTCGCTCCGGCCACATGCCCGGCAGCCTGAACGTTCCCTTCACGAAGATCGTCGACCATGGTCACCTCGCCGGCGCCGACACCATCCGCAAGGCTTTCGCCGAAGGCGGCGTCGATCTCGACAAGCCCGTGATCACGAGCTGCGGCTCGGGCGTCAACGCGGCGATCGTCTGGCTCGCCCTCGACTCGATCGGCAAGGAGCCGCAGGCGCTCTATGACGGCTCGTGGACCGAATGGGGCTCCAACGAAGAGCTGCCGGTGGCGACGGGACCGAAATAAGTCGTAAGCTCGGCGCAAAGGGGGAAGCGATGATCTTCCGCCAACTCTTCGACAGCGTATCGGGCACCTATACCTATCTCCTCGCGAGCCGCCACGGCGGCGAGGCGCTGATCATCGACCCGGTGCTGGAAAAGGTCGATCGCTACCTGCAGCTCGTCGCCGAGCTCGATCTCAAGCTCGTCAAGGCCGTCGATACCCATCTGCACGCCGATCACATCACCGGCCTCGGAGCGCTGCGCGATCGCACGCATTGCATCACGGTGATGGGCGAGATGAGCAAGGTCGACGTCGTGTCGCTGCGCGTCGCCGAGGGCGACAAATTAGCGGTCGAGGGCGTCGGCCTCGACGTCCTCTACACGCCCGGCCACACCGACGACTCCTACAGCTTCCTGATGGGCGACCGCGTGTTCACCGGCGACACGCTCTTGATCCGCGGCACCGGCCGCACCGATTTCCAGAACGGCAACGCGCGCGCGCAATACGACTCGATCTTTGGAAAATTGTTGAAACTGCCGGAAGAGATCCTCGTGTTCCCCGCCCACGACTACAAGGGCGATACGGTTTCCACCATCGGCGAGGAGAAACGCTTCAATCCGCGTCTGCAGGTGAAATCGATCGACGAATACGTCGACCTGATGAGCAAGCTGAAGCTTCCCAACCCGAAGATGATGGACGTGGCGGTGCCGGCCAATATCCATGTCGGCCTGCACCAAGAGGAAGTCGCCAAGCGCGGTTGGGCGCTTTCGCCGGCGCAAGCGATGAAGCTATTGCACCGGCCCGGCGTCGCGCTCGTGGACCTGCGCGAGACGAGCGAGCGCGACAAGCACGGTGTGATCTCCGGCTCGCTGCACGCCCCTTATCCTGAGCTTGCTCGCAACGTGCAGCCCGGCGGCAGGCTCTACGAATTGGCTAAAAGCGAGGACAAGCGGATCGTCTTCTATTGCGCTTTCGGCGAGCGTTCGGCGATGGCGGTGCAGGCGGCGCAGGACGCGGGCTTGCTGAGCGCCTGCCATATCGCCGGCGGCCTTGATGCGTGGAAGAAGGCGCAGGGGCCGGTCGAACGCTAGAGCGGGGCGGCATAACGAAATGGCGCGATTTTAGGTGTTCAAAGAAAAATGGGAAATTCATGCGCTTCGGCATAATTGTCTTGTTCGCCATGCTCGGATGCTTTGCCGCCTCGGCGGTTCGTGCGGAGCAACTGCCCACGCCAGCGTGGCAGGAGTATCGCTCGACCGTCGGCGGCTATCGGGTCGAAGTGCCCGGCAAACCCACCGAACTTACGCAAGACGAACCGAACCATCCCGGGCAGAAGATGTACGCGATCAAGCTGGATTATGGGAAAGGTGGATTTATTATTGTTCTCAGCGAAATGGCCGCCGATCGCATGCCGGCGGGCGCCGAGAAGAATCTCGATTTTCTCCGCGACAGCGCCATAAACGCCATGAAAGCCGTGGCGACGAACGAGCAGCACGACAAGGTCGGAGAATTTCCCGCCCGCCGCATCGATTACACCACTTCCGTAGGCCTTAGCGGAACCTTGCGCCTAGTGCTCGCCGAGCGGCGAATCTACCAGATCAACGCTATCGGTCCGGCGGGTTTTTCCGCAACGCCGGAGGCGAAACGATTTCTCGCCTCATTCGCGCTGATGGGCCGTTGAGAGTGAACAAGCTAACTTTTGAGCCCCGTCGCCCGTCGGTCGGCGGCAAGATGCTGGTGACGGAAGCCCTCGCCGAGATAAAGTGATTGGCGATCTAGCGACAATTTATTGTAAAATCACAGGCCGCTATTTTTGATTGCAAATCGCTGTCAGCTAAAATACATTGAACGATCACCAGTGAGAGGGGGATATCGCAATGCGCTTCTTCGTAATCGCGCTCGTATTGTTGGCCGTCGGCGCGGGTTTCGTCTTGAATAGCCCGGCCGATGCTCAAGCTCCGAGTAATTGCAACCACCGATCCGACTGCTGACTGCCGCGGATTCCCTCAGCGGCGATCTAGTTCCTGCGCGCGCCAGGTATACATATGTACAAATCGGGTGCCCTCGGTCTGATTTTTCTGTTTGATTTTTATTACGCTATTTTTTGTACCTTCTCGGCGCGGGCCGAAGTTCGGCAACGCCCCAATGCCGGGTCGGCGCCAATGTCTCAACCAAACACAAGCACAAGAGTCACGGAAGAGGCTCCGAAGAATTGCATTGACGCGTATCAGCGCCTTCCTGTCGACCTGCGCCTCGACAGTTATCGAGTAAGCGAAAATGACAAGCAAGCCCGGCTTCAAAAGGCGGTTTGGAATTTCTTATGCACGCGCCATCATTTGGAAGAAAGTAGCTGGGATGAAATCTCCAAGGATGCAGGCCTTGCCAACAACCCTTCGCGAACTCTGAGCGGCAAGTTCGTCAAGGCGCTTGTTGCATCCACCGTTTTTGACGTTCCGGGCTATAGCGAGATCGCCATCGATGGAGCGATCATCGAGGGAGACCTTGATCTTACGCACGAAGTCCTCAGAAGCGGCCTGTCAATTCGAAATTCTACGTTTCGCAACAACGTTAATTTGAATTTTCTTCGAGCCGGCTACGACGTGGATTTTTCTAATTCAAGTTTTTGTAAGGCGATTGAAGCGCAATCTATGCGCATTGATGGCTCGTTATATTTTGGTCTAAGTGACAGTCTGAAGGAAAAGTCGAGTTCATGGTGCTCACCGCTCAATGAAAACAGGAACGCATTCATTCAATCGATCGACCTAACTAAATCAAGTATTACCGGCGAATTGAGCATCCACAATACATATATCGCTGGCTCAGCGGGCTTCCTTACCGCCATCGTCGGACGAGTGCTGCACATCGGCGATTCTTCGCTTGATAGCTTGGATCTCAGCGACGCTGAAGTCGGACAACTCGAACTGGTGGGTTCGGATTTTCGGAGCTCGCGCTCACTGTCGGCGGACGGGATTTCCGTTGTTCACGGAGCATTTCTCAATCGATCGCATTTCCGCGGTAACGTCGGCATGTCGGCCGCCAGAATAAAAACGGACCTATCCATCCGTGGCGCTACTTTCGATTCTGGTTTGGATTTGAGCTTGAGCAAGATAGACGGAGACTTTTTTCTTGGATCCAGCGGGAGGGCTAACTTCACTACATGGCATCCGGATTCCGAGCTTTCACTCGTACACGCCGAAGTTGGCTTCGTCCGAGCGCCTCTAAACGCTTGGCCGGCTAGCTTTAAAGCGAGTGGTTTTCGTTTTGCCGGCTTTGAGCGGCCCTACGAATCTAGCGGAGACGTGAGTGAGGACTATTCTTGCGATGAAAATTTGGTCGCCATTCCGTGGGGTTCTTGGTTTTCATCGGCTGCCGGCAATTTAATTGGCGGCAACGCAAAGCTCAAACCATGTTATTATGCGGATTGGATCACTAAAATCAGTTACGCACCTTCTGTCATCGATTGGCTTCAGCAGAAGTTGCGAGGTGCAGGCCATGCATCACAGGCAAGTAAAATCGGGATTCTAAGCAAGAATCACGAACGTGATTCAGCGTGGGTTGAGGGTCGCTTTTTCGATTGGTTTGCTCTCGCGCTATCCGGTTTGTTTATCGGCTACGGATATAATCCTTGGCTATCGGGATGGTGGGCTTTTATTTTTTTGGTGGTCGGTGCGCTGGTCTTCAGGACGACGTCAGCCGCTCGGCAGCGAACCGATGAACCGCCTCATAAGCCTTTCAATCCATTCCTCTTCAGCTTTGATCTATTATTGCCGATCGTCCAGCTACGAAAAGCGCATTTTGAGCTATATATTCGGGAAAACCTTCAAAGGTGGTATTTCTATTTTCATCGCATTATGGGTTACGTGCTCGGCTTGTTCCTGATCGGCGCCCTTTCCGGGCTCACGAAATAATATCCAATTTGTTTTATGGCTTGACCCTAGCTCTTGAGCCGGTAGCCGGTCTTGAAAATCCACCATATGGCCACGAGGCACGCGAGCAAGAACAGCATGGTCATGCCCACGCTCACCCCCACGCTCACGTCGGCGATCTCGTAAAAACTCCAGCGGAAGCCGCTGATTAAATAAACCACGGGATTGAATAGCGTGATCTTCTGCCAGATCGGCGGCAGAATGCTGGTGGAGTAGAAACTGCCGCCGAGGAAGGTCAGCGGCGTGATGATTAGAAGCGGCACGATCTGCAGCTTTTCGAAGCCGTCCGCCCAGATGCCGAGGATGAAGCCCAAGAGGCTGAAGGTCACCGCCGTCAGCACCAGGAAGGCGAGCATCCAGAACGGATGCGCAATCTCGATCGGCACGAACAGGCCTGCCGTCGCCAGGATTAGGAGCCCGAGCAGGATCGACTTGGTCGCCGCCGCACCCGCATAACCCAGCACGATCTCGAAAAACGAAATCGGCGCCGACAAAAGTTCGTAGATCGTCCCGGTGAAGCGGGGAAAATAGATGCCGAACGAGGCGTTCATGACGCTCTGCGTGAGCAACGTGAGCATGATCAGGCCCGGCACGATAAAAGCGCCGTAGCTCACCCCTTCGATCTCGGTGATGCGCGAGCCGATGGCGGCGCCAAACACCACGAAATAGAGCGAAGTCGAAATCACCGGCGAGACGACGCTCTGCCAGAGCGTGCGCCCGGTGCGTGCCATCTCGAAACGGTAAATCGCGCTGACGGCTTGCAGGTTCATGGTTTTTTACTCACGAGCCCGACGAAAATGTCTTCGAGCGAGCTTTGCGTCGTGCTGAGATCCTTGAACCGGATCCCCGCCTTGTTGAGATCGCTCAGCAAGGCCGTGATCCCCGTGCGCTCGCCCTGCGTGTCGTAGGTATAGATCAGCTCGTTGCCCCCGGCCGCGAGCGTCAGATTATATGTGGCGAGTTCCGCGGGTACCGCATCGAGCTTCTTTTGCAGATCGAGCCTCAATTGCTTCTCGCCGAGCTTGCGCATGAGCTCGGCCTTGTCCTCGACCAGGATGATTTCGCCGTGATTGATCACGCCGACCCGGTCGGCGATGTTCTGGGCCTCCTCGATGTAGTGGGTAGTCAGGATGATGGTGACGCCGGAAGCGCGCAGGGACCGCACCACCTGCCACATGTCCTTGCGAAGTTCGACGTCGACGCCGGCCGTCGGCTCGTCGAGGAAGAGGATTTGCGGCTCGTGCGACAGGGCCTTGGCGATCAGCACCCGGCGCTTCATGCCGCCGGAAAGCGTCCTGATCTGGTCGTCCTTCTTGTCCCACAACGACAGCTCCTTCAGCACCTTTTCGATGTGCGCGGGATTCTTCCGCTTGCCGAATAGTCCTCGGCTGAAGGACACCGTTCCCCACACCGTCTCGAATGCATCCGTGGTCAGTTCCTGCGGCACGAGACCGATCATCGCGCGTACGACCCGGTATTCCGTCAAAATGTCGCGGCCGTCGACGGAAACGTCGCCGGCAGATCGATTGACGATGCCGCAGATGATGTTGATCAGCGTCGTCTTGCCGGCGCCGTTGGGGCCGAGCAGCGCAAAAATCTCGCCGCGACGAATATCGAGGTCGACGTTCTTCAGGGCGTGAAAGCCAGTGGCGTAAGTCTTGGAGAGGTTCGAGACGGAAATGATGGACGGCATCGGGGCGATCGCGGGTTGCAAGGGCGTCTCTACACCCGGATACGAATGATGGTGGGAATGGTCTTGTAAATGCTGAAAGCTACCAGTCGATCGCATGGTCTCGTCGACTCTTCAAGGCAGATCTTCAAGATAAGCCAATGTAGGGCTTCAAAACCGATCTGCAATGACGCGAAGCCAAAGGCGCCCGCGACAAATCGCGGGCAGCCCCGACGACACGTCAAGCGGAGATTAACCGCGATAGCCTTCGGCAATCTGCGCGGTATCGAAAAACTCCTTGAAGCGCTCGACCTTGCCGCCGCGCACGCTGAAAACATGCATGAAGTCGGTGGCGAAGGTGCGCACGGTTTTCTTGACCGTGCCCGCATAGTGGCCGAGCACGAATACCTTGTCTCCCGTCTCGTAGAATTCGCGTGGCGAAAATTCCGAGAATTCGATGTTTTGCGCGACAATACCGAAGAATTCCTGCACGGCTTTCGTACCCTTGCGTTTTCCGAGGCCCGGATAGTCAGCCGGTCGGCCGACGGATTCCCAATCCGCGTCGACGGCGAGCGCGCCGATTACTCCGGCGATATCGCCTTTGCCGAACGCCCCATACATCCCCTGCACCAGCTTCACATTCGCGTCGTTCATGGCTGCTTTCTCCCGATGGCGAGGCGAGCGCGCCCGGCCTGAAGCAACTACACGTGACAGGCTCACGCGGATGCAGCTCAGTGCAGAATCTGCGACAGAAACAGCTTCGTCCGCTCGTGCTGCGGATGGGCGAAGAACTCGTTTGGCTCGTTCATCTCGATGATCTGTCCCGCGTCCATGAAGATGACGCGATTCGCGACCTGGCGAGCGAAGCCCATCTCGTGGGTGACGCACAGCATGGTCATGCCGTCATGGGCGAGCTGAACCATGGTGTCGAGCACCTCCTTCACCATTTCGGGGTCAAGCGCCGAGGTCGGCTCGTCGAACAGCATGATTTTCGGATTCATGCAGAGAGCGCGCGCGATCGCCACGCGCTGCTGCTGGCCGCCGGAGAGCTGGCCCGGATATTTGCTCGCCTGCTCGGGGATCTTCACGCGCGTCAGATAATGCATCGCGTGCTCCTCGGCCTCCTTCTTCGGCATTTTGCGCACCCAAATCGGCGCGAGCGTAAGATTCTCCATAACGGTTAGGTGCGGAAACAGGTCGAAATGCTGGAACACCATGCCAACCTCGCGGCGGACTTCGTCGATTTTCTTGAGGTCGGCGGTGAGTTCGGCGCCGTCGACGACGATCTTACCCGATTGATGCTCCTCGAGCCGGTTGATGCAACGGATCAGGGTTGACTTGCCGGAGCCCGACGGTCCGCAGATCACGATGCGCTCGCCGCGTGCGACCGTAAGATTAATGTCGCGCAAGACGTGAAAGTCGCTGAACCATTTGTTGACGTTCGTCATCTCGACCACGGCGGAATTTTCGGCCATCCCGGTTCTCCTCATTGACGCTTTCCGGCGGAAAGCCACCGCTCGACGAACATCGAATAGCGCGACATGCTGAAACAGAAGATGAAGTAGACGACGGCGCCGAAGGCAAAGCCGGTGAAGAGCGTCGTCGGCGTCGCCCAGTTTGGATCGGTGAAGGCGGCACGCAATTGCCCCAATAGATCGAAGATCGCGACGATCAAGACGAGTGTCGTGTCCTTGAATAAGCCGATGAACGTGTTGACGATTCCGGGGATCACGAGCGTCAGCGCCTGCGG
>Ga0075426_10000245_pt1 | contig 36081 bp, 33 predicted proteins | sample SoiMethybrSBSTD5_FD_75304 | JGI IMG/M metagenome (GOLD analysis project Ga0075426, IMG submission 75304) | Bulk soil microbial communities from a Populus tree surrounding site in Tennessee, USA - Soil MetaG P. TD hybrid SBSTD5 | ecosystem: Environmental > Terrestrial > Soil > Tree plantation... | reverse complement strand
CGCTCATCGGGGTTTCAAAAACCCACCCTGCCATCGCCATCCACGAAGCCTATCAAGCCGGTGTCCGCCACTTTGGCGAGAATCGCGTGCAGGAGTGGGAGGTAAAGCGCGTGGGCACGAACAATTTGGCTGCAACGTGGCATTTGATCGGTCATCTGCAAAGCAACAAAGCCGCGAAAGCCGCCAAACTATTTCACGCCGTGGACTCCGTCGATGATTTTGCGCTTGCTCAAAAACTGGATCGCTCCAGGGCGGAAGCGAACACCTCCGCCAAGCTTCGCGTGCTCCTCGAAGTGCGCGTGGAAAGGGAAGAAACGAAAAGCGGCGTGGAAATCGCGCCGCTCCCGGAACTCGCGGAAAAAGTTGCCGCGCTGCCGCACTTGGACCTCGCCGGCTTGATGTGTATCCCTCCTTATTTGCTCGAGGCGGAACAGGTGCGGCAGTATTTTCGCCGTTTGCGCGAACTGGGCGATGAACTGAAGACAAAACTCGGCCTGCCGCTACTGGTTTTGTCCATGGGGATGTCGCACGACTTCGAAGTGGCCATCGAAGAGGGTGCCACCGAAATTCGGGTCGGTACCGCGCTGTTTGGAACGCGCGAAATGAAATAGGTAAAACAGGAGAGGCAGGAATGTTAGAAGTTCAAGAGTGCGCTGGTGGCGCTATCTTTTCCGTCCGCGTCCAACCCCGGGCCAGTAGGGACGAACTCGCCGGCGAAATAAGCGGCGCACTGAAGGTAAGGTTGCAGGCCCCGGCGGTCGAGAATCATGCCAATTACGCGCTGATCGAGTTCCTCTCGCAGCTTTTGAAAACGCCCAGGTCGGCTGTTAGAATCCTCAGCGGCGATCGAAGCCGCACAAAACGCATTGAGGTTCGCGGAGTCACCGGGCAGCAAATCCAAGCTCTTTTGCACAAGGAAGCCTAGCCGATGTCAGCAAACATTCAAAGCATCCAAAACGATCTTCGCTCCGCCAAACTTGATGGCTGGCTCTTCTACGATTTTCGCGGGCGCGATCCCATCGCGCAGAACATCTTGCAATTGCCCAGCGGCATGCGCACCCGCCGCTGGTATTACTTCGTCCCGGCGAAAGGCAAGCCCAGGAAACTCGTCCACAAAATTGAATCCGAGTCTCTTGCCGCGTTGCCGGGAGACACGCTTTACTACGCAAAACAGGATGAGCTGCACAAGAACCTGAAGAAAATCCTCGGCCGCGCGAAAAAAGTGGCCATGCAATATTCCCCCAAAAACGAAATCCCTTATGTCGCGATGGTGGATGCAGGAACCATCGAACTCGTGCGCGGCGCGGGAGCGAAAGTCGTGAGCTCCGCCGACCTCGTGCAGAAATACGAAGCCTGCTGGAGCCCCGAGCAAGTGGAGTCCCATTTTTCTGCGGGCCAAATCATTGATCGAATCGTCCGCGGGGCTTTTGAGCATGCTGCGAAATCCGTCCGCGAGAAAAAGCCGATCACGGAATACGATTTGAAGCAGTGGATCCTGAAAGAGTTTGAAGCCGCGGGAGTCTGGGCGGAAGAAGGTCCGGACATCGCCGTGAACGCCCACGCCAGCGATCCACACTATGGCCCCACGCCGCAATCCGCCGCGCCTATCCGTGAAGGGGACTTGCTGCTCCTGGATGTTTGGGGGAAAAAGAAAACGCCAGGAAGCGTTTATTACGACGTAACTTGGATGGGCTACCTTGGCGCAAAAGTGCCGGAAGAATATGCGAAGATTTTTGACGTGGTGCGGGAAGCGCGCGACAAAGCTGTCGACCTGATCCGCGCTCACATCGCAAAAGGGAAGCCGTTACAGGGCTGGCAGGTGGATAAAGCAGCGCGTGCTGTCATCGAAAAGGCCGGCTACGGAAAATATTTCTTCCACCGCACCGGCCACAGCATCGGCGAAAAGGTTCACGGAAACGGCGCGAACATGGATGGACTGGAAACTCATGACGCACGCCACCTGATCGCGCGCACCTGCAATTCCGTGGAGCCGGGTATTTATCTGCCGGAATTTGGCGTGCGCACAGAAGTGAACGTCTACGTCGACGAAAAAGAAGCGCGCGTGACAGGCGCAGTGCAAACTGCGATTCTGTCCCTTCTAGCATAGCTTCGTAAAAAAAACGGTTTGCCAAATGAGAGTGACGACAAAATGGCTGAGGAAACAACAGTTCAGGAACCGCTGAGTCCGCCACAAAATGCTAGGCGCGAGGCGCTCGCCTTGGTGGTTGGCGTTGCGGCTTGGCTCGTGCCTGGCTTGGGCCATGCCCTGCTGAAAATGTGGGGCCGTGCACTGATCTGTTTTTTCACTGTGGGCGTGTTTGTCTGGGTCGGCGCTGGAATGCGCGGAAACCTTTTCACCTCGCGTGGCAATGACGCTTTCGATTCGCTGGGATACATCGCCGATTTGGGCACGGGCGGTTTTTATTGGGTAGCAAGATCGCTCGAAACGAACGGGCCCGATGTTTCGCACGCGGACGGCGACTATGGAACAAGGTTCCTTGCGACGGCGGGTGTATTTAATTTGCTGGTGGCGCTCCACGCGTATGAAGCCGCGCGAGGTCGCAAAGCATGACGTCGTCCACGGGGGCTATCTCCGGCGTGTCGGTTCTGGTCGCGCTGATCGCGGTGAAACTTAGCCATCTTCAAGCCTTGATGGTCTTTGCTCTGGTGATTTCCGTTGCGTTCGGGTTTCTGGGTCGCCGCCAGCCTAAGGAGCGCGTAAAGTACATCCTCTGGACGCTTTTGCTTTTCCTCCTGGTGGGCGTCGGCATCGGCTGGGCCATGTATCCCTTCTCACGCTGAATACTTCGCGCCGAGAAGAAATTCCTGCGGCAGTAGCACAGACTCTAGTCTGTGCTCTTGAGCAGCGCCTCGCATGCGACTCTACATAAGCGGGTTGGGGCCTCGCTAGGAAGGAACTCGCGCATAGCACCTGCTGCATGTGCAGAGTGAAGCTCTTTCGGTTTTAAAAGTTTTCGTTTTCTTTAGCGCGAAGCTGCTCGCGATGCGAATAACTCGCAGGCTAAAGCGTAAGCTAGTCTCCTGCGGTATTGCGGTAATCAAGGTTCAAGTGCAAGAACCTCATTTCGCGCATGAATTGACAGTGTTTTTCAGCAGATGCTATCGTCATGAAGCAGGCCGAGGTAGCTCAGTGGTAGAGCAGCCGATTCGTAAGCCGTAGCAAGGGCCTTGCGGACAAATGAGATAGCTGAAAATTCAATGGGTTAGCTAGCCGTCACACCCCATCACTGCCCATCATTCCGATGTTATAACGCAAAAGGAACGCAAGCTGAACTTGCAATTGTTTCGAGCTAACGCCTAGAGTGGCCGCGCATCGCTCGTCCTGGGATATCGGCTTGTCGGGACCGAGATTTCAACTCTCAGAACCGGTGTGCTGGGTCGCAGCTTGGAAACGCTCAGAGTTTGGATCACTGCCAAGCATTCGGTTGAAAGCCGAAAGCGCGTAGCACAGACCCCGTTGTCTTACCCGCCTATGGTGACCATGAAGGGGTCGACCTCCTAGCCGTTCATGCGGATAGCTATGGGCAGCTTCGGCGACCCATGGAGCAAGCCCGGCCGTCCCTAATTCTTTCGAGACAGACGTCCACTCACTTGCGTATCCGCAACATACCGTTCACGCGATCGCATGGCCGATCTTCCAATCAGCCACTTCCCATTTTGGGTCGGTTGTCTCCGCTTAGTTGTCGGGAGAAGGCAGGTTCAACTCTAGGGCTTCCAGCCCGATGCTTTGATATCCTGCAACGACAGTCCAACTTCGGAAGAAGCGGCCACTACATGGGTGCAGCGGGCGCATTAAGAAAAAAAACTTAGTGCTCCCATTTGTCGGAGTCACGAGTCACCTGTCCCCACGATCGACGCAAAGAACAATCTCGATTTCAAAATGGTGGCAATCCTCGCCAACGCGCCGGCTGTGCCTGCTGTGCCGCGGCCGGCACGACCAGTGGTGCCGCAGGCGATATTGGTGGCATCCTGAGTCAAGTCAAGGGCAGCGCTGGTGGATGTAAAGGTGGTACGACAACCGTGCCTTTCCTGATTCACGGCACGGCTTCCGATCCAAAATCTATTCCCGATGTCGGAGGTCTTGCCACAGGCCTGTTGAAGTCGCAGCTTGGATGCGCCGGCACTTCCGCCGCCAGCTCCACTAAGGCACTGACACAGGGACAAAATCCCGCCGATGCTATAAGCACTCTCGGTGGCTTCTTCCAAAAGGAAAAGCACAGGCAAAAACTAGAAAGTAGAAACTACAAGCCGTCTGGCTCTGTTGACATCTTCAGGAACTGGCAGCGACGTTTCCAGGCGATACAGATTGAAACGCAACCCGAGCAGCAGGGCTTGACATGCGCATGGCCTATCCGCGGAGGTGACTTTACTTGGCATTTCGATTCGAGCCACCACGCGGTAACCCGCGTGTGGTCGGCAACTCGGGCGACGGTCATCTCTGGCAAATCCCCAAGTTAAGTCTTAGATTACTTCCAGGCTTCTGTGATGGGCGCCGCGTTGGCATCTCCGGAATTCAACTGAGGCAAACTAAAGTTGTCCTCAATCGTTCTTAGCACGCTATAGTGATTGTATTCTTTGTCTACCGTCTGGTTTTTGACCATATCTCCGAGGAAGACGGTATAGATCCGGTCGTTCTTCTCATTCCCCTCGGATTCATCGTAAGTGACTACGACGAGAGTCCCCTTCATCTCTTTCTGATCCCAGGGAAACCATGTCCCCAAGAAAGTTTCCAGCCAGTGCGAACCCTTTTGCAATCCCTTCCCGGAGTTATAGAAAGGGTCGTGTCCATCGTCGTCGAGGTTGGGGGTATAGAACATATATCGAGGCAGAGGGAATTTCTGCGGGTCTTTTCTGAACATTTCGACTTCCGCCACGAAAGCATTGTGAGGATCTTTCGTGTCGACTGAAACTACGTTGCGATAGCTTTCCTTTTGAATTTTGTCGAAACTCAAGAACGGCACATGCTTGCGGGCATATTTCCCTTCAGAAGCGTCAAGATAAGGTTGCACGCCGGAGGGATAGTTTTCTGCATAATTCTTCCAATCGAGTAAATCACCAATGGTTTTATGTTCAGGGTCGTCGGGGAAGTTTATTTGCCGGTCGCTGTGCGTCCCAAAATAACTGCCGGCAATCATGGCGAGGTAATTCGGGTAGGACGGATGATAGAGGTTTTTGAAGTTTGTGAAGCTGGTTCCCTTGGCCGCCAGTTTCGCTAAGAACTCATTGCTCATCGATGAAGAATAGTCTTGGTTTTCCAGGACGATGATCAGTACGCGCTCAAAATGTTTACCGGGAGCCAAGACGGGAGTCTTGCCGTTTTCAGTTTGCAGGCCGAAGCTGAAGGCGGCTCCGCAGGTTACGAGGACTGTCGATATCACAATTTTCGCTAATCTGGAGAATCGCTTACTCTTCATCTAAAGGCCCCTCTACTCAGAACGGACGACCGTTTCCGATGCCCTATTCTAGGCAGCAGACAAAGCAGTTTACTGCCCAAGAGTGAACAGTTGCCTAAATTCATAGAGTTCCGGCGATTGAGCGCGCTATTGAACTGCCTCCCAAAAGAGGCTTATTCGCTGGTCTTCGTCTATCCGCTTTGGGACACTCACGCCGGAAGGAATGCTAAATAAATTCCGCACAAAGCTATTTCTGCCGAAGAAACTTATGGCGAATATCCGGCCAGAACTCCCTGACGAGGTTATTGAGGCTGGCTGCTTCCAGCTGGGATGCCCAGTTCACCGCCGTATTGTGCAAGCTACGCTCCTGGGGTGGGTAATAAAGGTTGGCCAACCCCGCTTCCATCCCATTCCCCGCAATCTCAGAGAAGTTAAAGGTCGTGCCGCCGGAATCGGTCCTGGTCAGGACGACCTGGGATAACGCGTACCGTGCCCGGCGGAGAAAACCTCCACGGCCGAGGGTATAGTAACGGGGATCTTCGTGCGTCAGCGCCGGAACGATTGCTTCCGTGAAGTAAGATCCAGACGCTTGGTCCGCAAAAGCCCGCCAATAATAGCGGCGATACCCAGCGGCTCCGTGGCCCAACTCTGGATACGAATTCAAAGCCATGCTTTGGCCAGCTTGCATTCCTGCCCAGATAAACGACGAATAATCCACGCTGTCCTGTGTTGCAAGCCAGAATTTGTCACGAACGGTCAACGGAGGAAGAGCCGCGCCGGCGCTCACCGCCGCAAAATTTGGAATGATCCCAAACATGCGTTTGGTCTGCTTGCCCTCGGAATCATCTTTCTTCTTCTCGACTGGTGCTGCGACCAGCGCTTGAGCAGGTGCCGGCGGCTCGGGCTTTGGCGGGATTGCGCCGTCCGGCTCTGTTGCCGAAGCTTCGCCGCTTTGGGACTGCTCAGTCTGCTGCTCGGGCGCGGGGCCACGGTGCTTGCCCGGATCAGCCGTCTGGGGCCGGAGAAGTGCCGGAGACAGAAGAAGAGATGAGAGTACTAAGACACTTCTAATTGTCGGCATAGCACTCTCCGATTCAACCCCATACAGGCGGGAACGATTACACGGGGATCACTCTCAATACTGCGCTCGAGCCCCGAGAAAAGATGTTCTGTACAAGACAGGTGATTGCTGCCAGCCGGAACACACCATAGCCGGCTAGAGGTCCAGGAATTGGGATAAATCGGGGAATCCTCATCAAAACCAAGAGCGAGAACACACCAAGCCCGCGCGATCTCGATCAGAAGAAGGTATGAATTCTCCCGCTCCATTCGCGTGGAAAAAACCGCGAAAATGTACACAAGCGAACAGACACGCGTGTTAAGGAAGGCTTAGGATTCATTTCGCAAGCTCGGGTGGTTAGATTCGCCATCTCCATCCGAGCCTGTATGCATCGGAAGAGCAAAAGTAGATGAATCATCTTTTTCGGTCCTTGTATTCTCTGTTTCTTCCTCGGTTGCCAAGGTTGGGGCCCGAGGACGTGGCCGGTACCGCGGAGTATTGCAATCGCCTAGCCCGGCGTGATGAGGCGGCCAGCAATCCCACTGGCGCGTGGACAGGGCGGATTCCGACGCGGCTGGCGATGCGGATTCGACCGTTCAAGACCACGAAGAAGATGCCTCAAAACATTCTCCATCGCGCCGCATAACAAGAATCTTGCGTAGGAACCTGCCTGGGGATTTGCAAAGAGCATTTCTGGAGGTGAGTGATGAAGCGATGTTTTGTGATTGCAGCGTGTCTCTCGTTTGCCGCGGGCGCGGTTTACGCCGCAACCAAAGAACAAAAACGCCTGGAAAATTGCGGCGTGGTCATGCAGGAAGTCTTGAACATCCCGGATAGTCTGCCCCGGCAGGTTTTGGCAAAAGCCGAATGTGTCATCGTGGTCCCGTCCGTGTTGAAGCTGGCTTTTGGAATGGGCAAGGACTACGGCCGCGGGGCGATGGTTTGCCGCACTGGCAAGGAATTCAATGACCTTGGGGGGCTCCCGCCATGTACGCCCTCGAAGGCGATAGCCTCGGAATGCAAATTGGCGGCGAAACCACCGATCTGATCCTTCTGGTCATGAACCAGAAGGGTGTGGCTTCCATTCTCAGCAGTAAGATCAAGCTGGGTGGGGACGCATCCGCCGCTGCAGGTCCCAAAGGGCGCGATGCTTCCGCAGACACCGATCTGTGGATGCGCGCCGAGATCCTCAGCTATTCTCGCTCCCGCGGACTATTTGCCGGCATTTCCCTCGAGGGTTCCACCCTGCGTCCGGACAATAAAGCAAACGCGCGGATTTACGGCCGCAAAATTACAGCAAGAGCAATCTTGCTGGAAGACAAGGTTGCTATTCCCGCAACCGGCCGCTATCTCGTTCGCGTCTTGCAAACCAATGCACCGCGGAATGATTCGAAGCAGGTTGCCTCAAGGTAGTCAATGTTTAAGGCTTGCCTTTTCCTCTTAGGGAACCGCGATAGGGTATGGAGCCCATGGTCAAATAGTAGAAATAACTCTTGCCAAAAACGGCTGCGATAAGCATGGAGAGCAGGCTCTGGTAACCGGGCTGGCCCGGATCCGTTGCGGCGATTCCGTAAACCTTAACAAGATACGAAATTCCCGCCAACAGCACCGCTAGGACAAGAATGATCACGGTGAGAGTGCGCTGAGCATTTTTCACGGTTTCTCTCTCTGAGTCTTCAACTATATTTCCCGTAATTTTCCGTGTTCATTTACGCGCCAAGGAAAATCATCGTGGGCCTCATCGCCACGTGCGCGACCGCCTTCCGAAAAAATAGACCACGGCTGCGGTTGTCCGGATATTGTTTTGTCCCCGAACCGCCAGTGTCGGGTCGTAATACGCAGTTCTCAGATAGTCCGCGCCGGTACGAATGGCCAGAGAATCAGAAAACCAATAATCAACTCCTCCTCCGACTGTCCAGGCGTAGCCAGTTGCCCATCCTCCCAAAAGGATTCCGCCACCAGTTAGACGAACCGGGCCACTGACCCTGGCGGCTCCCGCCAGGGCATGAATGTAAGTATCAAAACTACGATGTCTCGTGGGATAAAAAACGGGTCCTACCAGATAACTAAGCACATCGCTGTGACGTCCGGTCCCCAGTGCATTTGCGGCCCGGGCATAACCCAAATCAGCTCTTATACCCAATCGGGAATAACGGATCGTGAAGCTCGCATCCGCGCCCTTTAGGCCCATTCGATTGAAAAAACTCTTTCCACTGCTCACGTAGGAGTATCCCAAACTTACGTCAATCGTCTTGCCCTTCCCGGCTGCAATCGGAGTTTTGCCTCTCACGTTCGCGAATCGCGTTTCGCTCCTTACGGCGGCGATTGGAGTTTCGTCCTCTGCGGCCGCGATTGGCGATTGTGCTGAAGCAGGAAGAGCAGACATTAGGAAACAGCATGATAGTGCAAGGAAGATGGTTCTCATCGAAAAAAACACCTCCGTTCAGTCTTGTGGGAAGGGGCCGCTGGGTTTTTCATGACCCTTTAGCCGGCAACTTCGCGATGCGGCAAATACATGCGCGAGGAATCGCACACTGTGTCGCACAGGCGCCAAGCGGATACAGGGCAATCGCCGTGGACGTGGCTGATAACCCGGTCAATGTTTTCATGTCCATCGGTCGGTCGCGGCAACTACCCAGAATCGCAGGCAACCAATACTGAAACCACAATCCACTTGGTCACCACTCGGTGCCGCATCCTAGTGACTGTTAAGGGTGTGTGCTGTTCACTTTTGTACATTTTGCGTAGTCTTGGTCGAGTGATGACCAGCAGGCGAATTCTCGATGAACTGAGTGCTCAAAACAAAGAGAGATGACTGGGATGCATGTTCCGTCTAAGAGGGCGAGGCAATCGCGCGGAAGAGAGCTAAACGAGTATTGATCGAGTCAGGGACTTACACATGACCCACCATGCCTCTAGAGACGCGGGCTGAATCGCGAGGCGACGCGCAGCTGGGCCTATCGCGGACCGCGGCATTCCTCGAGCGAGATGACTTCCAGCCCAGCGGCGGTAAATGATGACCTCCTGTTTACGCACCTCTTTGGCCCCAAGAAGCGCGGCGTGGCGGTGCACGACCTTCAACATATTTAGGCAATCCCGATCTGAATCGCTGTTAGAGAGTGAGTCTGGGCTTTGTACATAAGTGGAGAGAGGTTCGGGAAGAAGGTAGACGCTTGTAGATGCAACCAGCCTGATCCAAAGATCCCGATCTTCGGCCGTCGTCAAAACGGGATCGAAGCGTTGATCTCCCAGGGTGGTCCGCCGCACAAGCAGAACGCTTGTATCGAGATTCATCGCGACTTGGAAGGCCTCGGAATCACGTGGGTTGAGCTTTCTGCCGAATAGGCAGGGGTCGGCAACTTCTGCCACAGAGCGTGGCTTTCCAGGGGTTTCCGTAAACCACTTACCGCAAAGGAGTCCCACGCCTTCAGAAAAGGCGAGTTGGCGTTCAAGCTTTTCTGGTTCCCAGTAATCATCGGCGTCGAGAAATGCGATCCACTCACCCTTCGAACGCTCAATCCCTAAATTACGCGCACTTGCCGCGCCGCCGTTGGCCTTGCGAATCAGAGTCACGGGAGAACCGAATTTCCTGGTGGCGCTAGCCGCGTCGTCAGGGCTTCCGTCGTCCACGATGAGGATTTCGCTTGGACGAAAAGTCTGCGCTAACACGCTCTCCACGGCACGAGCGATGGTCTGACTCGCTCGATAGTATGGAATTATGACGCTTACCGTGTCTCGAACCATGCTATCCCTCGACCATCATCCGGCTTGCCCCAGCCATAGCCTGCAATAGTAGATTCGCCGTTTGATGTATTGAACCACCGGGATTGGCGCCTTGACAGTGAGATCGGGCAAGCGCCGGGCCTCCGCGGCGAATTGACACAACTCGCTGATGACCTTTTCCTCGTCAAACTCAAGAACCTCGACGGCTTCAAAGTCACCGAACCAATCCAAGGTCACAATGGCGTGCTGGGGATTGATGCGCTGGCCTGGCGAGAGATGGATGACGATGGCATCCTTGACTGAATGTAAGACGTGTGCCTTGTGGCGAAACTCCAGGCGGTTCCGGTCGCGTGTGATAAGCCAACGGTGGTGGTAGAAGCCAGCATGGCGAGGATTCTCAACCCCTTTGGATTGCTCAACCACGCGAGAAGGCACTTCAATATAACCGGCTTTGGCAATCCGGCGGAGCTCAGAGCAAACCCAGATGGGATCGCGAATGTCTTCGAGCAAGTGCGAGCAGACGGCAAAATCGAACGCTTTATCCGCTATCGGCCAGGGACGACGGTCGCACAGGTCAGTTTGAATCCATCGATCCTCGGAATATCGCGGACTGATCCCGAGTTTTTCGTGGATGTTGCCGTCACTACCCGCACCGCGTTCCGCGTACGGCATCGCATCAAGCACGTAGTCCGCGCGCGGAAATGGAGCCGCACCACCCCCAACGTCAACGACCGTCGCCTCATTGGGGATGATTTCTAAAAGTCGCCGAGCGTTTTCGAAGTCCATAAGTTTTGCTTAATAGCCAGAGCCGGAACTAATCGTGGATGTCATCCACCCGTAGATCCAAGATCCTTAATCTGATTGCCAATATCCTGTGGTTCTTCATAATTTCACTTCCAACTCCGCGACGGGGGTGGGATCCCGTTGGTGCGCGAGCTGGCCATCCCCTCGTTCGGCCGCATCTACGGCTTGACGCATCTCCCAAGCAGTTGAGAAGTTCAAATAGAGACCGGAACGCTGGCACGCCTTGGTGATCAGCGTGAGAGTATGCTCCAGTCCGCCCTCTAGCAAGTACTGCGAGTGGCGTTCCTGCGTGCCATGAGTGTAGAGCTTGAGGAAAATGTCGTCCCCAATACGAGGCGCCAGTTCGAGCCAGCGGCGGACGCGGTATTCGCTGACCGGATCATAGGAACAAAGTTCGCTGTGCTCAATGCGGGGCATAATGCGTTGCCTCCACCTCAGGCCGAATGGTCCAGGAATCATCAATAAATCGCCGGTGGCAGAGCCGCCAGGAATCACTGGAATGCCAGTATCGTAGGACTTTGGTTTTTCCGGATCTTCAATGGCCCAATAAATCGTGTTGATCAGCCGGGCTTGAGTAGGCGAAGCCCCTGAGGGCATGGTGAAATCAGCGTAGCAGCCGAGGTCGCGAAGAAGAGTTAACTCATTATTTAGTCCGCAGTAGCGACCGTCAGGCCGGGAGTTGTCGAGTGCCCACAGCCCGTGTATGAATCCGAAGGCGACCTTCCCTTGGTGTTTCCTCAAGAAGCCGTGACGGGAAACCAGGGTCCCGGTGAACCGATTGATGCGGTCAATAAAGTTCTGCTGCCCTTCGCCGTCGTGATGCAGATGGACCTCGACGTCAGCGATTCCTTCCGAGACCATCCGCTCCAAGGGTTCGAGGAGACGGGGGCGATACTCCTCCTCGGGGTAGAAGAATGTATAGCGGGGTGGCCGGCCGCGAGAATCCTGAAACTTTGCTGCAATGGCAGGCCAACGGGTTGCCCATCGAGCGACCCGCGTCGCCCCCGTATTCTCGTCGGCACCGTTCCAGAGCGGCTCATAGTGATCGGCAAAAAGGAGCCAGACTCTCTTCGCGGGCTTGCGCCCGAGCGTGGTGAGGCGATCCTTGATATATCCAGGGAGCCAAATCTGGCTGTGTCGAAGCAGTGTTGTCATTCGGTCCAAAACTTGTGAAGCCCAATTAGGAATTGGAAACCGCTAATGGCCATGCCCTGTGGCTGCGAAGTGGTCCACGCTGGCTGGGATGCGCTCCTTAAAGCCGCGCCTCTTCTTGGCGAGGCTGGCCTCGAAAACGGCCTGATACTGACGCCAGGTTTCGCGGATGCCGAATTTCTGCGCCCATCGGCGAGCCGCTTCTCCCAGGGCCGGCAGATCAGGCCGTTTGGCGGCACGGAGGATATGTTCGGCCAGCGATTCCGGCTGACCAGCAGTGCAGTACCCCGCGACCAGATTCTCTGGCGCCAGCTCTCTGAGGCCGGGGAGGCTCGTGGAGACCACTGGCAGGCCCGCTGCCATGGCCTCCATGAGGGAAATCGGCAAGCCTTCATCGACGGAAGAGAGTACAAACAGGTCGAGAGTGGACAGAAACCCAGCGACATCGTAACTTGCGCCGTGGAGGAAGACGCGATTCGCAATTCCCAGTGATTCCGCAGTTTGAGAGATTGCCGCTTGGCAAGGGCCATCGCCCAGGATGTGCAACTCAGCTTGTGGCATCACGGCGGTAACCAAAGCGAGAGCTCGAATCAGAGTTACGTGGTCCTTGGCAGGAACAAGGCGTCCGACGCAGCCCACGCGAAACAGGGGGAGAGCGGCGGCCGGATGCGCAGGATAGGCGGAAAACTTCTCGACATTGATCCCGTTGTAGATAACCGCAGTGTTGCGTCGAGAGAGGCGATCCCTAGTGACGTAGTACTCGCGCACTCCTTCCGAGATGAAGACGACGGTATCCGTCCACCGCACGCTCTGGCGCCAAATCCGTTCGCAGTGGGGATCCCAGTTCATGTTTCCGCCGTGACGGGTGTTCACGACGACCGGAACCCTGGCGAGGCGCGCGGCTACAATCCCGTAGTGGAGAACCAGCGCGTTGTGGGCGTGAAGCACATCAGGGCGATCTACCCGAAGCCTGGAGGCGAGGTCGCGGATCAGGCGCAGAGAGAACCCCGTCGTTTTGCCAAAAGCATGCACCGGCACTTGCGCGGCCTCGGCTTCCGGCATCAATTGACCTGGGTGGGAGGTGCAATAGATGAAGGGCGCATGGCCTTCGGCTTTTTGCTGGCACGCAAGGTCAACGGCGAGCCGTTCCATACCGCCCAGATCAAGGCTAGGTAACAGCTGAACAATTCTCATTGCGGGAGCACCATCAAAAGGCAGGAGTGGCAGTCCGAACCTAATACGGCGAGTCTCCTTCCGTGTAATACCAGCCATCTGCAATAACGGGTTCTGTGCCAAAGTGCCGTTCGTGCGTAAAGAGTGTCTTGCACTGCTCGTGCCTCCGAGTTCGGGCGGACATATTTACCGAAGCACTCGAGCGCCGCGAGAATCCATGACGCAGCAGAGAGGCGGCCAGCGCGCCGCTGGAACAGCTGACTGACACTGACGCCAATCCTTCGCCAAAGGCCAGGGCCTCCCAGGATGACAGCAGGGAGTCGAGATCCTCCTCGCCGCCCGGGGCAATTAAGTCGGTGCAAATTGCCGAACGGTCCTCAACGTAGTAGATCACGTAGCCCAAGAGCCTTGACTCATCCTCCACCAGCAGACCTAAGGTCTTGTAGTGGCGAAGCGGACAGTCACAATAGCGCCACTTCAGGAACTGCCGGTCGCGAACGGTCAGGGCCGGAAGCTCAGAACTAAGGTGCCTCCAGAGGTCATCAAAGCGCTCATCGAAACAGGGCAAAACGTGTGTGACCCGTCTGTTCTTCGGCCGTCGACCAATAGACTGTAGGGAGGCGAATCCCCGGTCGGCCATCCTCCCGAGAGATGGAAGCATTTCACCGAACTTCCCAGACCGCTCGAGGTAGTGAGAAATGCGTAGGACTTTGGCGTATCGGTGCACGCAACAGAATTCGCGGTATCCGAGGTATTTCATGACCGAGGCGCCGCCGGAATTTGGCACTCCGTAGATAACTCGAATATTGGCATGGGCCGAGGATATCAAGGCCCGCTGAAGCATCAATGCAGGTTGAAGGAAGCGGTGGTCCTTGTTCACAGCGAGGTCGCACGCAACGCCAGCCGTCGTGACAGTCCCCCCGAGCTTGAGGGGGCGCATACCCAACGAAGTCGTACCGATGGGCAGGCCGTTGGCTTCCAAGATCCAGCTCTGGCCCGGTCCAAAGGGATTATGCAGGAAGTGCCAATCGTACTTTTCTTCAAGATGGTCCGTGTCGGCGAGGTTCCGGCGCCACAAGTCTATGATGACTTGCCGGTCTCTCTGGAGATTAGCGGGAGCGACAGTATATTCAGCCAAGTTCAAGAACTCCGTTCTTTAGCAAGAGGGGGAATTTCAAGAAGCATACTTTCAAGACACTCACAAGCCTTGCTTAGTCCAGAGTTTGTACCTGAAGCATGCAAGTATTTTCTAGCGAGTCGAAGTTCTGTTCGATGCAAATTCCGGGCAGGCAGGCGATTCAGCCTCCACTGTCGTGAGGTAGCTCGGGAACCAGTTCACATAGCACGGATGGGCAATGGAGATAACGCGTGGTGCTGCGGGTTGATTGGATCACGCTGAAGACGCGAGACACCTGCCCCGCGGTCAGCCCAATTACGGGCGCAACTTCCGCAGGTGGGACCCCGTGGTTCCTCGCATACAGGCAGAGGTCCATGCGTTCGTAGGGCAGCGGGAAATAGAACTCCTCCTGCGATTGATCCAACGGATACGTGTCGGTCGTCGGAGCCCGCTTCTGAATCTCTTCCGGTATGCCGAGGTAGGCCGCCAACTGATAGACCTGGGTTTTGTAGAGGTGAGCGATGGGTTTGAAATCGGCCGCACCGTCCCCATTCTTGACAAAGAAACCCTGATCAAACTCGAGGCGGTTCGGAGTGCCGGCAACGGCATAGTTGAAGCGGTCCGCGTAGTAGTACTCCATCATCTTGCGAGTGCGCTGCTTGAAATTAGTCGCCGCTACCACTCCAAGAAATGAATCCAAAGTCAGCCGGGCTTTCGTACGTTTACCCAGTGGCGATTGGACGACGACGGAGAAAATCGGGTAGGCGCTTCCAGTCACGCGGTCAGGCAGCACGAGCTTGCACTTGTAGCCATCCGTGTATTCCGGCATGACCTTGCGAATGGCTTCGTCGCGGCGCTGGTAGCAGCCAGCCGCGGTAAGAATGCCGCTAATGTCCTCCAAGTGCGTTCGAATACTCAGTGATTTAGCAAGCAGATTCGCAAAGTGAAGACTATCCGGCGACGAATCCGCCTCGGGCATCAGCAGGCCGAGGACTCGCGCAGTTCCGAGCGCTTTGACACAAAGAGCTGCAACAACGCTACTGTCGATTCCGCCGGATATCGCAACTACAACACCCTTGCGCTTCAATCGCCGCAACACGATGTCGCGAATACTGCTTTGGACACCGGCCGAGACTACGGCGGCATCGATATTTAATACGTCGGCAGAGAATGGGATAGTTGCGACGCTCATGGTTATTGCTCGGAGGTCAGCGGCATGGCAGACGAAGCGGCGCCGGCCATTGCCAGTTCTCGCTTACTAATTTTACCGGTCGAGGTCTTTGGAAACTCGCCCTCAAAGTCAACGAACTTGGGAACCATGAAATTTTCGAGTTTGAGCGAACACCAATGGATGACTTGCGCGGCCGTCAGTCGCACGCCGGCTTGGGGCCTAACCACAGCCTTGATGGCCTCTCCCATCACTTCGTCAGGAACGCCGACGACCGCGGCCTCCGCCACTCCGGGCATCGCGTGGAGGACGTCCTCCACCTCGCGCGGGCTGACTTTCTCGCCCCGAGTCTTGATGATGTCGTCTTTCCGACCCACAAAGTAGAGATAGCCCTCCTCGTCCATTCGGAACAGGTCACCTGTGTAGAGCACTCTCTCATCGGGCAGCGGTCCGGGCTTCAGCATGCGGTCCGTTTCTTCTGGCAATTCCCAATAACCCTTCATGACGTTCGATCCGCGGACCACGAGTTCGCCAACCATGCCTGCTTCAACTCGCCGGCCGGCTTCATCCACAATGTAGACTTCCTCATTGGGCATGCCGCGGCCCACCGAGGCCGGCCGGATGTCAAGCTGGTCTGGAGGCAGGTAGGAAACGCGCTTGCACTCCGTCAGGCCGTACATAGAGAAAATCTTGACATCGGGAAGCAAGCGCCGGAGCTGACGGATATGCTCTGTGGGTAGGGCTGCGGCGGTATTGGTGATGTAGCGCAATGATGGGAAGCGGTGAGCGGCAAGGTCCAGCTGCAGAAGCATCGCGGAAATCGTGGGGATTATCGGGAAACCCGTCACACTTTCGAGATTGAGCAGTTCGATGATCCGGTAGGGATATGTGAAGGAACGCTCCAGAACCAGTGTGCCGCCGAACTTGAAAGCCATAAGCACCTGGTACAGTCCGTAATCGAACGACAGCGGAAGGACGCTCAGGATGATGTCATCGGGCTGATTCTCGAGGTACGTGGTGATCGAAGTGGCCGCGGACACGATGTTGAGGTGAGTCAACATGACCCCCTTGGGCCGCCCGGTCGAGCCGGATGTATAAATCAACGCTGCGAGGTCGATGTCAATACACTTCTTGGCGGGAGGAACCGCAGGCAGATTGATATCGTCAAGTGTAGCCCCCAGATCAAACAGTCTCTTGGAGGTAGCAAACTCCGCACTCGGCATGCCGCCTGCAACCCAAACGCCCTGGAGGTGAGGGGTGTCGGTTAGAGCGTTTGGGAGCGTACCAAGTTTTGTCCGATGGGTGATCAATCCCGCAGCGCGACAGTTATTAAGGAGGTAGGACAACTTATCCGCCTTAGTCATCGGATTCACCACGACAAACACGGCGCCGGCCTTCAAGATGGCAAACACCGAAATGACCGCTTCCACTGAGTTCTCGAGATAGATGGCAACCCGACTTCCGCGTTTCACGCTCCCGGCGGCCAAGGACGCCGCCAACCGATTGGCTCTGGCCTCCAACTGCGCGTATGTGAATCTGCAGCCCTTACATACAAGGGCAGTTTTTTCCGGCGATCTGGCAGCACTTAGCTCTAGGAATGACTCGACCTGCATGACGATCTCCTGTTTAGTTAGGCTGGAGGCGGCTCTCTACAAAGCGCGCCAGTCCATTAATTGAGTCCAGGTTGTCCGGAATCAGGTCCTCGTCATGCAACTTGATCCCATATTGCTCTTCCAGAAAGGCGACGAGCTCCATGACGCCAGTGGAATCGATGATGCCCCGCTCCAGAAAGGAGTCGCCATCTGCGAAGCCATTGCCAACCTTGCCAAACATGAAGTTCTCTGTCACGAACCGTCGCAATTCGTCATTAAGCGGCATACGATGTCATCCTGCCTTCAAAGTGATTTATGAACTGATGCAACAAAAGCTGAGTCGAGACAATACCGACCAATCCCATGTTGTCCTTGATGCCGATGGCGGCGCCCTTGCGAAACTTTTCCAGAAGCATGGCCACCGCGGGCCCATCGAAAACGCCATCGCGCCGTATTTGCTCGGGGGAAAGGAGCTCCTGCATGTAATCGTGCGCGGCGGGCTGGAGAAAACTGCACGCTTCCGGGGCCCGGTAGGGCTGCTTTTGCCGGTTGGCCACTGATAGAGGAATGAGCCCGGCCGCACATCGTTTCAATAGATACTTTTCATTCAGCACCTTCATCTTCAGAGAGACCGGAAGCCTGGAGGCGAATTCAACTACGCGATGGTCGAGGAATGGGAACCTTCCTTCAACGGAGTGCGCCATCGCCATCCGGTCCCCTTGAGACGACAAGATATAACCTGGGAGCAAGTATTTCGCCTCCAGGTATTGCGCCTGGCAGAAGCTGTCCCACGATGAATAACGTTGTGGCAGCCGGTCTCGGACCTTGGAAAAACCACTGTCCACGGCGATCTCCGCCCGGGTAGCATCAGAGAAGAAAGTCTTCAGCTTGGCGGTCAATTGCCACCGTGGAATGTGGGAGAAGCATGGCTGCTGTTGGCAGTCGACGTTGATGTGAAAGAACGCCTTGCGGTACGCGTCAGGCTGATTCTGTATATTCTGCAAGTATGGATATAGGCGGCGGAGCAGAATCGGTCGCACTTGGGAATCGGGCTGCGATTCCCAAAAACGGCGGATTTTGGTTTCCTTGAAAATGTCATAGCCGCCCAGCACTTCGTCAGACCCTTCTCCGGTTACTACCACCTTGTAACCGCTGTTTCGCACCAGCCGCGAGAGCAGGTACATTGGAGCCGGCGCTGTCCGCAGCACGGGTTTCTCGCTGTGCCAGATGACCTCCGGGAATACCTCGCCAATTTGATTTTTGCTGCAGCGGATTTCCTCGTGATCGGTGTCCAGAAAGCGCACCGCTTCTCTTTGGAAGAAGCTTTCGTCGAACTCGGGGTCGTCGAATGCGACAGAGAAAGTCCGAAGCCGAACATTCGTAAACTTCTGGACCAATGCTGTAGTGAAGGCGGAGTCCAGCCCGCCGCTCAGGTACGCGCCTACCGGAACATCGGAGCGCAAGCGGACTTGTGTGGCGTCAATTAATAGCTCGAGGAGTTCGTCGGCGCGTGCCTGTTCCTGGGAAGGATCGACAACCTTGGATGTCCCCTCGAATTGGCAATCCCAGTATTGCCGTACCACAGCGCCCGCAGCGTCCACAGTCATCGAATGGCCTGGGGGAAGTTCGTGGATATTGCGGAAGAGGGTCGTCGGAGGAATGGTGCACCAATAGGTGAACACCTCATCCAGCCCGTTGAAATCGATTTCCCTGCTGGTTCCGGCACAAGCGAAGATGGCTTTAATCTCGGAGCCGAAGACAAATGTATTTTTCGCCTGCGTATAGAAGAGAGGTCTTACACCCAGACGGTCGCGGGATAGGAATAGACGGCGGCGTTGGTTATCCCAGATAGCGAAAGCCCATTGTCCGTTCAGGTTTTCGACGCAGTCCTCTCCTTTTTCCTCGTAAAGGTGAAGAATGACCTCGGTATCCGAGCGGGTGGCGAATCGATGTCCCTTGCTGATCAGCTCTTCCCTGAGTTCCACGTAGTTGAAGATCTCGCCATTGAACGTGATCCACAGTGTTGAGTCCTCGTTACACATGGGCTGCTGTCCGCCGGCAAGATCAATGATGCTGAGCCGAGCGTGCGCCAGTCCCACGCCGTTATCGATGTGAAACCCAGTGTCGTCAGGCCCGCGATGAGCCAACATCCGGATCATTGCTCGCAGGGATTCCGGGACAACAACAGCTCCATCGAGATTGAACAGGCCGGCTATGCCACACATAAGGATTCAGTTCTGGGAACAATCACTGATAAAGCGCACCGAGTCGCGGGCGCACTGACAGGCGATGGACAACATATCGGCCGCGTGGAACACCTCACACGGACTAAGCGATGCTGAAGGCGCAGATTCATTGACTAATGGCTCTGTTTAGAGAGGTTTTGGCCCACTTCTGCCAAGTCTCACCCCTCGTGTTTCCAACCAATAGCGTTTAGACACGATGGACACCCTGGGACAGGGTTTGGCCAGAGGTCCCTTTTTTGGACTTTTGGACAGCTGTATTGGCCGCTCTACTTCTATTTACTCTGGGGAGGGGCGCGTGTTGCATTTCGGCACGGAGCTTATTCAGAAGCCGGAGCCAAATGTTCCCTGCCTATCCTTTTCTGCGGGCTCAAAAGTTCGGGCTCCTTATTCTCGTTGTTCTATTGGGAAGCCTCACCTTTTCTGGTTGTGTAGGATTGGCGAACTCCAGCAAGAACCCTGCTGCTCCCACAAATCCCGCTGGCCCAGTAGTAATAAAGGTGAGCCCCAATACCGCCACGGTGACAGTAGCAACCACTCAACAGTTTGTGGCAACGGTAACCGGTACCTCGAACACAGCAGTGACTTGGAGTGTGAGTGGCGCGGGTTGCAGCGGCGTAGCGTGTGGTACTATTTCGAGTGGCGGACTTTACACCTCACCAGCGAGTGTGCCCTCGCCTGCGACACTTCAAGTTACAGTGACCAGCGTGGCGGACCCCACCAAATCGGCATCTGCAAGCGTCACCATTGTCGCGGCGGCGGCCGTCTTGCTGAGCATTAGCCCCACAAGTGCTTCTGTTCCGACCGGCAGCGTTGGCTCTTTTACTGCGACTGTGACAGGCACATCGAATGTGGCTCTTGCGTGGAGTTTGACTGGTGCGGGCTGCAGCGGCTCCTCTTGTGGGACGCTCTCAACCAGTTCGTCGTCGGCCGTCTATACTGCGCCAGTCGTGGCGCCTTCACCAGCAAACGTTAATGTGGTTGCAACCAGCATGGCGGATTCGACTAAATCAGTCTCAGCAAGCGTAACGATTGTTTCCGTTGTTGTGGTCAACGTTGTGCCAACCAGCATCTCCGTCGTAACGGGAGCGACTCAACAATTTAATGCTTCCGTCACGGGGAGTTCGAATCCGGCGGTGACGTGGACTGCGCAGGGAGCAGGATGCAGCGCTGCGGCCTGCGGAACGATTGATGGTACGGGGCTTTACACAGCCCCTCCGTCGGTGCCCTCACCGGCCATTGTTACCGTGACAGCGACTAGTTCAGCGGATACGACCAAGACCGGTTCAGCACCCGTGACGATTTATTCCTCCAGCGCTACTAACACCGTCGACGGTCTTACCATTCCCGTAAGCCACCCAAGACTGTTCTGGAATGCAGCGAAACTTGCGAAGGCGCAGCAATGGTGGACAACTAGCAGCTACACGCCAAACTATACCAACCCAAACCCGTTTGACCCCTACGACACTTTATTTGCCTGCGAGATGACCAACAATCAAACTTGGTGCAATGCGCAGATTAATTGGGCTGTGAACTTGAGCGAATCGAGCTGCTATCAGAGTGTCGGTTGTGATTCCATGCGCGTATATGGCGAAGCGGTGATGCTCACCTACGACTGGCTCTATGCCCAGATGACCCCTGCGCAGCGCACTACCATCATCAATAACTGGAACACCTGGCAGAATTATCTGGATACGAGCAACTCCTGGGGCAACACAACGATGCCTTCTAGCAACTACTTTGCCGGTGCATTCCGTACGGATTTTAACTTTGGCGTGGCAACCTTCGGTGACAACGCCAATGCGGCAAATTTTGTGAACTACGGATTGAACAATCGCTGGGCAGCGACGGCAAACTATTCTTCCTTGAGTGGTGCTCCGCCTCTTGGTGGAAAGGGATATGCGATGCCCGCTCAGGAAGGCACACAGTACGGGCGTTACTATCTCAGCTACCATACAATACCGCTGGCAACTTCCGCACTCCTGGGACGCGACTTGTGGCAAGAAACTACGGGTTTCAAGGCGGGCGTGTTGCAGACAATCTATAACACTCTGCCTACAAGAACTGTCTCGCGCGGTCTTTTTGACAGCTGGACCTGGAGTGACGACGACGACTGGGTTGCCGGCTCCGGCCTCTACGCTGGCGGCGGAATGCAGTCGCGGTATTACGGCGATTTCATGATGGCCGCGGCGCAGGAGTTCCCAGGTACCGCGATTGGCAAAGTCGCCCGGCAATGGGTCAACACAGTGAACCCAAACATCGCTCCGATGTGGGTGGCGATCGATCCGGGGGGCAGCGCGCAAGCGTTCTCGACTCTGCCGCTCGACTATTATGCCTCCGGTCCGCAGTTTGCCTATTGGCATAACAGTTGGAATTCCAATGCTAGTTCCTTATTCCTGCAAATGGGTCAGACATTCGGCACCGGCCACTTTCACTTTGATGTGGGAAACTTCCAGTGGTTCCGTGGTGGCTCGTACTTGATCCGTGAGACCCCCAGTTACGGTACGACCGTAGCAGGTTATAACTCATCCGGAACGGTGACCGGTAACATCGGCTATGCGCACAACGTCCCACTCATTGGCGGACTGCCCGAAGTAACCGCTGGTTGCACCGATAGCAATGCAGTTGTGCGGCGCATGGAAAGCCAATCTACCTATGCTTATCTCGACGCGGATATCAGCGGGACCTATACCAACAACGTATGCGCGGGCAACCATCCAGAGCGTGAAAATCCGTACGCGCAGCACGTCGAACGTGAATTTATCTTCTTTCGCGACATCGAGGTTCTGCTCATTCTTGACCGCCTGCAGGCCGACTCGGCAACTCGCAGCAAGACTTTTGTGAGCCACTGTGAAACCAACCCCGTTTCCATCGATACCGCACATTACACTTGCGTGGATGGAAGCCAACAAGCCAGCTATTCGGTGCTGCTGCCGGCAACGCCTGCTTTAACGGTCGTGAATGAAGCAGCGAATGGCGCAACGTGCGCATCAACCGAGTGCCAGTATCGGCTGGAAGTTAATGACAACAGCCCTATCGGAACGCAGAGTTTTTTCCTGGTAGCGATCCAGGGTCTGAACGTGGGCGGTACGGCACTTGCGCCCGCCGTGCGAGACAACGGCACCTCTTGGACGGTTACGATTGATGCCAGTCATAGCGTAACGCTCAACAAAGGCATGACCTCGGCTGGGGGTTCCGTCACGATCAATGGCGCCACGACAAACCTGCGTGCGAACGTACAAGCGATGACTATCACCGACAACGGGCCGTTGTGGCAGTAGTCGCCAGTCCACCGTTTCCGCTCGGCCAGACCGTGTCTGTGCGCAACTATTACTTAACCGCCCAGCTTTCTTGTACACGTTCAAGAACATTGTTGTTGGGGCTGGCGCGCTCGGCCGCCATGGTTTCTCGCAAACCGGAAGCGATGCCAACCCGTGGTTGCCAGCCAATTTCCCTTTCTGCGCGGCTGCAATCAAACTGCAGGCGGGCAAGCGCCGATCTTACCCGGTAAATAGAAAGCGGGGCAGAGCGGTTTAGAACCTTGGACAAAACTTCCAAGCCGGCCGCGAGAGTGTACAAGATGACCACGGGTAAGTGGATCACCTTGGCTGTTTTGTCGTTCTTCAAGATGTAGTCGCCTACGAGTTGATTCTGTGTGATATGGGTTCGATCTACGATGTGGAGCACGCTGCCATCGAACTTGCTGTTTTCGGCGGCCAGTACGATCGCGTTGACTACATCTTCCACGTATACCAGAGGCAGCTGGTGAGTGCCATTTCCCAGGATGACAAAAAAGTTTCCAATGCGACGGGCAACCTCAGGGGTTAGTATCGTCATCCCTGGACCGAATACCCTGCCGGGGCGGAGCAGAACCGCCCGGAGATGCCGATGCCGAATCGCGTCGCATACTATTTTTTCCGCTTCGGTCTTTGCTTGAGTATAACTCCCCCGCTTTGCTGGAGATGGTTCAATTGGCCAATCCTCTGTTACCACGGCGCCGCGGTCCGGAGCCGCTGAGTACAGACAGCTAAGCGAGCTGACGTACACCAGGCGCCGCACGTCGTGCCGCAGCACGCTATCAACGATGTTTTGTGTGCCGCAGACCGTACCTCGTTCATGGTCATGCGCGCTGCCCTTCATGGCCGCGCCCAGATGGTAAACAATTTCGGTGCCCGCGACGGCTCGGTCCACAGCTGAGGGGTCCCCGAGATCGCCAAGGAAGACTTCGATGTTGGCATCGTCCATGAAATCCGCCGGAGGCTGCCGTCGAACGAAGATGCGAACGCTGTCCCCTTGTTGTAATAGCCGTCGCACCAGATGTCGACCAATTAAGCCAGTTGCCCCGCTGACCAGAACTCTGGCGCGTCCTTCACTTTGAAATTGGGCCTGAAATTTGACTTTCGCGGCATCCGCTTCCTGAGAGACGCGCTTCGTCCAATAAACTGTAGAGCGCGCCTGCTCCTTTGCCACCGGCATCGGCTCGCTCGTTTGCAGCGCACGATAAAACGCAGCCACCAGGGAATGCAGGCCATCGTACTGGACGATCTTTTTGCTAGCGAAGCGAACGATGTTTGCTGGAACCTGTGCGCAAATGCTGAGTCCCTCGCACATTGCCTGCAGCGCGCGTGCTGGCGCTTTCGGGAGCGGGAGTTGCCGGCTATGAGTCACCCACATCGCGAACAGGTTCGCCCGGAGTACGCCTTTCGTCCCTTGAACGACGAACCAGCTCTGCAGTGGCCGTACGTTCCATGAGATCTGGATGTTCGCGGTACCGCGCTGGCATTGCGCTGCCACGCGCCACTCGTCATACAACAGGTTGGAGTCGCCGCCATAAGAACAAAAGTAAGTTTTCACATCTTCAATTGCGCCCAAGAAGGACTCCGCGAGATACAGCGCGTGTACGCCCTGGTCCAAAAAGGGGTAACCGCCACTCCGGTAGTGGATGGGCAACGGTCCGCCACGGTAGGGCGGATATTCCGAGCTGCGGAAGTAATCGAAGGTAAGCGGCACGCCGATCGCACCCGAACGGACGAGGCGCAGTGCTTTCAATACGAAGCGGTCGTACAGCAAAGAATGGTTGACGCAAACGGACTTTTGCGCGGCAGCGGCTGCGACGAAGATACTGTCGACTTCTTCCACATTCATTGCCAGAGGTTTTTCCACCAAGACATGGCAGCCGTTCTTGAGCGCTGCAATCGCCAGTTGCGCGTGGGATTCAGGAGGGGTAAGAATGTGAATTACATCCACTCCCTTGCCAAGCATGGCTTCCATCGTTGAGAAAACGTCCGGAAGACCGTGCCGGGCAGCTAGAGCAGCGGCGCGAGAAGTCACAACATCTGTGACTCCAACAAGCCGTGCGTTCGGGACTCTTTGGACAGCTCGGGCGTGAAATTCGCTTATGTGCCCCGCTCCAACCAATCCGACCCGAAGTTTTGTATCCAGAGGCATCAGGTTTCCCTTCAAATCTGATGAGTGTCACAATCAAGCTGTTGCAGCTGACCGGGTCGTCTCACCGAGCTCTCGCCAGCAGCTAGCTGAACTACAAAGCGAGCATTCGCGGCCCACGTATGGCGCTTGAGGACAGCCTGTCTTGCCCGGGAACCAACTTGTATCCGAAACGCTGGATCCTCGACGAAACGCAGAAGCGCCTTTTCAAGGGCCTCATAATCAGCGTGAGGAAACATGATCCCCGTCACATTGTTCTCGATCACGTCGCGCATTGGCCCAAGATCAGGAACCACACAAGGCTTGCCCATTGCCATAAATTCAAACAGCGCAATCGGAGATCCGAAAGCGTTAGAATCAGGCAATACACAAATATCCATCGCATCGATGTATGCAGGGACTTCCTCGCGGGGCACGGGTCCGGGAAGAATTACTGCGCTTTCCATTCCTGATCGACACGCAGTCTGTTTCAAGTTTTCCATCTCAAGACCGTCACCCACGAGCAATACTTTTGTTTTTGGATGCCGCTCGCGAATCCTCTTCACCACCCCGATCAAGATATCCAGACGATCCCAGAGATAAAACAATCCCACATGGCCGATGACGATTGAGCCCTCGAGACCCAGTCGTGCCCGAACCGACTGCCTGGCCCCTGAGCCCCGGAATCGTTCCGGGTCAATCGCATTTGGCAAGACATGTACGCGTTCGCTGTTCGCGCCGCGCTGCCGAACTTCGTTCGCGAGAACACGGGACACGCACAGAACGTGGTCGGCCCGCGAGAATACCCACGCGTCGATCCTTCGGGCAAGACGCTCCATGATCAAGCCGCGGGCGCGCTTGAATCCTGCTAGCTCATTCACTTCGAGCACGACTGGCCGCCTCGACCATTTTCCCAACAGCACGCCCGTAAACATGAAGTAAGCGTGTCTTTCGAAGAGTACGGCGTCCGGTTGCCGCCATAAAATTGGCAAAAGTCGAAAGGGAAGAAACAGGTTGTAGAGTAGCTCTAGTATTTCAAATGCGAACTGCGGGCACTCGCAACTTATATATTTCCAAATGCGCTGAAGACCCTCGGCGTGATCCCCCTTGCGCAAGAATGGCATCAGACCAGCGGCCTTGAGCGGATCAACTCCTGGGGGGGACAAGATCGTGACGTCGTGCCCCTCTGCTCTCAACGCTTCCACGAGACTACGAATATGCATTGCTTGAGAACTGCGGCCCATGGTGCGATGGTGGTATATGAATCGCAAAGTTCAAGCTCCCGGACGTGCGCGAAAGGGTGGCCGCGACCACGAGCCACCAACGAAGCGGCACTCAGCGAAAACTGCGTGCCCAGCAGACCTGTGGTTTTTCTCGTGACTAGTAGAGACTGTGCAGTCTTCTATGCGGAGCGCAACGCTGAATGGTGAGAAGTGCGACGATTGTACAGGGTCATGTACTCATCAAGCATGCGTTCCGGCCTGAAATATTCTTCGTAACAGTGGCTGGCCAACTTTCCCATTTTAGTGAGTTCTTGCCGCCGGACAACGGCGCTGCACAAGGCTTCGGCCATGCCTTCAGCATCGGACGATGGCACGAGACTAACTGCTCCTGACAAGCGAGCGATCTCGCCCATACCTCCGACATCGGTGACCAGCGCCGGAAGCCCAACCGACATTGCCTCCAAGAGCGAAACAGGCAATCCTTCCGTCACCGAGGAGCTTACGAATAAATCGGCACCGAGCATGAAAGGCGAAACTTCAGTCTGTTCACCGAAGAAAGTGACAAATTCATTCAGCCCAAGTTCAGCGCTGAGCTTTCGCAGGCTGGACTCGAGCGGTCCATCACCAACTATCCACAGTTGCACGTTTGGATGATGCGAGTGTGTGATTGCAACCGCATGCAGTAAGGTGGCAAGGTCCTTCAAGGGAGCTAATCGGCCAACATACAGCAAAGTAAAGCCGTTCTTCTGCCGTGGGACAGCCTGAAGATCCGCGGGCGAAGCTCCATTATAAATGTGAATGATTCTGTCCCGGGCAGCAAATGGAGCCGCCAGCAAATTGGTCCGCGTGCCCTCGCAGACTCCAACGATCCAATCACACCAACGCGAAGCAAGCGCAAACTTCAATTCACGACGCAACAGGTAAGGAGGCTTAACCAAGCCATGCCGGGTCGCTATGACCGTCTTCACACCAGCTAGGCGGGCTGGAAGTGCCGCGAGGATGGCTGCGGTCGCATTGTGGCAATGCACTACATCGGGACGAGAGTGCCTGAACGCTTTGTACAAGCAGCGCATTAGAAGAAAAAACGAGCGAGAACGATGGAGAATAACCTCAAAGCCCTCCGCCTGCAATTCTTCGCCGAGCACGCCAACCAAGTAAAGACAATGTACCGACGCAGCATGGCCACGGTCGCGCTGCAATCGGCACATCGTGGCTGTCAACTTTTCGGCCCCGCCCATTTCCATGCTGTCAACTACATGCGCAATTCTCAGCGGGGCGTTTCGCTCGCGTAACGCGCTTGCCATACGGGCGGAGCTCGCCGCTTCCATGATGCTACCTATCGGAGTGAGCCTTTGTGAATTCATCCTTAGATTTCCACGACCGGCGATGGTGGTACAAGGAAATTGGCCAGGCGTCTCAGGGAGGTACCGACCGGTGTGGGCAACAAAGCAGACAGCGCTAGCAGACGTCGTCGATCGTCTTTTTGCAGCACCATGAACATTCTGCTCGTGATTACGAAAACAATCGCGCCTGCAGGCACTGTAACGCCCAACTTCATGACAGCGCTGATCGGCATCGCCACAATGCCGACCACAACGATCGCCATCGCAAGAGTTGCGGTAGCAAGCCTCAGCAGAGCCGGCATATCGATCCGGACTGGATACCGAAGCAGAACACGACTCCAGATAGATACCGCGGCAAACGCCTGGGCGATGCCATTTGCCCAGGCAGCTCCAACTGCGCCATGCCTTGGGATCAATGCGACATCAAGCAGGACGTTGATCAACGCGGCTATGCTGCCCCACTTCAAGATAAAACCCAGGTCTTCCGCGGAGTATAAGAGAGTCAGCGCGGGCGTCAGTACCGCCTTAGGGATGCTGAAGAGTGCCACTAGAATGAAAACCGGTATCGCTGGCAGGTATAGCGGTCCATAGGTAACCCGTACGAAAGGACCGCCAATGCACGCCAGGCCGATCAACATCGGAAGTGCGCCTAAAAGGACATATAGAGAGGCCTGCGAGGTCATCTTAAACAGGCGATCCTTATCCCGTCCGTACTCGGCCATCTGCGTGGCTGACAGTGCATTGGCAAATGTCTGCGGAACTTGCATGATCCGGTCCGCGACACTGAAGCAAACTGAAAAGAAAGCCAGTTGACGAATATCGGGCTGTAACAATTTCAAGAAAATAATGTCGGAGCGGTCCCAAATCACGATCTGCAAAATCATCAGCCCGGTGCTCAGGCCGGAGAAGGCAAACATTCGCTTGCGAATTCCCGCCGGCAGGGGAACCCGGCGTACGCTCTTCATTGACCTAAGCACCGGGGAGATCTTTACGGTCAACTCTGCGGTTCGATAGAGCAATACGCCCGCGGCAATCCCAACTAGGTTCCAACCGAGAAAAAGACTCACAGCCACCGCGACCACATAGACGACAGCCCCAACCAAGGCACCCTGCGTATTGAGCGCTGCATTCTCGGCAGCACAGTTAGCCTGCGAAGGCACGAACGTAATCATGTTGGGCACCATGCTCAAAACCAGCAGAGCCGAACATGAACGATACGCTGGGTCAACCATGGTGAAAACGGCAACCATACTGATGGCCGTCAACGCCGATGCAATCACAGACTGGGCCTTAAGGTTGTGGAAGAATACGGCGCGCGCCAGCTCTCTTTGGCCGCCACCGAGGAATTCACCCATGTATTTAAAAGTTGTAAGCGGGATGCCGAGGGAACCGACCGAGCACGTGATAGTGGTCAGCCAAAATACCAAATTGAAGTACCCAAGCCGGGTCGGCCCGATGGTCCGCGCAATGACCACGGTTGTTAACAACGTGCAAACCAGCGTAATCACCACTTCTAAACTCATGAAAATGAAGTTACGCCCAACTACCCTGGCATTACTGGAGCGCGGTGTTGGCAAAGGGATGGTCAACTTGGCTTCTTCGCGATGAAATCTACCGTGGTAATAGCCATATGATCCTTGGAGAAGCGCTGGAATTCCGGGGCTACTTCGAACGTCGTCAACGCCTCGCGCGTTCCTGGTCTTACCGCGACTTGCTTGTAGATCACTTCTAACCCAGCCTCAGCGGCCATTTCCAGGAACTCAGGAGCGCGTAATCGGTTCTGGTATTGCAAACGATTGTTCCACCTCCTCCACCGTGCCTCGCTATACCGTAAATAATTTACGAAAGAGATTCGGCGATCGGCAAAAGCATAGTGATCATTGCAACCCACATTGTGAAGGGTCAGTCCCCCTGGCCGGAGCATCCTCATGATCTCGTCCATCAAGGATCGAATAACTTGTTTCGGCACATGTTCCAGGACGCTGTTCGAGTAAACCAGGTCTGCATTATTGGGTGGTAATCCAGTTGCTCCTGTGTCTGCCGGAGCGCAATATTCCACGCGAGCCTTTTCGAATAGCGCACTCAGATCTTTCGCTTGCTGCAATTCGCGATACCTGGCTTGAATGTCTTCCCGACGCCTGCCCCCGGCTTCGGCTATCGAATTTAAATGTGGCTCCAACGCCGCAAGCATCCGGAAGGTCAACCCGGCATCCATATGGCGTGAAATGTCATAGGTCAGGACGCGTTTGGCGCCGACGAGGGTGAAACAAATAGGCAGCGTGGGAAACCAGCCCGTTCCGATTTCAATGAGGCTCGCACCGTCCAGTTCGAAGCCGACCTGCTGCAGGTACCGCATCGAAAGCCGCCAGTCCTCAAGTTTGTCGGCGATGTTCTGCTCAAACTGAAGGAGACCTCCATATCTCTTTTGCAAACCGTCGTTGAGATATCCGCCGCCGGGAATGATGCTCAGGCCCTTTTGGGCTAATCCCTTTAATCGCCAATGCATGTGGGTTTCTAGGAGATATCTTGATATACGATCGGTTTCACCGTGGCAACGTTATGAGTTAGGTTTTGAAAGTAAGTCTGATCTGTCGGAGTCGTTATGCACCCGCGGCCCTTTAGGAGACCAACCCAAGATCTGAGTACGAGAGGGATTTACCATAAGCTGGAGATTCCAAGGGTTCGCGGGATATCGCAGGGCTACTACCGAATGAGATCGGAGATAGTGACGGCTTTTCGCCCGTTATCCAGCGCCGCTTTGATTACGCGCGGCAGGGCTGTAAGGGAAGGCTCATTTACCCCGTGGTAGAGAAGGATATCTCCTGAAGAAAAGGAGATTCGATCCAATTGCGCTTCCATCTCACCCATCGAAGCACGATAATCCTTTAGGTCGACGTTCCACATCACCACACTCTGGCCTGCAGCCCAAGCCGGGATGAGGCTGCGCAATGACAATTTGCCGTGGGGAGGGCGGAATAATTTGCAATCCTCTCCCAAGATATGATTCAGAACCCATCGGGTCATCCCGATCTCCCGGATCGCGCCTGCCCAGGAAAGCTGATTAAAGTGCGGATGGCTGTAAGAATGGCTGCCGACGTCGTGCCCTTCATTTTTCATGCGCATCACGATATGTGGGTACTGCTCGGCGGCTCCCCCCACTACAAAAAACGTCGCCTTCACCGCGTGATCCCGAAAGATGTCCAGTATCCGTGGGGTATAGAGTGGATCCGGCCCGTCATCGACAGTTAAGGCAACCTGAGCCCGGTCCCGATTCCCATGCTCAAGCAATTGTCTGCTGGGAAGGGCACCGAACAAAGCTTTCTTAATCAGCGTGCGGCCTCTCGGCTCGTGCCCCTTCGTGCTGTGCGAGCAATTTTCGCGCCACAAATAGGTATCGCTATAGTGTTTTGCTATGTTCTCCTCGGAGTCAAAACTAAGAATCGGCTTTTGTCTCTTCTGCTCAGATAGCCGCTGCAACGCTTCTTGTAACCCGTTCATATCCCCGTGGCGAATGAATGTTACGGTCCGCTGATTCCGAAGGGCTTCCGGGACGCGGACGGCCGTGGTAATGATTGGAATGCGCGCAGACATGGCTTGCAGCACTAAGAGCGGCACCCCATCCTGGAGCGAAACCAGCACATCGCATCCCTCAAGCAAGTTGCGCCTGCTCAATTCATCAGGAACCCACAGAATGTTCTGCCTTAGCTCCTGAATTGATTCTTTAAGGGTAAGTTGTTGCGAATTGTGGACGGCAAAAATAACCAATTTGGCGGCTCGGCCACTGTTGCGCAAATTGAAAAATGCAGCGAGCAGTTGACCGAAAGTGCCATTGGAGTCTGGGCCTAGGGCAACACCTACCGCAAACCCCTCTGAAATACACCGTAACTCCTTGGTTGGGGCCCGTTCTGGATTCGTCGTCAAGGTCGGCAGAATTGGTTTTCTCACTTTAGCCGCGTCCAATCCGATTAGGAATGGCGCTATTGTAGTTCGCATTGGCTAGCAATGGTCGCACATACGGTCGTGATGAAGGAAAGGTGTGCTTCACAATCGCCGCATTCATTGCCGCATGTAGCGGAGGCTCCGAGGTCTCGAGTCGCGGATTTGTGGCACAGTAAGGGTTTCCGTGGTGACACATCGACTCACTGGCTAAGCACAGTAGTAGCCCTAGCGGGCGGGTGCCATTCCTTTCTTCTTTGTTGTATCGCCACTTCACAGATACTAAGCATTTCATGAGCAGCCTCATCCCAACTGCGGTGAAACTGTTCCGAAATCAAATGTTCATCCCACTCCCGTTCCAGAGCGGTTTCGATTGCGGTGGCAAGGGCTCGCGAATCTCGCGGAGAAACCAAAATGCCGGACTGTTCATTCACTAGTTCAAGGATTCCACCGACATTCGTGGCAATCACCGGGCGTCCGCAACTGAGGGCTTCGATGACGACGTTCGGATAACCCTCGTTGTAGCTGGGCAGAGCGAGCACATTGGCAGCAGCAAGCCACTGAGCGACTTTCTGTGAAGGACAGGCACCAGCAAGGATGATGCGATCTTGCAGTGCAAAATCCTTGGCTTTGCATCGCAATTGTTCCCCCCCAGGCCCATCCCCAATATACGTCAACAACAGCTTCGGACGGGGCCCTGCGAGCGAAACAAAGGCCTCAAGCAATTCTAGGATGCCCTTCTTGGCATCCAAACGTCCTACGAACAACACCAGTTCCGCATCATCGTCCAGGGCTAACTGGGCGCGAACCGCTCCCCGGTCAGCCAAGCGGAACACGGTCGGATCACAGCCATTTCGGACCGTGCGGACCTTGCAAGCTTCGATACCCATCCGTATTGCTTGCTGGCGCAGATGTTCACTCTTAGTCAGTACGAATGATGCGCGCTTCATGGCGAGACGCGTCAACCATTTGGAAGCCGGGTCGGGGATGCGATTCAAGTCTGAGCCAATGGATCCCACTATGGCGGGAATGCCAAGCTTGCGCGCCACGGCAACGGTTGCAAACCCTTCCGGATAGAGCCAGAAGTTGCAGGCGATGTCTGGCGGGTTCTCTCGGAAATATGGCTCAAGGTAGTTTGCACAAACCAAACCGTTGATGCACCTAGTCAGGCCAGGTAAAGCGGGATACTCGAAGTAGCGAGTGGCTACTCCGGGGGGAGAAAAAGACAAGTCCGGCTCACGATAATCGTAACCCGGCTGGAACCACCTCGGGTAGCGCGGAAAAGGACAGAGGACGTTCACATCCGCTTGTTTTGAGAGTGCGAGGAGGATTTGATATTCAGAGTGCCCGCGGTACGGTTCTGCCGGGATTGGGAAATCCGAGGTCACTACGGTGACTTTCAATCTCATTGTGTCATTTCCGATCTCGCACTGGATTAGCTAGGCGCATGTTGACCAATGCAGAGTTCAAGGACCTGTGCTGGTTACTATCGGTTGCAACCGAAGCAGGTGTCGCGGTGGTCCAGATTTTCCAGAGCGGCCCTCGTGTGAAGAGGAACTTGTAGAAGCCCACAACCACGGCTGCATTCAACATACAGAAAGCGCTCGCGGGGGCGGCCATGCGCCTTAGGACCGGGATGCCACGGCCCGCGCCAAGAGCGGCGAGGACATAAAAGAGGACCTGTGCCGCAAGTGTTCCCGCGTAGAACCCAGACCTGTCGGCCAACAAAGCGCTGCTGACTAGCTGAATCACCAACAGGAGAGGCATGAAAAGACGCAATAACTTGTGGGAGATCAACTCGAACCGTAACGAATTCTGCCGCGACAGCAACCAGGGCGCTAGTTGTATCAGTTGGAAGTTACCCGCTAGCGTTCGGACCTTGCGATGAAATTCTCCGTGCAAACTCTTGGGCCAAATGTCATAGACACGCGCGCGCACGTCCAAGACTGACCGATAGCCCTGGCGAATCACACTGAGAGGCTGCAGCATGTCATCCAGAATAATTCCTTTTGGCAATGCTCTGGCCAGTTCGCGACGGACTGCATAGAACCCGCCGTATACTCCGAGCGGCGAACCAACTTTTGCCTCGCAGTTGCGAATCCACTGCTCGTATCGCCAATAGAGGCTTCCAACGGCTTTGGCGCTTGCTTCGTGGCCGTCATCGCGCAGCACTAACTCGCCGGCGACGCACCCAACGTGAGGGTCGGCAAAATTACTGAGCAATAATTGAAGGGCGCGGGTCTCAATCCGAGGACGAATATCAATAAATACTAAGATTTCGCCGGTGGCGCTGTGAACTCCTTGATTTACAGCCGCCGCCTTGCCACCCTGCTCGGAACATCGGATGGACCTGACAGGCGGGTCTGGGAACTCCTTGAGAATATCGTCCGTGTCATCCGTGGACCCGTCGGATACAATCACGATTTCCATTCGATCTCGCGGATAATCCAACGACAGCAGGTGATCGACTTTCTGCCGCAACAGCGCCGCCCCGTTGTGAACGGCAAGTATGATGCTTACACTGGGGAGCATGGGTTCTTGCCGCCATGGCCGCGGATGCAAGCGGCTCCGCAAGTAGATCCACAAAGGATATCCGGCGCAGGTGTACACCAAAATGCTTAAAGAAAACCAGAAGACATAGGGAATAAAGTGTGCGTCGCTCATCTCATCTTCTTTTTTGTGTTGGCAGGGTGCTACTTGCGCCAGACCAGCGCTGTATCTTGTAGGAGGCTGCTAGACTTTGATGGTCAACACTGTTAGCGGAATAGGCTGCAACCGAAACAGCATCAGAGTGCTCCCCGCGTGCTTACAATCTTGATTTGTGACGATCAGTGTCGGAAGCGAACCAAGCCGTAAATCAAAACGATCATCATCACTTCCACAGCCAGAGTGGGGAATATCCAGTGACGGCGATCACTTTCCTTACCGTCCGACTTTTGAAGGGCGATCACGACGGTGGCAAGTCCCAGAACCAAGTACATCGTTATCGTGTAGCTGCGCGACAAGAACCACGCGGTCGTCATGAACGACACCAATGCCAGGCGCATCGCCACTACCCAGTGCTGAGGCACCTTCGGCCGGTGGACATCTTCAACCTTTCTTTCGGTCTGCGTTGCATTGGCGGTGCCCATAGCAGGCAGTACTTCGCAGGAATGGGTATCTTTCAACGGGATTGCTCCCACTGAAGGTAGGGGTTCTCTATCCATCGCACTGGCACCGGAGATATAACACGATTCAAAAAGGTGCTTGAGCCCGAAGAATCGTTTCGAAGGCAGCTTCTTCCGCGTTCCAATGATGCTATTCAGGTTCGTTGTCGTAGTGACAAGTAAGCCCGTCCAAAGCACGCTTCCCAATAATCCAAGTTCGGCAAGACAGAGGACAAAAGAATTGTGCGCAGTGATCTCATAAAAGTCCGAGAATCCATTGAATCCGATTCCAAACAGCGGAGCGCTCTTGAACATTTCCAGTCCGTTTGCCCAAGCTTCAAGCCGGTCTGTGCCGTCGGCTGCCGAGATTCCGCGACCTCCGGTGAAGTCAAGGGCCAGCATGACAAAGATCAATCCGGTGGCCAGAACCAGGGATGGGGCTGTTCCGAGCTTTTTCCGGGCTGCCAGGAGCGAGACAGCAGCCAGCGCGATCAATCCACCGCGGGAATGTGTCAGATAGGTGGTCCACAGCAGTAAGCCGGCGGGCACCAGCACGAGAAAGAAGTTGGCCACCGCGCGTCCTCGCCGCCAGGCGAAAAAGACGAGAGGCAGAGCGATCAAAAGGATTTGGGCAAGATCATTCGGATCGCTCAAGAAGCCGGCGCCGCGTATTCGCGTCAATTGCCCAATCGCCTCGTCATGGACTGAGTAGACGTTGGTCTGCAAGATGAATATGTCGCCGCGAAAACCCGCGTAATACCCGCATAACGCCTCTACAGAAACAACCAGGCAGGATGTCACTGCCGCCAAGGTAACAACCTTCAGCCTTCGAATTGTCGTCACGTTTACGACAATGAAGAAAAAAACCGCCGCGCTCGGCAGAAAAACACGCCAGCTTTCAAGGACTCCGCCGAGCCATCCGTGGGCTAGTTGCGACAAAGCAATTGAGACGACCAGCCCGATCAACAGAAATGTCTGTACCGACGATTTCCAGTACCTGTAGTTTGTCATGCTGGGTAACGAAGCTAGAACAGTAATCCCGGCGAGGTACGTCAATGCGTGATAGCTGGCCCATTCTTTTCCGAACTGATCCGGCGAGATGATCGTAGCGACGATATAAATAATGGTGAGTACAAATCCCATGATCACGCCGTAGCTTCAATCGGTCCGTTCATAGCCGCCGATGCGATCGCGAAGCTCATGACATTCTCTTGTGAGGAACCGAGAACCAATGCAGCAGGGCGGGGCGAGCAGGCGTCACTTGGCGCCACGTCCCAGAAGTATAATCTTGACCGTGCTCAAGATAATCAGTAGATCCAGCCCCGCCGACATGTTCTTAATGTAGTAGAGGTCATAGCGGAGTTTTTCCTTGGCATCCTCGACGGAGCTTCCATACTTGTAGAGGATCTGCGCCCACCCGGTAATCCCAGGACGCACGGAGTGCCTCAAGTGGTAGTAAGGGATCTCCTGTTTGAGCGCGGCGACAAACTCAGGTCGCTCCGGACGCGGGCCCACAAGGCTCATGTCGCCTCTCAACACGTTCAGCAATTGGGGAATCTCATC
>Ga0075426_10000244_pt1 | contig 36403 bp, 40 predicted proteins | sample SoiMethybrSBSTD5_FD_75304 | JGI IMG/M metagenome (GOLD analysis project Ga0075426, IMG submission 75304) | Bulk soil microbial communities from a Populus tree surrounding site in Tennessee, USA - Soil MetaG P. TD hybrid SBSTD5 | ecosystem: Environmental > Terrestrial > Soil > Tree plantation... | reverse complement strand
TGTTCCTGGTCCATGGCGCAGCGCGCGGCGAGGTGTCCCTCGCAGACGTATGGCGAGGCGCCATGCCCTATGTGGTGCTGCAGCTCATGGTCCTGCTCGCGGTCGCGGCGCTGCCGGATCTCGCGACCTGGCTCCCCGCGCAGATCCTCGACCTTTCGATCCCCAAGGCACCGAAGTTCAGCGATTGACCGATGCTGCTTGCTCTGGCTGCATGCAGTCAGACGAGACGAGCGCCGCCGTCAACGTGCAAGACTTCTCCGGTAAGGTAGTCGTTCTGCATCGCAAACACGATCGCATGAGCGGCGTGGTCGGGCTCGCCGACACGACCGGTGGGTAGCGCGTTTCCGAGTCGCCGATAATACGGTTCCTGATCGGCGCCCATGTGCCGGTGTCGAGTGCTGCGCACGACTCCGAAACTGACGGCGTTGATACGGATCGGTGCCAACTCGCGAGCCAGTCCGCGCACGAGGCCTTCCACCGCCGACAATGCGGTCACCAGCATCACCGAGCCCGCGGCCGGCGGCCGGCTGGCGAACAAACCCGAGGTCAGCGTGATGGAGCCGCCGCGCATCTTGGGCACCGCTGCGCGCACAGCGTAAATTGCGCCCCACACACGCTCTTCAAGCACGTAGCGCTGCCGGCTCGCGGGCGTTTCCATGAACGGCCCGCCGCCGGACGAGCCTGCGAGCACCACGACGTGATCGATGTCGTCGAAATGCGAGAACACCTCGCCTACGCTCGCTTCGCTCGTGACCTCGCAAAGGAAACTTTGCACGCCACTCGCCCCTTTCTCCGCCGATGCCAAGCTGTCGGAATCGCGCCCGGTCACGCGCACGCGAGCGCCTTGCGCAGAGAGCTGCCGTACGAGAGCGCTTCCGATGCTTCCGGTGCCGCCGACTATCACGACCTGCTTGTCTTTCATGCGATGCCCCCAGCTCTAGTCGGGCTTCATGCCGGATTCGGCAATCAGCTTCGCCTGCTTGGGCAAGCTCGTCCTGATCGCGGAGGCGAACTGCTCGGGCGAGGTGCCGGTGGGCTCCATCCCGAGGTCCACGAGCTTCGTGCGCACGTCACGGTCCTGCAGCGCAGCCGTGGTCTGAGCATGAAGTCGGCGAATGATCGCGCCAGGCGTGCCTGCCGGCGCGAACAGGCCATACCAGCCGGTGTACTCGTAACCCGGGTATCCCGACTCGGCGACCGTGGGCACCTCCGGCAGAACGGCGGAGCGTTTCGGCGACGTTACGGCAAGGGCCTTCAATTTGCCCGCCTTCACCGAAGGCAGGGCGATTCCGATCGGGCTGAACATCATGGTGACCCGCCCGCTCAGGACATCGGGTACCGCGAGCACCACGCCCTTGTACGGGATATGCCGGATGTCCAGCCCCGCCGTGGATTTAAAGAGCTCCGCTGCCATATGGGGCGAGCTGCCGCTGCCGCCGGACGCGAACGTCAGCTCCCCTGGCCTCGCCTTTGCCATGGCGACGATGTCCCGCAGATGGGTTGCGGGCATGCCCTGGCCGACCACCAGGAGGTTCGGGTACGCAGCCACCTCGGCGATTGGCGCGAATGCGCTCGCCGGGTCGAAAGCGAGCTTGTAGAGATAGGGGTTGACCACGACCTGCACTTCGCCGAGCACGCCGAGCGTGTAGCCGTCCGCCGGCGATTTCGCGAGGCGATCAGCCGCGATGTTGCCCGCGGCGCCGGTGGCATTGTCGACCGTGACCGGCTTGCCGATCGCTTCGCCGAGTTTCTGGCTCAACAGCCGAGCCACGGTATCGGCCTGGCTTCCCGGGGGAAAACCGACGATGAGGCGCACCGGCTTCTCCGGATAAGCGTCCTGCGCTTGCACCGCACAAGTGAAAACTGCAGCCAGCACGCAGATTGTCAGCTGGCGGATTCGATTCGCGGTCATGGCTCTCCTCCCCTGAAGTAGTGGCTTCTGTGGAGCAGTATGGCGCGCGGCCTCGCCGACGCAAGGCGGCGCCGCTTGATTCCGCGTAAACTTTTTCTTTATAAGGGAGGGCTAGCGTGGACAAGCTGCGCGCGATGCACTATGTGGCGAGGACCGCCGAGACGGGCAGCTTCGCCGCGGCCGCAAAATCGCTCGACGTGAGCACGCCGGCCGTTTCACAGCTGGTCAACGCGCTCGAGCGTTCGCTCGGCGTGCGGCTCTTTCACCGCACAAGCCAGGGCCTGTCCTTGACGCCGGACGGCGAGCGTTACTACGAAGCGTCGCGCCGCATCGCCGCCGACGTGGACGAGCTCGAACGCGGCCTCAGTCCGCCCGACGCCAGGCTGCGCGGCACACTGACCGTCGGCATCCGCCTGGCATTGGGGCAGTACTGCATCATGCCGCGCATAGCACGCTTCCTGGGCCGGTACCCCGACGTCGAGCTCGTCAACAAGCCCGCCAGAACGGTCAGGGACATCGACGAGCAGAAGCTCGACATCGCGGTGCTGCTCGGCTGGCCGTCGGAGCGAAACCTCGTGGTGCGCGCGCTCGCACAAACCCGCTATGTGATTTGTGCGTCGCCCGACTACTGGAACCGCACCGGCAGACCGCGCGAGCCCGAGGAGCTGAGCGCCCACCATTGCCTTCTTTTTCGCAGCTCGGGCGACATCCTCCTGGATCGGTGGATCTTCGAGAGAGCGGGAGAGCGGCGCACGGTCGACGTGAAAAGCAGGCTCCTTACCGACGACAGGCCCTGGCTGGACGAAGCCGCGTGCGGAGGTGCGGGCGTGATGCGCCTGGCGGATCTCACGCTCACCCGGCAGTTTGCTTCCGGTGCGCTTGAACCGGTCCTGACCGATTGGGAGGCGTTGGAAGCGCCAACGATCTTTGCGGCCTATCCGCCCGCGCAACGTCATTCGAAGCTGGTCCGCGCCTTTCTCGAGTTCCTCGTCGAGATCTTTGCGGAATTGGAAAACGAGCGCCTTCCCCTCGTGTCCGGCCGCGTGGCGCGTGTTCCCAAGCCCGAATGGTTCGGCCGGGCGCGGGGTCGCCAGTCGAAGTTCACGCCGGCCAATCGAGGCCGGCGCTCATGACCGCGTCTTCGGCTACTGCTTCGGCTTCAAGCCGAGGAACTTCGCCGAGTCGGCGAGCTGCTTCACCTGCTCGTCGATGGAGGCGGCGAATTCGGCGGCATCGCCGGGAGTGTTGAGCTGAGCGGTCGACGCGAGGCGCTCGGCGACGAACGGATCCTTCGACACCGTCTTGATGTCGGCGCCGATGCGGTCGCGCGCCGCGGGCGGCAGGTTGCTCGAGCGCGCGGCGATGATGCCTACCAGCCCCTCGAAGTTGAGCCCCGGGAAGCCGAGTTCCGCCACCGTAGGCAGGTCGAGGCCCGGCACGCGGTGGCGCGCCTGCACCGCCAGCAGCTTGACCTTGCCCGACTGCACCTGCGGCCGCACGATGGCGTACGCGGAGCTGTAGAGCTGGATGCGCTCGCTGACGAGGTCGTTGACCGCCTCGGCCGGCTGCTTGTAGCGGATTTGCGCCGCGTCGATGCCCTGGCTCTTGAGAAAACCCTCGAGGATGATGTCGGTCATCGTCACCGCGGTGGTCCAGTTGAGCCAGCCCTTCTTCTGCTTGGCGGTGGCGACGAGTTCCTTCAGCGAGCCGACGTTCATGCTCGCCGGCACGCCGAGCGTGACCACGGTGCCCGAGACGCGCGCCACGGGCACGAGCTCCTTCGGGTCGTAGGACATGGTCTCCAGGCTGTACGGGTGGCCGACGAAGTTCGCCGTCGGGCCCCATAGCAGTATGTGGTCGTCCTTCGCCTGGATCACCGCGTTGATGGCAATGACGCCGTCCCCGCCGGGACGGTTCTCGATCACGACGGGCTGTCCCCACAGCTTGGTGAGGCGGTCGGCGTAGAGGCGCGCACCGATGTCGGCGCCCGAGCCCGGGCCGAGCGAGAGGATGAACTTCACGGGCCGCTGCGGCCAGCTTTGCGCAAGAGCCGCGGTTGCGGAAAAAAGCGCTACTGTGAAAAAAGCAATGCGAGCGATGAATTTCATGGTGTTTACTATACTGCCGAGACAGCGCGATGACTGCAATCAGCAAAATCGGAATCCTCGGCCTCGGAAGCATGGGCGCGCCGATGGCGCGCCATCTCGTCTCCAAGGGCTATAGCGTCACCGGCTACGACCCGCTCGAGATGGCGCGGCGCAACGCGCGCGCTCTCGGCGTGTCGGTGCTCGACTCGCCGCGCGAGGTGGCGCGGGCGAGCGAGCTCGTGATCGTCGTTGTGGGTTTTGAGCACGAGGTCGAAACCGTTGTCTTTGGACCCAATGGCATTAACGAGGCGGCTAACCAGGGGTTGACCGTCGCGCTCGGCTCGACGGTCGCACCGCGCTATGCCCGCCGGCTGGCCGAACGCCTGCGCGAGCGCGGCCTCGTGCTTCTCGACATCCCGCTCGCGCGCGGCGAAGCCGCCGCCGTCGCCGGCAAGCTGCTCATCTACGGCGCCGGCGACGAAGCGGCGTTCGAAGCCTGCCGGCCGGCCTTCGGCGCGTTCGCCTCGGACATCTTCCATCTCGGCGCGGCCGGCGCCGGGCAGGTCGGCAAGATGGTGAACAACCTCATCCTGTGGACGTGCATCGTGGCGAACGACGAAGGCCTGGGCCTCGCCGAAGCGCTCGGCGTCGAGCGCGCGCGCCTGAAGGAAGCGCTGCACCACGGCAGCGCGCAGAACTGGGCGATGGACCACGGCGCCGAGCGCTCCGGCATGCCCTGGGCCGAGAAGGACATGAGCATCGTCCTGCACGAGGCCGACTTCGCGCGTGTGAGCCTGCCGCTTTCCGGCACGGTCAAGGAGACGATCAAGGGCCTCAAGATCCGCATGGGCCTGGGCATGCCACCGGGCACGGAATGAGCATGGTATTCGCTTCCCTTTTTTCGCTCCCCCTCCCGGTGCTGCTCCTCGCGGCGGGCGCGCACGCGCAGTCCCCGGCGCGGCAGATCACGCTCGTGGTGCCCTACACGACCGCGAGCGACGCGGATCTCGCCGCGCGCAACCTCGCGGAGTATGCGCCGCGCTATCTCGGCGGGCAGAAGATCGTGGTGCTGAATCAGCCCGGCGCCTCCGGCGCGATCGGCACGCAAGCGGTGCTCACCGCGGCGCCGGACGGAAACACCCTGCTCCTCGCGCGCACGGCTTCGTTCGTGATCCTCCCCGCCACCGACCGCAAGACCCCTTACCAGTGGGGCGACTTCACCCTGCTCTCGATGATGGAGATCAACCCGATCGTCTGCGCTGTCAGGGCCGACTCGCCGTACTTCACGATGCAGAGCCTGCTCGATGACATCCGCAAGCGTCCGGGCAAGCTCAACTTCGCCACCGTGGGCGAAGGCACGATCCAAAGCTTCGGGCCTCAGTACCTGTTCACGCTCGTCGGCCTGCCCAAGGACGCGGCGCTGGGCATTCCATACAAGGGCCCGGGCGAGCTAATCGCCGCCCTTCTCGCCGGCGACGTCCAGTTCGCGTGCAGCAATCTCGGGACGCTTCTCGGTCCCCTCAGGGCCGGCACGCTGCGGCCGCTCATGACCACCACGCGCGAGCCGCCGGATGAGCTGCCCGGCCTGCCCACCGCGCGCAGCCTCGGCTGGCGCGAGATGGAGAACCTCGTGGGTTGGTCGGCGCTCGCCGGGCCGCGCGACCTGCCGCGCGAGGTGGTCGAGCGCTGGGCGAGCGCCATGGCGCAGCTGGCGCACGACCCCGACTGGATCGCGGGCAACCGCAAGCTCGGCGGCGTGCCGGCGGTGCGCAGCCCCACGGAGACGCAGGCATTCGTGCGCGCGCAGTTCACGCTCTACTACAGGCTCGCGCAGCGCATCGGGATGAGGGAATAACCGAGGGAAGAGATGCGGTTCTTCGACATCGGCGCGAACCTCTCGCATTCGGCGTTCGCGCAGGACCTGCCCCAGACGCTCGAGCGGGCGCGGCAGGCGGAGGTGGAGCGGATCGTCGTCACCGGCACGACGGTCGACGAATCCATGGCCGCGGCCCGCATCGCCGAGGAGTTCGACCTTCACGCGACCGCGGGCGTGCACCCGCACCATGCGCGCGACTGCGGCCCGCAGACCATTCCAGCCCTGCGCAGCCTCGCCGCCCATCCGCGCATCGTCGCGATCGGCGAATGCGGCCTCGACTTCAACCGCAACTATTCGCCGCACCCGGACCAGGAAAGATGGTTCGTCGCGCAGCTCGAGCTCGGCTTGTCCCTGGACAAGCCCCTTTTCCTGCACTCGCGCGATGCGCACCCGAGGTTCTACGAGATCCTGAAGCATCACCGGGTGAAGCGCGCGGTGGCGCACTGCTTCACCGGCGAGCGCGACGAATTGCGCGCCTATCTCGAGCTCGATCTCTACATCGGAATCACCGGCTGGATCTGCGACGAACGCCGCGGGCGTCATCTCCTGGAGCTCGTCAAGCAGATCCCGAGGGAAAGGCTGCTGCTGGAGACCGACTCGCCCTATCTCACGCCCCGCGACCTCGAGCCCCAGCCCAAGTCGCGCCGCAACGAGCCCGCCTTTCTGCCGCATATCGCGCGCGCGGTGGCGCGCGCGCTCGGCCGCCCGGTCGAGGAGCTCGCCGCCGACACCACGCGCAACGCCTGCCGGTTTTTCGGCCTGCATGAACCTGGTCCAGCTCCTTCTGCGCAGCGCTCGCTGGCTGCCTGAGCGGCCGGCGCTCGCGCTCGGCCCCACGCCGGTGCGCTCGTACCGGCAAATGGCGGCGCGGGTTTCGCAACTTTCGTCAGGACTGAGCGGCAGGCTCGGCTTGAAGCGCGGAGACCGCGTCGCGCTCGCGATGAAGAACTGCCCCGAGTTCTACGAGGTGCTGTTCGCCTGCTGGCACGCCGGCATGACCGCGGTGCCGATGAACGCCAAGCTGCACCCGAGGGAGTTCGCCTACATCCTCGAGAACTCCGGCGCGAGGGTGTGCTTCGTGAGCCGCGAGCTCGCCGCTTCGATCCCAAGCGGTGTTCCAGTCGATGAAAGCCTGCTGCTGGACGAGGGAGCTCCCGCGGAAACGAGACCGGAAGACCCGGCGTGGCTCTTCTACACCAGCGGCACCACCGGCGTTCCCAAGGGCGCGGTGCTCACCCACCGCAACATGCTGTTCCAGACCCAGGCCTACTTCGCCGACATCGACCGCCTCGCCCCGACCGACGCCGCCCTGCACCCGGCGCCGCTCTCGCATGGCTCGGGCCTTTACGGCCTGCCGCACTTCGCCGCCGGGGCGGTCAACGTCATCCCGGAGAGCGGCCAGTTCGATCCGGCGGAGATCTTCGATCTGCTCGAGCGCTGGCCGAACGGATCCTTCTTCGCCGCGCCCACGATGATCGTGCGCCTGATGGCGAGCCCCGCGGCGCGCCCGCCGCGCGGGCTCAAGACGATCACCTACGGCGGCGCGCCGATGTACGTCGCCGACTGCCTGCGCGCCATCGAGCTTTTCGGGCCGCGGCTGTACCAGCTCTTCGGCCAGGGCGAGGCGCCGATGACCATCGCCGGACTTTCCCAGGCGTTACATAAAGAACAATTCGTCGAAAAGCTCTCGACCTGCGGCATAGCGCGCACCGGAGTGGAGGTGAAGGTCTTCGACGAGGAAGACCGCGAGCTTCCCGCCGGCGAGGTGGGCGAGATCGTGACACGTTCCGATTGCGTGATGGCCGGTTATTGGGGAAATCCGCAGGCCACCGCAAGCACTCTGCGCGGCGGCTGGCTGCACACCGGCGACCTCGGCAGCCTCGACGCCGAAGGCTTCCTCACCATCCGCGACCGCTCGAAGGACATGATCATCTCCGGCGGCTCCAACATCTACCCGCGGGAGATCGAGGAAGTGCTGCTGCGCCACCCGGCGGTGGCCGAGTGCTCGGTGGTGGGCCGCCGGCACCCCGAATGGGGCGAGGAAGTGGTCGCCTTCATCGTCGCGCTTGGCGCGGTCGAGCCGGCCGAGCTCGACGCGCTGTGCCTCGACAACATCGCGCGCTTCAAGCGGCCGCGCGACTACCGCTTCGTCGACGCGCTGCCCAAGAACAACTACGGCAAGGTGCTGAAGACCGAGCTGCGCAAGCTCGCCTGACTATTTCTTCTTTCCGTCCCGGGTGTCGTTGTCGTCCAGGACGTAGACCTCGCGCACCACGCCGTCGGGCGACATCTGCACGTTCAGGGTCGCCTTCAGGATGCCGTACTGGCGCATGTACCAGGTCCACATGTCGCGCTCCATGCGCGGAACGTTGAGGCGCTCGTAGGGCCGGCCGAAAAGCGCGAGCACGTCGTCCTGGCTGCTCTGGTTCGGGATCAGCTTGGCGATGTACTCCTCGCTCAGGCGCTGCTCCACCGCGATCAGCTTGCCGTCGGGCGCGACGCGCGCGACCCGCACTTTGCGGCCGAAGGGCTGCTGCGGGTAGTAGAGCCAGGTCTCGGCGCCAACCTGGCGTCGCTCCGCCGGAGCGCCGAGCGCGGCTTCGACCTCCGCGAGCGTCGATTGCGCGGGCGCGAGATTGCCCTGCGAGGCGCAGCCCGCCGCGCCGACGAGGAGCGCCACCAGAACGGGCCACAGCCGTCGGTTCATGGCTAGCCGCTCTTCTGGTTGCCGCGACCCTGCTGCAGCATGTAGACCTCGCGCACCACGCCGTCGGGCGACATCTGCACCACCAGCTCGACTGGAATGCCGGGGTCGCCGTAGCGGCGCATCCACCAGGTCCAGGTATCGCGCTCGAGGCGCGGGAACTCGACCGCCGTGTAGGGCGGCCCGAGCAGATCCCGCACCTCCTGGGCGCGGGTGGTATTGGGGATGATCTTCGCGACGGTCGCGTCGGTGAGCCGCTGCTCCAACGCCACCAGCCGCCCGTCGGCGGCGACGCGCGCGACGTACATGACCCGGCCGTAGGGCTGGCGCGGATAGAAATACCAGGTTTCGCCGCCGACCTGGCGCTTGTCGGCCGGCGCGCCCATGACGCGCTCGACGTCCGCCGCGCTCGACTGGCCCGCGACGAGGCCGCGCCCGTCGAAGCTCGCGCAGCCCGCCGCAGCCGCAACGGCGACGAGCACAAATGCGATGCAGGTCCTAGAAACCGATCCCAACGCCGACCCCTCCACCACCACCAAAGACGCCAAAGCCGCTGCCCGGATGCGATTCATCGATGATATACACCTCGCGCACCACGCCGTCCATGGACATCTGGACGGAGAGCGCGACCGGGATCCCGGGATCGCCGAAGCGGCGCATGTGCCAGCTCCAGACATCGCGCTCCATTTTTTCGAAGTGCTGCACCTGGTACGGCGGCCCGAAGAGGTCGCGCACCTGCTCGGCGCGGGTCGTGTTCGGGATGATCTTGGCGACGTTCTCGTCGTTCAGGCGCTGCTCGAGCGCGACCAGCCGCCCGTCTTGCGCGACGCGCGCCACGAAGGTCTTGCGGCCGTAGGGCTGGCGCGGGTAGTAGAACCAGGTCTCGCCGCCCGGTCCGGCGCGCTTCTCGGCCGGGGCGCCCATGACCTTCTCGACGTCCTCGGCGCTCGACTGACCCGGCGTGAGGTTATAGCCGTCGAACGAGGCGCAAGCCGCGACGAGCAGCACAGCGACTGGAACGATCGGGAGCAGGGCGCGCACGCGCGAATCATATTCCTGCCCACGGCCGAACCGTAGACCCACTAACACTTGGATACACTTTCGATACCCAGCTGCAACAAGCCGCCTCAGCGCAACACAGGCCTCCGTGGCGGCCTATTCGCCCTTCCCTGGCTCCGGCGAGAACGACTTCTGAAACTTGTCGGGGACGCCCTTCCAGGCGTCGGCGTCCTCCGGCGGCGTGCCCTTGCGGGTGATGTTGGGCCACTTGCCCGAAAAGTCGGCGTTCATCTTGAGCCACTTCTCCGCCTTGCCGTCGGAGTCGGGCAGGATCGCCGCCGGCGGGCATTCGGGCTCGCACACCCCGCAGTCGATGCACTCGTCGGGGTGGATCACCAGCATGTTCTCGCCCTCGTAGAAGCAGTCGACGGGACAGACTTCGACGCAGTCCATGTATTTGCACTTGATGCAGTCTTCGGTCACGACGTAGGTCATGGGCTAATTATAGGACTGCCTGCGACACCCCCCGTCAACGCGCGGCGACACGCGGTCGCAACCGGCTTCAATCCGCGGGTCGTACTGGGCGATAAACGATGCGGACACGGGCGTAAAGAATCGGCTACATCGCTCGCGCAGTTCGGCGACAGCATAGCCCGAGCTATGTGGAATATTTCCGTTGCGGCGCCAAACACGCACGCTCAAGATACTCTTCGAGCCTCCTGATTCGCCGATGATTCGCCGACTACTCGTTCCGCTCGCGTCCGCGCTCGTCGTCCTCGGAGCGCTGGTGCTGATCGCCGCCTCGAGCGCGGAAATCGCGCTCGGCCTGCGAGGCGCGCTCGCGGGCATGCCCTGGCCTCCGGGCGTGCTGCTCGACGCGCTGGTCGCCGGCTCGGCGCTGCTCCTCTGTGTCGCGGTGCTGATCACGCGCCGCTCGATGCTGCGCACCGCGAACGTCGAGCGGGCGCTGCGCGAGAGCGAGGAGCGGCTGCGCCTCGTCGCGAACAACGTGCCGGCGCTCATCTCGTACCTCGACCGCGAGAGCCGCTTCCGCTTCAGCAACCGCACCTACGATGACTGGTTCGGCATCGCGCAGGAGCGCATGCTCGGGCGCACCGTCGCCGAGGTGTTCGGCGAGGAAATCCATGCGCGCATGAAGCCGCACATCGCGCGCGTGCTCGCGGGCGACGAGGTCGAGTTCGAATTCGGCCTGGGGGAAAATCCGGCCTCCGGCGCCCGCCAGCGCACGCTGCAGGTGGCGTGCGTGCCGCACCTCGCGCCCGACGGCGCGGTGCTCGGCTTCTACATGCTCGGAAACGACGTCACCGCGCTCAAGCGCGCGCAGGAGGACCTGCGCTTCGCCGCGATCCAGCTGCAGCACGACGCGCGCCGCCTGGAGTTCCTCGCGCACCACGACACGCTCACCGGGCTGCCCAACCGCGCGATGTTCCACGAGCGCGCGCGCGAGGCCGTGGCCCACGCCCGGCGCCACGACAAGACCGCGGCGGTGCTGTTCATCGACCTCGACAACTTCAAGCAGGTGAACGACGGCCTGGGCCACGACGTGGGCGACGGCCTCCTGAAGGTGATCGCCTCGCGCCTGCGCGCCTGCGTGCGCGGCGACGACTTCATCGCCCGCATCGGCGGCGACGAGTTCTGCGTGCTGCTGCAGGAGATCGCCGAGCCGCGCGAGGCCGCTGCCGTGGCGCAGAAGCTGGTCTACGAGCTCGGCAAGCCCTACCGGATCGGCGAGCACGCCATTTCGTGCGGCGCGAGCGTCGGCATCGCCTGCGTGCCGCAGGACGGCCACGACGTGGCGACGCTGCTGCGCCTCGCCGACGCGGCGATGTACCGCGCCAAGGAAGCCGGCCGCAACGGCTACCAGTTCTTCTCGGTGGTGCTCAACCAGGACGCCGCGGCCGCGGCGGCGCTCGCGGACGAGCTGAAGGCCGGCATCGGGCGCGGCGAGCTGTTCCTCGTGTACCAGCCGCGCATCGACATCGCCACGCGCCAGGTGGTCGGCGCCGAGGCGCTGCTTCGCTGGCGCCACCCCCGCTACGGCGTGCTCGCCCCGGAGGCGTTCCTGCCGCTCGCCGATGACACCGGCCTGCTCGTGCCGATCGGCGCCTGGGTGCTGCGCGAAGCGTGCATGCAGGGCCGGCGCTGGCTCGACGCCGGCATCAAGCCGCTCAGCGTGGTCGTGAACATCACCGCGCGGCAGCTGCGCCACGGCTCGCTCGCCGAAGAAGTGCGCGCGGCGCTCGAGGCGAGCGCGCTGCCGGCGGAGTCGCTCCTGATCGAGGTGCCCGAGACGCTGCTGCGCCAGATGCCCGAGCAGCTCGAGGAGAACTTCGCCGGCGTCGCGGCGACCGGGGCGCGCCTCGGGGTCGACGACTTCGGCACCGGCTATGCCTCGCTTCCCATGCTGCAGCACGTGCGCGCGAGCGCCGTGTGCATCGATCGCAAGCTCATTGCCGGGCTGCCGGTCGACACGGAGCGCGCCGGCCTCGCCAAGGCGCTCATCACCCTCGCCCGCGGCCTCAACTTCGACGTCGTCGCCAAGGGCGTCGAGACGAATGCCCAGCGCGAGTTCCTGGCCGACGCGGGCTGCCGCGTGTTCCAGGGCGACCTCTTTGCCTCGCCCGCCCCGGCAAGCGAGATCGAGCCGCTGCTGCGCGCCCGCCGCGCGGCCGCATAGTCCCCGGTTTTTGCGGTAACGTTGCCCGATGCTGACGCATCGGGGAGGCTGCCATTGCGGTACCTTCACCTCATCGCGCCGCAGGAGCGGTTCGAGCTCCTCTCGGGCGCCGAGGCGCTCAGCACGTACACGTTCAACACCGGCACCGCGCGGCACCTCTTCTGCTCGGTGTGCGGCGTGAAGTCCTTCTACGCCCCGCGCTCGCACCCCGACGGCTACAGCGTGAACGCGCGCTGCCTCGACGAGGGGACGATCGAGGACATGGCGATCGTGCGCAAGGACGGGAAGAACTGGGAAAAGACCTACGGCCGCGATTGAGCAAGCCCGCCTGCCTCGTGGTGCCCATCGGCGAAGAGCACATCGACAGCTTTCGCGCCGCCGTGGACAGCGTGGCGCGCGAGCGGAGATATCTCGCGCTGCTCGAGGCGCCGCCCGAAGCCGATACCCGGGCGTACGTGAAGGACAACATCAAGGAGCGCGCGCCCCATTTCGTCGCGCTGGCCGACGGCAAGGTCGTCGGCTGGTGCGACATCGCCGTGCGGCCGCGGGCCACCCAGCGCCACAGCGGCATCCTCGGCATGGGCGTGATCCGCGACTATCGCGGCAGAGGCATCGGGCGCGCCCTCGTCCAGGCGACGCTCGCCGCGGCGAAGACGCGCGGCATCCGGCGCGTCGAGCTCACGGTGCGCGCGGACAACGAGCCCGCGAAGCGGCTCTACGAGAGCTTCGGCTTCGCGACCGAAGGCCTGTGCAAGCGCCACATGTGGGTCGACGGCGAATACATCGACAGCTGGCTCATGGCGCTTCTGCCGTGATCAAGGAAATTTACCTTTCGGAGGGCTGCTACGTCGCCGAGTGGTCCAACACGCCGGAGGATCCCGCCGCGTCGATCGCGCGCGCCCGCGTGCCGCCAGGCGTGACCACGCGATGGCACCGCCTTTCCGGAACCACCGAGCGCTACGTGATCCTGGAAGGCGCGGGCCGCGCCTATGTCGGCGACGCCGCGCCGCGCGACGTGGCGCCCGGCGACGTAGTGCTCATCCCTCCCGCCTGCCGGCAGCGAATCACGAATACCGGCCAGGACGATCTTGTGTTTCTCGCGATCTGCACGCCGCGGTTCACCTGCGAAGCCTACGAGGAGCTCGAATGCTGACCGGAGCGCACGCCATCATCTACAGCGCCGACGCGGAGGCGGACCGGGCGTTTTTCCGCGACGTCCTCGAGCTTGAGAACGTCGACGTCGGCGGCGGATGGCTGATCTTCGCCCTTCCGCCGGCAGAAATGGCCGTGCACCCGGCGCCAGCGAATGGGCGGCACGAGCTTTACCTCATGTGCGACGATGTCGCGGCATTTGTCAGCGAGATGAAGAAGCGCGGCGTTTCATGCAGTGCGGTGACGGATCGGGGCTGGGGGCTCCTGACCGAGGCGACGCTGCCCGGCGGCGGCAAGCTCGGGGTTTACCAACCGCGCCACGCTCGTCCCCCGTTAAGATAATCGTTCCTGTTTCGAAACGGATGGATACCTGGATGAGCCAGCCAGCCACGCCAGCAGCACGCGCCGAGCTTGCCCCGAGCGGCAAGCTGCGGGTCGGCATCAACCACAGCAACTTCCTGCTCGTGAACCCGGGCTCGCCGCACGGCGCGCCCAAGGGCATCGCGCCCGACCTCGCCGCGGAGCTCGCCAAGCGCCTGGGCGTGCCGGTCGAGTACGTGAGCTTCGACAGCGCCGGCAAGACCGCCGACGCCATCCGCGACGCCGCGGTCGACGCGGGCTTCATCGCCAACGAGGCCGAGCGCGCCAACGTGATCGCGTTCAGCAGCGCCTACCTGGAGCTCCCTGCGACCTACCTCGTGCCGGCCGGCTCGCCGCTGCGCTCGCTCGCCGACGTCGACCGCAAGGGCGTGCGCATCGCCGTGAGCGGGCGCAGCGCCTACGACCTCTATCTCTCGCGCACGCTGAAGAACGCGCAGCTCGTGCGCGCCGAGGGCATTCCGGCCTCGGTGAAGCTGTTCAACGAGCAGAAGCTCGACGCGCTCGCCGGCCTGAAGCCGGGGCTCCTCGCCGAAGCGCAGAAGCTGCCGGGCTCGAAGGTGCTCGACGGCCATTTCACCGCCGTGCAGCAGTCGATCGGGGTGCCGAAGAAAAGCGCCGGCGCGGCGAAATACCTGCGCGCGTTCATCGAAGACACGAAGCGCTCGGGCGTGGTCGCGCAACTCGTCGAGAAGCACGGCGTCAAGGGAGTGATCGTCGCGCCGCCGGCGGATTAGACACGGTCCCCAAATCGGGGTCAGAGTCCGATTTCAGCGCCGCCCGTCGTACCAGATCCCGCAGGCTTCGCGGCGCCTCAGGTTGCGCCCGCCGCTCAGGACCCAGCGCAGCAGGAACGCCGCGTGCTCGCGCCAGCTGTAGAGCTCGGCCTTGCGGCCGCTCGTCACGAGCGGATGACGATGCAGGATGACGAAGCGGCCCTGGCGCTTCAGCCGGCGCGACAGGTCGATTTCCTCGGACGCGAAGAGTTCCTCGTTGAAGCCGCCTGCGGCGCGAAACGCCGCCGCCTCGCAGAAGAGAAACGCGCCTGCAGCCCACCGTGCCATCCGGCTGAGAGCATTCCAGGCGGCGACCCAGAACCGCAGCAGGGGCGTCGCGGCCGCCATCGCGATCGTGCAGCCACCTCCGACATATCGGCCCGACTCGATCGCGGCAAGCACGTCCTCGAAAAGCTCGGGACCCGGCGAGCAGTCCGCATCGACGAAGAGCAGCCAATCGCCGGAAGCGGCGCGCGCGCCGGCGTTACGGGCTCTCGCGATCTGGTTTATCGGCTCGAACACGACGCAGGCGCCGGCCGCACGAGCGAGCTCGGCCGTACGGTCATTCGAGTTGTTGTCGCAGACGATAAGCTCGCTCGACCAGCCACGGCGCTCGAATAGCTCGATTCCAGTCCCGAGACGCTGCAAGGTTGCGGCGATCAGGCGCTCTTCGTTGAACGCCGGAACCACGATCGAGAGTTTCAAATCACGACCAGACGGAATCGGGCTCTGACCCCGAGTTCCCGTTCTAGACCCCGATTTTCCGTTCTACGACGGCCGGCGCTAGGCCGCGACGACGAAGTCGAAGGCCCCCTCCCCCGATCTCGTCGTCTTGAGCTCGAGGTCGCGGCGGTAGAGACCGTCGCGGCTGTTGCTCGGGTCGCCGGGAAAATAAAGCTGCGTGGTCAGGATCCGGCCGCCTTTCGGCTGGATCTTCAGGTGGTAGTGGCGTGCGCGCCCTGGATACAGGGCGGGCACGATGCTTTCGAAGTGGTACCGCCCCTCGCTGTCGGTGAACTGGTGCCCGCGGTAGCGATAGCCGCGATTGTCGTACTCGCCCTCCTCGTCGGCATGCCACACATCGACCAGCGCGTTCGCGAGCGGCTGGCATTGCGGCGAAAGCACGCGTCCGCTGACCACGAAGCGCTGCGCCTTGCTGCCCGCTTCCACGAGCGAGGTGCGGAGCGGGGAATTCGGGGTGAAGAACGGTCCCTCGGTCTGGCTCGCCGTGACCACGCCGCAGGTCTGGGCGAGGCCTTCGAGCGGCACGAGCAGCGCGGCACCGAGGATGCGACGGCGAGTGATGATCATGGCTTCTCCTAGTGCCCTTTTGACCGGGTTGTACCTCACGAGTTTCGCCAATCTACCTGGAACGCACATAGCGGCGGGCGACAACGCTCACCGCGCGTGCCATCGCCGCAGCCACCCGCGTGAGCGGCGGATCGCTGCGGGTGATGATCCCCACGGTGAGCGAGGGCAGCGCTTCGGCGACCGGGATTTCCTCCAGCCAATCGCGCACCAGAGGCGTGGCGAGCAGCCGGCGGGAGATCGAGCCCAGCATGTCGGTCTTGGCGAGCAGTGCGATCATCGAGGTATGGGAGTCGCATTCGATCAGCGCGCGTGGGCCGGGAAGGCCTGCCGCCGAGAAAATGAGATCGAGCGGCGAGCCCGAAGTCGGCGGCGGCAGGAGCGTGAGCCAGTCGGCGTCGGCTAGCCGCGCGAGCGAGCGCGCGCTGCGCAACGGGTGTCCTTTGCGCGCCACCACGGCGAATTCCATGCGGAAGAGCGGCCGGAAGTCGAGGGCGGGCTCGCGCTTCGGATCCGGCCCGATGCTTACCGCCAGGTCGAGGGTCTGGTCGCGTACCAGCGGCCACAGCGCGTGCCCCAAGGCCTCGACAACGCGGATGCGGCTGCGCGGGAACTGCTCGCGAAACTGGCTCACCGACTCCGCGAGAAGCAGCGTTCCGGTTACCGGTCCCATGCCGAGCGTGACCGAGCCTTCGCCCGCACCTGCGACCTGGGCCACCTCCTCCTCGGCCTTGCGCAGCTCGCCTTGGATTAGGCGCGCACGCGCAAAGAAGGCACGGCCGGCGGCCGTCAGCACGACGCCGTGAGCCGTCCGCTGCAGGAGCTGCGCATGCAGCTCCGCTTCGAGGCTGCGGATGCTCTTGGTGATCGTCGGCTGCGCGACCTCGAGGCTGCGCGCCCCGGCCCGGATGCTCCCGGAGTCGACCACGGCGAGAAAATCGCGCAGCTGGCTCAGTCTCACTAGGACAGTGACTACTTTTTGGCTATAGGGGTCAAGCTTTCGCCATCTTACGCGCCAGCCTCGCGAGGTGCTCAACTACGTTTTTGAGAACGGGACCATGAAACCACTAAGCTCAGCGGCCCTCTTGGGGTTGGCGCTGATAGCCGCCCGCGCGGACGCCGACACGGCTCGGCCGCAAGACTATCCCGTTAGGCCCCTTCGGCTGATCGTGCCCGGGCCGCCCGGCGTTCCGCCCGATCTCGCAGCCCGCATCTTCAGCGAGCGGCTGGCGCCGGCGCTCGGCAAGCCGATCGTCGTCGAGAACCGCCCCGGAGCCACCGGGACGATCGGGCTTGCCGAGATCGCGAAAGCCGCGCCCGACGGCTACACGATCGGCGTGCTGGGGATGCCGTACACCGTTGCGCCGAACCTCTACCCGAAGCTCAGGTACGACACGGTGCGGGATTTCGCTCCCGTAGGGCAGCTCGTGTGGTCATCGCAGCTCCTCGTAGTGCGCGCGGACGCGGCATGGCGATCGCTCGACGATGTTCTCGCCGCTGCCAGAGCAAATCCGGGCCGCTTGACGTTCTCATCCGGGCAACCCGGAGTGACGTCGCATTTGATAGGCGAGATGCTCAAGCTGCGCTCTGGTATCGATATCCGCGCGATCCCGTTCAAGGGCTCGATGGAGGGCCTTGCGGCGGTGATGGGCGGCCAGACAGACTTTATGTTCACGCCGGCGGGAAATGCCATGGGTCTGGTGAAGGCGGGAAAGCTGCGCCCGCTCGCGACCGCGACCGCCGCGCGCCTGCCGGCCTACCCCGACGTACCGACGATGGCGGAGCTCGGGCACCCGGGCTTCGACGTGCGCGACTGGCACGGGATCGTGGCGCCCGCCGCAACGCCGAAGCCGATCATTGCGCGGCTCGCGGGCGAGCTGCGCACCGCCACCGCCGATCCAGCAGTAATGGAAAAGCTGGCGGCGGTCTCGATGGATGCCGCGGTCGACCCGGGCCCCGAGCAATTCGGCGCGCTCATCCGCGCTGAGCTGGAGCGCTGGGCGAAGTTCGCGCGCGAAAGCGGCATTCGGGCCGACTGAGCTGCGATGCGATCGGATTTGTTGCATCTGGCAGGCGGCTTCCACGTCGCGCGAGCGCTCTACGTCGCGGCGAAGCTCGGCGTCGCCGATCTGCTGGCCGACGGTCCGAAGAGCAGCGCCGAGCTGGCTACGGCGACCGGAACTCATAGGGCGTCCCTCGAGCGGGTCCTGCGACTCCTTACTTGCGCGGGCGTGTTCTCGCAGGACGATGAACGGCGCTTTGGCTTGACGCCGACCTCGATGCCGCTGCAAAGCAACGCGGCGGACTCGCTTCGTGACGTGATCTTGTTCCAGCTCGGAGAGGAAGCTCATCGGGCCTGGGGCGAGCTCATGCAAAGCGTGCGAACCGGCGCGACCGGCTTCGAGCAAGCCTTCGGCGCGGGCGTATGGGAATATCGGGCGCATCATGCGCACTATGGCGAGCTCTTCGACCGCGCCATGTCGGCCGTCGCAGCGACGCACATCGAAGCAGTGCTCGCCGCCTATCCTTTCGCGGCCTTCCGGCGCGTGGTGGATCTCGGCGGCGGCATAGGGACGTTCTTGATCGCCCTGCTGTCGGCGCATCACGCCATGCACGGCGTGCTGTTCGATCTGCCTCACGTCGCGGCATCCGCGAGGCAGCAGATCGCGAACGCCGGCCTGGCGCGGCGCTGCGAAGTCCAGACCGGAGACCTGTTCGCGGGCGTGCCGCCGGGTGCGGACGCGTACCTCCTGTCGCGCGTGATCCACGACTGGGACGATACCCGCGCGCGGGCCATTCTCCAGAACTGCCGCCGCGCCATGCCGCAGGGCGGCAAGCTCCTTCTGCTCGAGCGGGTCCTCCCGGGCGCGCCAGCGCGCTCCCCAGCCGCGCGCGCGCACCTCGTTTCGGACCTGAACATGATGGTGATGAACGGAGGTCGCGAACGCAGCGAGGAGGAGTACCGCACGCTCCTCGCCGCGAGTGGCCTCGGGCTCGTGCGCGTCACGCCGACGACGACCGAAGTGAGCGTGCTCGAGGCAGAGCCGCTCCAAGGCTGACAAAGCGCTACACTGCCGGTGGGATGGAGGGGAGGGGGTCGCCGGCATGAGCGAGATCAGGGACTGCCTGCCGCCGGATCGTTATCCGCGCCGGCCGCGGGTGGCGTTGCCCAAGGGGTCGGTCGACACGCACGTGCACGTGTTTGCACCCGGGTACCGGCTTTCGCCGGCGCGCGGCTACACCCCGCCCTACTCGACGCTTTCGGAGCTGCAGCACCTGCACGCCACGCTCGGCGTCGAGCGCGTGGTGTTCACCCAGCCGTCGGTCTACGGCACCGACAACTCGGCGATCCTCGACGCCATGGCGGCGCTCAACCGCGAGACGCCGGACCGCGCTCGCTGCGTGGTCGCCCTGGACATGAACGTGAGCGAGGATGAGCTCGCCGCGCTCGACGCAGCCGGCGTGCGCGGCGTGCGGCTCAACACCGACAACAAGGGCGGCATGCCGATCCGGCTCGCAGAGATTCCGGAGCTCGCCGCGCGCATCTGCGCCTTCGGCTGGCACATCGAATTCCTGTTCCCGGGAAACGACATCCTCGAGCTCATGCCGGTCTTCACGGCGCTCGCGGTGCCGATGTCGATCGCGCACTTCGCGTATCAGCCCGCCACGGCCGGCATCGACGCGCCGGGATTCAAGGCGCTGCTCGAGCTCGCGCGGCGCGGCAACACCTGGATCAAGATCTCGGGCGCCAACCGCGTCAGCGCGACCGACCTGCCGCCCTACGACGACGTGAAGCCGATGGCGCGCGCGCTGGTCGAGGCGGCGCCGGAGCGCATCCTCTGGGGCACCGACTGGCCGCACCCGAACAAGTATCTCGCCAACCCGAACGACGGCGACCTGGTCGACGCCTTCGGCGACTGGGTCGCCGACGAGGCGACGCGGCGCAGGATCATGGTGCAGACGCCGGCGGCGTTCTATCGCTTTTGACGAGGGCGAGGTAGGCGACGAGCGAAACCGCGGCGCACACCGCGACCACGCACGCCATGGGAATCGCGCCCTCGGCGTCGATCCAGCCCACCGCCGCGCTCGCCGCGACGCCGGTGAGCGCCTGGCTGAAGCCGAGGAGCGATGCCGCGCCGCCGGCGCGGTCGCCGAAAGGCGCCATCGCCACTGCCGAAACATTCGACGCAATGAGGCCGAGGCTCGCCACGACGAAGAAGAGCGAACCGAACACCGCGGCGAAGCCGCCAAGGCCGGTGAGCGCGCAGGTGATGAGCCCCGCTGCCGCGGCGGCGAGAATCCCCACGCCCCAGCCGAGCACCTTGCGCGGGCCGCGCCCGTGCACCAGCCTGCGGTTCAGCTGCGACACCATGATGAAGCCGAACGCGTTCACGCCGAAATAGATGCCGAAGCGCTCGGCCGGGATGCCGAAGTACTGGATGAACACGAACGGCGCCGCCGCGAGGTACGAGAAGAACGCGCCGAACGAGAACATGAAGACGAGCGCCGGCCCGACGAACAGGCGGTTGCGCGCGAGCGGCAGCATATTGGCGAGCGCGCTGCCGATGGAGCCGATGCGGGCGTGGACCGGGTGCGACTCGTCGAGGAACAGCGAAGCCGTGACGATGCAGAACACCGCGTAGGCCGCGAGCAGCCAGAAGATCCAGTGCCACGACGCGGCCACCAGCAGCCAGCCGCCGGCGAGCGGCGCCAGGATCGGCGCCGCGCCCATCACCAGCATCATGAGCGAGAGCACCTGCGCCGACTGGATGGCGTCGAAGCGGTCGCGGATCACCGCGCGCACGACCACCATGATCGATGAGCCGCCGAGCGCCTGCGCGAAGCGCAGCAGCACGAAGCTGCCGATGTTCTGCGCGAGCGCGCAGCCGAGCGACGCAGCCACGAAGACCGAAAGGCCGCCCAGAAGCGGCGGCTTGCGCCCGAAGCGGTCGCTGAGCGGCCCCATCGCGAGCTGGCCCATCGCCATGCCGAAGAGGTACGCGGAGACCGTGTGCTGCACGCGCGCGGGATCGGCGGCGAACTCGGCCTCGAGCATCGGCAGCGCCGGCAGGTACATGTCGAGCGCGAGCGGGCCGAGCGCCATGATGGCGCCGAGCACGAGCGTGAGCCGGCCTATGCCGCCGAGCTTCCCGCCCGCTATCCCTTCACGCACAGGACCTGCTTGAGCGTGTGCACCACTTCGACCAGGTCGGACTGGTTCGCCATCACCTCGTCGATGTTCTTGTAGGCGCCCGGGATCTCGTCCAGGACCCCTTTGTCCTTTCTGCACACAACGCCTTCGGTCTGTGTTCTCAGGTCCTGCAGGGAAAACGCCTTCTGGGCGGCGTTGCGGCTCATCTTCCGCCCCGCGCCATGGGCGCACGAGTGAAAGCTCTCCGCCGCGCCCTTGCCCCGCACGATGTAGCTGCGGGCGCCCATGCTGCCGGGAATGATGCCGAGGTCGCCGGCGCGCGCCCGGATCGCGCCCTTGCGCGTGAGCCAGACCTCTTCGCCGAAATGCCGCTCGCGCTCGACGTAGTTGTGGTGGCAGTTCACCGCCGCGCCCCTCACCTCGAACGCGGGCACATGCCGCCGCATCGCCTCGAGCACGAGATCCATCATCTCCTCGCGATTCGCCCGCGCGTAGTCCTGGGCCCAGCCCACCGCCTCGACATAGTCGTCGAAGTGCCGCGCGCCTTCCGGAAAGTAGGCGAGATCCGCGTCGGGCAAATGAACATTGTTTTTTTGAGAATCCTTCTTTGCCAGCTCGATGAAGTAGGTCCCGATGGCGTTGCCGATGCCGCGGCTCCCCGAATGCAGCATGACCCAAACCTGCCCTGATTCGTCGAGGCAGACCTCGATGAAGTGATTGCCGCCGCCCAGCGTGCCGAGCTGGTGCGTCCAGCTCGTGCTCTTGCCTTTGCGCTTTTCGATTCCGGGATGCTTCTCCAGGATTCTCCTCAAAACCTTTTGGAAGCGCTTCGCGGCGTGATCGCGCACGTCGCGGTCATCGTGCTGCGCGAAGCCCACCGGCACGTCGCGGCTGATCTGGTCGAAAGTCTTTCTTAACGACTTCTCGTCCAACTGATCTGAGGCGAGCGAGAGACGCGCGGCCATCATGCCGCAGCCGATGTCGACACCCACCGCCGCCGGGATGATGGCGTGCAGCGTCGGGATCACCGAGCCCACGGTGGCGCCGATGCCGAGGTGCACGTCGGGCATCGCCGCGACGTGGTGATGCACGATCGGCAGCTTCGAGACGTTGACGAGCTGCGCGCGCGCCGAGGGCTCGATCTCGCCGGTATAGATCTTCACCGGCACCCGGCCTTCGTCGATTTCGTGGCGAACCGGCATCACTCGCCCTTGATTCCGGCTTCCCGGATCACGCGGGTCCACATGACGGTATCGGCGCGGATCACCGCGGCGTAGTCCTCGGGCGTGCCGCCGCCGGGCTCGGCGCCCGCCGCGGCGAGCTTGTCGCGCATCTCGGGCGCGTGCACGATCCGCGTCACTTCGGCGGCAAGGCGCGTGAGGATCGGCGCCGGGGTCCCGGCGGGCGCGAGCAGGCCGTACCACAGGTTCACCACGTAGCCCGGCACGCCAGCCTCGTCGACCGTCGGGACATCGGGCAGCTCGGGCGAGCGCGTCTTGCCGGTCACGCCGAGGGCGCGCAGCCTCCCCTGCTTGATGTGCGGGAGCACCGGCGGAATGCCGAAGACCGCGAGCTGCACCTGCCCTGCGACGAGGTCGTTCACGCCGGGACCGGTGCCTCGGTAAGGTACGTGCGTGATGTCGATGTGCGCCATCGACGCGAACAGGGCAACCGCAACGTGGGCGCTGCTGCCCGGACCGCTCGAGGCGTAGTTGAGCCGGCCGGGCTGGGCACGCGCAAGGTCGATCAGCTCCTTGACGCTCTTCGCAGGCACCGACGGATGCACCACCAGCACGTTCGGCGCGTGCGCCATCAGGCTGACCGGGGCGAAATCCCGCGCGGTGTCGTAGGGCACCTTCATCAGCACCGGATTCATGATCAGGCTGCCCGGGCCGGCGGAAAGCAGCGTATAGCCGTCGGGCGGCGCCTTCGCCACGGCGTCGGTACCGATGTTGCCGCCGCCGCCCGGGCGGTTGTCGATCACCACCTGCTGGCCGAGCGCCTCGGCGAGCCTGAACCCGATGAGCCGCGCGATGATGTCGTTCGGGCCGCCGGGCGAGAACGGCACCACCATCTTGACCGGCCGGACGGGATACGGCTGCGCTTGTGCAACAAGGAAGAAACACGTGAGCGCAAGGCTGACAGCGGTTCGAATTGGTCTCATACTGCGCGGATTCTAAGGGGTCGTCCGATGAAAACCGCCGCGATCGCCGCGTTCCTCTTCCTTACGTTCATGGCCATCCCGCAAGCAAACGCCCAGCCCGCCGGCCAGGCGCTGGTCACCGAGGAATTCATGATCCCGGCCGCCGACCCGGGCGTGCAGCTCTACGTGCGCAACAAGCATCCGAAGGGCACGAACCGGTTCACCGCCGACAACATCGTGCTTTTCGTCCACGGCGCGACCTACCCTGCGTCGACTTCTTTCGACCTGCAGCTCGACGGCCTGTCCTGGATGGACTACATCGCGAGCCGCGGCTACGACGCCTATCTCGTCGACCTGCGCGGCTACGGCAAATCGACGCGCCCGGCCGAGATGGACCAGCCGGCCGAGCGCAACGCGCCGATCGTACGCACCGACACCGCGGCGCGCGACTACGGTGCGGCGGTTGACTTCATCCTCAAGCGCCGCGGCGTGGCGAAGCTCAACGTGCTGGGCTGGTCGTGGGGCACCGCGATCACCGCCCTCTACACGTCCCAGAACAACGCCAAAGTGAACCGCCTGGTGCTCTACGCGCCGGTGTGGTTACGCGAATCGAAGTCGCTCACCGACTCCGGCGGAGCGCTCGGCGCCTACCGGCAGGTCACGGTCGAAGCCGCGCTCAAGCGCAAGGCCGCCGGCATTCCGGAGGGAAAGAAGCCGATGCCCGACGCCTGGGCCGACGAATGGGTGCGCGCCACGTTCGCGAGCGACCCGGTCGGCGCCAAGGCGAATCCGCGCTTCGTGCGCGCGCCGAACGGCGTCGTCCAGGATTCGCGCGAATACTGGTCGGCTGGCAAGGCGCTCTACGACCCCGCGAACATCCGCGTGCCGACGATGCTGGTGCTGGCCGAGTGGGACGCCGACACGCCCCTGTATATGGCGCAGACGCTCTTCCCGAAGCTGGTCAACGCCGATCCGAAGCGCCTGGTGATCATCGGCGAAGGCACGCACAGCGTGCTGATGGAAAAGAACCGCATGCAGCTCTTCCGCGAGGTGCAGCTCTTCCTCGACGAGCGCTCGCCCTACTGATCAGCCGAGCTTCAGGAGCTTCGCCGCGTTCTCCTTGAGGATGAGCGGCCGCACCTCGGGCTTGATGGCGAGCTTCTCGAAGTCCGCCATCCAGCGCTCGGGGCTCATCACCGGGTAGTCCGAGCCGAACAGGATCTTGTCCTTGAGGAGCGTGTTCGCGTACTGGACGAGGATCGGCGGAAAGTACTTCGGCGACCAGCCCGAGAGGTCGATGTAGACCTGCGGCTTGTGAGTCGCCACCGAAAGCGCTTCTTCCTGCCAGGGGAACGACGGGTGCGCGAGCACGATCGGCATGTCCGGGAAATCGACCGCCACGTCGTCGAGCAGCATCGGGTTCGAGTACTTGAGCCGGATGCCGCCGCCGCCGCGCGTGCCGGCGCCGACGCCGGTCTGCCCGGTATGGAACAGCGCCGGCAGCTTCGCCTCGGCGATCACCTCGTAGAGCGGATAGGCCATCCGGTCATTCGGATGGAACTCCTGCGCCGAGGGGTGGAACTTGAAGCCTTTCACCTTGTATTGCTCGATCAGCTTTCTTGCGAGGCGAACACCCTCCACGCCGCGGTGCGGGTTGACGCTCGCGAACGGGATCGCGACATCGGCATGCTGGTGCGCGAGCTCGGCGATCTCCTCGTTGGTGATGTTGCGGCTCGAGCTTTTCTCGCCGTCCACCGAGAACACCACGAAGGCCATCTTGAGCTTGCGGTACATGTCCGCCATCTCCGGGACGGTCTGGTGCTGAGGCTGGTAACGGAAGTAGCGGCCCATGGCCGCCTGCGCCTCGTTCGGCGCGTCGTCGACCTGCAGCGCCGACTTCCAGGCATGCGTGTGGACGTCGATGGCAACGAGATTATCGAGATTCATGGCGGGCAAGCGCGCTGGCGAACATTTCGCGGTCGATGTTCCCACCCGAGAGTACCGCGGCCACCTTGCGCCCCGCGAGCCTTGAGCGCTCCTTCCGCATGGCGGCGAACGCCGCCGCGCCGGCGCCCTCGGCGCAATTGTGCGTGCACTGGAAGAGAATGGCGATTGCCTGCGCGACCTCGTCGTCGGTCACTTCCACGATCCGGTCGACGTTCTTGACGATCAGCTCGAGAGCGCCGGCATCGGGCGTGCGCACCGCCATCCCGTCGGCGAGGCGCGTCGTGACTTCCGCTGCCATGGGTTTATGTGAAGAAAAAGAGAGGGCATATGCTTTTGCATGGGCCGACACGACGCCCACGATCTCGGCCGAGGAGCCGAGCGCGTTGCGCACCGCCGCGGCCGCGCAGATGCCCGAGCCGAGACCGATCGGGACGTACACCGTTTGTAGCCCGGGCACCGCGCGGAACAGCTCCAGGCTTGCGCTCGCGACCCCCGCGACGAGCAGGGGATTGAAAGATGGAACCATGTGAAGCCGGCGTTCTTCTGCGAGCGACTGGGCGTGCTCGAGCGCGGCCTGGAAGTCGTGCCCGTGCTCGATCAACGTGGCGCCGAACGAACGCATCGCGGCGTTCTTTTCCACGCTGTTGCCATGAGGCACGACGATCGTCGCGCTCATCCCGTACTGCCGCGCGCAGAAGGCGACCGACTGGCCATGGTTGCCGCGGGTCGCCGCAATCACTCCAGGCTGTTTTTGTAGTTGAGAGAAATAAACCAAGCCCCCACGAAGCTTGAACGCGCCGACCGGGGTGTGGTTCTCGTGCTTGAGCCACACCTCGGTGCCGAGGCGCTCGCAGAGAAGCGGCCATCGATACTGCGGGGTCGGCGGCATGGCGCGGTACACCGTCTGCGCCGCGGATTCGATCTCGGCGAGCGTCGGCAGGTTCATACGCAGATTGTCCTTGCGCTCGGCGGATCGCGGTAGAGCTCCTCCACCAGCGCGGCGCGCCGGGCGAGCACCGCGCGCTGGTTCAGCGAGCCCTTGTCGGTCATCTCGCCGGCGTCGAGCGAGGGCGGCTCCTCCTGCACCATCGCGCGGCTGATCCGGTTGGAAAGTCCGGTGCTGGAGCGCGCAAGGGCGGCGAGGCGGCCCTCGAGCTCCTCCCTCCCGGTTGGTCGGGAAAGGAAGATCAGGGCACCGATTTCGCCGCGGCCCTCGCCCGTGATCACGACGTCCCGGGCAAGCGGGGCGAAATGCTCGAGAAACCGCGCGCGCAGCGGGCCGACGTGGACGAACGTGCCGCTCGTCAGCTTGAAGTCCTCGGCGATGCGGCCGCGGAAGAGCAACCCCGCTTCCGGCTTTTTGTCGTCCGCGAAAACGAAGCTGTCCCCGAGACGGTAATAGCCTTCCTCGTCGAAGGCCCTGGCGGTGAGCTCGGGCTGCCGCCAGTAGCCCGGCGTGATTCCCGGCCCCTTCACCCGCATCTCGAGCTTGCCCTGCATCGGCACGAGCTTCGCCTCCACGCCGGGCGGCGGCAGGCCCATGTTGCTCACGTCGTCGGTCGGCCACATGCGCCCCATCGCGTGCGGCGCGGTCTCGGTGGCGCCGAATCCGGTGAGGAAGGCAATCGTCTCTCCGCAGGTCCGGAAGGCGAGCTCGTTGTACTCGTCGAACACGCGCTGGGGAAGCGGCGCCCCGGCGAACCATAGGATCTTCAAACGACTGAAGAAGTTTTCTCTGAGGGAAGAATCGGAGTGGAAATACGGTAAAAGCGCTTCGAACCCTCTCGGGACATTGAAGTACCAGGTCGGCGCGATCTCGCGCAGGTTCTTCACCGTGGCTTCGATCGCCCCCGGCAACGGCTTGCCTTCGTCGATGTAGTAGGAGCCGCCGTTGTAGAGCGCCATGCCGAAGCCCTTGTTGCCGGCGGCCGTGTGATGCCAGGGCGCCCACTCGACGAGCACCGGCGGCTCCTCCTGGAAGCAGGCGAACATCGTCGCCGTGAGCTTCTGGTTCGAGCACCACATCCGCTGGGTATTGATCACCGCTTTTGGCGCTCCGGTGGAACCCGAGGTGAACAGGAATTTCGCGATCGTGTCGGGGCCGACCATGCCATGCGCGGCGTCGAGCGCCGCCGAAACGGGCCGCTCCTTCGCCTCGTAGATCACTTCGACGTCGCGCGGCACCACCGCTTCGATCGCTCTTCCGAACGCGGCGCGGTCCGAAGCGAATACGAGCCCCGGGGTCATGAGATCGAAAATCGAGCGCAGCTTGCCGAAGTCGCTCGACGCGAGCGAGTACGGCGGCGCGACCGGGGTATAGGGCACGCCGGCGTACAGCGCGCCCAGCTCGAGCAGCGCGTGCTCGAGGTCGTTTCCCGAGAGCACCACCAGCGGCCGCTCCGCCGAAAGCTGCTGCTCGAGGAGGTACTGCCCTACCCTGCGTGCACGCTCGCGCGCCTGCCCGTAGCTCAGCGTGCGCCATCCCGCGCCGTCGCGCTGCGCGAGGAACAGCCGCCCCGGCGCCTCCGCGGCCCAGTAGTCGAGGCGCTCGGTGAGCCTGCGCGGATAGGGTCCGAGCGCGTGCGGCGAGCGCAGCAGCACGCAGCCGTCGGCGCGCCGCTCGACGACGATGTCGCGCGGGCCGAGGCGCACGGGCCGGACGGGTCGGGTCATGATGGACTCGCTTAGAATACCGGACCCCCAGGGAGGATGACATGCAACGCCGTCGATTTACCCAGGCACTTGCTGCCGCGGGCACCCTCAGCGTAGTTTCGCCTTTCGGGATAGTGCGCGCGCAGGCGCAGAAGCTGCGCGTCGGCGTGATCCTGCCGCGCTCGGGCTACCTCAGCTTCATCGGGCAGTCGTGCCAGAAGGGGGCGGACCTCGCCCCCGGGGTGCTGAAGGAGATGCTCGGCGTCGACCTCGAGCTCATGAACGCCGACTTCGAGTCGAACGTCGACACGGCGCGCACGCGCGCCGAGCGGCTGATCCAGGAAGGCGCCAACGTGTTGGTCGGCCCGTTCGACTCGGGCGCCGCCGCCGCCATCGCGCAGGTCGCCGAGCAGCGCGGCGTGCCCTTCGTCATCAACATCGCCGCCGCGCCGCAGATCACCGAGCAGGGCTACAAGTTCGTGTTCCGCAACTTCCAGACCGCGGGCGACATCGTGAGGAACGGCCTGGCGCTGATCGGCGAGCTCTTCCAGGCGACCAACACCGTGCCGCGCACCGCGGTGTTCATGCACGTGAACGACACTTTCGGCCAGGCGATGGCCAAGGGCATCGGCGCGTTCATGCCGAAGATGACGCAGCTCCCGTTCAAGATCGTCGACACCATCTCCTACGACCCTGCGGCGAAGGATCTGACGGTGGAGGTTTCGAAGGCGAAGGCCTCGAACGCGGACTTCGTGCTCCTCGTGTGCCGCCTGAACGATGCGATTCTCCTGCGGCGCGAGATGGTGAAACAGCGCTGGAACCCGATGGGCATCGTCAGCCCGGGCTCGCCCGGGATGTACGAGGAGCAGTACTTCAAGGCGCTCGGCAAGCTCTCGGAGCACTCGATCTCCAACGTGCCCTGGTACAACCCGAACGCCAGGCTCACCAAGATCGTCGAGAAAGCCTTTCTCAAGCAGAACCCGAAGGACAAGCTGGTGTTCCACGGCCTCAACGCCGGCTTCACCTTCGAGGCGCTGCTCATCGCCGCGGACGCGTTCAAGCGCGCGAAGACCACCGACCCCAAGGCGCTCGCCGACGCCATCCGCCAGACCAACATCGCCGACAAGATGACGCTCGGCGGGCCGATCAAGTTCAACGAGAAAGGCCAGGTCGAGGGCATCGGCTCCGCCTGCGTGCAGAACCGCAACCTCGTGCCGACGGTCGTGCTCCCGGCGGACGCGGCCACCGCGAAGCCGATTTTCCCGGTTCCGGACTACAAGAAAACCTAGCCTGGCGCCTGAGCTCGTCCTGAACGTGGTGATCGCCGGTGTGCTCACCGGCCTGGTGTACGGCCTGATGGCGCTCGGGCTGTCGGTCATCTTCGGCGTGGTGCGGGTGGTGAACTTCGCCCACGGCGAGATGATGACGGTGGCGATGTACGCCGCGACTGCGCTCTTCGCGACGTTCAAGCTCGACCCCTTCCTCGCGGTGCTGCCGGTGGCGGCGGTGTTCTTCCTTCTCGGGTATGCGCTGCAGGCCGGCATCATCAACCCGTTCATCACGCGCCCCGAGCATTCACAGTTCATGCTGCTGGTGGCAGTGGCGATCATCCTGGTGAACGCGCTGCTCATCGTCTTCGGCCCGGACGCGCGCAACGTGCAGGTCGACTACCAGCTCGAATCCTACGAGATCGGCAGGCTGCTGATCGATAAGGCGCGCGTCTTCGCCGCCGGCCTGGCGATCGTGGCAGCTTTGCTCCTGTTTTCGTTCTTTCGCTTCACGTTGACGGGGAAGGCAATCCGCGCCTGCGCCGACAATTACCTCGGCGCCCGGGTCGTCGGCCTCAACGTGAAGCACCTCTATGCGCTCACCTTCGGCTTGGGATCGGCTTGCGTCGCCGTGGCGGGCTGCGCGCTGGTCCTGCTCGTCGACGTGACGCCCGGGCTCGGCCCGTACTACACGCTGCTCGCCTTCGTCATCGTGATCGTCGGCGGGCTGGGCTCGATGGGCGGAGCGCTCCTCGGCGGCGTGCTGATCGGCGTCTCGGAAGCGGTGGCGGGACTCCTCATCGCTCCCTCGGCAAAGAGCATGTTCAGCTTCGGCCTCCTCATCCTCGTGTTGCTGCTGCGTCCTCAGGGCCTTCTCGGGAAGCGCGCTTGAGCCGCAGCCACGCCGCGCTCGCGGTGCTGCTCGCAGCCCTGGCGGCGCTCCCCGCGTTCGCCGGCCCGTACGCGCTCTCGGTCGCGACGCTGATTCTCTATTTCGCGTACACCGGCCAGGCCTGGAACGTGATGATGGGGTTTGCCGGCCAGCTCTCGCTCGGCCATTCGCTCTACGTCGGCGTCGGCGCCTACGCCGCCGGCGCGATCTTCTTCCACTACGGCATCGGGCCGTGGGCCGGGCTGTGGGTGGCGATCCTGCTCTGCGTGGCCCTCGGCGTCGCGATCGGCTTTCTCGCCTTCCGCTTCGGCATCTCGGGCGTGTATTTCGCGCTTCTCACCATCGCCTTCGCCGAGTTCACGCGCATCGGCTTCGACCATCTCGACTGGGTCGGCGGCCCCGGCGGGATGTTCCTGCGCGTGGCGCAGCGCGACACCTGGGACATCGCCAATTTCCGCGGTCCGCCGCTCATGTACTACTACGCGATGCTCGCGCTCGCGTGTTTCGCGTTCGTCCTTTGCTATTTCCTGCTGAAAACGAAAGCCGGGTACTACTGGCAGGCGATCCGCGAAAACGAGGAAGCGGCGCAGGCTTTGGGGATCAACACTTTCCGCTGGAAGGTGTACGCGGTGGCGCTCTCCTCGGCGATGACCGCGGTGGCGGGCGTGTTCTTCGCCTTCTACTACAACAACCTCTTCCCCGAGCAGATCTTCAACATCAGCCGCTCGATCGAGATCATCCTCGGCCCGATCATCGGCGGCCTCGGCACCCTCTTCGGCCCGATCCTCGGCGCGGCGGTGCTCACCCTCCTCTCCGACGGCATCACCGAGCTCCTCGCCGCGTTGGGCTGGGAGATCCCGGGCGTGAAGCAGGTGTTCTACGGCGTGGTGCTGCTCGTCGTGGTCATGTTCCTTCCCCATGGCATCTGGCCGGCCGTGGCGAAGAGACTTCACCTGAGGCGCTCATGAGCCTTCTTCGGGTGAGCAACGTTTCCAAGTCCTTCCGCGGACTGCGTGCCGTGCGCGACGCGTCGTTCACCGTCCCCGCGGGCGACATCAACGGCCTGATCGGCCCGAACGGCGCCGGCAAGACCACCATCTTCAACGTCATCGCCGGCGTGTACGCGCCGGATTCCGGGGAAATTTACTTCAATGGAAACCCCATACATGGTCTTCGTCCGGACCAAGTTTGCGCCGCCGGCATCGGCCGTACTTTCCAGATCGTGAAGCCCTTTGCCGGGCTGTCGGTGCTCGACAACGTCGTCGTCGGTGCCCTGCATCGCTCGAGCGGAGTCGCAGAAGCCCGCAGCCTTTCCCGGTCCATCCTGAAGAAACTGAACCTGGACGCCAAGCGCGATCTGCCCGCGTCCGCGCTCACCCTGCCCGACCGCAAGCGCCTGGAGGTCGCGCGCGCGCTCGCCACGCGGCCGTGCCTGCTTCTCCTCGACGAGGTCATGGCGGGGCTCAGGCCGACCGAGTGCGACGAGATGGTCGAGGTGTTCCGCAGCTTGAACCGCAGCGAAGGCCTGACCATCCTCCTCATCGAGCACGTCATGCGCGCCGTCATGGCGCTCGCCAAGCACATCGGCGTGCTGCACCACGGCGAGGTCATCGCGCGCGGCACTCCGGCCGAGGTGGTGCGCAACCCGGCGGTGCTCGAGTGCTATCTGGGCGAGGAAACCCAGGTATGACCCGAAATCGGCGAAATCGGGGACGGACCACGTTTTTCCGCTGCCTCCCTGTGAAGGGGGTCGGCAGAACAATCGTGGTCCGTCCCTGTTTTTGAGATGCTGTCGGTCGAAAATCTTGACCTGTTCTACGGCGACGCGCAGGCGCTCGACGGCGTGTCGCTCGAGGTGCCGCAGGGCGAGATCGTCGCGATCGTCGGGGCGAACGGCGCCGGCAAATCCTCGCTCATCCGTACCATCGCCGGAATCGAGCGGGTGCGTTCGGGGACTATCCGCTTCAAGGACCGCCGCATCGACGGACTCGAGCCGCACCAGATCTGCAACCTCGGCATCGGCCAGGTCGCCGAGGGGCGCCAGGTGTTCCCGACGCTGTCGGTGCTCGAGAACCTGCAGATGGGCGCGCTGCTGCCGCGTGCGCGCGCCGCCGCCCGGCAGACGCTCGAAGACGTGTTCGCCATGTTCCCGCGCCTCGAGGAGCGCCGCGACCAGCCCGCGGGGACGCTGTCGGGCGGCGAGCAGCAGATGCTCGCGATCGGGCGCTGCCTCGCCGGCCAGCCCGAGCTCATCATGTTCGACGAGCCCTCGCTCGGCCTCGCCCCGCTCGTGGTGCAAGACGTGCTGCACTCCATCCGCGCGCTGAACGGACGCGGCATCACCATTCTGCTCGTGGAGCAGAACGTCGCCGTGTCGCTCAAGATCTCGAACCGCGCCTACGTGCTCGAGAACGGCCGCATCATCATGTCGGGCTCGGGCGCATCGCTCCTGCACGACGAGCGCGTGCGGCAGGCTTACCTGGGGCTCTGAATCGAAAGGCTATCGTGCGCACCGCCATCATCATCGTCGCAGGTTTCGCCGTCCTGGCCGCCCTTGTCTTGCTGCCGAGAATTGCCGGACGGCCTGAATGGTCGGCCGCGGGCGCCAAGATCTTCATCGCGCTGTGGCTCGCCGCCGCGCTCGTGAACCTGTGGATCGGGGTGAGCCGCGCCGGCTACACTGTCCTCGAGGAGCTGCCCATCTTTCTGCTCATCTTCGCGCTGCCCGCCGGGCTTGCCGCCTATGTCTGGTGGAAATCCGCCTAGGGCGCACTTCCGCGAGGCGGGCTCGGGTCCCGCGGTCGTGTGCCTGCACTGCAGCGCGAGCACCTCGGGCCAGTGGCGGCCGCTGATGGAACAACTCGGCGACCGCTACCACGTCATCGCCGCCGACCTTTACGGCAGCGGCAAGAGCGCCGCGTGGCCGGGCGAGCGGCCACTGTGGATCGACGACCAGATCGCCTTCCTCGCGCCTGCGTTCGAGCGCGCCGGCGAGCGCTTTCATCTCGTCGGACACTCCTATGGCGGCGCGATCGCGCTCAAGGCGGCCCTTAGATTCACCACGAAGTTGAAGTCGCTTGTTCTCTATGAACCGGTCCTCTTCAGCGTCCTCCTCTCCGACGCCCCGCAAAGCGACGCCGCGCGCGAGATCATGGCGGTGCGCGACGACGCCGCGCATCTCGGCCCGGAGGCCGTCGCCGAACGCTTCATCGACTACTGGATGGGGCAAGGCACTTGGAGCGCTACGCCGGAGTCGCGGCGCGCCGCGCTCATCGAAGCCGTGCGGGCGCAGAAGCCGGAGTGGCATTCCGCGTTCAACGAGCCGACGCCGCTCGAGGCTTTTGCGGCGCTCGACGTACCGACGCTCCTCATGACCGGAACCGCCTCGACCGCCGCCGCGCGCGGCGTGGCCCGGCTCGTGGCCGGCGTGCTGCCGCGCGTGCGGGTCGAGGAGATCGAGGGCCTGGGCCACATGGCGCCGGTGACTCAACCGGGCGAGATCAACGCGCGCATCGAGCGTTTCCTGGCGGACATCTAGGGAGGAACATGGGCAAGGGAAGAATGGAGGCCTTCACCGACGGCGTGCTCGCCGTGATCATCACCATCCTGGTGCTCGAGATGAAAGTGCCGCACGATGCCGACCCCGCGGCGCTCGCGCCGCTCGTGCCGGTGTTCCTGAGCTACGTGCTGAGCTTCGTCATGGTCGGCATCTACTGGAACAACCACCACCACATGTTCCACGCGGTGCATCGCATCAGCGGAGGCGCGCTGTGGGCGAACCTGCACCTCCTCTTCTGGCTCTCGCTCATACCGTTCGTGACGGGATGGATGGACGAGAACCATTTCGCGCCGCTCACGGTCGCCGCCTACGGCGGGGTGCTCATCGGCGCGGCGATCGCCTACACCATCCTGACGCGCGTGCTGCTGCGGCTGCACGGGCGCGACTCGATCCTCGCCAAGGCGCTCGGCCGCGATTTCAAGGGCTGGCTCTCGCTCGCCATCTACATCGTGGCCATCGCGGTCGCCTTTGCTTATCCGCTCGCGTCCTGCGCGCTCTATGCCGCGGTGGCGGCGATCTGGCTCTGTCCCGATCAGCGCTTCGAGAAGCTGATCGCCGCTCAACACTAGCCCAAGGAGACTTCTGTGATCCGTAGCTTCGCCGCCGCCCTGCTTCTCCTGCCGCTCGCCGCCCCGGCCGCGGAATACATGGAAAAGACGCCGTTCCAGCTCTCGCGCGCGTTCTCGCCCGGCGTGATCACCGAGGGCGGGCGCACCGTCTGGGTCGCCGGCCAGACCGCCACGCGCGACAACCAGGGCGCCGACATCTCCAACAACTTCGAGGCGCAGGTGCGCCAGGTCTTCTCGCAGATCGACCAGATCCTCAAGCGCGCCGGCGGCAGCCTCGCCAACGTCGTCTCCATGACGGTGTTCATCAAGGAGTCGCGCTACGGCGACCGCTTCGTCGAGATGCGCAAGGACATGTTCCAGAACGGCCACTACCCCGGCAGCGCACTCATCACGGTGACCAATTTCGCCCGGCCCGGGATCGAGATCGAGATCCAGGCAGTCGGCGTGATCGGCGACCGCTGCTCGACCGAGAATCCGTGCTCCGCGGAAGGCCAGGCGCGCAAGAAGTAGTGGCGAAGCGAATCGCGATCGCAGTCCACGGCGGCGCCGGCGTCATGAGCCGCCTGACCCGGGCACAGCAAGCGATGCATTGCCGGGGGCTCGAGCGCGCGCTGGATGCCGGCTACCAGATCCTCGCTTCCGGAGGAAAGAGCCTGGACGCGGTCAGCGCGGCCGTGGTCGCGCTCGAGGACGATCCGCTCTTCAACGCCGGCCGCGGCGCCGTGTACACCGCGGCGGGAACGCACGAGCTCGACGCCTCGATCATGGACGGAGCGACGCTGCGCGCGGGAGCGGTCGCTGCGGTGAGCCGCATCCGCAACCCCGTGCTCGCCGCGCGGGCGGTCATGGAGAAAAGCCCGCACGTGCTGCTCGTGGGCAAAGGAGCCGAGCACTTCGCGCGGCAGCACAGTCTTGCGCTCGTCTCCGCGCGGTACTTCCATACGGGAGCAAGGCTCGCGGCGCTCAAGAAAGGACCGAAGCGCTACTACGGCACCGTGGGAGCGGTGGCGCTCGACCGGGAGGGCAACCTCGCCGCCGCGACCTCCACCGGCGGCTACACCGGCAAGCTTCCCGGCCGCGTCGGCGATTCGCCGCTGATCGGCGCCGGCACCTACGCCGACAACGCGAGCTGCGCCGTGTCGGGCACCGGCTGGGGCGAGGCCTTCATGCGCATCGCGCTCGCGCACGAGGTTTCGGCGCGGATGCGTCATCGGGATGAAAGCCTCGTCCAGGCGTCCGGGGCCGCATTGAAATCGTTGACCCGGGTAAAAGGCGATGGCGGCCTGATCGCGCTCGACCGGCGAGGCAACATCTCGATGCCGTTCAACAGCGAAGGCATGCTGCGTGCGTGCGTCCGCGCCGACGGCCGCCGCCTCGTTAAGATTTACCGATGATCTCAACGCTCGCGATCTACAACTACCGTTCGCTGCGCGACTTCGTCATGCCGCTCTCGGCGCTGAACGTCATCACCGGCGCCAACGGCAGCGGCAAGTCGAACGTGTACCGGGCGCTGCGCCTGCTCGCCGACATCGCGCAGGGAAGGATCATTCCCTCGCTCGCGCGCGAGGGCGGGCTGCAGTCCACGCTGTGGGCGGGCCCCGAGGGCTTCGCGCGCTCGGTGAAGAGCGGCGAGCACCCCGTGCAGGGCACGCTGCGCAAGGAGCCGGTGAGCCTGCGCCTCGGATTCTCCGGCGACGAGTTCGGCTATGCGATGGACCTCGGCCTGCCGACGACGTCGAGCCCGTCGTTCAGCCTGGATCCGGAGATCAAGCGCGAATGCATCTGGGCGGGAGAAGTGCTGCGCCCGGCGGCGCTGCTCGTCGAGCGGCGCGGGCCGCTCGTGCGCAGCCGGGCCGACAAGGAATGGATCCAGCTCACGCAGGGGCTCGCCGGCTTCGACAGCATGATGACGCACTGCGCCGACCCGAGGAGCTCGCCGGAGATGCTGATGCTCCGCGAGCAGATGCGCGGCTGGCGCTTCTACGACCAGTTCCGCGCCGACCTCGAGGCGCCGGCGCGCCAGCCGCAGATCGGCACCCACACGCCGGTGCTCGCGAACGACGGCGCGGACCTCGCCGCGGCGCTGCAGACCAGCGTCGAGATCGGCGATGCGCAGGCGCTCGCGGACTCGGTCGGCGACGCCTTTCCCGGCGCGTCGGTCTCGGTCTCGCACCACGACGGGCGCTTCGAGGTCGAGATGCGCCAGCACGGCCTGCTGCGGCCGCTCAAAGCGGCCGAGCTCTCCGACGGCACGCTGCGCTACCTCCTGTGGATCGCCGCGCTGCTCACGCCGCGCCCGCCCCAGCTCCTCGTCCTGAACGAGCCGGAAAC
>Ga0075426_10000239_pt1 | contig 36600 bp, 35 predicted proteins | sample SoiMethybrSBSTD5_FD_75304 | JGI IMG/M metagenome (GOLD analysis project Ga0075426, IMG submission 75304) | Bulk soil microbial communities from a Populus tree surrounding site in Tennessee, USA - Soil MetaG P. TD hybrid SBSTD5 | ecosystem: Environmental > Terrestrial > Soil > Tree plantation... | reverse complement strand
GCACCGACACGGTCTGCGAGACCGCGGCGCTATGCGTCGCGCGCGCGACCACGACCTTTCCCTCGCCGCCGAACAGCTATACGAGCTACTCGTGCAGCGGCGGCGTCAGCACGGGCGACACGTTTGTCTACAACGTCTGTAGCGATGCCGCCTCGTGCGCAGCCGCCGGTCCAACCGTGTTTCCGGGCTACAACAGCTACTCATGCGACAACAGCGGCAGCAATTGCGGCGGCGGCAACAGAACCGGCCGGATCATGACGGGCACCGTGACCAGCTGCAGCTCGCCGAGTAGAAAGAACCAGACGATGAGCGGCGTCAATGCCAGCATCACCGCCTGCCTTTCGCCGAACCTCAAGAACCAGACGCAGCAGGGCACCAAGACGGTCAACCAGGTCACGCCGCTCACCACCTTCTGCACGCCGGGGACGGCAGGCTGCGTGCCGGTGAACAATGCCGATGAATGGGCCCGGTTCCTTTATACGACGGACGTGAGCTCACTTCTTGGCCAGCAGAACGTCGTCACGTACACGATCGACGTCTTCAAGGACCACCAGGACTCCAACGAGACGGCGCTGCTCTTCAACATGGCGAAGTACGGCGGCGGCCGCTACTTCCAGGCGACGGATGAGAACTCGATCGTCAGCGCGCTCAACCAGATTCTGATCGAGGTGCAGTCGGTCAACTCGGTGTTCGCCTCGGCGAGCCTGCCGATCAGCTCGACAAACCGTTCGCAGAACGAAAACCAGATCTACATCGGCATGTTCCGTCCGGACGGCAGCGGCAATCCGCGCTGGTATGGCAACCTCAAGCGCTACCAGTTCGCGCAGTTCGGGCCCAACGACGTCAGGCCGGCGGACGCGAGCACTCCGCCGCAGGACCTGGTGTCTGGCGCCACGGGCTTCGTCAGTCCCTGCGCCGTGAGTTTCTGGACGCAGGATAGCGGCCCGTACTGGCTTTTCCAGAACGGCAGCGCGGGTCAGTGCACGACCGCCGGCACAGCGGCCGTGTTCTCCGACGCGCCAGACGGGCCGCTCGTTGAAAAAGGCGCGGCTGCGGAAGTGCTGCGCCGTGGGAATAACCCGCCGACCACGGCGGGCGTGCAAAGCCCGGCGCCCGGCGTCAATCGCACGATTTACACGTGCGCGACAGCGGCCTCCTGTTGCCCGACCTGCGCCACGAATCCAACGACGACGCTCGTGCCGTTCAACGTGTCGAACGTGTCCAAGGCGGAGCTCGGCAATGCATCGATGTCCGACCTCGAGCAGAGCAACATCATTTCATACACGCAAGGCACGGACATCTTCGATGCCAACACCAACTCCAACGCCGCCGACGTGCGGCCCGCGGTGCATGGCGACGTCGCGCATTCCCGGCCGTTGCCCGTGAACTACGGCGGCAGCACGGGGGTCGTTCTCTTCTACGGTGCGAACGATGGTTCGTTCCGTGCCCTGCGCGGCAACGACGGCAAGGAGCTCTGGGCCTTCATCGCACCGGAGCATCATTCCAAGCTGAAGCGGCTCACCGACAACTCGCCGCCGATTCTCTATCCGAACCAGAATCCCGTCCCGGCAGGCGCGACGAAGAAGGACTACTTCTTCGACGGCACGGCGGGCCTCTTCCAGAACGCCGACAGCAGCAAGATCTGGGTGTTCCCATCGATGCGCCGCGGCGGGCGCATGGTTTACGGGTTCGATGTGTCGCCTGGGAGCGGAGGTCCGAACACGCCGTTGCTGAAGTGGAAAGTAGGCTGCAGCGACGCCACGCTATCGGATACTTCGAGCTGCACGACCGGTTTCGAGCAGATGGGCCAGACCTGGTCGACGCCATCCGTCGCGCTCGTCAAGGGATTCTCGACCGATCCGAACCAGCCGGTGATCATCATGGGCGCGGGCTACGACGACTGCGAAGACCAGGACGCCGCACCGAACACAACGTGCGGCGTCTCGCGCAAAGGCAACCAGGTCTATGTCATCAATGCGGATACCGGAGCGCTGATCAGAGCATTCACGACGAGCGGCAGCGTGCCGGCGGACGTCACGTTGATCGACCGCAACTTCGACGGCTTTGTCGACCACGCTTACGTCGCCGACACGCTCGGCAACATCTACCGCATCGACTTCGTCGATCCCGGGACCTTGGCGCCGCTCAGTTCGTCGAACTGGACGATGACGCAGATCGCCTACACGTCGGGCGCGAACCGCAAGTTCCTGTTCTCGCCCGCGGCGCTGCCCGCGAGCGGCAAGGTTTATATCGCCATGGCTACGGGCGATCGGGAGCGTCCGCTCATCACCAACTATCCGTACCCGGCAGGGTCGAACCCCGGCGTGCTGAATCGTGCCTATATGTTCATCGACAAGTTCATTGGCGGCTCGCCGGTGAACCTGGACGGCTCGACCATGGCGAACCTCAGTTCGGGTTCAACGTGCAGCACGCCTAAGCCGGAAACGCAAGGCAAGGACGGCTGGTACATCGACCTCAACGTCGAAGGCACCGGAGAGCAAGCGGTGACCTCGTCGATCATTTTCGGCGGGCTCGTCTTCTTCAGTACGAACCGTCCCGTCGCCACGCCGCCCGGGGCTTGCGCCGACAACCTCGGCCGGGCGCGCGGCTACGCGCTCAACCTACTGAACGCCTCGGGCGCAGCCGATACGCTGAACATCTGCGGCGGCACGCGCTCCTCCGTATTCGTCGGCGGCGGCTTGCCTCCCTCGCCGGTGACCGGCACCGTGCCGGTGAACGGAAAGGAAGTGACTGTGATGATCGGCGGTGCGACGCGCGGTGGTGGCACGAGCTGCGCCATCTGCGGAAACAAGGTCACGCCGTCCATCACGCAGCGGCGGCAGCGGATGTACTGGTACACCGATACCGATAAGTAGGGGTATTAGCGCGCGAGACCGCGGGGCAGCGTAAAGACCACGGTCTCGTTGATGCCCTCGAGCGCGCGCACGCTCTGCGCGCCCAACGCCTTCAGCCGGGCGATCAACTCGTTGACCAGCACCTCGGGCGCGGAAGCGCCCGCGGTGACGCCGATGCGGCGCTTGCCGGCGATCCACTCAGGCCGCAGGTCCGCCGCCGTGTCGACCATGTAGGCTTGCGCACCCATGTGCTCCGCCACCTCGCGCAGGCGATTGGAGTTGGAGCTGTTCGGCGAGCCGACCACGATCACCACGTCGCACTGCGGCGCCATGAATTTGACCGCGTCCTGGCGATTCTGCGTCGCATAGCAGATGTCGTCCCGCTTCGGGCCGCGGATCGAGGGAAAGCGCGCTTTCAGCGCCTCGACCATCACGCGCGCATCGTCGACCGAAAGCGTGGTCTGCGTGACGTAGGCGAGCTTCTCGGGCGCGTCGACCGTGAGCGCCGCCACATCTTCGAGCGTCTCCACGAGGTGCATGCCCACGGCCGACTGCCCCATCGTGCCTTCGGCTTCCGGGTGCCCGTGATGGCCGATCATCACGATCTCGTAGCCCTCGCGCAGCATCTTCTTCACCTCGACGTGCACCTTCGTGACGAGCGGACAGGTGGCATCGAAGACATGCAGGCCGCGTCTGTCGGCCTCCGCCTGCACGGCCTTCGCCACGCCGTGCGCGCTGAAGATCACGGTGGCGCCGGCCGGCACCTCATCCAGTTCCTCGACGAAGACCGCGCCCTTCGCGCGCAGCCGGTCCACCACGTAGCGGTTGTGCACGATCTCGTGGCGCACGTAGATCGGCGCACCGTGCAGCTCGAGCGCGCGCTCGACGATCTCGATCGCGCGCTCGACGCCGGCGCAAAAACCGCGCGGATTGGCGAGCAGGACCTCCATCAGGCCGATTTTCTCACGCCGGCTTGCGCGCATAGGCGGCATCGAACGCCGCCTCGAGCCGTGGATGCGCACCGCGCAGGCCGTCGATCACTTGCTTCGCCCAGTCGAAGTACTCGCGCCGCCGCGCGAGGTCCCACTTGGCCGGCGGCCGGTCGGCGACGTCGCGCAGGTTGACGAGCTTGTCGGCGAGTTTCACGAGCTTCGCCTCGTGGCTGATCCTCGGCGCATGCTCGATCTGCAGGCGCTTGCGCTCGGCCTTGGGCAGATTCTTGTCGTCGGTGACCTCGGCGACGATGCGTGCGATACGCGAGCCGAACGCATCCACGAGCTCCTCGTGGGTCGTCGCGGTGTCCTCGACGGTGTCGTGCAGGAGCGCCGCGCAAAGGACCTCGATGTCCGTGATGCCGCCCTCGTTCACCAGCACGTCGGCGAGGGCGATCGGATGGTTGATGTAGGGCGACGCATCGGCGTCCTTGCGCCGCTGGTCGCGGTGCTTGTGCGCCGCGAACGCCAGCGCCTTAAGAAGAAGCGCGAGCTCGCCCTTCATGGTGCAAGAAGCCCTCGAGGATGAGCACCACGGCGCCGATGGTAATCGCCGAATCGGCGGCGTTGAAGGCCGGCCAGTGCCAGCCTCCCGCATGGAAATCGAGAAAATCCACCACCTGGCCGAAGCGGAATCGATCGATCAGGTTGCCGAGCGCGCCTCCGAGGATGAGCGCGAGCCCGGCGCACAGGAGCCGGCGGCCCGGCGAGCGCACGAGCAGCGTGCCGACGACCGCGATCGCGGCGAGCGCGAAGCCGATGAGCAGCGGCGTCTGCCAGCCCGCCGCGTCGGAGAGAAAACTGAAAGCCGCGCCCTTGTTATAGACGAGCACCATGTTGAAGAAGCCGGTGAGCTCCAGCCGCTCGCCGGGGAGAAAGCGCGCGAGCACCGTCGCCTTGGTGAGCTGGTCGAGCGCGACCACCCCGCCCGCCAGCGCGAACCAGCGCCAGGCGCTAGGCATGGCGGCGGCTCTCGCCCGGGCCGCTCAGATTGAGCTGGCAGCGCCCGCAGAGCGCCTCGTCGTTGACGTCGGCCCGGTAATGCCAGCAGCGCTCGCACTTGCGATGCGCGCTCGGCCTGACTTCCACGCGCGGCTCTCCTGCGCGATGCACGCGCGCCGCCGAGGTGAGCATCACGAACTTGAGATCGTCGCCCAGGCTCGCGAGGAGCTCGTAGTCAGCGCCGTCGGCATGAAAGTCGACTTCCGCCTGCAGCGACGAGCCGACCTTGCCCGCCGCGCGCAGCGTCTCGATCTCCTTGCGTACCGGGTTTCTCAGCTCGCGCAACCGCGCCCACTTCGCCATGAGGGCGACGGCGTCCGGCGGCTCCGGCAGCTCGTGCCAGGTCTGGAAGAACACGCTGTCATCGCGCTTGCCGGTGAGGGACTGCCAGAGCTCCTCGGCAGTGAACGACAGGATCGGCGCCATCAGGCGCACGAGGCTGTGCGTGATGTGATAAAGCGCGCTCTGCGCCGAGCGGCGGGCGGCCGAGTCGGCCTTGCAGGTATAGAGCCGGTCCTTGAGGATGTCGACGAAGAACGCGCCCAGGTCCTCGGAGCAGAAAGACTGCAGCCGCTGCGCCACGAGGTGGAACTGGTAGCGCTCGTAGTCGGCCTTGACCGCCTCCTGCATGTCCGCGGTCATGGCCAGCGCATAGCGGTCGATCTCCACCATGTTCGCCATGCCGACGGCATGGCGCGCCGGATCGAAGTCGGAGGTATTGGCGAGCAAAAAGCGCAGCGTGTTGCGCATGCGCCGATAAGTCTCGACCACCCGCTTCAGGATCTCGTCCGAGATCGAGAGCTCGCCCGAGTAGTCGGTCGCCGCGACCCATAGCCGCAGGATCTCCGCACCCAGCGTACTCGACACCTGCTGCGGCGCGACCACGTTGCCCTTCGATTTCGACATCTTGCGGCCGGCGCCGTCGACGACGAAGCCGTGCGTGAGAAGCGCCTTGTACGGCGGCACGCCGTCCAGCATGCACGATACGAGCAGCGACGAATGGAACCAGCCGCGGTGCTGGTCCGAGCCCTCGAGGTAGAGATCCGCCGGGAAGCGCGTGTCCTCGAGGTGCGAGCCGCGCATGACGGTGAAGTGCGTCGAGCCCGAGTCGAACCACACATCCAGCGTATCGCGGCTTTTCTCGTACTGCGCCGCCTCGGCGCCGAGCAACGCTTCGGCGCTCACGCCTTGCCACGCCTCGATGCCACCGTGCTCTACGCGCTTCGCGACCTGCTCCAGCAACTCCTGCGTGCGCGGATGCAATGCGCCCGTCTCGCGGTGCAGGAAGAACGGCATCGGCACGCCCCATTGCCGCTGGCGCGAGAGCGTCCAGTCCGGCCGGTTGGCGATCATGCCGTGCAGGCGCGCCTTGCCCCAGGCCGGAAAGAACTCCGTCGCCTCGATGCCGCGGAGTGCCGTCGCCCGCAGCGTTTCATCCTTCACCGGCTTGTCCATCGCCGCGAACCACTGCGTCGTGGCGCGCAGGATCACCGGTGTCTTGTGGCGCCAGCAATGCATGTAGCTGTGTGTGTACGTCTGTTTTGCGAAGAGCGCGCCACGCCGCTCGAGTTCAGCGATGATCTTGCCGTTAGCGTCCCAGATTGACTGGCCGCCGAAGATCGGCAGCGTGCTCGCGAAGCGGCCATCGCCCATCACCGGCGTGAGGATCTCCTCGTCCTTCATGCCGTAGCGCCGGCAGGACTCGAAGTCTTCCACGCCGTAGGCCGGCGCCGAATGCACGATACCCGTGCCCGTCTCGAGCGTGACGTACGCGCCGAGATAGACCGGCGCAAGGCGGTCGTAGAAAGGGTGGCGGAAGCGGATGTTCTCGAGCGCGGCGCCTTGGCATGAGCCGAGTGTGCGGCCCTCGATCCCGTAGCGCTTGAGGCACGCGGCCTGGAGCTCGGCCGCGAGGATGAGGAGGCCTTTCGGCGTGTCGATGAGGTTGTATGTGAGCTCCGGATGCACGTTCAGCGCCTGGTTGCCGGGCAGCGTCCATGGCGTGGTGGTCCAGATGACCGCGTAGCCCGCTTTCTGCACCGGAACGCCAAAGGCGCGCGCCAGCTTCTCCGGCTCGGCGAACGCAAAGCCGACGTCGATCGCCGGATCCTTGCGGTCCTCGTACTCGACCTCGGCTTCGGCGAGTGCCGAGCCGCAGTCGAAGCACCAGTTGACGGGCTTCAGCCCGCGGTAGACATAGCCGTTCGCGAGGATCTTGCCGAGAACGCGGATCTCGGCCGCTTCCGTGCGGTAATCCATCGTCAGGTACGGATGGTCCCAGTCGCCCAGGACGCCCAGGCGCTGGAAATCCTTTTTCTGGCGCTCGATCTGCTCGGCCGCGTAAGCGCGGCACAGGCGCTGGGTCTCCTCCGCGCTCAGGTTCTTGCCGTACTTCTTCTCGATCTGGACTTCGATCGGCATGCCGTGGCAGTCCCAGCCCGGCACATACGGCGCGTCGAAGCCGGCGAGCGTGCGCGATTTGACGATGATGTCCTTCAGGATCTTGTTCACCGCCGTGCCGATGTGGATGTCGCCATTCGCGTAAGGCGGCCCGTCGTGCAGCACGAAGCGCGGCCGGCCCTTCGCAATCTGCCGCAGGCGCGGGTAGACGCCCTGATCGTGCCACTCCTTCACCCACTGCGGCTCGCGCTTCGCGAGGTCGCCGCGCATCGGGAAGGACGTCTCCGGGAGGTTGAGCGTGTCCTTGTAATCAGCCATGTCGCGCAAAGTACTCCCGAGCCTCGGCCGCATCGCGCGCGATCGCCTCGCGCAGCGCCGGCAGGCTGTCGAATTTCGCCTCATCGCGCAGCTTCCTCAGGAAGCGCACGCGCAGGCGCCGGCCATAGAGCTCGCGATCGCAATCGAAGAGATGCACCTCGAGTAGCGGCGTCGCTACCGGGTTCACCGTCGGTCGCAAGCCGACGCTCGCGACGCCGGGGCCGAGACCTTCCACTTCGACGACGTAAATGCCGCCGAGCGGCGGACGCTGGCCGAGCGCGATGTTGGCGGTCGGGAAGCCGAGGCCGCGCCCGAGGCACGCGCCGTGGACGACCTTGCCGCTGATCGTATACGGCCGGCCGAGCAGGCGCTCGGCTTGCGCGAAATCGCCTGCTTGCAGTGCCGTGCGCACGGCGGAGCTGGAAACGCGCTCGCCTTCGAACGACACATCCGGCATCGCTTCGAGCGCAAAGCCGTCACGTCGCGCCGCATGCTCGAGCGCGGCGAAATCGCCCGCGCGACCGGCGCCGAAGCGGAAGTCGCGGCCGACGATGAGGCGGAAGACGCCGAGCCCGCGAACCAGTACCTCGTCAATGAACCGCGCGGCGCTCAGCGCGGCGAAGCGCGCGTCGAAGCGCACGACGTGCACGCGCTCGACGCCGATGGCGGCAATGAGCTCGAGCTTGTCGCGCAGGCGAGTAAGACGCGCGGGCGCCGCGTCGGACGCGAAGAACTCACGCGGATGGGGCTCGAAGGTGAGCACGCAGGAAGCGGTTGCCGACTCGATGGCCTTGGCCACGACGCGCTCGATCAGCGTCCGATGGCCGCGGTGCACGCCGTCGAAGTTGCCGATGGTCAGCGTGGAGCGGCCCCTGGCGCTCGGAAACGAGCCGTGCGTGACCACCATGGAGTCGTTAAAATGCTGAATTATAGATGAAATCACTCGAAGAGCAGATGGCCACGTATAGCGCCTACCACCAAGACGCGCGCAACCGGGCCACGCACTTCGCCGGCGTGCCGATCATCATTCTCGCGCTCTTCATTCCGCTTGCCTGGTTGCGCATCGAGCCGGTGAGCGCCGGAATGGTCTTGGCCGGCGTGCTCGTTCTCTATTACCTCGCGCTCGACGTGGCGCTCGGTCTTGGCATGCTGGTCGTGTTCGGCGTGCTCCTGTGGGCGGGAGAGCGCATCGCCGCGCTCGGCGCGGTGCAGGGCTGGGCCTGGTTTGCCGTGCTTTTCGTCGGCGGCTGGATCCTGCAGCTCGTCGGGCACGTCTACGAAGGACGCCGGCCCGCCCTCGTCGACAACCTGTTCCAGATTTTCGTGGCGCCCATCTTCTTGTGCGCCGAAGTGTTCTTTGCCTTAGGCTACAAGCCCGGATTGCATTCGGCGGTCCAGCAGCGCGCGGCGCGCCTGCGCGCCGCGGCCTGAAACGGTCCACCGACAGACTGCTTCTGGAAGGGGAAGGCATGAAGTCGCTGCTCGCACTCTCGCGCGGCATTGATGCGCTCAACGAGCATGTCGGCCGCCTGGTGTACTGGTGCATCCTCGTTATGGTGCTCGTCAGCGCGGCGAACGCGACATCGCGCTATGCGCTCAACATCGCCTCCAATGCCTGGCTCGAGCTGCAGTGGTATCTCTTCGCGGTCGTGTTCCTGTTGTGCTCCGGCTATACGCTGCTGCACAACGAGCACATTCGCATCGACGTCGTCTCGTCGCGGCTCTCGCGCCGAACGCAGATCTGGATCGACGTCTTCGGCATCCTGCTCTTCCTGCTGCCGATGTCGCTCTTCATCATGTGGCTGTCGTGGCCCATCTTCATGAACGCGTGGACGAGCGGCGAGATCTCCGGCAGCGCGGGCGGCCTGATCCGCTGGCCGGTGCGGCTGCTCGTGCCGCTCGGCTTTTTCCTGCTTAGCCTGCAGGGCATCTCGGAGCTCATCAAGCGCATCGCCTTCCTGCGCGGCCTGATCGACGATCCGGTGGAGAAACATAGGGACCCGGGGCTCGACATCGTTCTCGACGTCGAAAAACAGGCGCAGAAATGAGCGCCTGGATCGTCGCCAACATCGCCCCGATCATGTTCCTCGGGCTGATCGTCTTCCTCCTGCTCGGCTTCCCGGTCTCGTTCGCGCTTGCGGCGCTCGGCCTGTCGTTCGGCCTGATCGGCATCCACTTCGGGCTGCTGAACGAGGCGCTCTTCCAGGCGCTCCCCGAACGCATTTTCGGCATCATGTCGAACGACACGCTGCTCGCCGTGCCGTTCTTCACCTTCATGGGGCTCATCCTCGAGCGGAGCGGCATGGCCGAGGATCTGCTCGATACCATCGGCCAGCTCTTCGGTCCCATACGCGGCGGCCTCGCCTATGCGGTCGTGTTCGTGGGTGCTCTCCTCGCCGCGACGACGGGCGTCGTCGCCGCGTCCGTGATCTCGATGGGGCTCATCTCGCTACCGATCATGCTGCGCTACGGTTACGACCGGCGCCTCGCGACCGGCGTCATCGCCGCTTCGGGCACGCTCGCGCAGATCATTCCGCCGAGCCTGGTGCTGATCGTGCTCGCCGATCAGCTCGGGCGCTCGGTGGGCGACATGTACGCGGGCGCGATTTTCCCCGGCCTCGTCCTGACCGCGCTCTATGCGGCTTACGTGCTCGGGGCGACGATCCTTTATCCGAACGCCGCACCCGCACTGCCGCCCGAGGCACGGCCGCTGCGCGGCTGGAAGTTGATGGGCCGGGTGCTCTTCGTGCTGATCCCGCCGCTCGCGCTCATCTTCCTCGTGCTCGGCACGATCTTCATCGGCGTAGCGACGCCCACCGAGGGCGGCGCCATGGGCGCGACCGGCGCGCTCGTGCTCGCGCTCATCAACCGGCGGCTCACCTGGTCGCTGCTGCGCCAGGCGATGAACTCCACCGCCAAGTTGACGACCTTCGTCGTGTTCATCCTGGTCGGCTCGACGGTGTTCAGCCTCACCTTCCGCGGGGTGAACGGCGACCTGTGGATCGAGCACCTGCTCACGAGCCTGCCGGGCGGACAGGTGGGCTTCCTCATCGTGGTGAACGTGCTCACGTTCTTCCTCGCCTTCTTCCTCGACTTCTTCGAGCTCGCGTTCATCATCGTGCCGCTGCTCGGGCCCGTGGCCGAGAAGCTCGGTGTCGATCTCATCTGGTTCGGCGTCCTGCTCGGCGTCAACATGCAGACGTCCTTCATGCATCCGCCGTTCGGCTATGCGCTCTTCTACCTGCGCAGCGTCGCGCCGGACAGGGAATACGTGGACAAGATCACGCGCAAGATGACTGCGCCGATCACGACGGGACAGATCTACTGGGGCGCCGTGCCCTTCGTGATCATCCAGGTCATCATGGTGGCGATCGTGATCCTGTTCCCGCGCCTCGTGACCGGCAATCTGGAGAAGCTGACGGTCGACCCTTCCAAGGTGAAGATCGAGCTGCCGGTGGAGACGCCCGAACAAGAGCAGCAAGAGACGGCGCCGCCGAACTTCGGACCGGGACCGGCGGCCCCGGAGAAAAAATCCGGCGAGTCATCGGCCGACGATCTGCAGAAGCAGTTCGGCGGAAAATAGGAGGAAGACAAAAATAAAAAACCCCGCGCGAGCGGGGGTTTTTATGCCGGTGCGATCGCTACTTGGCGGCCGTGCCGAGCTTGGAGTTGAAGGCGTACGTGTCGTAGGTGTGCTCGGCCACGCGGAACCAGAGGAACTGCTCGTTCCTGAACTTGAGCCATTCCGGGTACATGCGCGCCCAGTGCTTGCTCTTGCCTTTGAGCTCGTCGTAGAGCTCGTAGGACGCCTTCTCCGCTGCCTCGAGCACCGAGCGCGGAAAGGGCCTTAGCTGCGTGCCGCTCGCCACCAGCTTGCGCAGCGAGATGGGATTGAGCTCGTCGTACTTCGCGGGCATCCAGACGTTCGCCTCGGCGCACGCCGTGGTAAGCGCGGCCTGATAGCTCTTCGGCAGCTCGTTCCACTTGTTCAGGTTGACGAGCGTATGCAGCATCGGGCCGCCTTCCCAGTAGCCCGGGTAGTAGTAGTACTTCGCGACTTTGTTGAAGCCGAGCTTCTCGTCATCGTAGGGGCCGACCCATTCCGCCGCGTCGATCGTGCCCTTCTCGAGCGACGGATAGATGTCCGGGCCGCCGATGAGCTGAGGCACCACGCCGAGCTTGGCGAGGATGAGCCCCGCCATGCCGCCGATGCGCATCTTGAGGCCCTTCAGGTCGGCGACCGACTTGATCTCCTTGCGGTACCAGCCGCCCATCTGGCAGCCGGTGTTGCCGGCGAGGATCGCCTTGATGTTGTAGTCCTTGAGCAGCGGCTCCGCCGCCTGCTCGCCACCGCCGTGGTACCACCACGCGTTCGATTGCCGCGTGTTCGGGCCGAAGCACACCGCGCACGTGAGGGCGAGGGCGGGATCCTTGCCGAAATAGTAGTAGAGCGCGGTGTGCCCGAGCTCTACGGTGCCCGCCTGAACGGCATCGAGCACCTGCAGCGCCGGCACGATCTCGCCCGCGGCGAAGGTGCGGATCTGGAACTTGCCGTCCGTCAGCTCGCCGACGCGTTTGGCGACCAGGTCGGCGCCTCCGAACAAAGTATCGAGGCTCTTCGGCCAGCTCGCCGCGAGGCGCCACTGGATGGTCGGCTGCGACTGTGCGATCGCCGGGGCGGCGACGGCGCCGGCGGCGACGCCTGCAGCGGCCTTCTTAAGGAATGATCTGCGTTGCATGCTTCCTCCTCCGGGGGTGGTAGTCAAAACGTGAAGCGACGGATTCTAGGTCAATTGAGGCGCGCGCAAAGCGCCGACACTTCGATCAGCCGCGCGCGCACTTCGGCGATGTCCGGGGCGTCGGGCTCGCGCTCGACGTAGCCGCTCAGGTCCTTCTGCGCCGCCCGGTAGCACTCCAGGCGCTGGTAGACGATGCCGCGATCGCGCAGCTCCGCGGCAGCGTCCGGCACGACGATGAGCATGCGGTTCAGCACGTCGAGAAGCTGCTGCGGCTTGTCGGTCTCGCGGTAGATCGCCTTCAGATTGCGCAGCATGCGCGCGAGAATCTGGCGATTGGTCGCCGGCTCGAGGAACTGCTCGAGCGGAAGTTGCGCTACCGGCACCTCGTCGTTCGCGCCGACCGGAATCACGCGCGCGAGGCGCTCGCGCAAATCCGCTTCCGACTGCGCGGCGCCGTCTGCGAACGGATCGAGCACCAGCGTCCCGGTGCGCAATCGCAGGCGCACGAGGAAGTGGCCGGGGAAGGACACGCCTTCGAGCGGCAGGCCGATGCGCCGCCCGAGCACCATGTAGAGCACGCCGAGGGTGATCGGGATGCCGGTGCGCCGGTCCATCACCTCGTTCAAGTAACTGTTGCGCGGATCGTAGTACGCCTCGGTGTTGCCGCGGTAGCCGAGCTCCTCGTAGAGATACTCGTTGAGCGCGGCGACGCGCGCCTCGGCGCCGTAGCTCTGCGGCATGCGCCCGCGCAGGCGCAGCGCCATGCGCTCGATATCGCCGAGATAGCGCTCGACCGCGAGATCCGGATACGCGTCCTGCGCGATCATCAGGCAGGCGTGCGCAAGATCGATGCGCGCGTCCTCGGTGGCGAGCGCCTTGGCGAACGCCTCGAGCGCGGGCGCCATCTATGCCGCCCCGCGGCGCGAGAAATCGCGCGGCCGGAAGCCGAAGAGCGCAAGGCACGCCCCATAGGCGAGCGTCCCGAGGAGGACGAGGCCGAGGAGCGCGGGCAGCTTGCGCTGCCAGCCCGCCGCGAGCCACCAGCTCGCATCGCCCATCGTCGCGATGAGCACGAGCGCCATGATGGCCACCGCCGCTCCCACCTTGAGTAGAAACGCGGGCCATCCGGGCTGCGGGGTGTAGCCGCCGGTCGCGCGCAGGCTGCGGTAAAGGAGCGCGGCGTTGATGCAGGCACCAAGGCCGATGGCGAGCGCCAACCCGGCGTGCTTGAGCGGCACGATGAAGGCGAGGTTCATGAGCTGCGTCAGCGCGAGCGTCACGATGCCGATCTTCACCGGGGTCTTGATGTTCTGGCGCGCATAGAAGCCAGGCGCGAGGATCTTGACGAGGATCATGCCGATCAGCCCGATGCTATAGGCAACCACGGCACGCTGGGTCATCCACGCATCGTCGGGCGTGAAGCGACCATAGTGAAAGAGCGCAGTGATGAGAGGAATGGCAAGCACGGCGAGCGCGACCGCGGCGGGCACGGCGAGGAGCACCGTCAGGCGCAATCCCCAGTCCAGAAGCTTCGCATATTCGCCCTGGTCGGCCGCCGCGTGGTACTTGGACAGGCTGGGCAGCAGGATCGTGCCAAGCGCGACCCCGAGCATGCCCGCCGGGAACTCCATCAAGCGGTCGGCGTAGTAGAGCCACGACACGCTCCCGGACACGAGGAAGGAGGCGAAGATCGTGTTGATGAGGAGCGAGAGCTGGCTGATCGACACGCCGAAGGCTGCCGGCGCCATGAGCTTCAGGATGCGCCGCACCCCGGGATGCGAGAGGTCGAGCCGCCAGCGCGGCAGCAAGCCCATCCGATAGAGCACCGGCACCTGCAACGCGAGCTGGAGCACCCCGCCGGCGAATACCGCCCACGCCAGCACGAGCACCGGCGGATCGAAATGCCCGGCGAAGAACGCAGCACCTGCGATGAACGCCACGTTGAGCAGCGCCGGCGTGATCGCCGGTATGGAAAAGCGGTTCCAGGTATTGAGCACGCCGGCCGAGAAGGCGACGAGCGAGATGAAGGCGATGTACGGGAACGTGATGCGCAGCATCGTTACGGTCAGGCCGAACTTTGCCGGGTCCTTCGCGAAGCCGGGCGCCGACACCCAGACGATGAGCGGCGCTGCCACGATGCCCACCACTGCCGCCAGCACCAGGGCGAGCAAGAGCGCGGTCGCCGCGCCGTCGATCAGGGTGCGGGTCGCTTCCGGCGTCTCGCGGTTCTTGTGCTCGGCGAGCACCGGCACGAAGGCCTGCGAGAACGCGCCCTCGGCGAAGAGCCGCCGCAGCAGGTTCGGGATGCGGAAGGCGACGAAGAACGCATCGGTGGCGAGTCCCGCGCCGAAGGCGCGCGCGATGAAGAAGTCGCGTGCGAAGCCGAGGATGCGCGAGACGAGCGTCAGCCCGGAGATCGCGGCCAGGGCGCGCAGCAGGTTCATGCTAGAATCCGGCCCCTTTTCCGGGACGCAACCAGTTCATGGCAAACACGAAATCCGCGCGCAAGCGCGCGAAACAGGCGGTCGAGCGGCGTGAGCACAACATGCCGCTGCGCACGAGCGTGCGCAGCGCGATGAAGAAAGTCATCAAGGCCGTCGCCGCCGGCAACAAGGACGCAGCGGTGGCCTCGCTGCGCGAATCACAGCGCGTCATCGACCGCGTCGTCGCGAAGGGCATTCTGCATCGCAACGCGGGCGACCGCCACAAGAGCCGCCTCGCGCAAGCGATCAAGAGCCTCAAGTAGCCTACGCCGTATCTCCGACACGCTGCAGCTCGGCGAGCCTGGTGCGCGCCTCGATGCGCCCGTCGCGCACGCGCAGCTCGTTGTCCTTTGCGAAGTTGAGCAGGAACCGGTAGGCCATCGGCTCGATCTGCTCAAGGCGGATGTCCACCACCACGCAGCGCACGCCGCTCGCCGTGATCGGATGCACGAACGGCGAGTACTGCATCCGATGATCGCCGCCGAACGCGGCCATCACGCCGCAAAGGCGCTCGGCCCAGTCGCTCGGCCGGAACGGCTTTCCGTCTTGCGTGACTCCCTGGATGACGAATTCCGCGGCCTCGCCGGGCATGCCACCCGATTATAGGGGCTAGCCTTTGGCGAAGCCGGCGAGCCGCATTCTCGTCATCAATGACGAAACCCTCGTACTGCGAGAGTTCGTCAAGGGACTGAACGCGGCGGCGCGCTCGCTCGACAATCCGCTCGGCATCGGCTTCGCCGGCGTCACGACGGCGAAGGAGGCGCTCGATGTCATCGCGCGCGACGGCGACCTGCAGGCGGTGCTCGTCGACGACACCCTCTACACGCTCAAGAACGGGCGCCAGTCGAAAGCGCAGATGTCGGCGCTCGAGCTCGTGCAGCGCATCACGCGGTTTCGTCCCGAGCTCGACGTCTACATTCTCATCGCGCGCGAGGAGGAGGATGACATCGTCGATGCGCTCTTCGCCGAGGCGGTCGACGGCTACTTCTATCGCGAAGAGCGCGACTACCGCGGCATCTATCGCATCCTGAACGCCCAGATCCAGGAGCGCGCGAGGACGCCCTTCTACGACCAGCTCAAGAACTACGTCTGGATGGCGAAGGACCAGTGGCACACGCCCGGTCACTCCTCCGGCGAATCGCTGCGCGGCAGCCCGTGGGTCAACGACTTCTACGACTTCATGGGCGAGCACGTGTTCGACGCCGACCTCTCGGTGTCGGTGCCGATGCTCGACTCGCTGATGGAGCCGAAGGGCGTGATCTCCGAAGCGCAGGCCAAGGCCGCCAAGGCCTTCGGCGCAAAGCGCACGTTCTTCGCCACCAACGGCACGTCGACCGCGAACAAGGTCATCTTCCAGACGCTGCTCGCGCCGGGCGAGAAACTGATCCTCGATCGCAACTGCCACAAGAGCGTGCACCACGGCGTGGTGCTCTCCGGCGCGCGTCCGGTCTATCTCGACTCCTCGCTCAACCGCAAATACGGCCTGTACGGACCCGTGCCTAAAAGGGTTTTGCTCAATTCAATAAAAGCGCACCCCGATGCGCAGGCGCTCATCATCACCTCCTGCACCTACGACGGGCTGCGCTACGACCTGCCGCCGATCGTCGAGGCCGCGCACGAGCGCGGCATCAAGGTGATCGTCGACGAGGCGTGGTACGGCTTCGCGCGCTTTCATCCGGAATTTCGCCCGACGGCGCTCGAGGCGGGCGCCGACTACGCCACGCAATCGACGCACAAGGTGCTCTCGGCCTTCTCGCAGGCATCGATGATCCATGTCAACGACCCGGACTTCAGAGAGCACCTCTTTCGCGAGAACTTCAACATGCACACCTCGACGAGCCCGCAGTACGGGCTCATCGCGAGCCTCGACATCTCGCGCAAGCAGGCGGTGATGGAGGGCTACAAGCTGCTCGGCCGCACGCTCGAGCTCGCCACCGAGGTGCGCAAGCTGATCAACTCCACGCGCGTCTTCCGCGTGCTCGAGCTCGACGATCTCCTGCCGCCCGAAGTGCGCCACGACGGCATCCGCCTCGATCCGACGAAGGTGACCATCGATATCTCGGGGTGCGGCTACACGGTCGAGGAGCTGCAGAAGGAGCTCTTCGAGCGCTACAACATCCAGGTCGAAAAATCGACGTTCAACACGTTGACCCTCTTGCTCACCATCGGCACGACGCGGTCCAAAGTATCCCGGCTCTACGACGCGCTGATGCGCATCGCGCGCCAGGGCCGGCCGCCGCGGCGGCTCGTACAGACGCCCGAGATTCCCGGCTTCACGCGGCTGCGCTCGCTGCCGCGCGACGCGTACTACTGCGGAGGCGAATTGCTCGCCGTGTTCGACGAGCGCGAGCGGATCAATCACAAGCTCGCCGGGCGCATCTGCGCCGACCAGATCGTGCCCTACCCGCCCGGCATTCCCGTGCTCGTGCCCGGGCAGCTCATTACCTCGAAGATCCTCGACTACCTCGGGCGCCTGCTCCACTCGCACAAGAGCCTCGAGATGCACGGCATCGTGCACGAGGCTTACCTGCCGTGCATCCGGGTGCTGAAGCCGGGCGAAGAGAAGGGCCTCAAGCGCCTCGGCTGACGAAATCTGTTAGCATTTTCCGAACGGCGGCCGGTGCCGCCGTTTTGCATTTAGGGAGCGGACGATGTCCCACATCATGAACACGTATGCCCGGCAGAACGTCGCCTTCGTGCGCGGCGAGGGCGTGTGGCTCTGGGACGAAGAAGGCAGGAAATACCTCGATGCGCTCGCCGGCATCGCAGTGAATACGCTCGGCTACGCGCATCCGAAGTTCACGCGCGCGCTCTCCGCGCGCCTTGCCTCGGGCGTCATCCACACCTCGAACCTCTGGCGCATTCCCGACCAGGAGGCGGCGGCCGACCGCGTGGCCGAGATCACGGGACTCGACGAAATCTTCTTCTGCAACTCCGGGCTGGAAGCGAACGAGGCGGCGATCAAGATCGCGCGCAAATACGGCCACGAGCGCGGCATTGCCGAGCCGGCGATCGTCGTCTTCGAGCATGCTTTCCATGGACGCTCGCTCGCCACGCTGTCTGCCACGGGCAGCCGCAAGGTGCAGGCGGGCTTCGAGCCGCTCGTGTCGGGATTCGTGCGCGTGCCGCTCAACGACCTCGAGGCGGTGCGGCAGGTGGCCGAGCACAATCGCAACATCGCCGCCGTAATGATCGAGCCGATCCAGGGCGAAGGCGGCATCAATGTCTCGCGCCTCGAATACCTGCGCGGGCTCTATGAGCTCTGCCAGCGCAAGCAGTGGCTCTTCATCTCGGATGAAGTGCAGTGCGGCCTCGGGCGCACCGGCAAATGGTTCGTCTACCAGCATGCGGGTTTCCTGCCGGACGTGGTGCCGCTCGCGAAGGGCCTCGGCTCCGGCGTTCCGGTGGGTGCCTGCGTGGTCGGCGGCCGTGCCAAGGGCGTCTTCAAGCCGGGGAACCATGGTTCCACCTTCGGCGGCAACCCGTTGGCCATGACGGCAGTGCGCACGACCATCGATACGATCAAGGAAGAAGGCCTGCTCGCCAACGCCGAGCGCGTCGGCGCGGTCATTCGCCAAGGGCTGAGCGACGCCTGCGGCGGCGCCGGCGTCACCGAGGTGCGCGGCATGGGCCTCATGCTCGGCATGGAGCTCGACCGGCCCTGCGGGGATCTCGTGCGCGAAGCGCTCGCTGCCGGCCTCGTCATCAACGTGACGGCGGACAACGTGGTGCGCATGCTGCCGCCGCTGGTCATGAACGAGGCGGAGGGTCGCATGGTGGTCGAGCGGCTCGCGCCGCTCGTGAAGCGCTTCCTGGAGAAGCGCGTCGCCGCCTAGTGGTGCCGGCAAAGGCGCCGCTGCGCCACTTCCTGCAGTTCGAGGACTTCTCGCGCGAGGAGCATGAATACGTCTTTGCCCGCACCCGCGCGATCAAGGACAAGTTCAAGCGCTACGAGCGCTACTGGCCGCTCGAGGATCGCACGCTCGCGATGATTTTCGAAAAGCCCTCGACGCGCACGCGCATGTCGTTCGAGTCGGGCATGCACCAGCTCGGCGGCGCGGCGATCTATCTTTACACGCGCGACTCGCAGCTCGGCCGCGGCGAGCCGGTCGAGGACGCGGCGCAGGTGATCTCGCGCATGTGCGACGTCATCATGGTGCGCACCTTCCAGCAGGACATCATCGAGCGCTTCGCGCGCAATTCGCGCGTGCCGGTGATCAACGGTCTCACGGATGAATACCATCCCTGCCAGATCCTCGCCGACATCTACACGTACATCGAGCACCGCGGCGCGATGCGCGGTCGCACGGTCGCGTGGATCGGCGACTCGAACAATGTCTGCAACACCTGGCTGCAGGCGGCAGCCATCTTCGACTTCAAGCTGCGCATCTCGACCCCGCCGGGGTACGAGGTCGAGCCCGAGCGCATGAACCGCAACGCCGAGGCTTTCGAGGACCCGATGGCCGCCGCGCGCGGCGCCGATCTCGTCACCACGGACGTGTGGACTTCGATGGGCTTCGAAGCCGAGAACGAGGAGCGCAAGCGCGATTTCCAGGACTGGCAGGTGGACGAGGAGATGATGAAAGCCGCGGGCAAGGGCGCGCTCTTCATGCATTGCCTGCCCGCACATCGCGGCGAGGAGGTCGCGGCGCAAGTGATCGACGGCCCGCAGAGCGTGGTCTGGGACGAGGCCGAGAACCGGCTGCACACGCAGAAGGCGCTGCTCGAATTCCTGGTGCTCGGACGCGTGCAGTGAAAGCGGCTATCCGCAAAGTGGTGCTCGCGTATTCCGGCGGCCTCGACACGTCGGTGATCCTCAAGTGGTTGCAGGACGAATACGGCTGCGAGGTGATCACCTTTACCGCCGATATCGGCCAGGGCGAGGAGCTCGAGCCGGCGCGGCGCAAGGCGCGCAAGATGGGCATCAAGCCCGGCCATATCTTCATCGAGGATCTGCGCGAGGAGTTCGTGCGCGACTTCGTGTTCCCGATGTTCCGCGCCAACGCCCTCTACGAAGGCGAATATCTCCTCGGCACCTCGATCGCCCGGCCGCTGATTGCCCAGGGCTTGGTAAAAGTGGCCCAAAAGACCAAGGCCGACGCCATCTCGCACGGCGCTACCGGCAAGGGCAACGACCAGGTGCGCTTCGAGCTCGGCGCCTACGCGCTCATGCCCGAGGTCAAGATCATCGCGCCGTGGCGCGAATGGGACCTGCTCTCGCGCGAGAAGCTGCTGCGCTATGCGGAAAAGCACGGCATCCCGGTGGAGCACAAGAGGAAGAAGGGCGCCGCGCCCTACTCGATGGACGCGAACCTGCTGCACATCTCCTACGAAGGCGGCGTGCTCGAGGACCCCGAGTACGAGCCCGAAGAATCGATGTGGCGCATCACGGTATCGCCGGAGAAGGCGCCGGCGAAGCCCGAGTACGTCGAGCTCGACTACCGGCGCGGCGACATCGTCGCGGTGAATGGCCGCAAGCTCACCCCTGCCCGGGTGCTTGCGGAGCTCAACCGCCTCGGCGGGCGCCATGGCGTCGGGCGCCTCGACATGGTCGAGAACCGCTACGTCGGCATGAAGAGCCGCGGCTGCTACGAGACGCCCGGCGGCACCATCATGCTCAAGGCGCACCGTGCCATCGAGTCGATCACGCTCGACCGCGAGGTGCTCGCGCTGAAGGACGATCTCATGCCGCGCTACGCGCGCATGATCTACAACGGCTACTGGTTCAGCCCCGAGCGGCGGCTCCTGCAGACGCTGATCGACGCGTCGCAAGCGCCCGTCAATGGCACGGTACGGGTGCGCCTCTATAAAGGCACGGTGCTGGTGACCGGCCGGGCGTCGCGCGAGTCGCTCTTCGATTCCTCGATCGCGACCTTCGAGGACGACAAGGGTGCGTACGACCAGGCCGACGCCGCCGGCTTCATCCGCCTGAATGCGCTGCGCCTGCGCATCGCGGCGCGCAAGGGGCGCACATAGTCCGCGTCCTGGCGCTGCTCGTGGTGCCGGCGGCGGTGCTCGCGGCACCTTTCGGCGTGCAGGTCGGCGAGGCGCGCCTCGCGCTCGATACGCCGCCCGGGTTTTCCGACGTGCAGGGAACGGGCTCGCCGCGCCTGCTCGAGCTCGCCGAAGCGCTCACCCCGGCATCGAACCGCATTTTGCTTTTTGCGCTCGAGGACGCGGACGTGCGCCGCTTCACCGTGGGCGATTCTCCGGAATTGCGCCGATACGTGATCGGCGTGACGCCCAAGGGGCTCGAGCACGAGCGCGCGTCGGCCGCGGCGTTCCAGAGCTACGTCAGCGAATCGCTGCGTGAGCTCGGCGCGCCGGCGCCGGCCGGCGAAATCCGCCGCACGCTCGACGCGCAGCCGCCCGGACGCGTGAGCCTGCTCGCGGAATTGCGCCGCGATCCGCAGGCGGTCTCGGTCCTCCAGGGCACGCGCATCCCGGCGCCGGGGCGCGGCAACGCGCCGCCGCGCTACCTGCTCTCGACCACGACCCTCATGCTGCTGCGGGGCAAGGCGCTCAGCTTCGCCGCCTATACGCAGTACGATAGCGACGCGGACCTGGAGTGGATCCGCATGAGCACCGCGCGCTGGATCGAAGACCTGCAGCGTCTCAACAACCGATAGGGGACCCGCTTGAAGATCGCTCTCTACATCGCCCTCGCCCTCGGCATGGCTGCCGCGGCCGCTCAAGGCACATCGAGCGAGCCGGATGCCGCGCTCGTCGATGCGATCGTGCGCAAGCTCGAATCGAGCGGCGCGCTCGACCAGGCGACCGACCGGGCGGTCGAGCGCTACGTGCAGCGCCAGCAGGAAGCGCAAAGGAGCGCGCAGGAGCAGCGCATGGCGCAGCTACGCGAGCTCGCCGGCAAGGCGCGCCCGGTCGACGCGCGCGACCACGTGCGCGGCAACCGCAAGGCCCAGGTCTCGGTGATCGAATATTCGGACTATGAATGCCCCTTCTGCAAGCGCTTCCACGCGACGCTGCGCGAGGTGATGACCCGCTACGGCGATCGCGTCAACTGGGTGTGGCGCCACTACCCGCTGGCGATTCATGAGCCGATGGCGCACCAGGACGCGCTTGCGGCCGAATGCGCGGCGAAGCTCGGCGGCAACAACGCCTTCTGGACCTATTCCGATGCACTCTTCCAGTACACGCGTTCCGACGGCAAAGGCCTGCCGGAAAACCTCTCGCTGCAGGCGCTCGCCGGGAAGACCGGCCTCGACCAGGGAAAGTTTGCCGAATGCCTGAAATCTCCGGACATGCGCAAGGCGATCGACAACGACATCGCCGGCGCCGAGCAGATCGGCGTGCAGGCCACGCCCACGACGATCGTGCGCAACAACGCGACCGGCGCGGTGGACGTCATTGTCGGCGCACAGCCGCTGGAGGCGGTTAGCGCGCAGATCGACCGGCTCCTCGGCCCGCGCTGATGCCGTCCTTCGACATCGTCTCGCAGGTCGACCGCCAGGAAGTGAAGAACGCGGTCGAGCAGACGAACAAGGAGATCGCCAACCGCTTCGACTTCAAGGGCTCCGACGCCCGCGTCGAGCACGACGAGCTCGCGCTCACGATCTACGCGGACGACGAATTCAAGCTCGGCCAGGTGGTCGATGTGCTGCGCGCGCGGCTCGCCAAGCGCAACGTCGACGTGCGCGCGCTCGAGCCGGGGCCGGTGGAGAAGATCTCGGGTGACAAGGTGAAGCGCCCGATCACGGTGAAGGTCGGCATCGCGCAGGAGAAGGCAAAGCAGATCCAGAAGCTCATCAAGGACGCGAAGCTCAAGGTCGCCGCCTCCATCCAGGGCGACGCAGTACGTGTATCAGGCGCGAAGAAGGACGACCTGCAGGCGGCGATTCAGCTCGTCAAGAAATCGGTCGGCGACATCCCGCTCCAGTACATCAACTTCCGCGACTAAGGCCCTCGACCCAGCGGTCGTAGATCCGGTTCGCGACCGCGTTCAGCGCCGCGAGACGCGGCGCGAGGTCGCGCGTGATGTCGTCGGCATCCTGCACGGCAGGACTTGAGCGGCTGGCGGCGATTTCATCGGCGCCGCTCGCAAGCCAGGCGCGCACGAGCTCCTCTGTCATCTCGACGTGGCATTGCATGCCGAAGTGCCGGCCGAGCGCGAAGCCCTGGTTCGGACAGCGCGCATTCTCCATGACGCGCGTCGCCCCCGGCGGAATCGTGAAGGTCTCGCCGTGCCACTGAAAAGACTCGAACGCCTGCAGCTCGCCCAGCCACTCGCGCGCCACTTCGTTGTCGGCGACACGTACCTCGCCCCAGCCGATCTCCTTGACCGGGCTCGCCCCCACCCTGCCGCCGAGCGCCTTGGATATGAGCTGGCCGCCCAGGCAGTGGCCGAGGACGGGCACGTCCTTGCGCACGGCGTCACGGACCAGCTCGAGCGCCGGCGCGATCCACGGCAGCTCGTCGTTGACGCTCATCGGCCCACCCATGAACACCAGGCCGGCGTAGCGGCGCGCATCGCGCGGCACGCGCTCGCCGGCATCGAGCGCGATCACCTGCCAGGCAATTGAGCGGCGCTCCAGGTAGGTGGCAAAATACCCCGGACCTTCGGTCGAAGACGTCCGGAAAATCGCGACCGGCTTCATGACACGTCATTTTATTTGCCTTTGCCTGCTCCTCGCCGCAGCGTCTGCCGCCGCGACGGACGACGTCGCGCTGATCGGCGTGATCGGCGACAAGGCGGCCGTGCTCGCCGTGAGCGGCGGCGAGCCGAAGACGGTGAAAGTCGGCCAGACCTGGAACGGTGTGACCATCATCAGCGTCGAGAAGACGCACGCGACCGTGGAGACGGACGGCAAGCGCCGTATCCTCACGCTTGGCCAGCACTATCGCAGCGGGCCGGGCTCCTCCACGCAGGCGCGGGTCACGCTCGCCGCGGACACGCGCGGGCACTTCGTGACCGAGGCCGCAGTCAACGGCATACCGCTGCGCGTGGTCGTCGATACCGGCGCGTCCTCCGTGGTGCTCTCGGGCGACGATGCCACGCGCCTGGGCCTCGACTGGCGCAAAGGCGCCCGGCGCATGATGCAGACGGCGAACGGCGCGACGCCCGGCTATGGGGTCGTGCTCGACCGGGTGCGCGTGGGCGGCATCGAGCTTCAGGCGGTGGACGGCGTCGTCGTCGAGCACGGTCTGGGCATCGGCCTGCTCGGCATGAGCTTTCTCAACCGCGTCGAGATGCAGCGCGACGGCGACCGCATGACGCTTATCCGCCGCTTTTAGGCACGAGCGGCACGAAGCGTACCGGGATCACGTCGCGCTCCTCGATGCCGCCGTCGGCGCGCTTGGTCACGACCTTGAGGTACTGCACCCAGCCATCGCCGCCGACCGGGATGACCATGCGGCCGCCGGGCTTGAGCTGCTCGACGAGCGCGCCCGGAATGCGCGGCGCCGCCGCGGTGACGACGATGCCGTCGAAGGGCGCCTTCTCTGCCCAGCCGGCGTAGCCGTCGCCGGTCTTCACTTCGACGTTGTGATAGCCGAGCTCGGCGAGGCGCCGGGCCGCACTGCCGGCGAGCGAGTCGATGAGCTCGATGCTGTAGACCTGCTTCACGCACTCCGCGAGCACCGCGGCCTGATAGCCCGAGCCGGTGCCGACGTCGAGCACCACGTCATCGGCCTTCGGCTGCAGCAGATCCGCGGAGAGGGCGACGATGTAGGGCTGCGAGATCGTCTGCCCGCTGCCGATCGGCAGCGGGTGATTGCGGTACGCGAGCTCGCGGCTCGCTTCGGGTACGAGGCGGTGTCGCTCCACCTTGCCGATCGCCTTGCGCACCGCCGCCGACATGCGCGCAAGGCCGGTCTCGCGCTCGGTCTCGGCGTACATCGCGTCCACTTCGCCGACCAGGCGCTCGCGCCGCGCCGCGTAATCCTGGCCGTTCGCCTGCGCCGCCACGAGCAAGCCCGAGAGAACCGCTAGGAGACGCGTTTGTCCTTCTCGATCAGCGCGTATGCGCTGTGGTTGTGGATCGACTCGAAGTTCTCCGACTCGACCACGTAGGCATCCACGCGCTCGTCGAGATTGAGCAGCGCGGCGACGTCGCGCACGAGGTCTTCGACGAACTTGGGATTGTCGTAGGCGCGCTCGGTCACGTATTTCTCGTCGGGGCGCTTGAGCAGCCCGTAGAGCTCGCTCGAGGCCTGCTTCTCCACGAGGTCGACGACCTCCTCGATCCAGACGAAATCGTTGGTGCGCGCGCTGACCGTGACGTGCGAGCGCTGGTTGTGCGCACCGCGCTCGGAGATGCGCTTGGAGCACGGGCAGAGACTCGTCACCGGCACGAGCACCTTCATGGTGAAGCTCTGGCGCCCTTTGCGGACCTCGCCCGTGAACGTCACCTCGTAGTCCATCAGGCTCTTCACACCCGAGACCGGCGCCTTCTTCTCGATGAAGTAGGGGAACGACATCTCGATGCGGCCCTCTTCGGCCTCGAGCTTGTCGACCATCTCGCGCAGCATCAGCTGGAAGGTCTCGACCGTGATCTCGCGCTCGTGCGCTTCCAGAATCTCCACGAAGCGCGACATGTGCGTGCCCTTGAAGTGATGCGGCAGGCGCACGTACATGTTGAACATGGCGATGGTGTGCTGCACGCCGCCGGAGCGCTCCATGATGCGCACCGGATGCCGGATCGCCTTGATCCCGACCTGGTCGATGGCGAGCTTGCGGGAGTCCGGCGTCGCCTGGACGTCCGGAATGTTCTGTAGATCGCGAGCCTTCATGAGCACGATTTTACCATCCCGACTAATTTAGTCGGACATTGTCCTTTCGATCGCCCTGCGCACGCCTTCGCCGTCGAGGCCGACGGAGGCGAGCAGCCGCGCCGGGTCGCCGTGGTCGATGAAGCGGTCGGGAAGGCCGAGCAGCAGCACGCGCTTCTCGATTTTCAGCTGTGCGAGGGCCTCGCACACGGCGCTGCCCGCTCCGCCCATCACCTGATGCTCTTCCACGGTAACGATTAGATGGTGCGTGGCCGCGAGCTGTTCCACGAGCTCGGCGTCGAGCGGCTTCACGAAGCGCATGTTGGCGACCGTCGCATCGAGGGCCTCGCCGGCTTCGAGCGCGGGCTTGAGCATGGCGCCGAACGCGAGGATGGCGATGCGCTTGCCTTGACGGCGAACCTCGCCCTTGCCGAGCGCAAGCGGCGCGAGGTCGTTGCCCGCTTCGCCGATGGCCGCGCCGCGCGGGTAGCGCACGGCCGCGGGCGAGTCCAGGCTGAAGCCCGTGCTCAGCATGCGCCGGCATTCCGCCGCATCCGAGGGCGCCATGACGGTGAGGTTCGGCACCGTGCGCAGGTAGGCGAAATCGAACGCGCCGTTATGCGTCGCGCCGTCGCCGCCGACGAGGCCGCCGCGGTCGAGCGCGAAGAGGACAGGCAGCTTCTGGATGGCCACGTCGTGGATCAGCTGGTCGTAGCCGCGCTGCAGGAAGGTCGAATAGATGGCGAGCACCGGCTTCATGCCCTCGCACGCGAGGCCCGCCGCGAAGGTGACCGCGTGCTGCTCGGCGATGCCGACGTCGAAGTAGCGCTCGGGGAAGCGCTCCGAGTACTCGACCATGCCGGAGCCTTCGCGCATCGCCGGCGTGATGGCGACGAGGCGCGGCTCGCGGCTTGCCATGTCGCACAGCCACTGGCCGAAGACCTGCGAATAAGTCGGCTTTGCCGAAGCGACTTTCTGCAAGCCGTGCGCGGGATCGAACTTGCCGGGACCGTGATAGGCGATCGGATCGTCCTCGGCGAGCTTGTAGCCCTGGCCCTTGCGCGTGATCACGTGCAGGAACTGCGGGCCCTTCAGCTTCCTGATGTTGGTGAGCGTCGGCACGAGCGCATCGAGGTCGTGGCCATCGATCGGCCCGATGTAGTTGAAGCCGAACTCCTCGAAGAGCGTGGAGGGCGTCACCATGCCCTTCACGTGCTCTTCGGCGCGCCGCGCGAGCTCCCACACCCCGACGCGCTTCAGCAGATGCTCGCTCGCACGCCGCGCGCTTGAATACACGCGGCCGGAAAGCAGGCGGGCGAGGTAGTTGGTGAGCGCGCCGACCGGCGGTGAGATCGACATCTCGTTGTCGTTGAGGATGACGAGGAGATCGACGTCCATCGCGCCGGCGTTGTTCATCGCCTCGTACGCCATGCCGGCCGACATCGCGCCATCGCCGATCACCGCGATGGCGCGGCGCTTTTCGCCTTTCGCCTTCGCCGCGACCGCCATGCCGAGGGCGGCAGAGATCGAGGTGGAGGAATGCGCGGTGCCGAAGGTGTCGTATTTCGACTCCGTTCGGCGCGGAAAGCCGGAGATGCCCTCCATCATGCGCAGGCGCGCCATCGCCTCGCGGCGGCCGGTGAGGATCTTGTGCGGATAAGTCTGGTGGCCGACGTCCCAGACGATGCGGTCTTCGGGGGTATCGAAGACATAGTGAAGCGCGATCGTAAGCTCGACCGTGCCGAGATTGGAGGACAGGTGGCCACCGGTCTTCGACACCGACTCGAGCACGCAGGCGCGCAGCTCGTCGGCGAGCTGGCGCAGCTGCTTGCGTTCGAGCGTCCGGAGCTGCGCCGGATCGTCGATCGTCTTCAGCAGCTCGTACATCGATGGATTGTAGCCAGCCGCTCCCAGCTCTTCGGTGATGGTCGACATCGATACCTAGAATTTTCGCAGAACCACGAAGTCCGCGAGCGACGCGAGGCGCCGCGCGCGTGTCCCGAGCCGCGCGAGCGCGGCATGCGCCTGGCCGCGCAGCTCCTCGGCAAGCTCACGCGCGCGCGCGACGCCGAGCGCCGAGACGTAGGTCGGCTTGCCGTGCTTCGAGTCCTTGCCGGCGGTCTTGCCCAGGGTCGCCGTGCTGCCCTCGCTGTCGAGGAGATCGTCGACGACCTGAAAGGCGAGGCCGACGGCCTGCGCATAGCGATCGAGCGCGGCGCGCTCCTCGGCCGCCGGCGTGGTGCCGCAAGCCGCACCGATCAGCACGGCGGCGCGGATGAGCGCGCCCGTCTTGTGGATGTGCATGAGCTCGAGCTCCGGCAGCGCGAGCTGCTTTCCGGTCGAGGCGAGATCGATGCTCTGCCCCCCTGCCATGCCGCGCGAGCCGGCCGCGGCGGCGAGGAGCTTCACCATGTCGAGCTGCTCGCGCGCATCGTCCGCGAGCCGGTGCTCGGCGAGGAGCTGGAAGGCGAGCGACTGCAGCGCGTCGCCGACGAGGAGCGCCGTCGCCTCGTCGTACTCGACGTGCACCGTCGGCTTGCCTCGCCGCAGAACGTCGTTGTCCATGCACGGCAAATCGTCATGCACGAGCGAATAAGCGTGGATCAGCTCCACCGCGGCGGCGGCGATCTCGACGCGCTCGGCCGCCGCTGCCGTGACTTCACCCGCGGCAAAGGCGAGGAGCGGCCGCACGCGCTTGCCGCCGCCAAGGGCGGCGTAGCGCATCGCCGCGTGCAGCCGCGGCGGCGCAATCTGCGCGCCGGGCAGCACGCGCGCGAGCGCCTGCTCCATGCGGGCCTGCACCGAGCCCATCCAGGCTTCGAATGCCGGCTCAGTCACTGCTGCCGGCATCGCCGAGCGGCTTGAGCACTTCGCCTTCGAGGACCTTCACCTGCTCGCGCGCCGCCTCGAGGCGCTGCTGGCAGTGCCGCGCGAGCTCGAGCCCGCGCTTGTGCGTGGCGAGCGCCTGCTCGAGCGAGAGCTCGCCGCTTTCCATCCGATCGACGATTTTTTCCAGCTCGGCGAGCGCCTGCTCGAACGTAAGCTCGGCAGCGGGCGTGCTCATGCGGCAACGTTAGCGGAGGCCCTGCGGGCGGTCAAACCCGCGTTACGGTAAAATGCAGTGTTTTTAGTCCCTTACAACGCGAATGTCCAACGTAGCCCGTCTACGCGAGCTCCAAGCCGCGCGCTGCCAGCTGCCGGTGTCCTGGTATTTCGATCCGGAGATCTTCTCGCTGGAAAAGAAGCTGCTCTTCGAGGCCGGCGCGAATTACGTCGGCCACGAGCTGATGGTGCCGAACGTCGGCGACTTCCATACGCTCGCCTGGACCGACCACGCCAGGATGCTGGTACGCAACGCCGGCGGCGTCGAGCTCCTCGCCAATGTCTGCCGCCACCGGCAGGCGATCATGCTCGAAGGCCGCGGCAACACCGAGCACATCGTGTGTCCGCTGCACCGGTGGACCTATGACCTGAAAGGCGAGCTTCTCGGCGCGCCGCATTTTCCCGAGAGCCCGTGCGTCAAGCTGCACGCCACGCCGCTCACGAGCTGGAACGGCCTGCTCTTCGCCGGACCGCGCGACCCGCGCAAGGATCTCGCGCGCATCACGACGCTTGCCGACTGGGACTTCGGCGGCTATGTCCTCGAGTCGGTGCGCATCGACGAGTACGACATCAACTGGAAGACCTTCATGGAGACCTATCTCGAGGTCTACCACGTGAACCCTTTCCACCCGGGCCTCGGCAACTTCACGGACTGCAATAACTTCAGCGTCGACTACGGCGAGGAATATTCGGTGCAGATCGTCGCGGCCAAGGCCGGCTTCCAACGCGCCGGCACGCCGGTGTACCAGCGCTGGCACGAGCAATGCCTGCGCCATCTCGAGGGCCGTGAGCCCAAGCACGGCGCGCTCTGGGCGAGCTATTTTCCGGGGCTCACCTTCGAGTGGTATCCGAACGTGCTCATCGTCTCGAGCCTGATTCCCCGCTCGCCGACGCGCACCACCAACGTGGTCGAGTTCTACTATCCGGAAGAAATCGCGTGCTTCGAGCGCGAGTTCGTCGATGCGCAGCAGGCCGCCTACGTCGAGACCGCGCTCGAGGACAATGAGATCTGCCAGCGGCTTGATCGCGGCCGCCGCGCGCTCTACGAGCAGGGCATGGACGACGCCGGCCCCTACCAATCGCCCATGGAAGATGCCGAACTGCACTTCCACGAATGGCTGCATCGCAAGCTTGGCATTTAAGACACTCGTCTCCACGGCCGAGCTCGCCGCGCATCTCGGCGACTGGCGCATCTTCGATTGCCGGCACGAGCTCGCGCAGCCGGACCTCGGCGAGCGCCAATACCGCGACGCGCACATCCCGGGCGCGCTCTTCGCTCATCTCGAGCGAGATCTCTCCGCGCCCAAGAGCGGCAAGAACGGCCGCCATCCCCTCCCGGATGCCGGGGCATTCGGCGCCTGGCTCGGCCGCCAAGGCGTAGGCGAACGCGACCAGGTGGTGTGCTACGACGCCGCCAACGGCGCGATGGCGGCGCGCCTGTGGTGGATGCTGCGCTGGGTGGGCCACGATACCGTGGCGGTGCTCGACGGCGGGTTCGCGCGGTGGATGGCCGAAGGCCGCCCAGTGACCGCGGAAATCCGGCAGCCGCAGCCTTCGCAATTTCCCGTGCACCTGCGAGCCGAGATGGCGGTGAGCGTCGAGGCGGTGGCGAAGAGCCTGCGCAGCCGCACGCTGCTCGATGCGCGTGCGCCCGCGCGCTACCGCGGCGAGCAGGAGCCGATCGATCCGGTCGCCGGGCGCATCCCGAGCGCGCTCAATCGCTTCAACATGGACAACGTGCGCGGCGACGGGCGATTCAAGCCCGCGCACGAGCTGAAGGCCGATTTCCAGCGCGTGCTGGGCACCCGTTCAGCAGGCGAGGTGGTGAACTACTGCGGCTCGGGCGTCGCCGCCTGCCACAACCTGCTCGCCATGGAAGTCGCCGGCCTTTCCGGCGGCAAGCTGTACGCCGGCTCCTGGAGCGAGTGGATCGCCGATCCCGCGCGGCCGCGCGAGAAAGGCTAGCTACTTGAGGGGCGGTGCCGCGTCCCCGGGCAGCGGCAGGCCCGCCGTGTTCAGCACCATCGCCATCATCGTGTAGTAGCCGGAGAGCACGAGCAGCTCGAGCGCGCCGTCGAGGCCGAAGCGCTCGCGCACTGCGTTGAATGCCTCATCGCTGACGCGACCGGTAGCGTGCGCGTCGCAGCAGAACGCGTACACCACTGCCTCATCGCCGCGCGCCCGCGGCTCGTGGTTCTCGCGGAGCGCATCGATGATTCCTGCGTCCAGCCCGGCTTTGCGCGCGAGCTGCTCGTGGATCAGCCATTCGTGCTGGCAGGTCCAGCGCCGCGCCGTGACGAGCACCGCGAGCTCGACGAGGCGCTGCGGCAGCTTCGACTTCCAGCGAAGCTGCTCGCCAAGTGCCTGCAGGTGGCGCGCGATCGCAGGGTTGTGCAGCAGGGCGATGAACGGACCCCGCACCTCGCCACGCGGACCGGCGGTGATGAGCGCGGCCACCTCGCGCTGCTCGGGCGTCATCGTCTCTTCGGTGAGTTTGTGGAAACGGGCTTGTGCCATGCTCCGCGCATGATCGCCGACGCGATCCTCGTCGTCCACTTCGGCATCGTCCTTTTCATCGTCGGCGGCCTGCTCGCCGTCTGGATCGGCGCAGCGCTCGGGTGGCAATGGATTCGCAGCCGGTGGTTCCGCTATGCCCATCTGGGCGCCATCGCCTACGTGGCGGCGGAAGCGCTGCTGGGCATCGCCTGCCCGCTCACCGTCTGGGAGGACATCGCGCGCGGCGGCGCGCGTCCGGATTCTTTCGTCGCGCGCTGGTTTCGCTATGTGTTGTTCTACCAGGCGCCCGAGTGGGCGTTCACCGCCTTGTACGTCGCGTGGGCGCTCGCTACGCTGGCAACGCTACGGCTCGTTCCGCCCAGGAAAAAAGCGCGCGGAAGACCTCCTCGCGGATGCGCCCGGGCGAGAGCACGAGGTCGTGCCACCCGCCGGGGAAGGCAAGCACCGTGACGTTGCGCCCGAGGGTACGCGACCAGCGCGCGATCTGCCGCCAGTCGAGCACGACGTCCGCTTCGTCCGAATGCATGGAAAGCACGGGGCATTCGATGGCGAGGCCGCGATGCACCTTCTCGAACGCGTCGCTGATCGCGCCGAGCCAGCCGTAGTAGAGCGGAAAGCCGTAGTCCGGCTTGAGCGCCGCCTCGAATTCCCACTCGCTTCGCAGCGCACGCGTGTAGTCCGGCCGGAAGGCTTTCGGGTCGTTGAGAAAGGGGCAGTAGCGGCCGATCGCCGCGGCGACGTGTACCTGGACCTTGCGCCACTCGGGCAGGTTCCAGTCCAGGAACGGGCTGTTGAGCCAGAGCGCCTGCAGCTGCGAGCGATGCTTGCCTTCGTGCGCATATAGTGACGAGACGAGCCCGCCCATCGAATGCCCGGCGAGCAGCACCGGCGCTTCGATCACCTCGAGCGCCGCGCTGATGTCGGCGTAATACTCGGTGATGCTTTTGCAGAAGTTCGCATGCTGGTGAGGGCGAAGCGAGCGGCCGAACTTGCGCAGGTCGAGCGCGTGGAAGGCGTAGCCCTCGGCCGCGAAACGCTCCGCCATCTGCCGCTGGAAGAAGTAGTCGCTGAAGCCGTGGACGTAGAGGACTGCGCCGCGCGGCGCCTCGCCCGCCGGCAGGCGCACGAGCGTCGCGACTACGGGCCCGTCGTAGTCGTCGGCGAAGCCGAGCTCGAGCGCCTCGAACCCGGGGAGCAGGCGGTCAGGCTGCCAGCGCTTCATGCCGCGAGAGTGCCCACTCGACGTGTTCCCTGACAAGCGCGGAGGGATGGTCCGCCCGGGCGCGCAAGGCATCCACGACCTCCGGGGTGCCCGGCGCATTGCCCAGACCTACGGCGAGATTGCGCAGCCAGCGCTCGTAGCCTATGCGTCGGATCGGCGAGCCGCGCAGGCGCTCGTCGAACTGGGCTTCCGACCAGCCGAAAAGCTCGACCATGCTCGCCCGGTCGAGCCCGTTGCGCGGCGCGAAGTCCTCCTCGCCACTCGGCTGCGCGAACCGGTTCCATGGGCAGACGAGCTGGCAATCGTCGCAGCCGTAAACCCGGTTGCCGATCAGGGGACGCAGCTCCTCCGGAATCGCGCTCTTGTGCTCGATGGTGAGATACGAGATGCAGCGTCGAGCGTCGAGTTCGTACGGAGCGACGATCGCCTGCGTCGGGCAAACGTCGATGCAGCGCCGGCAGCTGCCGCAATGCTCCTCGACCGGCGCATCGGGCGGCAGCGGCAGGTCGGTATACACCTCGCCGAGGAAGAACCATGACCCGGCGCGGTCGAGAAGCAGCGTGTGCTTGCCGCGCCAGCCGATGCCCGCCCGTATGGCGAGCTCGACCTCCATCACCGGCGCCGAGTCGGTGAACACGCGATAGCCGAAAGCGCCCACGTCGCCCTCGATGCGCTCGCACAGGCGCTGCAGTCGATTGCGCAGCACCTTGTGGTAATCGCGGCCCCGCGCATAGCGCGCGATGTAGGCCGGATGCGGCGCATCGGCCTCGCCACCGGTGTAGTAATCCATGCGGCACGAAATGACGCGCAGGGTGCCGGGCTTCAGCTCCGTCGGGCGCGCGCGGAGCGCACCGTGCCGGGCCATATACTCCATCTCGCCATGCCGGCCCTGCGCGAGCCACGCCAGCAGCCGCGGCTCCGCGGCCGAGAGGTCGGCATCCGCGATCCCCACGGCGTGGAAGCCGAGCTCGCGTCCCCACTGCCGGATGCGCTGCGCGAGTGCGCCGTAATCCATGACCTTCGATCTTAAATTGCCGGACGCCGCCGGCACGGCGCGGCTGGGCGCCGCGCTCGCGCCGGGCGTGGCGCCGGGACGCGTGCTGCATCTCTCCGGCGAGCTCGGTACTGGAAAGACGACGCTCGTGCGCGGGCTGCTGCGTGCCCTCGGTGTGGCCGGTCCGGTCAAGAGCCCCACGTATGCCTGGGTTGAACCTTATTCGGTTTCGAGCTTAGACTTGTATCATTTTGATTTCTATCGATTCGACGATCGCAACGCATGGCTGAGGTCCGGGCTCGCGGATTACTTCCGCGCGGACGCGGCCTGCATCGTCGAATGGCCGGAGCGGGCGGGCGACCTCCTGCCGCCTGCGGACCTGCGCGTGGAGCTTTCCTACGAGGGCGAAGCGCGCCATGCGGCGTTGACCGCGCACTCCGCGCCGGGCGAGGCGTGGCTCTCGTCTTCGCGGCGCTCGCTTGCTTCCATTTAGCCAGCGCTGAAGCGCAAGTCGTCGCGAGCCGCATCTGGCCGGCGCGCGACTACACGCGCCTGACGCTCGAGTCGCAGGCGGAGCTCAAGTTCCAGGTGTTCGCGGTCAAGGATCCCGATCGACTGGTCGTCGATCTCGAGACCGACATGACGCCTGCGCTGGCGGACCTCGACGGCAAGGTCGTCACGGATGATCCCTACATCAAGGGACTGCGCGCGGCGCGCAACCGGCCCGGCGTGGTGCGCGTCGTGCTCGATCTCAAGGCGCAGGTGAAGCCGCAGGTGTTCACGCTTCCGCCGATCGCGGAGTATGGGCACCGCCTGGTGCTCGACATCCATCCCCTCGTCGCCGTGGACCCGCTCGCCCAGCTCATCGAGGAAAGCGCGAAGCGCGAGCCGCCGGGCAAGCCGAGCGTGGCGCGTCTCGCCACCATCGTCATCGACGCCGGCCACGGCGGCGAGGATCCGGGCGCGCTCGGGCGGCGCGGCTCGCGCGAGAAAGACATCACCCTCGTGATCGCGCGGCGCCTGAAGACGCTTATCGACGCCGAGCCGAACATGCGCGCGCTGCTTACGCGCGACGGCGACTATTTCCTGCCGCTCGACGTGCGTGTCGAGAAGGCGCGCAAGGTCAAGGCCGATCTGCTGGTGTCGATCCACGCGGACGCCTACGCACGCTCGACGGCGCGCGGCTCTTCGGTCTTCGCGCTTTCCGATCGCCGGGCGACCTCCGAGCTCGCGCGGCTGCTCGCGAAGAAGGAGAACGAATCGGATCTCATCGGCGGCGTGCAGCTCGAGGGCAAGGACGACTACGTCAAGAAGACGATCATCGACCTCTCGCAGACCGCGACCATCGATTACAGCCTGCGGCTGGGGAGCTCCGTGCTCGCGCGACTGGGCACCGTGAACGCGCTGCACAAGCCGCGTGTCGAGCAGGCGAGCTTCGCGGTGCTGAAATCGCCCGACGTGCCCTCGATCCTCGTCGAGACTGCTTTCATCTCGAACCCCGAGGAAGAGAAGCGCCTGAACGACGAGGCCTATCAGGACCGGCTCGCGCGCGCCATCCTCGATGGCATCCGCGACTACATCGCGCGCCACCCGCCGCGCCCGGCCTCACCCCTGGCGTTGAACTGAACGGCTCCTCAGCCAGGCGATCGCGCCCGGCGAGATGGAGACGAGCACGATCGCCACGATGACCACGGTGAGGTTGCTCTTCACTGCCGGGATGTTGCCGAAGAAGTAGCCCGCGGTGCAGATCGAGCCGACCCAGGCGAGCGCACCGACGGCGCAGAAGGCGAGGTAGCGCAGATACGCCATCGCGCCGACGCCGGCGACGAACGGAACATAGGTGCGCACGATCGGCACAAAGCGCGCGAGGATGATCGTCTTGCCGCCATGGCGCTCATAGAAGGCGTGCGCGCGCGCGAGGTGCGCGGGGTTGAACCAGCGCGAGCGCTCGAAGTGGAACACCTTGGGCCCGATCCAGCGGCCGATCCAGTAATTGCAGTTGTCGCCGCACAGCGCCGCGCCAATCAGCGTCGCGATGACCGCGGCGATGTTCATGTCGCCTGCGGCAGCGACAGCGCCGGCCACAAAAAGCAGCGAGTCGCCCGGCAGAAATGGCGTGACGACGAGCCCCGTCTCGCAAAAGACGATAGCGAAGAGCAGCGCATAGACCCAGACGCCGTGCTGCTGAACGAAGTCGGCGAGTCGCACGTCGAGATGCACGACGACGTCCCAGAACCAGGTGAGCAGCTCCACGGGCGGATTCTATATACTCGTCGCGTGAGCGCGATTCGGGTGCTGCCGCAGCTTCTCGTGAGCCAGATCGCTGCCGGCGAAGTCGTGGAGCGGCCCGCCTCCGTCCTGAAGGAGCTCCTCGAGAACAGCATCGACGCCGGCGCGAGCGCGATCCAGGTCACGCTCGACGAGGGCGGCATGCGGCGCATCCAGGTCGAGGACGACGGCGTCGGCATCGCGCGCGAGGAGCTGCCGCTCGCGCTTGCGCGGCACGCGACGAGCAAGATCGCCTCGCTCGCGGACCTCGAGGGCGTCGCGACCATGGGTTTTCGCGGCGAGGCGCTCGCCTCGATCAGCGCCGTCGCCCGCGTGACGATCGTGACGCGACAGCCCGACGCGCAGCACGGCGCGGCGATCCGCGCCGAAGGCGGCGACGTCGCCGAAGTCGAGCCGGCAGCGCGCGCGCCGGGCACCACGGTGAGCGTCGCGGATCTATATTTCAATACGCCGGCGCGTCGCAAATTCCTGAAGAGCGAGCCCACCGAGTTCGGCCATTGCGAGGAGATGTTCCGCCGCCTCGCCCTCGCACGACCGGAGATTGCATTCTCGCTGCGCCACAACGGCCGCGTGAGCCGCCACGTTCGCATCGAGTCGCTGCGCGAGCGCGCGCTCGCGCTCCTCGGGCGCGAGCTCGCCGAGGCCGCGTTCGCCGTCGAGGCTTCCGCCGGCGGCATGCGCCTGCGCGGGCTCGCCGGCACGCCGCAGGCGGCGCAGCCGCGCAGCGATTGCCAGTACTTCTTCGTGAACGGCCGCTACGTGCGCGATCGCGTGCTCACGCACGCGGCGCGTGAAGCGTACGCCGAGCTCCTTCACGGCGAGCGCCAACCGGCGTATCTCCTCTTCCTCGACCTCGACCCGCGCGCGGTCGACGTCAATGTTCATCCCGCCAAAATCGAGGTGCGCTTCCGCGATTCGCGCGCCGTGCACCAGTTCGTGCGCCATGCGCTCGAGCG
>Ga0075426_10000236_pt1 | contig 36784 bp, 33 predicted proteins | sample SoiMethybrSBSTD5_FD_75304 | JGI IMG/M metagenome (GOLD analysis project Ga0075426, IMG submission 75304) | Bulk soil microbial communities from a Populus tree surrounding site in Tennessee, USA - Soil MetaG P. TD hybrid SBSTD5 | ecosystem: Environmental > Terrestrial > Soil > Tree plantation... | reverse complement strand
CCGCCACGCCGCCGGAGATCGCCGGCACGATGTGGAGCACGTCGCTGGGGCCGAGCGGCGTCTCGGGGTCCGCCTGCTCGTCGTTGACGAAGAGGCTCACATGCTGCCGCAGGCGGCCTCGCTCGTCGAGCACCCAGCCGGCGAGACGCGGATGCTCGCGCTCCAACCGGCGGAGGACCTCGTGCGCGGTGGCACCCTGCGCTTCGAGCTGGCTCACTCCGCCGACCAGCGGGCTGAGCGTCGAGGGTAAGAGGACGGTGACCATGGAGCCTCCTGTGGGTCCGGGCGATGCAGTCAGCCCGACTGTACTACAGGCTCTGCACAGGCTCGACCCTGCTACAATCGCCCGCCGTGCGACGCTGCACCGTCTTCTCCCGCCTGAGAGCCCGCTGGGCGAGCACCCTTCTCGCCGGCGGCGCCTTGCTGGTCCTGCTGCTCGGCGCCGTCGACCTTCACGGCCCGGCCGCGGACCACTGGATCGACCGCATCGCCGGGGCGCAGGTTTCCGACCAGGCCAGCCACCCCTTCGAGAGCCGCCACTTCGAGGCTTCGGACGACACGTTCCATCCCGGCTGCGCCGCCTGCCTCCTCCAGCTCCAGACGACGGGCTCGACGCCCGGCCTCCCTGCGGGGCTGGCGGCGCCGGCCTGCGCAGAGGTGAGCCTCCGCGAGGCGGCCACCGCCCCGGCCTTCGTCGCACTGCGCAGCGGCTCGCCGCGCGCTCCGCCTTTCTCCCCCTCCCTCGCGTAAGAGGAGCCGCCCCTGGGGGGCGCTCCGTCCGTTCAACGCCCACTCAAGGGGAGAACGATCGAAATGTCCACTTCGTTGTGCCTGAGGACCGACCATGGCTTGCGCGGTGGCGCCCTGGCGCTGCTCATCGGGCTCGCGCTCGCCTCGCCCGCTGCCCGCGCCCAGACAGCTCCCGCGCCGGCTGGACAGGCCCCGGCAGCCACCACGACCGATCCGATCGCGGAGATCCGGAGCGAGATCGAGGAGCTCAAGCGGACCTACCAGGAGCGGCTCGACGCCCTGGAGAAGCGGCTCGACCAGCTCCAGCCGAGCCAGGCCACCGCCCCGGCCGCCGCGCCGGCTCCGGAGACCGCCGCAGCGCCACCCGCCGCGGGCCAGGAGGTCGCCGCAGCCCCGGCCGTCTCCGAGCCTACAGCGGCACCCGCCGGCGGCGGCAGCCAGACCTCGAACTACTTCAACCCCAGCGTCTCGGTGATCGGCAACTTCCTGGCCGTCGCCGGCCAGAACCGGGTAGAAAACCTGCCGAGCGCCAATCTCCGCGAGTCGGAGCTCGGCTTGCAGGCGATCGTCGACCCTTACGCCCGCGCTGACTTCTTCATCTCGTTCGGCGAGCACGACGTCGCTGTCGAAGAGGGCTTTGCGACCTTCACCTCGCTGCCCGGCGGCCTGCTCGTCAAGGTCGGCCGGATGCGCACCGCCTTCGGCAAGATCAACACCCTCCATCTTCACGTCCTGCCCTGGCCGGACGAGCCGCTCAATGTCGTCGACCTTCTGGGGGGCGAGGAGGGATGGATCGGCACCGGCGTCTCGGTCGCGCGGCTCATTCCCCTGCCCGGCGATACCTTCTCGGAGGCCACGCTCCAAGTCCTGCGCGGCGACTCCGAGGGGCTCTTCACGGCCCGCAAGCGCGGCGATCTCGCCTACAACGGCCACTACCGGGTCTTCCGGGACCTGACCGAGTCGACCAACCTCGACCTCGGCCTCTCTTACGCCGACGGCCCAAACGACAGCGCGCCGAATGCCCGCACCCGGCTCCAGGGGCTCGACGCCACCCTGCGCTGGAAGCCGCTGCAGACCGCCACCTACCGCTCGGTCACCTTCCGCGGCGAGCTGTTCCGCAGCCGGCGCGAGCAGCTCGGGGGCACTCCCACCGCCTGGGGCGGATTCGTCTCCGCCGACTATCAGCTCGCCAAGAGATGGTTCGTCGGCGCGCGCTACGAGCAGTCCGAGCACCCCGACGATCCCGACCTGCGGGACCGCGGCGTGGCGGGCATCCTGACCTTCTGGCCCAGCGAATTCTCCCAGCTCCGGGCCGAGCTACGGCAGCGTCACTACTCGACCCGCGATACCGCTACCGAGCTCCTCCTCCAAACGCAATTCGCGATCGGCGCCCACGGCGCCCATCCCTTCTGAGGTCCCAGAATGAGATTATTGAGAACCGTTTTCCTCTTCCTGCTTCTCGGCGGTCTCGCCGCCACGGCGCAGGCCAAGCTGCGCGTCGTCAGCTCGCTCCAGGACTTTGCCTCGATCGCCCAATCGATCGGCGGCGACCGGGTCGAGACGTCCAGCCTCGCCAAGGGCTACCAGGACCCGCACTTTGTGGACGCCAAGCCCTCCTTCGTCCTCCAGCTCTCGCGGGCGGACCTCCTGATCGCCGCGGGCCTGGAGCTCGAGATCGGCTACCTGCCGCCGCTCATCGATCAGAGCCGGAACGACAAAATCCATCCGGGCAATCCCGGTTATCTCGACGCTTCAGTCGGCTGCGACATCCTGCAGCGGCCGACCACCCAGGTGACCCGCGCCATGGGCGACGTCCACCCCTACGGCAATCCGCACTACTGGACCGACCCCGAGAACGGCCGGGTGATCGCGCGCTCGATCGCCGCGCGCCTGACCCAGCTCGACCCGTCCGGCCGCGACACCTATGCCAAGGACCTCGCCGCCTTCGAGCAGAAGCTGACCGCCAAGGAAAAGGAGTGGGACGCGAAGATGGCCCCATACGCCGGAACGAAAGTGGTCACCTTCCACGACTCCTGGCCCAACTTCGGCAAGCGCTTCAAGCTCCAGATCGTCGGCCACGTCGAGCCCAAGCCGGGCATTCCGCCGACGCCCACGCACACCCTGGAGATCATCAACCTGATCACCGCGCAAAAGGTACCCCTCATCATCGTGGAGCCCTATTTCGATCTGAAGACTCCGAATTACATCGCCGGCAAGACCGGTGCGACCATCGTGACTCTGTACCCGTCGGTGGGCGGTGCCCCGGCAATCAAGGACTACTTTTCTTTGTTCGACACCGACATCGATGCCGTCGCCAACGCCCTGAAAGCGAAGAGATAAGAGGAAGACATGAGCATTCTCCAATTGCTGCTCCCGGCCTTCGTGGCCAGTCTCATCCTGACCGGGATCCACGCCTATCTGGGGGTCCACGTGGTCGAGCGCGGAGTCATCTTCGTGGACCTCTCCCTGGCACAGATCGCGGCGTTGGGCACCACCGTGGCCTACCTCATGGGCTACGACCTGCACGCCCAGGCGGCCTACTTCTTCTCCCTCGGGTTCACCTTTCTGGGGGCCGCGATCTTCGCCTTCTCGCGGGTGCACCGGAAGACCCGCATTCCCCAGGAAGCGGTGATCGGCATCGTCTACGCGGTCTCGGCGGCGATCGCCATCCTGGTGATGTCCAAGGCCACTCAGGAGACCGAGCACTTGAAGGAGATGCTGGTCGGCAACATCCTCTCAGTCACCTGGCCGGAGCTGGGGAAGACCGCCGTCCTCTACTCGCTGGTCGGAGTCTTCCACTTCATCTTCCGCAAGAACTTCCTGGCCATCTCGATGGACGAGGGGGAGGTCGAGCGCCGGGGCCTCAACGTCCGCTTCTGGGACTTTCTGTTCTACGTCTCGTTCGGCTTCGTGGTGACCTCGTCGGTGGCGGTGGCGGGCGTTCTCCTGGTCTTCTGCTTCCTCATCGTCCCTTCGGTCGCCGCAATGCTCTTCTCGGAGCGGCTGGGCGTGCGCCTCCTGATCGGGTGGACCATGGGGGCCCTGGTCTCCGCCGGCGGAGTCGCCCTCTCTTTCGTCATCGACCTCCCGACCGGCGCCACCATCGTAGCGACCTTCGGAGTGGCGCTCCTCCTCCTGGCCGCCGTCCGCTGGGCGTTCCTGCGCCGGCCGGCTGCGGTGGCAGCCGCGGCTCCGGAGGCGCTCCCGCGGGCGCAGTGAGGCAGTGCCTGGCCCAATAGGCGGCCCGTGATCGAAGCTGTTCGGGCACCACAGGGCAGGAATCGAGCCTGCTACAATCGCCCGCCGTGCGACGCTGTGCCTTGTTCTCCCGCCTGAGAGCCCTCTGGGCGAGAACCATTCTCGCCGGCAGCGCCGGGCTGATCCTGCTGCTCGGCGCCGCCGACCTCCACAGCCCGGCGGCGGACCACTGGACCGACCGCATCGCGGGAGCGAAGGTCTCCAACCAGGCCAGCCATCCTTTCGAAGCCCGCCACTTCGAGGCTTCGGACACGACGTTCCATCCCGGCTGCGCCGCCTGCCTCCTCCAGCTCCAGACGACGGGCTCGGCGCCCGGCCTCCCTGCGGGGCTTGCGGCGCCGGCCTGCGCAGAGGCGAGCCTCCGCGAGGCGGCCACCGCCCCGGCCTTCGTCGCGCTGCGCAGCGGCTCGCCGCGCGCTCCGCCGTTCCCCCCCTCCCTCGCGTAGAGGAGCCGCCCCTGACGGGGCCCGCTCCGTCCGTTGCACAGGAACGATCATGCCGGCTTGACGATGCCGGCGAGCTTCTCTTGGAGAGAACGATCGCATGTCCACTCCGTCCCGATGGGCCTTCGTGCTCGCCCTCGCCTGTGGGCTCGCGCCCGCCGCCTATGGCCAGACCGCGCCCGAAACGCTGCGCCTTTCGCGCCGCCAGGCGATCGACGAGGCGCTCGGCCGCAATCCCGGGATCCTGGCCTCCAAGGCGCAGGTCGAGCAGGCGCGCGCCCAGGTCGTCATCGCCACCGCCCTCCCCGATCCAACTCTGGCGGTGGACGTCGCAGGTCAGACCCGGGCCCTCGACCCGGCGTCGGGCAACGCCAGCGACGTCGGATTCGGCGTCACCCTCCCGTTCCCCACCAAGACCAGGCTGCACGGCGCAGTCGCCGGCTCCGCCCTTCAGGCGGCCGAATTCACGCTGGCGCAGCTCCGCCAGCAGGTCGCCGCGCAGACGGCCCAGGCCTACGACGCGATCCTGGTCGCGCTGCGCCACGGCGACGACCTGCGGCAGGGCAAGGAGCTGGCGCTCGACTTCCTGGCCAAGACCAAGGCGCGCTACCTCGGCGGCACGGTGCCCAAGGTGGACGTCGTCAAGGCGCAGGTGGACGTCGCGCAAGCGGAGAACGACCTGATCGCCAACGAGCGGACGCTGATCACCGCCCGCGCCTCCCTGAACCGGCTGCTGGGACGGACGGGCGGCGCTCCTTTCGAGGTCACCGACAGCCTGGACGTGCCGGCGCCGAGCGCCGACATCGAGACGCTCGAGAGGCTCGCCCAAGCCTCCCGGCCCGAGCTCAAGAGCCTGGCGATCCAGCGCGAGGGAGCGCGCGCCGCCACCCGCCTGGCCCGGCAGTACTGGGTGCCGGACGTCAACCTGACGTTGACCCGCAACGCACAGGATGGGAGCCCCACCACCTGGACGACGGGGATCGGCTTCGGCGTCCCGATCTTCTTTCGCCAGCACCTCCGCGGCGAGGTCGCCGCCGCCACCCACCGCGAGGAGGAGTTGGCCGCCAACGCCGCCGATCAGGTGGCGCAGGTGAGCCTCGACGTCCGCACCGCCGCCGCCGGCTTTTCGACCGCCCTGCGGCAAGCCGTCTTCCTGCGCGACGAGCTGTTGCCCGAGGCGCGCGAGGTCTATCGGGTCGCCGCCGTCAGCTACGAGCTCGGCGGCGCCTCCGCCCTCGAGCTGCTCGACGCCAAGCGCACGCTGCTCGACGCCGAGAAGCAGTACGCCGATGCTCTCGGAGCCGCCAACGATGCAGCAGCCGCCCTCGAGCTCGCGGCGGGAGCTCCCCTCCCGCCCGCCCCTTCAGGAGCCCAGCCATGAGAGACCGGATCCCGGTGGCGCTCGCCGCCGTCGCCCTGACGTCGCTCCTCGCCGCGGCCTGCGCCCGGCAGCCGGAAAAGGCCGATCCGACTCCGGCGGCGCCACCCACGGCCACCGCGGCGGCGCCGGGAAACACCGCTGCGGAGATCACGCTCGACCCGGCCCAGCGTCAGAAGATCCGCCTGGTCCAGGTCGCCGAGGCGCCGTTCCGCCGCACCATCGAGACGACCGGCACCGTCGCCTTCAACCAGGACCGGTCGACCCAGGTGCTGGCGCCGATCTCGGGGCCGGTGTCCAGGTTGATCGTCGGGCTCGGGTCGCGGGTCGGCCGCGGCGAGGCCCTGGCCACCGTGGCGTCGCCCGACTTCGCCGCCGACGTGAGCGCGCTGCGCAAGGCCGAGGCGACGGCCAGGAACGCCCGCCGGGTGGCCACTCTCGACGAACAGCTCTGGAAGAACGACGCCATCGCGCGGCGCGACATGGAACAAGCCGAGACCGACGCGGTCGCCGCGGAAGCCGACCGCGATTCCGCCCTGCAACAGCTCCGCGCCCTGGGCGTCGACGACAAGGCCATCCACGACATCCAGGAGAACCGTCCGGTGGTGTTCCCCGGCGGCGTCATCCGTTCGCCGATCGCCGGCACGGTGGTCGAGAAGCTGATCACTCCGGGACAGCTCCTGCAGGCCGGCACGACGCCCTGCTTCACGGTCGCCGATCTCTCGACGGTGTGGGTGATGGCGAATCTCTTCGAGGCCGACCTGCCCTTCGTCGCAGCCGGCGCGCCGGCGCAGGTGCTGACCGGCGCCGGCCCGAGCAGCGGCCCAATCAGCGGCAAAGTGGACTACATCTCGGCCCTGGTCGATCCGACGACGCGGGCGATCGCCGTCCGCATCGTCGCTCCGAATCCGAACGGCGTGCTCAAGCGGGACCTCTACGTGCGCGTCGCCATCCAGGCGAGCCGGGAGAGCCGCGGCCTGCTGGTGCCGGTCTCCGCGGTCCTCCGCAACGACGAGAACCTGCCCTTCGTCTTCGTGGCGGATGCGCGCGGCGCGTTTGCCCGCCGGCGCGTCCAGCTCGGATCGCGCGAGGCGGACCGGCAGGAGATCACCTCCGGCCTCTCCGCCGGCGAGACGGTCGTCGCCGAGGGCGGGCTGTTCCTACAGTTCGCGGAGAACCAATGACCACCGGCGCACCGCCCCCCCACGCGGTCCCGCCGAAGCATCTCCCTTCGGCTGCGCAGGGGCCGTCGTCCATCCATCGCATCGTCGCGATGGCGCTGCGCCAGCGCTTCCTCATCATGCTCGCCGCAGTGCTGGTGGCGGGCGGCGGGATCTGGTCGTTCAAGCGGCTGCCGGTGGACGCCTATCCCGACCTCTCGCCGCCCATGGTCGAGATCGTCTCCCAGTGGGAGGGCCACGCGGCGGAAGAGGTCGAGCGCCTGATCACCGTGCCCGTCGAGGTCGAGATGAACGGCCTGCCGGGCTTGACGGTCGTGCGCTCGATCTCGCTCTACGGCCTCTCCTCCGTGCGCATCACCTTCGCGCACGGCACGGACAATTACTTCGCCCGTCAACAGGTCTTCGAACGGCTGCCCGACGTCGCCCTGCCGTCCGGCGTGACGCCGTCGGTGTCGCCGCTCTTCTCCCCTTCAGGACTCATCTACCGCTACGTGCTGGACAGCCCGGACCGCTCGCCCACGGAGCTCAAGACGATCGAGGACTGGATCGTCGAGCGCCAGTACAAGTCGGTCCCCGGGGTGGCGGACGACTCCGGCCTCGGCGGCCCGACGATGCAATACCAAGTGCTCCTCGATCCGGCGAAGATCGCCGGCGCGGGCCTGTCGGTGCCGGTGATCGCCGCCGCGCTGGCCGCCAACAACGGCAACGCCGGCGGCGGCTTCTACTCGCAGGGCGGCCAGTTCTACTACGTGCGCGGGCTCGGGCGGCTCACCACGCCCGAGGACATCGGCGACGTCGTCCTCGCGGTCCACAACGGCATCCCGGTGCTGGTCAAGGACATCGGCCAGGTCGTCATCGGCCAGGCGCCGCGGCTCGGCCAGTTCGGCTTCAACGACCGCAACGAGGCGGTCGAGGGCGTCATCCTCATGCGCAAGGGGGAGCAGGCGCAGGTGGTGCTCGAGGCGCTGGAGAAGAAGACGCGGGAGCTCAACCGGTCGGTCCTGCCACCCGACGTCAAGATCCATCCCTACTACGACCGCCGCGAGCTGATCGCGCTCACCACCTCGACCGTCGAGGACAACCTGCTGCACGGCATGATCCTCGTCATCGTCGTGCTCATCTTCTTCCTCTACGACTTCCGCTCCGGCCTGATCGTCGCAGCCACCATCCCGCTCTGTCTGCTCTTCGCCTTCATCTGCCTCGACCTGAAGCACGTCCCCGCCAACCTGTTGTCGATCGGCGCGATCGACTTCGGCATCCTCGTCGACGCCGCGGTGGTGATGGTCGAGAACATCTTCCGCCAGCTCGCGCTGCGCACCGGGCAATCGTTCAACGTGCGGGAAGTGATCCTCGACGCGGCCGGCGAGGTGGACCGTCCGATCGTCTACGCGGTGGCGGTCATCATGGCCGGCTTCCTCCCGATCTATGCATTGTCGGGGCCTTCGGGCGAGCTGTTCAAGCCGATGGCCGACACCACCCTCTTCGCCCTGCTCGGCTCGCTCGCGCTGACCCTCACTCTCCTCCCCGTGCTCTGCTCGTGGATCCTGCGCAAGGGCGTGCGCGAGCGGCGCAATCCGATTTTCGAGGCCATCAAGTCGGCGTACACGAAGGGCCTCGACGTCTGCCTCGCCCATCCCTGGGGCACCACCGCCGTCTCGGCGCTCCTCCTCGCCGGCTCGCTCCTCCTCATCCCCGGGATCGGCGCCGAGTTCATGCCGCACCTCGACGAGGGGGCCCTGTGGATCCGCGCCACCATGCCCTACAGCATCTCCTTCGAGGAGGCGGCCAAGATCTCGCCGCAGGTGCGGGCCATCCTGCGCTCCTTCCCGGAGGTCACCGTGGTGGCCAACGAGCTCGGCCGGCCGGACGACGGCACCGATCCGACCGGCTTCTTCAACGACGAGTTCTTCGTCGGCTTGAAGCCCTACCGCGAATGGAAGGGCCACTACCGCACCAAGCCGGAGCTGATCAAGGCGATCAACGACAAGCTCGCCGCGTTCCCGGGGATCATCTTCAACTACACGCAGCCGGCGGAGGACGCGGTCGACGAGGCGGAGACGGGCCTCAAGAGCTCCCTCGCCGTCAAAGTCTTCGGCGACGACCTGAACGTCCTGGAGGAGAAGGGGAGGGAGATCCGGCGCGTGCTCGAAGGGGTGCGCGGCATCACCCAGATCACGGTCGTCAAGCAGCTCGGCCAGCCCAGCCTCACCGTCGACGTCGACCGCGCCAAGATCGCGCGCTACGGTCTCAACGTCACCGACGTCAACGGCTTGATCGAAGCCGCGGTCGGCGGCACCGCGGCTACCCAGGTGGTCCAGGGCGAGAAGCTCTTCGACCTCGTCGTCCGGCTGCAACCGCAATTCCGCCAGACGCCGGAAGCGATTGGCAACATCCTGGTGGCGACGCCGAACGGCCAGCAGGTGCCGCTCAAGGAGCTGGCGAAGATCGAGGAAGTGAGCGGCGCCTCGTTCATCTACCGCGAGAACAGCTCGCGGTACATCGGCGTCCAGTACTCGGTCGAGGGCCGGGACCTGGCGAGCGCCGTCGAGGACGCGCGGCGCCAAGTCGACGCCCACGTCAAGATGCCCACCGGCTATCGCGCCGTCTGGGGCGGGGAGTACGAGGACTACACGGCGTCGCGCGAGCAGCTCCGCATCATCCTGCCGCTCACCCTGTCGTTGATCTTCATCCTGCTCTTCCTCCTCTACAGCAACTTCAAGTTCCCCATCATCACGGTGCTCGCCGTCCTTCTCTCCGGCCCGATCGGCGGCTTGATCGCCCTGCGCATCACCGGCACGCCGTTCTCCGTCTCCTCGGGGATCGGCTTTCTCGCCCTCTTCGGCGTTTCCGTGCAGACCGCGGTGATCTATGTGTCGTACGCCAACGAGCTGCGCGAGGCCGGCATGAGCATCAAGGAAGCCACCCGCGAAGCCGCGATCCTGCGCCTGCGGCCGATCATGATGACCGCTCTCGTGGCGGCGCTCGGACTCCTGCCCGCCGCCCTGTCGACCGGGATCGGCTCCGATTCGCAGCGCCCCTTCGCCCTGGTCATCGTCGGCGGCCTCTTCTCACGCCTGCTGATCAGCGTCTTCCTGATGCCGGCGCTCTACGCCATCGTGGCGCGGCCGGGGGATCACCTGGAGGTGTGAGGCGGGCGGCGCTGCACAGCGGGAGAGAGGCCTGCCCATGCTATTCTTGAGCCAGGAGGCTCCGTGATGGTCGTTGAGCTCCAGGTTCCCGACGACATTGCCGAGAAGCTCGCGGAGAAGTGGACCGACCTTCCCCGATGCGCTCTCGAAGCGCTAGCTGTCGATGCCTACCGTGAAAGGGTCTTGACGGCATATGAGGTCCAACGTCTGCTTGGGCTTTCGTCGCGCTGGAAGACGGAAGAGCTCTTGAAGCGGTCGGGAGCCGATCTTGGCTACACTAAGGAAGATCTCCGGGAGGATGTCGCGACTCTGCGAAGAGGCTTCTCGGAGTGAGGGTTGTATCCGACACCTCAACCCTCTGTTACCTGATCTTGATCGAAGAGACCCGCCTCTTACCCGCGCTGTTCACCGAGATCGTCATTCCACCGGCCGTCCGCGATGAGCTGGCTCATCCGGACGCCCCCGTGATAGTCAGGGACTGGATCGCAAGCCCACCCGGATGGCTGTCAATCCCGAACGCTCCAGCGGGCAGCGAAGACCGGGAGATTCAGCGGCTGGACCCAGGCGAGAGGGAAGCCATCCTGATGGCCGAGCAGATGGACGCAGATCTACTCCTTCTTGACGACTGGCAAGCCCGTAAGCTCGCCCGGGCCCGGGGACTGTCCATCACCGGCCTGATCGGAGTCCTCGCCATGGCGATCGAGAAGAGCCTTGTCGATCCCGATGCTGCGGTTGAGCGTCTACGAGCCACCACATTCCGTGCCAGTGATCAACTCCTCGCGAGCCTGCTCCGCTGACCGACGCGCGAGCGGCGCTAGCCTCCAGCCCCGAGCCGCGAGCGCTATTTGAACAGGCACCAGGTCGTCATGCAGCGCAGGTTCTGCACGTTGGTCGTCTTGATGGGATCGGCCAGCGTGCCTCCGAGCTCCTTCCCCAGGGAGAGGAGCATCGCCTCGTCGACCAGGAATCGGTCCGAACCGTCGGGCAGGCGGTAGCGCCGGCCTTCCAAGAGCCGAACCCTCGACTCGATCCCGATCGTCGAGGCGAGGCGGGCAAACAGGAGGCCGCCCGGGCGCAGCACCCGCCACATCTCCCGCACCATGGCGCGGAAGTGCGCCTCGTCGCGCGAAAAATGGAGCACGGCGCTGCTCACAACCACGTCGAAAAACTGGCCGTCAAAGGACATCGCCTCCACGGGTTCCACCCGGAAATTCTCCGCCGGAAGTGTGGGGGCCAGCCGCGCGGCGAGCGCCCGCACCGCCGCGATGGCCTCGGGAGCACTGTCGACCGCGTGGACCGCAAGCTCGGAGCGCAGGAAGTAGATGAGGTTGCGGCCACCGCCACAGCCGGCATCCAGGATCGACATTCTGGGGCGGATCCGCTGCCGCAGGACCTGATCGAGGAGATAGATGTCGATGTCGCCGAGCCACTCGCGGAGGGAGCCCAAGCCGGGGGCCTGGACAGGTGATTCAGAAGGCACGAGCACCTGAGGTACTCTAGCCGTCGATGCCCAGCACGACAAGGCTCAAGCTGCGTGCCTTCGCCGCGATTTTTTTCGCCTGGATCGTGGTCGGCCTGTTCATGTGTACGCAGGACCTGACGCGGAAATTCTTCTTCAAGGATCCGACTCCCTGGTGGCACTTCCTGGTGTCCTGGCTGGTGGGATGTGCCCTCTCTGCGCTCATGACGCCCGCGATCCTGTGGCTCGGCAACCGCTTTTCGATCGAGCGCCGCAACTGGGCGCGACGGATCGCGCTCCATCTGCTGTTCAGCGTCACGTTCTCCATCGCGCAGCTCGTCGTGGACAGCGCCATCCTTTCGCGTCTGGGAATCTTCCCGACGTTCATGACGACCTTTTCGGGCACCTTGGTCGTTCTGCTGATCCTCGGCTTTCACGGCAACATCCTCGCCTACTGGATCGTGCTGGGCATTCAATACACGTTCCGCTATTACCGGCGCTACCAGGAGCGCGAGAAAGAGGCTCTACGGTTGGAGCTCCACGCTTCCGCGCTCAAGAGCCAGCTCATGCAGGCCCAGTTGAGCGCGCTCAAGATGCAGCTCCAGCCGCATTTCCTGTTCAATACGCTGAACGCCATCATGGTCCTCGTGCGCCAAGAGAGGGGGCCGCAGGCCGAGAAGACTCTCGCCCTCTTGAGCGATCTCCTGCGCTGTGTGTTGGAGGACGTGGAGGCGCAGGAAGTGCCGCTGCGCCGCGAGCTCGAATACCTGGAGATCTACCTCGCGATCGAGCAGGTCCGCTTTCAGGACCGGCTGCGCGTCGAGATCTCCGCGGAGCCTTCGGCTCTCGACGCCGCGGTGCCGCACATGGGACTCCAGCCGATCGTGGAGAACGCGGTGCGCCACGGCATCGGCCGCAGCTCCAAGGCGGGCAGGATCGAGATCAGCGCCGCGCAGGTCAACGGCAATTTGGAGCTTCGCGTCAAGGACGACGGGCCTGGGCTGTCCGCGACGGATTCCCCGGCTCGCGGCATCGGCCTGGCGAACACGCGGGAGCGCCTCCGGCAGCTCTATGGCGACGGGGCGAGCCTGGCCGTCGAGAACGGCGACCAGGGCGGCGCCGTGGTGACCATGATCCTCCCCTATCACGTGGCGGTCGAAGCCGCGGACACGGAAGTGATGGCCGTCCATGCCGCTGACGACGCTGATCGTCGATGACGAGCCGCTGGCGCGCGAAGGCCTGCGCATGCTGCTCGCGGAAGACCCCGAGATCTCCGCGATCCACGCCGCGAAAGACGGCCGGCAGGCGGTCGCCGCGATCCGCAGGACGCGGCCGGACCTCGTCTTCCTCGACGTGCAGATGCCCGAGATGGACGGCTTCGGAGTCGTCCGTGAGGTCGGCGCGGAACGCATGCCGGCCGTGGTGTTCGTCACCGCGCACGACCGTTTCGCCATCCAGGCCTTCGAGATCAACGCCATCGATTACCTGCTCAAACCGGTCACCCGGGAGCGCTTCGCGCAGGCGCTGGAACGGGCGAAAGCGCGCCTCCATCTGGAGCCCGCCGAAGAGCCGAGCCGGCAGATTCTCTCCCTGCTCGAGACGCTCGCCGCACCGCGCCGATCGCTCAAGCGCCTGGCGGTGCGCTCGGCGGGCAAGACCGTGTTCGTCGACGTCGACGACATCGACTGGATCGAGGCCGCCGAGAACTACGTCAAGCTCCACGCCGGGCGCGCCGCCCACCTGCTCCATGTGGCGATGAACACGTTGGAGGAGTCGCTCGATCCCGAGGTCTTTCTGCGCGTCCACCGCTCGCTCATCGTCAACGTCGGCCGCATCAAAGAGCTGCAGCCCGCCGTACACGGCGAGTACGTCATCACTCTGCGCAACGACGTGCGGCTGCGCTCCGGCCGGACGTACAGCGACAAGCTGAAGGCGCTCGCCGACAATCCCTTCTGATCGGCCCGTTCGTCACCGGCTTCGGCCGGTTGGTCAAAATCCGCTTCTCCTCGGTACACCGCCGCTCCACACTGGAGTGAGGAGGTACCACCATGAGCCATCCCTGCTTGGCAGAGCTCTCAGGTGTCCAAAAACGATATGGCAAGACCGTCGCGCTCGACGGTCTCGATCTTGAAGTGCGGCGGCGGGAGCTGTTGGCGGTCCTCGGCCCGAACGGGGCCGGGAAGACGACGGCGATCTCGCTGCTCCTGGGGCTGCAACGGCCGGACGCCGGCACCGCGAGCCTCTTCGGCCAGCCGCCCCAGACCCTCGATGCCCGGCGCCAGGTCGGCGTCATGATGCAGGAGGTCTTTCTCGCTCCGGAGCTGCGGGTACGCGAGCAGATCGACCTCGTCGCGAGCTACTACCCGGCGCCGCTCACGCCTGGCGCCGTGATGGAGATGACCCACACCTCGGCGCTGGCGGACCGCCCGTACGGCAAGCTCTCGGGAGGCCAGAAGCGCCAGGTGCAATTCGCGCTGGCCGCCGTCGGCCGGCCGCAGCTCCTCTTCCTCGACGAGCCCACCGTGGGGCTCGACGTCGAGGCCCGGAAGGTGATGTGGTCGACGCTGCGCGGCCTCGTGGACGAGGGCTCCTCGATCGTCCTCACCACCCACTATCTCGAAGAAGCCGAAGCGCTCGCCGACCGCGTGGCGGTCCTCGCGAAGGGCCGCGCGATCGCGTCCGGCAGCGTCAACGAGATGCGCGCGCTGGTGGCCCGAAAACTGATCCATTGCACCACCACCCTCAAACTCGAAGAGGTTGGGAGCTGGCCCGAGGTGGAGAGCGCGAGCCGCGATCAGCATAGGCTACATATCACTGCAAAGAACGCCGAGCCGGTCGTCCGCCGCCTGCTGGCCGCCGATCCGGGCTTGCAGGACCTCGAAGTCCAGCGCGCCGGGCTGGCCCAGGCTTTCACCGAGCTGACACAGGAGACCCCTTCATGAACGCCGCTTCTTTGGATATCCGCGCCGGCGTCGCCCACGACCCGGCGATTCCCCGCGCCCGCCGCTTGCGGGCTTATTGGACCGAGGCACGCTACGAATCCGTGCGCATGCTGCGCTCGCCCGGTTTTTCCATCCCGTTTCTCGGCCTGCCGGTCCTCTTGTACCTCCTCTTCGCGGTGCTGATCGCCGGCGCCGCCGCCAAGAACGAGCCGGGCGTCGCCCCGTTCCTGTTCACGGGCTTTACCGTGTTCGGCATCGTGGGACCCGGGATGTTCGGATTCGGCGTCATCGTGGCCACGGAGCGCGAGCAGGGGCTGCTCCGCTTCAAGCGCGCTCTCCCGATGCCGTCGGCGGCCTACCTGCTCGCCAAAGTGGTCATGGCGGTCGTCTTCGCGACGATCGTCATGGCCACGATGCTCGCCGCAGGGCTGACCCTCGGCCACCTGGCGCTGAGCATCGGGCAGGTTCTCAGCGTGGCGCTGATCGGCATCCTCGGCTCCGTGCCGTTCTGTGCCCTCGGATTCCTGATCGGTGTGTGGACGCCGGCGCGGAGCGCGCCGGCCATCGTGAATCTCGTCTACCTGCCGATGCTCCATCTGTCGGGCCTCTTCTATCCCTTGCCCAAGGTCCTGAAGGCGATGGCGCCCTTCTGGCCGGCCTATCACGTGCAGCGGCTGATGTTCAACGCGATTGGGTTGTCCGCGGAGGGCGGCTCCGTGACCCACATCGCCGTCCTTGCCGGCGTCACGGTGCTGTTCGGCGTCCTCGCGGTTCGCCGCTTGGCCAAAGTGGGCTGAGGAGACGATCATGAGCCGAGCCCAGACCGCCGTCCTCGCACCTCTCCCCGCGGAGCCCGTCGCCGCGCCGATCCTGAAGCCTGTCGCCGCGCCTCAGGCGACCTACAGCTTGGCGATCGGTTACCTGCGCGCCTTCGTCACCGTTCTCGTGCTGGCGCATCACGCGGTCCTCGCCTATCACCCCTACGCCCCACCCCCGGCGGCGTCCCTGCTCACGCAGCCACGCCTCTGGGGAGCGTTCCCGGTCGTCGACAGCCAGAGATGGCCGGGGTTCGGCCTCTTCGTGGGGTTCAACGACACGTTCTTCATGGCGCTGATGTTCTTCCTCTCCGGGCTGTTCGTCTGGAGCAGCTTGCGGCGCAAGGGGACGGCAGCCTTCTTGCGCGACCGCGTCCTCCGGCTCGGCCTGCCGTTCGCCATCGCCGCGACCGTGATCGCGCCGCTCGCTTACTACCCGGCCTACCTCCAGACCGGCGCGACGGCGGGCCTCGCCGGCTTCTGGCACCAGTGGCGCGCTCTCGGCAACTGGCCCGCGGGACCCGCCTGGTTCCTCTGGGTCCTCCTGGCGTTCGACTGCCTGGCCGCCTTGCTCTACGCCGTGCTGCCGCGCTGGGGCGAGGCCCTGGGCCGGCTGGCCGGTGCCTGCCGGCGCCCGGCGGCCTTCTTCTGGCTTCTGGTTGCCGTCTCCGCGGCCGCCTACATCCCCCTGTCGCTCGCCTTCACCGCCTTCGATTGGGCGTCCTTCGGTCCTTTCTTCTTCCAGACCAGCCGGCCGCTCCACTACCTCGTCTACTTCCTGGCCGGCATCGGCGTCGGCGCCTACGGCATCGAGCGGGGTCTCTTGGCGCGGGACGGCCAGCTTGCGCGGCGCTGGCCGGTCTGGCTCGCCGCCTCGCTGGGCACATTCGGAGTCTCCATCGTGGCCTTCATCGCGGCCGTGTCGAATCCGCAAGCGCCACGCCTCTGGGGAACGATCGGTGGGATCGCCTTCGTGGTCGCCTCGGCGGCCTCCTCGTTCGCCTTCCTCGCCCTCTTTGCACGCTTCGCGCGGTCGCGCGTCAAGGCCTTCGACAGCCTGCGTGACAACGCCTACGGCATGTACCTCCTCCACTACCCCTTCGCGAGCTGGATTCCATTCGCTCTGCTGCGCGCGCCGCTGTCCGGCTTTGCCAAGGGAACCCTTGCCTTTCTTGGCACGCTGGCCTTGAGCTGGGCTCTGACCGCGGCGCTACGTCGCATTCCGGCGGTGGCGCGGGTGATCTAGGAAGAGCCTCTCCAGTGGATCGTCCTGCAACTCTTGCCGCACTGTGGCGTAGAGTAAGCCTGAGACGATCCACTGGAAAGGACAGCCTTTGATCCGTGCCGAGGCGCTGACCAAGAAATTCGGTGACAAGACCGCCGTCGACGGTGTTTCGTTCCACGTCGACGGCGGCGAGATCTACGGCCTCCTGGGACCGAACGGGGCGGGCAAGACCACGACGCTGTCGATGCTCGCAGGCCTCTTGGCTCCCGACTCGGGGCGCATCACCTTCGAGGGCGTCGACCTCGCCGCTGATCCCATCGGCTGCAAGGCAAGGCTCGGCGTGGTGCCGCAGGACGTTGCGGTCTACGAGGAGCTGTCGGCGCTGGAGAACGTCCGATTCTGGGGAAGCCTCTATGGCCTCTCCGGGAAGGCGCTCGCGGCGGCGGCCGAGCTGGTCCTGGCGCGCGTCGGGCTGACCGGTCGGGCGCGCGACGCCGTCAAGAAGTACTCCGGCGGCATGAAGCGGCGTCTCAACCTCGCCCTCGGGATGGTCCATTCCCCGCGCGCCCTGCTGCTCGACGAGGTGACGGCGGGGATCGATCCCCAGGCGCGGGCGAGCATCCTCGACGTCGTGCGGGCCGTGGCCGACGGCGGCACGGCGGTCATCTACACGACCCACTATCTGGAAGAAGCCGAGCGGCTGTGCGATCGGATCGCCATCGTCGACCACGGGCGGATCCTCGCCGAGGGGACGCTCGACGAGTTGAAGGCGAAGCTCGGCGAAGAAGAGGTCATCACCCTCCAGGGGCGTTTCGAGGCCGACGCGGCGCAAGCGGCCCTCGCCGGGCTGCCCGGCGTGCGGATCATCGCCGCCGAGCCCGGGCGGGTGGCGCTGACGACCGGCGGACAAGGGGCGGCCGCGCTCCTGGGCGCGATCTACGGCAAAGGGCTCGCCATCGACCGCGTCGCCATCGAGCCGCCGAGCCTCAATGCCCTGTTCCTCAAGCTGACCGGGCGGGAGCTGCGCGACTGATGCGCCTGCTCCTCGCGATGGTGATCAAGGACTTGCGGCGGCGCCTCCGCTCGCCGCTGCCGACGATCCTCCTCCTGCTCTTTCCGGTGATCTTCTCCGGGCTCATCGCGCTCACCTTCGGCGGTGGCGAAGCAAAGGTCCCGAAGGTCCGCCTGCTGATCGAGAACCGTGACGACGGCCTGGTCGGCCGGCTCGTGGCGTCGGCCTTCGGGCAGGGCGAGGCGAAGAAATACTTCGAGGTGAAGACTCTGGAAGCAGACTCCACCGCAGACGTCTCCACGTTGCTCGAAAAGGAGGACGCGACGGCCCTGCTCCGGCTCCCGAAGGGGCTGTCGGACGACGTCTTCGCCGGGCGTCCGGCGCGGTTCGAGCTGGTGAAGAGTCCGGCGCAGTCGATCCTTCCCGACGTCGCCGAGCAGGTGACCACCGTGCTCGCCGAGGGACTTTCGTCCGCTTCCCGGCTGCTGCGCGGCCCGCTCGACCAGATCCGCGGCACCCCGCAGGGCGTGCCGAACGACCAGCGCGTGGCCGAGATCGCGGTCCTGGTCAACGGCGTGGTGACCCGCGCCCGGCCCTACGTTTTGCCTCCGGTCGTCACCCTGGAGATCGCCACCCTGGCCGATCCGAAGGCCGGCAAGACACCCGCGGGAAGCTCTCCCATGCCGTCGATTTTCCTCTTGATCCTGCCGGGGATCTCGGCGTACTCGCTGTTCAGCCTGGCCGATCAATCGATGCGGGACCTGCTGGTCGAAGCGCGTCTCAAGACCTTGCGCCGCCAACTTGCCGGACCGCTGACGGCCGGCCGAGTCCTGGCCGGCAAGGCGTTGTCGACCGCGGCCGTGGCGGGCCTCTCGCTTCTCATCCTGACCGCCATCGGCGCCTCGGTTGCCTCACGGGGCATCAGCCTCGCCGGCTATCTCCTCCTCTCCTTCGCCTTCGTGGCGGCGGCGACGGGCTTCGCATCCGCCGTCTTCGCCGTCTCCAGCAGCGAGCGGCAGGGCGCCACTCTGGCGAGCCTCGTCTCGCTGGTCATGGCTTTCGCGGGCGGCAGCTTCATCCCGCTCAACAGCCTGCCGGGAGCGCTGCGTGCCATCTCTCCCTTCTCCCTGCTCTTCTGGGCGACCCAGGGCTACCAGAAGCTGGTGGTCGACGGCCAGGGCGTGGCGGCCGTGCTTCCCCATATCGCCATCCTGGCGGGCGCGGGGATCGTGCTCCTCGCCCTCTCGGTGCCCCTATGGCAGCGCCGCCTCCTGCGGGGAGAGCTCGCGTGAAGGCCTGGCGACAGATCGCCGTTCTCGCCGCGAACGATCTCCGCCTGACGGTGCGCGACCGCGCATCCTTCGTCTGGATGCTCCTCCTGCCGCTCGCCTTGATGTGGATGTTCGGCGCCATGAACCGCGGCGGCCCTGCCCCGAAGGCGAGCCTGGCGGTCGAAGACCGCGACGGCGGCTGGCTCGCCAAGGCGCTCGTCAAGGAGCTCCCGGGCGACCGCATCGAGGTGACCGAGGTCCAGCCCGGCCAACACGCCACGAAAGAGCCGCCGTCCCGCACGCTGGTGATCCCCCAGGGCTTCACCGCCAACGTCCTCGCCGGTCATCCGCAGAAGCTCCGCCTGGAGAAGGCGAGCAATTCGCGCGAAGAGTTCAGCCTGGCCGCCGAGGCGCACATCGTGCGCGCGATCGTCCGCATCGTCGGCCGCCTGGCCGAGACCGGCCCGCCGGCCGCCGGCGACGTCGATGGGGCCGGGCAACGGCGCGCCTTCGAAAGCCTCGCCTTCCGGCCGCCCCTGGTGAGCGTCGCGGTGTCGACTGCGGGAACGGGCCATCCGGTGCCGGAGGGTTTCGCCCAGAGCGTCCCGGGCACGCTGACCATGACCGTCCTCATGATGACGCTGATCTACGGCGCCGTCTTCCTCACCCTGGAGAAGCGGCAGGGGATGATCCGCCGCCAGGCGGCGCTGCCGCTCTCGCGCGACACCGTCTTTCTCGGCAAGCTCGCGGGGCGGTTTCTTCTCGCCGGCGTGCAGGCCGTGCTGCTTCTCCTTGCCGGCGCGTTCCTGTTCCATGTCTCCTGGGGCACGTCGCCCGGAGGCCTCGCCCTGCTCCTCAGCTCCTATCTGCTCACCGTGGCCGCGCTCTCGACCTTCCTGGGAGCCATCCTCTCGACGCCGGAGCAGGCGTCGGCCGTCGGCTGGGTGTCGAGCATGCTCCTCGCCGCCCTCGGCGGCTGCTGGTGGCCGAGTGAGGTGATGCCCCGCTGGCTCTGGCGCTCCGCGCACGTCCTGCCCACCCCCTGGGCGATGGACGGCCTCCACGCCCTCATCTCCTTCGGACGCGGGATCGATGCGGTCGTGCTGCCGGCAGCGGTGCTCCTCGGCTTCGCGGCGCTCTTCGCGGCGCTCGGGGCTCGGTTTCTGCGGTTCGATTGAGCTTTGGTCACTGCGCGGCAAAGGCGATGTCGGCTTCGATCCGCGTCGCGCCGTCGGGGATGTGCAGACGCGTGTGCGCGATCTTCTTGCCGACGCGGGCCTCGATCTCCCAATCACCCGGCAGGATCTCCAGGCGGTAGCCGCCGTCCTGGTCGGCGGTGCCCTGGGAGCTCTTGAGGACGTAGGCCTCGCCGATCCTCTCGGCCTGGATGGAGTCGGGGATCTCTCCCGCCTTCAGGCCGACGATGCGCCCCGCCACTGTGACCGCTGCGAGGAGACGGATCTCGACTCGCTCGGCCGGCGCGCCGGCCACGTCGATCGTCAGAGGCTCGTGGAACCAGCCGCGTCCGCCAACGTTCACCAGCGGATCGTAGCTTCCGTCCTCGACCTCGGCGGCGAAGGTGCCGTCGGCGCGGCACGCCACCTTGATCCGGTCGAGCCCGACCGCATCGCAGGCCACGGACCGGCCGTCGACGTCGACGACCCAGCCGCTCACGCGGTGCGTCGGCGGGAATGTGAAGTCGAGGGCGCTCTCTTGGCCCGGCGTGACGGCGACATTGGCGACCTTCTGTCTCCCGCCTTGCTGGGCGGTGAGGACCCAGGGGCCCGGCGCCAGCGCCGGAAGGCGGAACCGCCCCGCGGCGTCGGCGACCGCCTCGGCTTCGAGCGGCTCCCTGGTGAAGAGGAACGACTCGGCGGTGATCCGCGTGCCGGCTGGCGCGTGGAGTCCGAGCACCCGGCCGGCTACGGCTCCAGGGCGGGCGAGGCGGATTTCGAGCGGAGCGGGCTCTCCCTTCACCGTGGTCTCGGCGGGCGCGAGGCCGGCGGCATGGACGGTCAGGGTCTCTTCGCAGTCACAGTTGGGGATGGTGAGACGGAAAGTGCCATCGGCGGCGGTCGCTGTGTGCGCAGAGCGGACCGCGACGGTGGCGCCGGCGGCCGGCCCGCCGTCGGGCTGCAGGACCCGCCCGCGGATGACCGTCGGGTCAGGCAAGGTCAGGTCAAAGCGGTTCTCTCCCGCGGCGAGCTCGACCTGGCGATAGAGGATGCCGTGCCGGCCCTCGGCGGCCTGCACGCTGGTCGGACCGGCGGTCGCGCCGGTGAGCCGGTAGCGCCCTGCCGCGTCGGTCGTGGTGCTGGACGCGCCGAAGGAGACCGTGGCGCGCGGCACCGGGGAGCCGTCGCGCGCGGTCACGCGGCCGGCGACCTGCGCGCCGTGCTCGACGATGAGGCGCAGCCCGGCGAGCGCCTGGCCGGGAGCGAGGCGCACGGGCGCCGATTCGACGATGTAGCCTCCCCGGACCGTGTACCAACCGGGCTCGAGCGGCGCCAGGGTGAAGCGGCCCTCGCGGTCGGTCACGTTGGCGGCGTCGATACCCGAGTGAAGGCAGGGGCTCGAACGAATGATGGCGTCCGGGAGTACTCTGCCGGCGAGCTTGGTGCCGACGATCAGGCCGGCGACCGGTGCTCCGGTCGCGTCGATCACCTGGCCGGAGATCCGCGCGCCCGGCCGGAGCACCACGGTGACCGGCCCGGCCGCGGCGGCGCCGGAGATGCCGGAGCCAGCGGCTTCGATCTGCCCCATGAGCGAGCCCGGAGCACAGACTTCGATCTCGATCCCTTCCATCTCGGCGGGCAGCGTCACCGTAAAGCGGCCGTCCAAGCCGGTGACGGCCGCGGGACCGGCCTGCACGTAGGCCACGGAGTCCTCGTCCCTGAGGTCGTACGGCGGCAGCCAGACCGCGGCTCCGGCGACCGGCCGACCCTGTGGATCGACGGCGGTGCCGGTCATCACCCGCCCCGGCTGCGTAGGGGAGGCACCGAGGGCGGGCAACGTGGCGAGGGCGGCGACGAGTAGAGCGAGATGCGTCATAAGGGCTCCGGGTCTGTCCTCCGGCAAGGACGGTTCTACATCGATGCGCTCCGGCAACCGGCTTTGTCCTCGCCAGAAGTGCAATCCCGGTGCCCACAGACCGAACCATCCGCGCTGGGTCGAGGCGATTGTCAGGCTTCCTCGCTGCCGATGAACACCTGCGGCGCCTCGACGTGGCGCGCGGCGAGCTCTTCCATGCGACGCAACGCCGCGCCGGCGAGGTCCGCGTGACGGATCGCCGCGGCGTCCGGACGCCAGCGGAAGTCGGCGCGCCGCGCGAGCAGGAACTCCACGAACGGCGCGAGCAGGCGGATCTCCGGACACGCCTCCTCGACCCACAGGAACTGGCCGGCCGGGTTGACTTCGAAGAAGACGTGCTCGCCGGCGGGTGTGACCGCGAAGTCGAAACATCCGAACACGATCCCGAGCTGCGCCATCAGCTCGAAGCAGAGGCGCTCGATCGCCGGCGGCAGCTCCGCCGGTCGGATGGGGAGGCTTGGTCCGGCGGCGCGCGAGTCGAGCCGGGACTCGGGGATCGCCTGCGAGTCGATCCGCGCCGCGGCGAGGAAGCGGCCGAACGCGGTGACGCGGAGCTCATAGGCCTTGTCCACCCGCGCCTGGAAGATACCGGGCGTCGCGCGCAGGATGTCCTCGGGAGGCAGATCCTCCGCCTCGACCTCCGAGGTGCCGAGCACGGCCGTCGTGGCCGTCCCTTGCCAGCCCGCCGGGAAAAACGGCTTGTAGATCGTCCGGCCGCGGTGCTCCGCCAGGAACGTGCCGATCCGCTCCGGGTCGTTCGAGAGGAGCGTCGGCGGCACCGCGAAGCCGATGCGGGCCGCCGCGGCGAGCTGCACCGCCTTGGACTCTGCGCGACCGCGGCTCGGCAGCGGGTTGACCCAGAACGCCTCGGGGGCGGCGAGCTGATAGAGGCCGGAGACGAATTCGCGCACTTCGCGCTCGGCCACCGGGCGATCGGCCGGGTGGAGGCTTCGGGGCAGGATCGGAGCGGTCGGCCGGCGCAGCCAGACGCCGTCGAACGGCGGGCAGGTGGACGGCAGGTCGACGCCGCGGAGCTCCCAGCCCACCCGGCCGTCGCGCACCTCGATCGAGCCGGCGAGGAGAGTCGGGAAATCGGCGCCGAGCCAGAGGACAGGCTCGGCGCCACGCGCCTCCAGCGCGAGCGCGACCTCAACGGCATGCAGGTCGCGCGGCTCGGTGGTGATCAGGTAGCGGAGCCGGCTAGACCAAGATCGGGCCCGGGTCACCGCCGTCCCACTTCGGGTCCCCCGGATCGGACGGATAGAGCAGCGTCCAGGTCCAGGTGCCGCCGCCCGTCACCTGCCCGAGCTCTTCGTTCGGCAGCTCGCGCGCCAGTTGACGGCCCAGGATGCGGTTGGACGTTTTTTCAGTCCTCTTCTTCTTCATGATGGTGACCTCCTTGCGCCCTCGGCGCTCCTTGACTTCCTAGATTGCCGACCCTCTAGCAGTCGCAGGTCGGGGGACAGGAGTTGTAGCAAGAGCCGGAACAGAACGGGGTGAAGCCGCCGCCCTTGGCCTCCTGGGCCTGACCGTCGTCCAGACGCCGCAGGGTCTCCTTCGAGAGCACGATCTTCTTGATCTCCCTCTTCTTCATGTTCGGACCTCCTTTCCACTATGGTGCTTCGCCGGACCAAAGTGGCGCCTCGCCGGTCGAGGGGGGTGCGCTGCAGACGGGCGCGCATCCTTTGGGATTGAGGTCAGCGGTCGAGACGCTTTGCCTCGCGCTTGGCGGCCTTCTTCTCGTCCTCTCTGCGAACCCGTTCCTCAACGGAAATGACGACATCAGGGCGGGGCTTTCTAAAGCGCTCACGGTACAACTGCTCGATGAAATCCGGCAAGGGCAGCTTCCAGGCCTCCTGGCGGTGGTTGTCGAGCTTCCCAAGCTTCGCCGGGTTCATTCCCAACTCGCGCGCCATCTGAACGTGGGCGTGCGAGAGGTGATGCCTCTTCCGTGCGTCGATCCAGACTTGTAGCTGCTCAGGAATGCGCTTGCGAGACATGGCTCACAGCGACTCCTCGAAATGGCGAAGGGCCTCCTCGTCATATTCGACTGTCGGCCCGTCGATCACCTCTGTGTAGCCGAGCGGCGCCTCGCCGCGGGCGTATCCGATGGCCCGGTAGGTCCGCAGTCGTTTCTCGAACATGCGCCTGAGCACGGGCACCTCGCGGTCGACGTAGTCAAACACGCGGACCTCGGCCTTCTTGGGGTGAAGGCGATGCAGCCGACCCGCGTATTGCACCAGCGTCCCCTTCCACGACACAGGCATCGCCAGAAAGAGGCTGTCGAGCCGTGTGTCGTCGAAACCCTCGCCGATGTAGCGGCCAGTTGCAAGGACAAGTCGCTCTTCACCTTCGGGGAGGCCGGCGAGCCTTACGCCAAGCTCACGCCGCTCCTTGTCACTCATACCTCCCTGGAGGACAACGAGGTGACGAACGAACCCACGCATTTGGTGTGCGAGGACCTCGAGGTGATCCCTTCGCTCGGTGAGGAGGATTGGGGAACGACCTTCTTCCAGAGCATGGAGGACGTCATCCAGGATGAGACGGTTGCGCGCCTCGTCCTCAGCAAGCGCCCGGTAGATGTCCTGGATACCAGCGTCCGCACGAGCATCGTCTAGCCGGAATGCGGTCTCACGGACGATGAGCCTATGGTCGAATGGTCTCCGAGCAGCCTGGCTTTTCGCATCAACGGCGAAGCGGACAGGCCCCAGTTGCATCTCCAGAATGGGATGATGTCCATCCCGGCGATGCGGCGTAGCGGTGAGGCCGAGGACGTAGCGGGCCTTGACCGCAGAGAGCACGCGCTCGAAGGAAACGGCCGGTACGTGATGGCATTCATCCACGATGACCTGGCCGTAAGTTTCTACGATGTCATCAACGAGACCCTCATGAACCAGGCTCTGGATCATGGCCACGTCGAGGCGCCCGTTTGGCTTGCGCTTACCACCGCCGATCTGGCCGATCTCCCTCTCTCCAAGGCCGAGAAACATGGAGAGCTGCGCCACCCACTGATCGAGAAGAGGACGGCGATGGACGAGCACAAGCGTGCTCCGCGCTCGTCGTGCCGTCAAATAGGTCCCAAGCACTGTCTTCCCGATGCCGGGTGGCGCGACGAACACACCGATGTCGTGTCGGAGAAGCGCTCGTGCCGCCTCTTGCTGGAGCGCTGTGAGCTCACCATTGAAGTCTGCATGGAGGGCCTCGCCTTCGTAGCGTTGGTCTTCGACAACGAGGTTCACGCCATGTTCCAGAAGTAGCTCTTCCAGGTCGCGCCGGCAGCCTCTCGGTAGCGCAATGTGCTGCGAGAGCTCCTCCGCGCAGTCGATGACCCGCGGCGTGAGGGCGGTGGACAACCGCATGCTCTGCTTCTTGTAGAACTCGGGATTTTGGAAAGCCGCGAGTCGCTTGATTTGGTTCAGGAGCGGTGACGGGAGGCCCGCCTTCTCGACGAATAGACGTTGCGCGAAGACGGCGCGTACTTGTCGCGGCAAGGGGCCCGAGATGGGCACACGCCGGGGGCGGCCCGAAGGCCGGCGCCTCCAAGGGGCTGACTCCTCGCCATCCGCAGCGTCGGCAAGGCGAACGCCGACGACGAGGCCTCGGCGCGTGGCTTCCGTCGCCAGGGTTTCTACGGTCGAGGGGGCCATGCGCGACACAGAGGTGAGGTAGGCCCATTGGTCCGCGTAAGCCTGAAACCGCTCGTCCACGAAGACGCTGTTTCCCTGCTCGCGCGCCTCGTACTGAAGGGGCAGGGCGATGAGGTTCCCAAAGCCGCCACGAGGCATGGTGTCCTGGTTGGGGAAGAGTCGGTCGTATGATCGCATGCTGAGTTGGTGCCGCCGGGCCATCGTCTCGGTGAGGAGATAGCAGCCCATCTTCCGGGCAAGGCTCGCTGAAACTGGGGAGTCAAAGAAGAACCACGCATGGGCACCGTTGCCGGAGCGGGAACGCTCCACGGCCACCACCACGCCCATTGCACGGCTTGTCTCGACAAAGGCGCCGACATCCTCCTGCCAGGAAGACCTGTCAAAGTCGACGACGAGAAACCAGCAGGTTTCGTCTTCGAGCAACGGGTAGACGCCCATCACATGGTGCCCTCGAAGGTGGCCGAGGACGATCTGGTCGTCGACCGGCGTGAAGGCCTGGTTCGGGCAATCACCGCATTTGATCTTGGGAAGCTCACAGATTCCGCGGACGAACTTGTTCGCACAGGCCGGCGCGTAGCCCAACTTCCCAGTCTTCTTACTCACGAACCGCGTGGAAAAGATGTCTTCACGGCCTTTGAACAGCGCTCGAAAGAGCCGGACCTTCTCGGCAGCAGTCCTGGGCACCTCAGAGGTGGTAGCCACAGGCAAGACAGATCGGGAAGAGTCATCGGTAGGAAGGCCCCCCAACCTTGCTCGCAGGGTCTCCAGTCGGAAGCGGGCGCCCTGGCGTTCTCGGTCGAGATCGGCCAGACGAGCCTCTTCCCGGGCCAGCTCCTCAAGAATCTCCTCTTTCCTCGAGGTCATCGGCGCTGCAAACCTCTCCCGACGGCACCCTGGCCGTCGCGCCTGGAAGCGAATGGTACTTCATACCGAGAAGGGAGTACCGCGTTTCGACCACAGGAGGCGGCGGGAGGGATCGCCCGTACCAACTCCACATGAAAAACCCATCCGGCTGCTCTCCTCGTTGCGCGGGGCGACGGTGATCCCACTGACCGGCAACGCCGTGCTGATGGTGCTCGGGATCTTCAACTCGAACTTGGAGACATCTTCAGCCCCCAGGTCGAGAGGTCCGAGACGCCCGCCGACGCTGCGCCGGAGGAGGAGTGAAGCCGGCTGACCAGCAGGAAACCCTGTCAGCGCAGATAGCCGAGCGACCGCAGCTTGGTGATGTGATTCCACTCGAGGTAGGTGGCGCCCAGGGAGTCGTCGCCGGCGATGAAGCGCGCGCGGTCTTTCTGGCGCTGCGCCAGCTCGCGCTCGCCGAGGCTCCGCAGCGAGGCGGCGATGCCGGGCTGGCTCGCCGCGAGGTTGCGGGTCTCCCCGGGATCGTCCTGGAGGCTGTAGAGCTCGACGGGAGGCCCGGGCTCCCGCGGCACGATCAGCTTCCAGGGGCCGCGCTGGATCGACCAGCGGTGGATCTCACCGTGCAGGACGACGTCGGCGAGGAGGGTGGGCTGGACCGGCGGGCCGCCATCGAAGAGCGGCACGAGGTCTAGACCCTGGTTCGGCGGCGCCGCGACCCCGGCCAGATGGAAGAGCGTCGGGAAGAGGTCGACCATCTGCACCGGGCCGCGGACCACGGCGGGTGCGCGGCCCGGGACGCGCACGATCGCCGGCACGTGGAGAAGCTCCTGGTAGAGGGTGTGCCCGTGATCGCTGTTCGCGTCGTAGCTCCACTCGCGCTCGCGGTCGAGGCGCGTCCAGAACTCCTCGCCGTGGTCGCTCAGCATGGCCACGACGGTGTCGTCGTCCAGCCCGAGCTCGTGGAGGCCGGCGAGCAGGCGGCCGATCTGGCTGTCGGTGTGGGCGATCTCGGCGTGGTACAGCGCCTCGTACCAGCGCCGGTCTCCCTCCGGCGGGATCGGCAGCTCGGGACGGCGGTCCACGGCGCAGCCCAGGTTGCCGCGATACTCCGGAGCGAAGCGGCGGGCGACTTCCCGGCACTCTTTTTCCGGCGGCTCGTAAGGGTTGTGGGGATCGAACAGGTGCAGATAGAGGAAGAACCGGCGGTCGGGCGCGATGCGACGCAGCCCGGCCAGGGCATGATCGACCAGGACGTCCGAGCGCTCCTCGTATGCGTCGTATTCGTCGAATCCCTGTTGAAAGCCGAAGGCGGGGTTGACGTAGATATTGTGATAGACGCCGAAGGTGAAGAGCCCGGCATCGGCGAGCGCCTCGGCCATGGTGCGCTCGCCGCGCGTGAGACCGGTCGGGGCAAAGCTGCCGTAGCGGATGCCGGCGCCGTGGGTCTGCGGCTGGAGGCCGGTCATCAGCGACGCGACGCTGGGCAGGGTCCACGGCGCCGGAGCGAGCATCCGGTCGAAACGGATGCCCTGCGCGGCCATGCGGTCGAGATTCGGGGTGAGGCCCTCGCGGCTGCCCCAGGCTCCCATCACGTCGGCGCGCACGGTGTCGACCAGGATGACGATCAGGTTCTTGCCCACTTTCTTGCCCGGCGTGACGATCAGCGGCGCGCCCCACAACGCCACTCCTTCCGGCAAGGGGTCGCCGTTGCGGGTCGCCGCGACCTCCAGGGACAGGCGGCCGGCGCCGGGCGGGATCTCTTTGCGCACGAAACGCCAGCCGCCCGTTCCCTCCGCTCCTGCCGAGCCGTCGACGGTCTCCTCCAGCCACGGCTCGCGTCGCCCATCCCTCTCGCGCCAGATGCGGAAGACCGCCCGCACGCCCGGCCGGTCGTATTCAGGGACGAGCCCGAGGTGGGCTTCCAACGTCGTGCCCCGCGGCAGGCCGTCCGGCAGCCGCACGTCGATCTTGCCCAGGCCGGGCAGCGACGGCAGGCTCTCGCCCTTGAGAGACATGGAGCGGTAGGGGCCGTTGGCGGGCTCGCCGGTGAGCTCCAGGATCTCCAGCCTCCCCTGGTCGACGCCGAGGCGCAGGACATCGACCCGGCCTGTCCAGTACGGCTCGCGCTGCAAGTCGACCTCATACGTGTGCTCGGAGCCGTCAGCCGCCACCTGGAAGCTCAGGGTGCGGTACGGAAGGAAGCCGCGGTCGCCCGCCAGCTTCCACGCCAGGGTCGCCATGCTGGCGTTGCCCCGCGCTTTGAGGCGCAGGCGGGCCACTCGCGCGGCGTTGAGCCCCGGCTCGGCGCGGTAGGGCTCCACGGCGGTCGCCTCGCCCGCCGGCAGGCGCACGGGATCCGCCTTCGTCACCTGGATGAGCGAGCCCAGGCGGATCACACGGCGCGGCTGTGAATCGCAGGCGGTGAGGAGGAGTAAAAAAAGGAAGAAAGGAAGGAAAACCACCGCCCTTCCGGCCCTCACCCCCGGCCCCTCTCCCATCTCCCACCCTCCCATCCCCGGGAGAGGGGAGAAATTCGGGATGAAGCACGAGAAGAAGAGCTTCCTCAGTCTTTGTCCCAAGGTTCTCCCCTCTCCCGGCGGGGGAGTGGGTGGGAGATGGGAGAGGGGCCGGGGGTGAGGGCCCTCGGGGCGGCGGATGTGTGGTTCCAAGGCTGTTACAGCCGCCCTTCGATCCAGCAGCCGCCGAGGACGCGGGTCCCCTGATAGAAGACCGCGGCCTGGCCGGGGGTGACCCCGCGCTGCGGCGCGGCAAAGTCGATCTCGACCCCGCCTTCGCTGCGCGGACGGATCAGAGCGGGCACGCCGGGGTGGCGGGAACGGATGCGGACGACGGCCTCGACCGGTCCGCGCGGCTCCTCGCCGATCCAATGCAGGCGCTCGCCGCGCAGGCCGGGGGCCATGAGGTCCTCCTCCGGACCCACCACCACGCGGTTCTCTTCCGGCTCGATGGCGAGCACGAAAAGCGGGCTCTTGGCGGCGAGGCCGAGGCCGCGGCGCTGGCCCACGGTGTAGCGGTAGTAGGGCTGGCCCTCCCCGAGCTCCTCGCCGGCGGCATCCACCAGCCTTGCCGGCTGCGCCAGCGGGACCTCTGCGAAGCGCTCCGGATGCTCGGCGACCTGCGCCTCCACGAAGTCGCGCACGCCGCCGGAGACGAAACAGACCTCCATGCTCTCCCCCTTCTCGGCCACCACCAGGCCGGCCTCGCGGGCGAGTTGGCGCACCTCCGGCTTGGTCATTTCACCCAGCGGGAAGAGCGCGGACGCGAGCTGCTCCCGCGAGAGCTCGAAGAGGTAATAGCTCTGGTCCTTGTCCGCGTCGAGCGCGGTGTGCAGCTCCGGACCGTCCGCACCGTCGAGAATGCGCGCGTAGTGGCCGGTAGCGACCCGCTCGGCACCCAGGGAACGCGCCCGCGCGAGCAGCAGGTCGAACTTGATCCAGGTGTTGCAGCGCACGCACGGGGACGGCGTGCGGCCGGCGAGGTAATCGGCGACGAACGGGTCCACGACCTGCTGCCGGAACTCGCGGTCCATGCGCAGGGTGTAGTGCGGAATGCCGGCCTGCTGCGCCACCCGCTTGGCGTCGCCCAAGTCGAGCGCGCCGCAGCAGCGGCCGTGCGCCGCGACCTCCGACTGGTCCCAGAGCAGCATCGACAGGCCCACCACGGGCCGGCCCGACCGCGCCAGCAGCCAGGCGGTCACCGACGAGTCGAGGCCGCCGCTCATGGCAACCGCGATCAGATCCCGGGCGCCGTCCATCACGCCTCCCGGAGAGCGCCCACCGGCGACAAGCGGCGGAGCTCGGCGACCTCGCGTGACAGGACGGCGAGGAAAGCCTCGACCTCCTCGAGCCGGTTGGTGATGCCGAAGCTCACGCGTAGCGAGGACAGGGCCTCCTCGACCGAAAGGCCGAGGGCGAGAAGGGTCTTGCTGGGCTCCACGGTGCCCGAGGAGCAGGCCGAGCCGGTGGAGACGGCGAAGCCCGCGATGTCGAGCCGGATGAGCAGCGATTCCCCCTCGACGCCGGTGAACGCGACATGCGACGTGTTGGGCAGGCGCGGCGCGCCCGTGCAATGCAGAACCGCCTCGGGCACCCGCTTCGGCAGCTCGGCCTCGAAATGGTCGCGCAACGCCGCGAGGTGCGCCCGCCGCGCCGGCTGCTCCTCCGCGGCGACCGCGGCGGCGGCGCCGAAGCCGACGATGGCCGGCACGTTCTCCGTGCTCGCCCGCCGCCGGCGCTCCTGGCTGCCGCCGACCAGGAGGCCGGAGATCTCCACCCCCTTGCGCACCCAGAGCGCGGCGGCGCCCAGCGGACCGTTGAGCTTGTGGCCGCCCACGGTGAGGTAGTCCACGCCGAGCGCTTCGGCGTCCACCGGGATCTTGCCCACCGCCTGCACCGCGTCGCAGAGGACGGGGATGCCCCGCTCCCGGCAGGCCGCGGCCACCTCGGCCACCGGTTGCAGGGTGCCCAGCTCGTTGTTGGCCAGCATCAGGCAGACGAGCCGGGTGGCGGGCCGCAGCGCGGCCACGACCGCCGCTGCCGGCACCACGCCGTCCCTCGCAGGGGACACCCTCGTCACCTGGCAGAGGCCATCCTTCTCGAGGCGCGCCGCCGCCTCGCGGACCGAGGGGTGCTCGATCGCGGAGATCACCAGGTGCCCCGCAGCCGGTCCCGGCGGGCGCGACCGGCGGGCGGCGTCGAAGATCACCGCATTGTTCGCCTCCGTGCCGGACGCGGTGAACACCACCTCCGGCGGGCGGACGCCGAGGAGCGCCGCGACCTTCTCCCGCGCCTCTTCGACGGCGTTGCGTGCCGCCTGGCCGAAGCGATGGATGGACGACGGATTGCCCCACTGCCCTCCCAGCCAGGGCAGCATCGCCTCCCGGGCGGCGGGATGAAGCGGCGTGGTCGCGTTGTGGTCGAGGTACACGAAAGCCATAAGGGGGGTATTGTAACCGGAGGAATCCGGCGCGCCACGGCACGGGTGTTGAATGAGGACTGCCGGGCCGGGGGTCGCCAGTTTCTGCTTTGTCCTCCAGAGCATCCGCGAAAGGGAGCCCATGCGCGCCGTTCGAATCCTCGCCCTCCTTCTCCTGCCGCTGATTCCTTCTCTGCTCCGCGCTGCCGATCCCCCGGCCAGTCCGCCTCCGGCGCCCGCTCCCGCCCAGAGCCCGGCCAAGGGGGACGCAACAGCGGCGGAGAAGGGGAAAACGGCTCCCAAGGGGAAGATGAGCCGGCGCGAGCAGAGAGCGGCGATCGCCAAGCTGCCCCAGCAATACCGCGACTGGCTCAACGAGGTGGACGTCCTGATCACCGAGGACGAGAAGGGCACCTTCCTGCGCCTGGAGAAGGATTACCAGCGCGACGCCTTCATCAAGCGCTTCTGGGAGGTGCGGGACCCGATCCCGGGAACGCCGCGCAACGAGTTCTACGACCGCTGGACCGCCCGCGTCGAAGAGGCGAAGCTGCACTTCGGCAATCTGGCCGACGACCGCGCCCGCGTCCTCCTCCTGAACGGCGAGCCGGCCGCCACCTTCGTCTCGGACTGCACCACGCTGCTGTGGCCGCTGGAGGCGTGGTTCTACGCCGGCAGCGATCGCCTGGGCGAAGAGTTCCTCGTCATTTTTTACAAGAAGTGGGGGGCGGGCCTGTACCGCATCTGGAACCCGCTCGAAGGGATCGACACCCTGTTCGTCGAGAACCGCATCGGCATCAACAGCCACAACCTCGGCGAGATCGCCGACGGCTGCCGCAACGGCGACAAGATCGGCGGCGCCATCTCCTGGGTGGCCAGCCGGTACATGGAGTACACCACCCTCCAGGCCCGCATCGAGTCGCGGCCCGACGGGCCCAAAGGGGAGTGGGTGTCGTCCTTCGGCTCCTACTCGACCGACGTGCCCCCGGACGCGGCTCTCCTCAAGGCGCAGCTCGACGTCGACTTCCCCGGCCGGCATCAGAACCGCACCGTCTTGCAGGGGGTGCTGAGTGTGGCCGCCGCGGACGCGCTCCTCGCCAAGCTCGGCGAGCACACCTCGTACGACTTCCTGATCAACGGCGAGGTGCTGGAGAACGGCAAGCTCTTCGACAGCTTCCGCTACAAGTTCGACTTCCCGGGCGCCGAGGCGGCGGACACCAAGCTGCCGATCGTCTTCCAGCGCTACCTGCGGCCGGGCGACTACACGCTGGTCGTCAAGCTGGAGGACATCAATTCCGGCAAGATGTTCCGCGACGAAAGGAAGCTCTCCGTGCCGGCGGTGGACAAGGTGATGCCCGCGCCGCCGCCGACCGACATGGAAGCCGCCGCGGCCAAGCTGCTCGCCGAGGCCAACGCGGCGATCTCGAACGGCGAGACCACGGTCAAGCTGATCCCGCCCCACGGCGAGCTGCAGACCGGCATGCTGCGCTTCGATACCCTGACCACGGGCGCCGACATCGCGAGCGTCGCCTTCTCCCTCGACGGCAAGCCGGTGCTGACCAAGAAAAAGCCGCCCTACAGCGTCGAGCTCGACCTCGGACACCTGCCGCGCACCCGCAAGCTCGCGGTCGCCGCCTTCGACCAGTCCGGCGTCCAGCTCGCCTCCGACGAGCTCCTGGTCAACGCCGCGGGGCACCGCTTCAAGGTCCGCCTGACCGAGCCGCGGCGCGGCCAGAAGTACGCCGCGAGCCTGCTCGCCCAGGCCGACGTCGACGTGCCGGACGGCGACTCGATCGACCACGTCGAGTTCTACCTCAACGAAACCAAAGTGGCGACGCTGTTCCAGCCGCCCTACGCGCAGCCCATCGTGCTGCCCAAGAACCAGCCGCTGGCTTACGTGCGGGCGGTGGCCTATCTGCCCGACGGCAATACCACCGAGGACCTGGTCTTCGTCAACGCGCCGGACTACCTGGAGCAGCTCGACGTCCAGTTCGTGGAGCTCTACTCCTCCGTGCTCGACCGCGCGGGCCACCCGGTGACCAACCTCAAGCAGAAGGACTTCAGCGTCCTGGAGGACGGCAAGCCGCAGGAGATCGCGCGCTTCGAGCGGGTCTCCGACCTGCCGATCCACGCCGCCGTCGCCGTCGACATCTCGGCGTCCATGGAGCCCAACCTGGCCAAGGCCCAGCAGGCGGCGCTGAGCTTCCTCCAGAGCACGATCAAGCCCAAGGACCGCGCCGCGGTCGTGGTCTTCAACGACCACCCGAACCTGACGGTCAAGTTCACCAACGACACGAAAGCGCTGGCCGGCGGCCTCGCCGGTCTCAAGGCGGAGAGGGGAACCGCGCTCTACGACACCCTGGTGTTCACCCTCTACTACTTCAACGGCATCAAGGGCCAGCGCGCCGTCCTCCTGCTCTCCGACGGCAAGGACGAAGGGAGCCGGTTCAGCTACGAGGACGCCCTGGAGTACGTGCGGCGCGCCGGCGTGATCATCTACACCATCGGCCTCGGCAAAGACGTCGACAAGCGGAAGATGGAGAAATTCGCCGAGGAGACCGGCGGGCGCAGCTTCTTCGTGCAGAACGCGTCCGACCTCGAAGCGATCTACGCCACGATCGAGCACGACCTCCGCTCCCAGTATCTGATCGCCTACCAGTCCACCAACACCACCGGCGCCAACGAGTTCCGCACCGTGGAGCTCAAAGTGGCGCAGCCCGGGCTGGAAGCGAAGACGATGCGCGGCTACTACCCTTGAGAGCCCTCACCCTTGGGGGCGTCGATTTGGGCAACTCTTCTTCATTAGGGGAGGGGCTTGCCCCCTCCCGGGAGGGCGGAAAGGCGCGGTTTTCTCCTTCGAATCCTCCACCCACACGGGAGGGGGCAAGCCCCTCCCCTACTTCTAAGTTAGCGGCCCGGTTTTTTCCTGTCCTTGCCGTCCTTGCCGTCCTTGCTCTCCAAGCGGCCGCCCCTTCAACGACCACCCGACCCTGGCCGTCAAGTTCACCCACGACCTCGACGCCCTGGCGGGCGGCCTGGCCGGTCTCAAGGCCGAGCGCGGTACGGCGCTCTACGACACCCTGATCTTCACCCTCTACTACTTCAATGGCGTCAAGGGGCAACGCACCATCCTCCTGCTCTCGGACGGCAAGGACGAGGGGAGCCGCTTCACCTGGGAGCAGGCCCTCGAATTCGCCCGGCGCGCCGGCGTCACCATCTACACCATCGGCCTCGGCGGCGAAGTGGAGAAGAAGATCATGAAAACCCTCGCCGAGGAGACCGGCGGACGCGCCTTCTTCCTCGACGACGCCTCCCGTCTCGACGAGATCTACGCCCGCATCGAAGACGAGCTCCGTTCGCGCTACCTCATCGCCTACCAGTCGAGCCAGAGCGGAGTCAAGGGACGCACCGGCTTTCGCACCGTGGACCTCGAAGTTGGGAAGAGAGGGATGGAGGTGAAGACGATCAGGGGGTATTACCCGTAAGAGAGCGTCTGCCGACGAGGGGCGACTGGGGTCGTGCTAATCTGGCAGGGCCGTGCTCAATGCTGGAGGGCCGGCATTGAGGTGGAATGAGTACGGAGGTGATGTTATGGCTCTTCGCTCTTCGGAAATCACGATTCCCAACGTACGGCTTGGTCTCGAAGACCTCCTCACCGTGATCCAGAGCCTCGATGAACCCTCCCGCGCTCGCGTTGCCCAGGCTCTTGCCGAAGTGGAGATGGACGCTCGCTTCAAAGATCTGATCGAGCAACTGGCTGCGCGAGCTTCTGCGGAAGACCTCACAGATGCCGACATCGACCGCGAAGTCCAGGCGGTGCGCGAGGCCGGTCGGCCGGCATGAAGCGCCGAATCGTCGTTGACACCAATCTGTGGATCCGTTCGCTCCTTGGTGGACCTGTCACCTTGCCGGTGTTGGAGGCATGGCGGGCTGACAAGTTCGTTGTCCTCATCAGCCAACCCATCCTCGACGAGCTGGAAGCGGTCTCGCAGCGCCCGCGCCTGAGCCGACGCATCGACTCGGCGCAGGCGAAGGCCCTTGTGGAGCAGTTGCGCTGGCGCGGCCAGTGGGTCGAGGCAACGGCTGTTCCACCCCGCTGCCGTGACCCGAAAGACCATCCTATTCTGTCGACGGCGATCAGTGGCCACGCTGACGCCGTTGTCTCGGGTGACGGCGACCTGCGTGCCGACGGCGAGTTACAGCAGCAGATGTTGGAGCATGGTGTGAGAATTTGGGGTGTGGCAGCACTGCTTGCCGAGCTGCGAGAGGAACCGGAGGTGGGGAAGGTAATGGGTGATGGGGCCCGGGTAGAGGAATAGCCGCCTTCGTGTTACTGGCCTTCCCAATCGCCGCGCAAGAACGCCAACGCCGTCTCGACGAAGCGCCCGGTCATATCGCCGAAGATGGGGCCATGCCCGCCATTCGGAACGACCCAGAGGTACGAGCGCGGGATCGCAGAGTACATTTCCATCGCAAGATTGACGGGATACAACGGATCGCGATCTCCATGGACGATCAAGGTGCGGGCCGTGGTCGTCGCCAGGTAGGGCGGCGTGAAGCTCATGTTCTCATGGCTGTCCGCGAACGCGCTCATCTGCCTCCAGAGCTTCCGGATCTGTTCATCGCCGTGCTTATGCCACTGTCTCATCTGCTGCCATTCCGCCTCGCTCCGGCTCTCCACCGTCAACTGGCGCATGATCGACCGTGCCTGCTCGGGAAAATACGGCGTCGCGCTGACCACCACCATGGCCTCGACTCGTCTCGGCTGCTGCGTGCCGACGTGCAGGAGCGTCTTGGCGCCCAGGCTCAGGCCGATCGCCTTGAAGCGCTCGATGCCCAGACGGTCCAGCAGGACGAAGACGTCCTGAGCCGCCTGCCGGAAGGAGAACTCCGCCGCCGGATTGGTCGATCTCCCATGGCCGCGCAGGTCCGGAACAACAAGCTGGTACCCCGCCGGTGGCTCCTGGAAGATCAGCTCCCAATTGACGCCTGCGCCACCCCCGCCATGCAGCAGGACCAGCGGCTCGCCATCGCCGCGCAGCTCGTAGTACATCTCGATGTCGTTGACCGGCTCGCTCGGCACGTGCTGTCTCCTCTCTGGGACGCGAGGATAGCGAAGATCCCGGGACGGCGCAGGAAAGCGTAGTAGGATCGCCAGGATGTCAGGTTCCAGCCGTTCTCCCCTGACTGCGGTCGTCTCCCTGGTGATCCTCCTCTCGTTCGCCGCGGCGATCCCCGGCCATGGCGCGCCGCCTCCCAAGACGCCGGATTCGGCTCCCCCTCCGACCGCCGCCCAGGCGGCGGAGATCGAGAAGCTTCCGCCGCGGCAGCGCGAATTCCTGGAGACGGTGGCGCCGCTGATCACCGA
>Ga0075426_10000235_pt1 | contig 36794 bp, 30 predicted proteins | sample SoiMethybrSBSTD5_FD_75304 | JGI IMG/M metagenome (GOLD analysis project Ga0075426, IMG submission 75304) | Bulk soil microbial communities from a Populus tree surrounding site in Tennessee, USA - Soil MetaG P. TD hybrid SBSTD5 | ecosystem: Environmental > Terrestrial > Soil > Tree plantation... | reverse complement strand
AAATCAGCAAAAGCTTATGACCATCGACGCCGTCGAATTCATTCGTCGATTCCTACTGCACGTTTTGCCTCGGGGCTTCGTAAAGATCCGGCACTTCGGGGAGTCAGATAGAGCCGCAACAGCACCTTGTAGCCGATCTCCAGCGTGTGCTCGGGTTCGGAATCCTCACATGCCATCCCGGGGCATTACGCCGTATTGGAGCTTTCCGTCTTTCACGACCAGAACGCCGCTGACAAGAACATACTGCACGCCCTCCGAAGAACGAGACGGTTGTTCAATCGTTGCGCTATCGATGATGCGGGTGGGATCGAAAACCGTGATATCCGCGTCCGCCCCCACGCCGATCCGACCCCTCTTTTTCATCATGGGCGCACGCATTTCTAGCCGCCGGGCAGGCATGATTGTCATCTTGCGGAGTGCTTCCATCAAAGTCAGTGCCTGCTCTTCGCGCACGTACTTGCCCAGCACGCGAGAGTATGTGCCCGCTTCGCGCGGATGGTAGCGGTTGCCGTCGCTGATAATCATGGTTAGCGGGTTCGAAATTGCTGCCTTAACCATATTTTCAGTGAGCGGGGTGTAGATCACTCGCTTTGTCGACGTGGTTTTGCGATACCGCGTGAAACTTTTTTCTGTCAGCCGCTCTCCCGTTTCAGCCCAAATCAAATCTTTGTAGTCGATTCCAAGGCGTTCTTGCCAGCCCGGATCGAAGATCGTCGTCTGCAGCGGAATCGAGCCGCTGGTGTATGGATAGCATTCCGTCGTCACATCCATGCCTCTTGCTTGTGGCTCGGCAATCATTTGGAGAACGCGAGGCGTAAATGCGTGCGCAATGTGAAGAGGCGCTCCGGTGATCGCGGCAGCTGGTTTTCAGCGTCCGCTGAGAGCCGGCGTTGTTACTCCAATGAAGAGTTCTCTTGGTATCCAAGTTCTAGAACGGCCAATCGGAACTGGCGAGAGCGTGGCGGGTGCTGCGGCATGCAGCCTATCGATCCATCCACCGCTTTAGACTCTTGTCATCGGTATGGCGTTCACGCTTCCGGAGAGCTGCGGAGCGGACCAAGAACGGAAAGATCAGCGACAATAGAATGCATGGGCCGAGGAAGGGATTTGCTGTTTCGCTCTTTCGAGTCGTGGACCAAAGGAGGACGGCGGCAGGAAAGCGAAGATCCATTGCTCGACGCGGCGAACTGCGGGTGGATGATCTGGTTGTGGTGCAGGGTTCTTGCCGTCTCCCCTGCTCCATGGTGGCTCAGGGAACGGTAAAATCGTTCACCAAGAACAGCCCGGAGAGCCAACACAGAATTGCCGGACCGCCTGCCCGCAGACTCTGGGCACCTATGAGCGTTCTTCAATTCATAACGGCCGTTCCTTTGAATGTCCGGCGAGGCAGCGGATGCTATATCGGCACCCGGACGTTAATCGAAGGTTTACGCCGGCTTGGAACCGGCGTGGCAATGATTACGCCACGAGCCACTACGCCGGTTTACACGGCCACGCGCATCCTATTCTATGAGAGATTGCGCTGGCGCCGCTTCAACAGCTCTGCGACGATCGGCATCGACGCGGATGGTTACGCAACTCTCCGCGGGCGAAATGCGCCGACCGTAGCCGGGCAGAGTTACGTCTTTGAGCCGTATGAACAACACAGGGCAGACGTGCTCGAACATTCGACGATTATCGAAATCTTCACGCCGTGCCGCGACGAGTTGAAAGAACATTAGCGCCAGGACCCATGGCCATCCGCAAGTCCCATCACCACAGCTTCACCGTCTCCGACATGGAACGGTCCCTCCGGTTCTACCGCGATCTCCTTGGGTTGGAGTTGATCCAGGACGCCGTGCGCGCCAACCTCGAATCCTACGACCGAATCGTAGGCTACAAAAATGTGGACCTGCGGATTGTCATGCTGCGCGAGCGAGAAGGCGACTTCATCCTCGAACTGATCCAGTATCGGAATCCGCCCGGCAAAACACGCGAGTTGCAGAACTATCATGTCGGGGCGTCTCACGTCTGCTTTCTGGTGGACGACCTCGACACGGAATTCAAACGGCTTTCCGCCGCCGGCGTCCGTTTCAACAGCCCGCTGGTGGAGATTGTCCGCGACGGAAAACTGGTGGGCCGCGCACTCTACCTGTTCGATCCGGACGGAATCACGGTCGAATTGGATCAGCTCGCTTAACTGAAAGGCCAACATGAAGCAGAAATCGAAACCGATTGCGCTCGTCACGGGCGCGGCCAGTGGCATTGGGAAAGCGACCACGGAACGACTGCTGCGCGACGGGGCGCGCGTGATTGCCCTTGATCGCTCGGCGGAAGCGCTCGCGAAATTGGCGGCGGCGCAGAAGCCGCGCACGCCTTTGTGGACGACGGAGTTCGACCTGGCGAACACCGCGGGGATTCTGAACATGATCAATCAACTCGTCAAGAAACACGGCCCAATCACGTGGCTGGTGAACAATGCCGGACTGTGGCTTACTGTCCCGATTGCCGAAACGACCGATGAGCAGTGGAACACAACGGTCACCGTCAACCTCACCGCGCCGTTCGCGCTTATCCGCGCGTTGATTCCCGTAATGAAAGCGGCGGGCGGCGGGCGGATTGTCAATGTCGCCAGTCGAAATGCATTCCGTTCCACCAACAACGTTGCTGCCTACGACGCCACGAAAGCAGGACTGGTCGGTCTGACTCGCACCGCTGCCGGAGAATTGGCCAAGTACGGCATCCGCGTCAACGCGGTCTGCCCTGGCGTCATCAACACGCCGCCGCTACGGGAGTGGGTCGAAGACAAACAATTTTATGCGGCCTACACGAAGCAAATCCCGATGGGACGTTTCGGCAAGCCGGAAGAGATCGCGGCCGTCATCGCCTTCCTTCTGTCCGACGCCGCGGAATTCATCACGGCACAAACGATCATTGCTGACGGCGGCCAGATCGCCTGCCAGGACACCGAGCGGTTCAGGGAAATCCTGGATTTGGGGCCTCGTCGCAAAACGGATCGCACGAAAGGCCGATAAAGAAAAGCCGGCCAAAACGAACCAATGCTTCAACATTGGATTCATAGTCTATCTCCCGTCCGGAGAGTGCAAGGCGCCTGAAACGTGAAAACGCGCGAATCCGTTATTTGCGAAGCATTGTGCAGTTCTTGAAAATACTCATTCAAAGGTGTTTATCTCCACCAGCAGGCGACGCCTGACCAGAGGTACAGTGGTGTCGGCATGCCGAGTAAACCAACTCTTTTTCGCCACACGAAGCCACTCCACGAGCCAGAACCGTTAGCCACTAGGCATTCGCGAGTGAATTTTTGCATAGGCGGCGACCGCTTCGCTATCGACTTCACCGCCACGGCAACTGAGCTCAACCCGCAGCCCGCAGAAGTGATCCCGATTGAAAAGAAGCGCTCAGCCAAAAGGAGGCGAGTTGGCTCAGATCGGCACGATCGGACTCCTTCCCTTCGGCGGCCTGCCGCTAACAAGGAGTGACCCAGTTCATTCATTTGGGCAACCGTACCGTCTCCGCCATCACGACGAAGAAGACGCGGCACCGATCCCAGCCGCCGAGCCAGCAGACCCGCCAGCCATCGATGCGGTCCCCTTGTGCCCTGGACAAGGTCACCGGGCCTGTTTTTATCTCCCATAAGTCATTTAGGGAACTATAAGCGGATTCAAAGCGAAATGCAATGGGATAGTTCGACTGGCAAGGGGGAACAGCGAAGCGCAAGCGTCCCGCGAAGTCCGGTTGTGGGACACGAGCCGCGCTGGGAAGTCCTCGGGCGCAGTAGAAAAATGGCGTCCGATAATGAAGAATAACGCTTCCCTTTCCGTACCACCATCGCTGGATGGCGAAGATTCCCAGGTCCCCCTATCTTGGGAGCTTGACCTTGATGTGAACTGAGTTGAGGTTTGCGGGGGCAAGCTACAGTGGCAGGCGTGACTAGTCTCTCCAGAGGCCGGTGGATGGCCCTCGACGAGGAGCACTGCATTTAAACCGTTGAAAAAGTATACCGTTGCCGAGAGTGTGACCTGGGCCCAGCCAGCTATCTCGGGCAATCGAGTGTTCGTCAAAGACGTATCGTCGCTGGCGCTGTGGGCACAAAATTGAAGCTCTTAGGTTCCGGCGGTTCCCCAAGTTTTGATCCCCTAACCCAATCGTCAGTAGAACGTCTACCATTTATACACGGGCGATGGTAGACTACCTACTATCTGATATGGCCAAAGCTCAACCCAATCGAGTCGAGTTGCTGCAAGGCACGCTGGATATGCTGATCCTGCGCACGCTGCTGTTCGGCCCCATGCACGGCCACGGCATCTCCACGCACATTCAGCGGACCTCCGATGAAGTTCTACAAGTGGATCACGGCTCCCTCTATCCCGCCCTGCACCGGCTGGACCGTCAGCGGTGGATCACGTCGAAATGGGAAACGACCGACCGCGGCCGCGAGATGAAGTTCTACCGGCTGACCGCCGCGGGCCGGAGGCAGCTCACGCTCGAGGAATCGAAGTGGAAGCAACTGGCGCGCGCCATCGCGCGGGTAATGCGCCCGGCTGAGGAGTGAAACATGCCATGGTGGGCAAAGTGGCTTAGATCGAAACAATGGCGTGAGCGGGATCTCGATCGCGAGATTCGCGCGCATCTGGAGCTGGAAATCGAAGAACAGGCCGCTGCCGGAGTCCCGCCCACCGAAGCTCCGTACGCTGCGCGCAGAGCATTCGGCAACGTGGCGCTGTTTAAAGAATTGACGCGCGAAATGTGGGGATGGAGGTCGGTTGAGATCTTGATTCAAGATGTCCGCTACGCCCTCCGCATGATGCGCAGGAGCCCGGGCTTCACCGTGGTCGCCGTGCTATCGCTGGCGCTCGGCATCGGTGCGAATACAGCGATTTTTTCGCTTGCTGACGCCATCCTCCTCAAGAAACTGCCCGTCAATGATCCCGACCGGCTGGTAACCATCGGGCGGTCGGTGAACTATCCGTTCTTCCGTGAGCTCGACCGACGCAACGACATGCTTGCCGGCCTTGCAAGCCGGTTTTCGATCGATCTGACCCTGACGGCAGGAGGCACGACCGAACGGATGCATGGCGAGCTGGTAGGCGGCAGCTATTTCCGCGTGCTCGGTGTAGGGGCTGCTGTCGGCCGGGTCTTGACCGAAGAGGACGACGGCGCTGAAGGCGCCCAGCCAGTGTGCGTCATCAGCTTTGACCTCTGGCAGAAAGAGTTCGGCGGCGCCCCAGATGTTCTGAACAAAGCCATCCTTCTAAATGCCCGGCCGTTCCAGATTGTCGGCGTCACCGAACGCGGTTTTCACGGCGCTGCGCTGCAGGGCGGTTTTGACCTGCAAGTGCCCATGTCCATGACCCAGTTTTTTGAGGGCGAAAAACGCGACTCGACTGGCTGGAGCTGGCTTCAGATGATCGGCCGCCTGAAGCCCGGCGTAACACGGGCTCGGGCCGAAGCCAACATCGACGCAATTGGTCGCAATATCGACCAGGAGCAGGGGCACGAGAAGTGGAAGGCCTCGTACCCGCTGTTTCCTGGAGACCAGGGTTTTGACGAACACCGTGACGAGCTTAAGAAACCCATTCTGGTCTTGCTTGCGCTGGTGGCGAGCGTCCTGTTGATCGCCTGCGCAAACGTTGCCAACCTGCTGCTCGCGCGGGCTCTCGAGCGTCAACGGGAAATCGCCGTGCGGCTAGCGCTAGGAGCCACGCGGGCGCGTCTGGTGCGGCAGTTAGCGATCGAGAGCCTAGTGCTTTCCGGAGTGTCAGGAATAGTTGGGTTTCTGCTCTCTTTCTGGATGGTGCAGGCGCTGGTCTACTTCTTACGAAGCGACAACTTTGCGATAGGGGTGCGGCCCGACATCCTGGCGCTGAGATTTACAGCGGCCCTCTCGATCATCACGGGCTTGCTCTTTGGCCTGGCTCCCGCCTGGCAGGTCATACGGCCTGACGTCGCGCCTGCCCTCAAGCAGGAAATGGCGGGTCGACGATTGGTCAGCCGGGCGCTTCTGCGGCGAGCGCTCGTAATGGGCCAGATCAGTGCATCGGTGGTGCTGGTATTCGGCGCTGGCCTTTTTGCACGCACGTTACGCAATCTGCGCACGGTTGATCTCGGATTTCGTCCGGAACAGATCATTCTGATGACCATGGATCCATCGCTCAGCGGCTATAGGGAGGCCGACACAGCGCTGCTCTACGACCGCCTGCTCGAAAGGATCAGAAAGTTGCCAGGGGTGGAAGCGGCCAGCCTCGCGAATATGGCCGTGCTTTCGGGAGGAATGTTCGCCGCCGACGTCGGCGTGACTGGCTACACGCCACAGGACCACGAGCCGAACTACTACCTCAATTGGGTAAGTACAGACTATTTCAGAACATTGGGGACACCGATCTTGCAGGGCCGCGATTTCAGCCGGTGGGACCACAAAGGTGCGCAGCCAGTCGCCATTGTGAATCAGCGGTTCGCATCTCACTTCTGGCCTGGGCAGAACGCGATTGGCAAGCGCTTCCGCTGGGGAGGGTGGAAGGCCGACGTCGAGATTGTAGGAGTGGTGGCGAATACCAAGTACCAAACGATTCGGGAAGAACTGCAGTTCATCTACTACCTGCCAGTGGCGCAGCAGCACGCCTCGGGGCTGACATTATACGCTCGGACCGTGGTCGATTCCGACCGGATGATCTCCAGAATACGTGACACTGTGCACGCGCTTGATCCCAGACTGCCGGTGTACAACATAAAGACGCTCGAAGGGCAGATCAATTCGCAGTTATCGCAGGAACGCATTCTGGCATCGCTCTCCACGTTCTTCAGCGTCGCGGCCACGCTGCTGGCAGCGCTCGGGCTCTACGGAGTCGTGGCGTATTCCGTCAAGCGCCGTTACCACGAGATCGGCATTCGCATGGCGCTGGGCGCACGTGGCAGCGACGTCGTGCTGCTCTTCGTGCGCGAGAGCCTGGTGACAGTATTGTCGGGTATCGCGATCGGCATCGCCTGCGCGTTCACCATCGCGAAGTATTGTGCGAGCCTTCTGTACGGTCTGCACTACAACGATGGCGCCACGCTCGCCGTTGCGAGTGTGTTGCTGCTTCTGTGCGCGCTGCTGGCGGCATTTCTGCCGGCGCGCAAAGCGAGTCGTGTGTCTCCAACGCTGGCCTTGCGGTACGAGTGAGGACGCGAATGATGGCATGGTGTCGCGGCGTGATCGACCGGATCTCCCGGAGGGGCCGTGAGCGCGATCTCGATCGCGAGGTCCGCGCGCATCTGGAGCTCGAGGCCGAAGAGCAAATAGAGGCCGGACAAGCGCCCGCTGAAGCTCCCTACGCTGCGCGCCGGGCATCTGGCAACGTGGCGCTAATCAAAGAGTTAACCCGCGAAATCTGGGGATGGAGTTCTCTGGAACGATTCGGCCAGGATCTCCGCTACGCCGCGCGCATGCTCCGTAAGAACCCCGGATTCGCTGTCGTCGCCGTGCTCACGGTAGCCCTTGGCATCGGAGCGAACACGGCGATTTTCAGCGTGGTGAATGCGGTGCTGCTTCGCCCGTTGCCGTATCCCCAACCGGAGCGGCTTGTCCGGCTGGGGGAAACGGACCGGAGAGAAAGCGCCTCGGTGGGCGAAGTGTCCTATCCGAACTTTACCGACTGGAGAGCTCAGGGCCGCGCCTTCGAAAACATGGCCGCCTACCACACCGGCACATTCACCTTCACGGACGGCGGTGAAGCGCTTCAGCTCGATGGAGTGGTTGTCTCGGCCGCCGTATTTCAAGTGCTAGGTGTAGCGCCCGTGTTGGGCCGCGGTTTTCTCACGTGGGAAGATGGGCCGGAGGGCCAGGTGGTAATCCTGAGCCATGATTTTTGGGAGGAGCGGTTCGGTGCCGCCCCCAACATTCTCGGACGCACGCTTGTGCTTGACCACAAGAGCTTCACGGTCGTCGGCGTAATGCCGAAAGATTTTGAGTTTCCGATTCAATCAGAGCGCGCAAGACTGTGGACAACCTTCGCCAGCGAGGCGCAAAGCAAGGACGGCAAGCCGCCGGTGACCGAGGAACGTGAGTCCCGCTATTTAAGCGTGATCGCGCGCCTGAGGGCGGAAACCAGCGTTCCACAAGCTCAGGCGGAAATGAGCGCTGTCGCGTGGCGGTTGGAGAAGCAGTACCCGGGTCCGAACACCAATACGGGCGTGCTCGTCGTTCCGGAGCTCGAAGAATTAGTAGGCGGCTCGCGAACTACGCTCCTGGTCCTGCTCGGCGCGGTGGTGTTTGTCATGCTGATTGCCTGCGCCAATGTGGCCAATCTGTTATTGGCGCGGGCCAGGACTCGCCAGAAGGAGATCGCGATTCGTGCCGCGCTTGGCGCCGGCCGTCAGCGGCTAATTCGCCAGTTGCTAACGGAGAGTGTTCTGCTTTCCATTCTCGGGGGCGTGCTCGGGCTTTTATTCGGGACATGGGGAATTCATGCCATTCTCAGGTTCGCACCGCATGTTGCGCGGCTTAATCAGGTGGCTCTGGATTTGAGAGTGCTGGCCTTTACCTCTTTCGTTTCACTCTTGACCGGCCTTCTGTTCGGCCTTGTTCCCTCCAGACAGGCGCTGCGTTGCGACCTGACCACGCCATTGAAGGTCGCCGGTCCCGGACCTGGCGCGGGCTCTCGCGATCCCATGCGCAGCGTACTGGTGGTGAGCGAAGTGGCTCTCGCGTCGGTGCTGCTGGTAGGCGCCGGGCTGCTCATCGAGAGCTTGATGCGCTTGTTGCGAGTGAATCCCGGATTTGATGCCAGCAACGTTCTGACCTTTCGGGTCGATCTGACGGGCCCGTATTACTCCGCTCAGCGGCGTATCGAGTTTTACCGTGAGCTCCTTCCAGACATCCAAGCCGTGCCCGGGGTGCAATCGGCCAGCGCGATCGAGCCGCTGCCCATCGGTGATGGAAATATGGCTTGCAGTTTTCAGATCGAGGGCCGTCCAACGCCTCCGGGTGAATACTTCAATACGGACTTCAGGTCCATTGCACTCCACTATTTCGCGACCATGCGCATTCCCTTGCTGAACGGGCGCGACTTCACAGCGCGGGACGACCTGCAGGCCATGCCGGTCGTTATTATCAATCAGAGTTTGACGAGACGATTTTTCCCGGACCAGGATCCTATCGGGAAGCGCATTAGACCCGCCACCTCAAACGGATACCCGGAAGCGCCTTTGAGAACCATCGTCGGAGTTGTGGCCGATGTGCGGAGTAGGGCGCTGATGGAGACAGCCAAGCCGGAGGTGTACGTACCACAGGCGCAGAGCGCCATGATCTTGACTGTGATTGTGCGGTCCGATCGGGAGCCGCGCGTGCTGATCCCTTACGTACGAAAGGCAGTACGCCGGCTGGACAATAACCTGCCCGTTTATAACATGTTCACGCTCAGTTCATATCTGTCCGGCTCTCTCGCCGGGCCGCGTTGGAACGCACTGTTACTCGGAATCTTCGCGAGCCTCGGACTCATACTGGCGGCGATTGGTCTGTTCGGCGTCACATCGTACTTCGCAGCCCAGCGAAGGCACGAGGTTGGCATCCGGATGGCGCTGGGAGCACAGCGCAGTCAAGTGCTGCGCATGGTGGTGAGGGAAGGCATGGTGCTGGTGGGCATTGGCGCCGCCTTCGGACTTTTGGGCGCTGTCGCATTGACCCGCCTACTTTCCAACATGCTCTACGGAATCAAGAGTCTCGACCCTCTAACGTTCATTTCGGCGTCGGTTCTGCTGGCCGCTGTCGGTGCCTTGGCGAGTTATCTTCCCGCGCGTCGCGCGTCGAGGATTGATCCGATGTTGGCATTACGCCACGAGTAATCGAGGGGGTGGCGAAGAATCTTCGATCGCATGACGAGGCGCCGTCGCGCGCGGGATCTCGATCGCGAGATCCACGCGCATCTGGAGCTCGAGGCCGAAGAACAAAGCGAGGCCGGAGGTCCACCTGCCGAAGCGCGGATCGAAACAGGTCGGTGGGCGCAGGCCAGCGTCAAATAGCTTGCGTTAACACCAGTTAACGCTGCGTTTAATTGAACGCTCACCCCCCCGACGGTGCCGAGATCCTGATGCTCCAAGTTTCCTAGATCCCCGTTTGGGGACAATGCATCCGGAAATCACTAGGCATCGCGATTACAGGAGACTGGGTACTTCTTGCACGTAACAATGTTGCAGGTTTGCGCCCAGAGGCTGTGAACTACACTCTAGTAGTATGCCGCGGATTCAAATCATCGTTCGTTCTTTGCTCCGCAATCCGGGCCTCATGCTGTCAGCCATTCTTGCCCTAGCACTCGGCATTGGGGCAAACACGGCCCTATTCACCGTCATCAACTCGTTGGCGCTGCATCCTTATCCGTTACCCGAGGCAAATCGGCTGGTTGCCATTCTTGAACGTGAGCCTAATGATACGTGGCCGCGCGTCGCCCCAGCCGACTACTTCGACCTGACACATCAGTCCGCCAGCTTTGCCGCCATCGAGGCGTGGCGCGGGAGCTTCTCCACCCTCACCGATACCGGCGCGACGGACCAGATCTGGAGCGTCGCAGTCACGAAGCATCTCTTCTCGCTATTAGGCTCGCAGCCTACCATCGGGCGGAGCCTCCAGGCGGAGGATTTCACAGCCTCCGCTCCGCGAGTCGCTCTTCTGAGCTACCGCCAATGGATTGACCGTTTTGCGGGCAGTCCGACAATCCTCGGCCGCACCGTTTCCGTGGACGATGAGCCTTACACCGTTGTAGGGGTCATGCCGAGGGGTTTCACTCTCCCCGGCTACCGGCGTTCCGACATATTCCTGCCTTTTCGCCCGCGCCCGGACGATCGAGTGAACCGCGATAACCGGAACTTGTTCGTTTGTGCGTTGCTCAAGCAGGATGTTTCCTTGCGGCAGGCCGGCGCAGATCTCCAGCGCCTCACGCACCGCCTGCGGGCGGACTGGCCTCGTGAAATTCAAGGTCGTGAGATGTACGCGAAGCCGTTCCGTGATTACATCTCGGAGGACAACCGGGCCACGTTTCTGACGTTGCTGGGGGCGTCCGCGTTCGTTCTTCTGATCGCGTCAGCGAACGTCGCGTCACTGCTGCTAGCGCGAACAGCGGTGCGGCGCCACGAGATTGCGATACGCCGCGCACTGGGGGCCTCGACGACTCACATCGCTGTACAGTGGCTGACTGAGAGCCTCATTGTGGCGCTGCTTGGCGGGCTGGCAGGCGTGCCGCTTGCTGTCGCGGGAATGCCTTTGTTGCTGAGACTGATTCCAGCTGACAGACCGATTGCGGGTTTGGACAATGTGCACCTGGATGTAGGCGTTCTCGCGTTTGCCTTTGGCGTCACTTTAGTCGTAGCTGTCCTGCTCGGCCTTATCCCAGCTCTGTCGGCATCGAGGACGAGCCTTAATGAAGCGCTGCATCAAGCGGGGCGCTCGTCGACACTCGGTCGGGGCGGGCGGCGGCTTCTACGGTCTCTGACGGCGATTGAAGTAGCTTTGGCGCTGGTGTTGACGGCCGGAGCCGGACTCATGATTTCGAGCCTTGGCCGGTTGCTGAGCACGAACCCTGGTTTTGAGCCGGAACACGTCTTGACGGTCCAGGTTCCGGCCGTGGGCCCGAAGTTCGAGGTCGAGGCACGCCAGAAGCAGGTCTATGTAGACTTGCTCAAGCGTTTCCAGGTCATTCCGGGAGTCCAGTCTGCTGGCTTCGTCAATGTGCTCCCGCTAAGCGGGGCCGAAGTGACCACAAGTGTCTTCGTCGAGGGCCGTTCCGAGCACGTTCCAGTGGAGTTCCATTTGTATGCTGTCAGCCCGGGATACTTCCGCGCGATGGGAATCCGTCTAATCGAAGGACGACTGTTCAGCGACTACGATGGAAATAACAACGGGCCCTGGCCGGTTATTGTCAATGAAGTCTTCGCACGGCATTATTGGCAGGGAGAGTCGGCGGTTGGGAAGCGAGTCCGGCAGGCCGGTGGTGGTCAGGAAAACCCCTGGCAGCTCGTGATCGGTGTCGTTGACAATACGCGCCACGGTGCTCTGAATGAGGCTCCGAGCCCTGCCCTGTACTATCATTACCAGCGATACATTGGCCCGACGTTTGTCGCGACGATGGTGGTTCGTGCGAGCGGGGACCCGGGCAGGCTCGTCCGGAGTGTTCGGCAGGCCATCGCAGCCACTGATCCGGCGCTTCCGGTTGCGAAAGTCGCTCCCATGCTTCAGGTGGTTGAAGACTCGCTCTGGCAAAACCGCATGTCCACCGCTCTGCTCTCTCTATTCGCAGCGCTCGCCCTCATCCTCGCGGCAATTGGCATTTACGGAACACTGTCCTACGTCGTCCAGCAGTCGCTGGCGGAGGTAGGGATCCGGTTGGCCCTGGGGGCGACACCGGCCCGCATCTTGCGTTCCACCCTGCGAGGCGCCATAGCCCCCGCGCTGGCAGGTGCGTTCTTAGGGCTGCTCGGAGCACTCGCTCTCACACGTTTTATCGCCAGTTATCTATACGGGATAACCGCTACTGATCCATGGACGCTGGTGGCTGCCGCCGTTTTGTTGCTCGCCATCGCGCTGGTTGCCGGCCTGGTCCCGGCGCGGCGTGCCGCGTTCGTAGACCCGGTGGCCGTCCTTCGCCATGAATAGTCGGACAGCGAACAGCGGACCGCGAAGTCCGGTTCGCGGAGACCATCTTCGGGGCCGGGATCGGCGACCGGCAACTTACTCGAACCCCGTATCTGGACAACGATCCGCTCAGCCGCGCGCTTTGGGGCGATCGATGCACACGCCCTGAAGCCATCATCGACGGCTGCCAGGCGAATCTCCGACGAGTATGGCTTGTCCTTCCAAGTCACGCTCTTCGGTTGTGTCAATCTAGTTAAATGGCGCCACTGCTACAGGACTTACGCTATGCGATGCGGGTTCTAGGTCGCAACCCCGGATTCACCATCACCGTCGGGCTTGTCCTCGCACTGGCGATGGGCGCCAACACCGCTATCTTCAGTGTGATCGAAGCGGTGCTGTTGCGGCCTCTGCCATACCACGATTCACAGCGCCTCTGCATATTGTGGAAGACCGTGCCGTCAAGGAATATCGAATGGGATTGGACCTCCTATCCGACGATCCGAGATTGGCGCGAACAAAGCCATGCCTTCGAGGATCTCGCCGTTGTTCTGCGGCCGGAAGGCTCGCAAGTGATTTTATCGAACGAAGCCATAGAAAGAGGACCGGAAAAAATTCAGGGATCAAAGGTATCCGGGAACTTTTTTGGGATACTGGGCGTCGCGCCACTGCTTGGGCGCACCTTCTCGCGCGATGAGTGGCAGCGAGGCAACAGTGTTGTGGTCCTCAGCTACGGCTTCTGGCGGCGGCGTTTTGGCGGCACCGCCGTTCTCGGCCGTACGCTTCGGCTCGACAACCAAAACGCCACAATCATTGGCGTGATGCCGCCGAGCTTTCAATTCCCGGATAAGACCACGCAGCTCTGGATGCTGCTTACTGCGGACTTGCGATGGCCGTTATTCCAGCTGCCGCGATTCCGTATTGCCGATGCCTTCTGCGCACTGGGACGCATCAAGCCCGGCATATCGATTGAGCAAGCAAGGGCCGAAATGAGCATTATCTCCGGGAGGCTTGCCCGCCAATATCCGGCAACCGATGCAGGTCTGGGTGTGCGAGTCGTACCGTTGTTCGAGCAGATTGCTGGATCGCAGGTCCGTCGCGAGCTCTGGATTCTTGCCGGCGCCGTTCTCTGTGTCTTGCTCATCGCCTGCTCGAACATCACGAGCCTGATCGTCGCCCGCGGTGCGGGACGGAGGAGAGAACTGGCAATCCGGGCCGCACTCGGTGCGGGACGAGCACGACTGGTCTGGCAACTCGCTATCGAAAACATCCTGTTGTGCCTAGCCGGTGGGCTTGGCGGGCTATTGCTCGCTTATGCGGGCATCCACGCACTGCTCGTGCTAGTGCCTACCGACCTGCCGCGCTCGGATGGGGTCACGATCAATGGAACCGTTCTTGCTTACACGTTCGGCCTGTGTTTGCTCACCGGCATGGTGTTCGGCTTGCTGCCAGCTTCCCAAATCACGGGGGAGGATCCGCACGCAGGCCTGCATGAAGGCGGCCGCGGCTCGTCCGCCGGCCGGGGCATCAACCGCACTCGTGGGTTACTGGTGGCGTCGCAGTTCGCGTTCGCTATTGTGCTGCTGGTGGGAGCAGGTCTTCTGATTCGGAGCTTCCTGCTGCTCAATGCCGTCCAACCTGGATTCGACACAACGCGACTGCTTACAATGACGGTGGAACTTCCTGAAGCCAGATATAGTGACGAGGCGCGCATCCGGAACTTTTCCGATGATGCGCTTAGGAAAATTGAGGCGCTGCCTGGCGTTCGCGGAGCGGCAGTCGGATCGGCAATTTTCAGCAGCTTCAATGGGAACTCCCCCAATGAGAGGATTGTGGTCGAAGGCCGGCCAACCACACAGGATGCCGAGCGCCACGAACGAGATCTGGTCAGCGACGGCTATTTTCAGGTGATAGGAGTCCCGTTACGGCAAGGGCGATGGTTCTCTCCGGACGATGTTCACGACGCACCACCCGTGGCCGTCATTAACAAGACCATGGCCCGACGCTTCTGGCCGTCCGAGAACCCTATCGGCAAGCGCTTCAAAGAGGTGTTGCCGGGCATGGATGACCCTTGGCTCACAGTTATAGGCGTGGTAGGAGATGTCTCGTTCCGCCGCGACGGCAGTGTGTCGCCAATCTTCTACCAATCGATCCGGCAATGGTCCACGGCGAGGATGTCGTTGGTGGTCCGAACGCAAGGCGATCCCTTAGATTTGGCCGCGGCGGTACGGGGGGCTGTGCGGTCCGTGGACTCAACGGTGCCTTATTTCGATATCACTACGGTCAAACACCAAATCGAAGAACTTGATCGTCCCCGGCGATTCCAGACGGAGCTGATCGGAGTGTTTGCGGTTGTAGCCCTGGTCCTGGCGGCCCTGGGTCTCTACGGGCTGATGAGCTATTGGGTGGAACAACGCACGAAGGAGATCGGCATCCGCGTAGCTCTCGGCGCCACAAGTCGCAATGTTGTGCGCCTGGTCATTCGGGCAGGTCTGCAGTGGGCGCTCGTTGGCGTAGTCATCGGTATCGGTGGGGCTCTTGCATTCGGTCAGGCATTGTCCAACTTGTTATTCGGAATCACTGCAACCGATCCCATGACGCTTGCTGCCGTGATCGCCGTCTTGACGGCAGTCGCGGCCGCGGCATCCAGCCTACCAACTCTTCGCGCGACGAAGGTCGATCCGACCGTTGCTCTCCGGCATGAGTAGGAACGAAAACTTTTGTGCGGGCGCTCTGTAAATGAAAAGCTGGCCATCAAAGAGGGAAAACTGGGGGCGAGACTTGACGCGTGCGGTCGCACCAGCTACGCGCCCTATATGTCCGCTTGTAGGAAGTCGGGCAGAACTGCGCTTGAATCCCGGCAATAGGGCTCGTAGCAGTTCAGCCTCGTGAGGAAAATGGTGTCCGATAATGGCAGAGGCTCAACGCCCTCCACCGCGATCCTGATGCTCCAAGTTTTTACATCTTCAGGAAAACGAACCTGTGGATCTCATGGCACACACTTCTCGCGCGTGAACTCCCACCCGTCGGCTCTACAGCGAAGCGTCACTACTTCCCAGCATGCCGTGCCACCCTCAGGGATTACTTTGCCCTCCCACAAGCAGCCAGGCTCTCGCGGAAGTGGCTTTTCCGCGACCAAGCGGACAAGACGCTCATCAAGCTTCTTCGCGCTCCAATCTGGACGTGCCCAAATATCCTCATAGCGCAGAACACGCAGCCCTGGAAATAACGAAACCAGCTCATTGTCGGCGAACGTGCCCGCTGGCCACACTCTCCGCGTGTCCAAATGTCGATCTTCCACGATGACTGCTCCGCCAGGCTTCAAGGCGCGTTCTACCTTTGGCGCAATCGCCTTCGTTGGCTCGTACGTCAGGACGATGAGATCCCAGCAGTCCTCGCCGAAATCGAATTGTTCGAACGTCGTAATTTCTGCATGGATTTTCAAACCGAGGCGATCGGCTTCGTCCTTCGCCTGGCGGACTCCCACATCGGCGAGGTCGAAGCCAGTCACATCCCAGCCTTGTTGCGCAAGAAAAATGGAGTTCCGCCCTTGTCCCATGCCGACGTCGAGCGCCCTCCCTGGTTTTCTGTGCCGCGTCATTTCCACGAGAAACGTATTGGGCTTACGCGAGAACACGTCACCGTCCTCGCCACGGTACGTAGAGTTGTACTGGTTCGCCTGTGGCAGAGCAGTAGCGCATAGGGCGAACAGCATGAGCGGGCATCGCATATAAAAGAGTTTACGCACGAAAGGCGTATTGTTTAGAATCGCCTGGAGCTACTCTTCGCGCAATTCGAGCCATGTGTCCGGTTCGTATCCTCGAATCGCCATTTCGGGAAAGGCGGTCGCGATGGGAAACTATCCACGAAGCCCCCTTGTCCAGGTGCCTCGTGCAGATGTGGCCGCCTAAGCAAGATGGGCTGAATCCGAGGTCGCCGCACTTTCGCCCGACCGACTCAATCACAGCATGGATTCCACGTCCTGAATTACTCTCTCACTCATCCAATCCTGGCTGCCAATGATCTTCTGCAGCACTCTTCCCCGGTTGTCGATGATATAGCTCTCCGGGACCTTGAGCGTTCCGTAATCAGCGCTTATCTTGCTTTCGGGATCGTGCGCGGTCAGAAACGAGACGCGGGTACGGGCCAGGAAGGCGCGATACCGCGTTTCGTCTCTATCGATGCTGACACCGAGAACGACGACCCCAGAATTCGCGAACCGTTCTTGAAATTTGTCGAGTGAGGGCATCTCCTCAATGCAGGACGGGCACCAAGTAGCCCAAAAATTCAATACCAACAGCTTGGCTCCGAAGTTCGACGGAGTGATCGTCCGGCCATTGGCCGCTGTGATGGAAAAGTCCGGGGCCGAATCGCCCACCATCACGATTCTTTCGTGAAAGGAATCGAAAATAACATATACAAAGACAGCCAGCAGCAAGGCCAACAGGGACTGCATTGCGCGTTCGAGCACTCGGTTTGATAGACCTCCTCGCACTTGAGCGTCTTCATGAGCGATTGGATGGTCGTGCTTCAAGACCGGCATACTATGAGGCCACGCAGGAGCCCGCGTCGACCGCCAGCGCAATCTCGCGCAACGGCGGGTGATCGCCGTAATAATTCCAAACGTGCTCTGCACCGACCACTCCTGTCATTTCCTTTTTCCGAACTTTCTCGCGGAAACTACCGGCTGGTCCGAACGGTACAACAGCGCGAAACCGAGCGCGAGGATGCTTAAGGAGAGCGCCAGCACCCACGCCAGCTTGTTGTAGAGTTTCGGCAGAACAAACTGGATTTGCGGGTCGCTCTGGTCCATCTCCGCCGCCTGCGGGCGTTGAAGGACAATCTCCACCTTATAGGCTGCCGCCGCGGTTTGGTAGATCGACGTCCCGAATTGCGGATCCTGCCCGCGAAATATGAGGCCGTCGCCTTTGAGCTGGACGCCTTGTGGCGCGATCAGGCTGGTAGGGTTGCCCTTGTAGAATATCCTGCCCTCGAACGTCCCCGGTGAAGTGAACGGCAGTGTGTAATTCACAACGATTTGCGATTGTCCCGGCTTGATGGGAAAGTCGATCTTGTACACATCCGGCGCGCCCGCTGGCTGTGGAGCGCGCCGGATGGGCTGACCCTGTGGCGCGGTGCAGTTCACCTGAATGCCCTTCGACTCCGGTGGCACGTGGAATTGGAGCGTGCCACGATCTGGATCGCTGAAGGTTGTTTTGCCCGTGTTCCTCCAAATGTATCTTTCGCTGATCGCCAGCTCGATGGCAGTTGGCTCGAACAGCACCAGGTGCTCCATCACCTTGGCGCCGCCGGGTTTCCTGGAGGAATTGAATACGTCGAGCGCGACGTCAGTGGTCGGCGCGTTGGGCGGCAGCATGTGATTGTAGGTGACGCCGCCATAAGCGCTCATCAACAGTCGCGTACCCTGCAGATTCTGATCGATGCGGAACTTGCCCGCTGCATCTGATTTCACGCTCGCGATGAATTCCAGGCCGGTCGCACCGAGTTTGTAGAGCGTAATAGTGACCATAGGTTGCGGCTTGCCGGTAGTCTTATTGGTTACCGTCCCATCGATGGTGGCGGAAGCAACTGAAGCGAGCGACAGCCAGTAATACGCTAAAGTCTTCATGCGTGCGCTGCCTTCATTGGTTCGCCGCACTCCCCGCAGAACCTCAAGGGCGTTGGAAAGTCCGCCTTGCAACTGGGACAGACAAACCGCTGCGGCACCGTCTTGGCGAGCGCTTTGGACCCTTCCGGCCCCGCCGTCTGGGATGCGAAAGCGTGCTTCAGCTTATCGATCTCAGTCAATATCCCTGCCAGTTCCTTCTGCAAATCCAGCTTGGTCTGCTGATAATCATGGTCGGAAAGCTTGCCAACCCGATATTCGAATTGCAAATCGCGAAGGTTTTCGTAGATCGCTGCCTTGCGCTCATCCAAGTGCTCGAAAGGCGATACAGGTTCGGCTTCCGGCAGGTCTTTCGAGCGGACAGAGAGAATAAACACGAGTACCCCGATGGTGAGAAGAGAGGCGAAAAAGATGATCATCGATCCAGGTTTTGCAATTCTTTCTCGATCTGTTCCTGATAGTGCGTCAGTCGAGGATCCGTCAGACGCGGGAGTCTAGGCCACCGCGCTCGGCGTAAGTACCAGACAATGACCGCCGCGCCCAACACCAGGACTAAGTATGGGATCATCCATCCGAATGTGTTCGGCTCTCCACGGTAAATATCCTTTCCGTAGGCTCTTTTGAAATCGTCAATGATCGCTGAATCTAAACTCCCAGTAGCCTGCATGTCTGCAATCTTCTGCTTCGCCTGATGCGACCAGCAGCCATACATGCTGCAAGTCGCTACGGTGTCGGAGCAACCGCACTGGCAAGCGATCCTCGATCCGACACGCAAGATGTCGATCTTCTGATTCTTGCTGGCCATCTGCGCCCAACCAGCGTCACCTAAGGTGAACGCAAGAGCTATCGCAGCGCTACTGCTCCACTTGGACATGCTTTTTCGTTATGCCAACCAATTCCGTTCCCGCGTACTCCAACTTCATCTTGCTCGGAACCAGCGCGATCAGCGTGCCGAGGATCAGCACGAAGCCGCCGGTCCATATCCAGCAAACAAGCGGAAAGACATACGCCTGAATGGTAATCTTGCCATCCCGCATGAGCGCGAAATTCAGGTACAGATCTTCGTTCAAACGGCGACGAATGGCCACTTGTCCCACCTGTTGTCGGCTCGCTTTGTAAAGTTCCCGCCTCGGCTCGAGGGTCTGCAGAAACTCTCCATTCTTTCGGACGTCTATCACCGCGCTCTGCCAAATTACGTTCTCGTTATCGCCATCCTTAATCTCTTTAACTCGCAGTTCATAATTGCCGACTTCGACGGACTGACCGACTTTGACATCAGTCGTCAAATCTTTGTTGAATGCCGCGCCCGTGCAGCCGATGAAAATTAGCACAATCGCTATGTGGACCAAGTATCCGCCGTATCGCCGTGTATTGCGGTGCGTTAGCTCGACAATAGCGGCAGCGAAGTTGATCTGACTCTTGGACGCGATGGCACGCGCACCTCGGTAGAATTCGGCAAAAACAGTCAGCGCGACGAACAGGCAAAATCCGAACGAAATCAGCGGATAAAAATCACGAATGCCCACCACGAACAGCACAGTCACCAGACTGCACGAAGCCACCCCCGGCCACAGGAAGTTCCGCCGCAAGCTTTCCGTCGATGTGCGTCGCCACGCGAACAGAGGTCCCACACCCGTCAGAAATAGCAGGAATAGGCCGATCGGAACCATCAACCGGTTGAACCAAGGCGCATCGAGGCTAATCTTTTCTCCCGATACCGCTTCCGAGATGATCGGGAACAGCGTGCCCCAAAGCACCGCGAAGCAGCTAGCCAGGAGAATCAGATTATTGAACAGGAAGCTTGACTCGCGCGAGACCACGCTCTCCAATTGCGCTTCACTCTTCAGATACTCGAGCCGCTGCAGAATCAGATAAGCTGTAGCGGCTATACCAATCGCCAGAAACGAAGTGAAGTATTTTCCGATCGGTGACTGCGCAAACGCATGGACCGAGCTCACTACGCCCGAGCGCGTCAAGTCGGTTCCCAGAATACAAAGGAAGAAGGACGCCGAAATCAATGTGGCGTTCCAGACCTTCATCATGCCCTTCTTTTCCTGCATCATCACCGAGTGCAGGAACGCTGTCGAGCTCAACCACGGAAGCAATGAGGAGTTCTCCACCGGATCCCAGTTCCAATAGCCGCCCCAGCCCAGCGCGGCGTATGCCCAGAAAGCCCCCATGAGCACACCGACGCCCTGAAACAACCATGTGACCAAACTCCAGCGGCGCGTTGTGTGGATCCATGCGTCGCCCTTCTGCTTTCTAATCAATGACGCCATCGCGAAGGCAAACGGCACGACCATCCCGACGTAGCCCAGATACAAAATAGGCGGATGGATACGCATCATGGGATACTGCAGCAGCGGATTCAACCCGTTGCCGTCAAGGACCGCCGTGAGCGACCCGTCTTTAGCCAGCATCCGGAACGGGCTCGCGACGAAGACGTTCAGGATCAAGAAAAAGCTCTGTGTCACCATGAGGATCGCCGTGACGTACGGCATCATGTCGCGCAGTTTGCGCCGGTTCAAGAACACGACCACGGCCGAATAGGTTGCCAAGAGCCAACTCCACAGCAGTAGTGAGCCCTCCTGCCCTCCCCACCATGCGGCAAACTTGTACGATGGCGACAGGGCGTGATTGCTGTTCGAAGCGACATAAGCGAACCGGTAGTCGTCCGTTAGGAAGGCGTAAACCAGAATGGCCGACGCCACGGATACACAAAAACAGACGCCGTAAACGGCGCGTTCGGCGCTGAGCACGAGCAACCGGTTTCTCTTCATTGCGCCCACGGCCGACGCGATTACCGCATACGGGGCGATGCATATCGCAAGCAGAAGACACAATGCTCCTGTGTTCTCCATGATAAATTCCGACTCCGGAAAAGCTGTCTAGAAGACTCGGGGTGTCGTCAGTTGAGGGTCGTCAGCCCTCGTGCATCCGGATGGCACAGGAGGCATGCACCTCGGGGGTTTTTCGTATCCGAAGAGGCCAGAGTGTAAACCTGCTCTCCCATACTCCATGAGAAAAGGCGCGCTTTTCTAGAGGACTCGATTCGCCAAGAAAGGTGCTTCGACGTCGCCGCATTCCCCCTCCCGGCTGAGCGCGTTCTCGACACAAGCAGCGTAGCTACGCCGTCGTCCGCCCGGTAGGCAACCGACGCGATCGTCGCCCCATGTAACTGGATCAATCTTGCCCCGAGCAGCCGGACCGCACCGTGCGCGGCCATCGATCGTCCGGCGAGCAAATCAATATCAACGTTCGCCTTTGCTTTCAGCCAGGTCCGAATCTCCATTGCGTTCCCTGAGCAAAGATTGAGCCTTTTAGGACCACCTGCGAACCTCTGCAATTCCCGTTCGGCCAATTTTTCCATATCCGCGACCCGATCGCGCGCCCTACTGATGTGCCAGGCCATGCCGGCGGACGCCATCAGCAGCAGACCCGCAGCGACCGGCCACGACGCCCAGCGGAACGAACTGCCACGTCGCGGAACCTGCTGCTCCTGGATGCGGTTCCATAAGGACTCTGGCGCCGCGACCGGGCCGAGCTGATGAGCCAATTCTGTCTGCAGCCACGGCGCGATGCGTTCGTTTGGGTATAATTCAGCCACGGTTCCCTCCTGTTGCCCCGACGAGGCGCGATAGACGCCGCTCAAGTACCTTGTGCACGCGGTTCAGCCGCGACGCAACCGTCCCGTTCGAACATCCGAGGATCTCCGCGATTTGGTCGTACGACAGACCTTGCGTGTAGCGCAATACAATCAGTATCCGTTGTTCGTCCGGCAAGGCCCCTACAACCAACCGTACGCGACTGCTGAGCTCAGACCGCAACAAGTGATCCATGACGCTCTCACCCGGCGCCTGGAGCATGTCTAGCAGCCCATCGACCAGCGGCATCAGCCGGCGTGTCTTTCGCTTCTGGTCGAGGCAACTGTTTACAACTAGTCGGTAGAGCCAAGATTCGAAGGTTGAATCACCACGGAAGCCGCTAATACGGGAGAACAGCCTCAGGAATGTCTCCTGCGCGATGTCCATGGCCACTGTTTCATCACCGGCGTATCGGAGGGCGATCGAATACACCTTGTCTTTATGCCTCTCGAAAAGCACACGAAAAGCCTCGCGTTCACCACGCTGACATCCTTCGATGAGTTCCTGCTCAGTTCCCTCCAGCACCATGCGCCAGACGCTGTTCCTTTCTTAGACGTTTACCAATCTACAATCCTTCCCCCTTTTTGCCCCGGCTCCTCTGCCGGCCACCAGCCACACGAGTGGTGCTGGAAAAACGAGGCTGTTACCTCCATCGCCAGATCGGTAAGATTCAGATCTTTATACAATCCCACAGGAACGAGAAATCAGGCTCGAAGAGGGGTGGACCTCGGTTCCTGAGGGATCACGGGTCCTCGAACCCCGTTTGGGGACCGCCTGTACGAGATGGCGACCTTTCGTCAAAGTGAACTCGTAAAACAATTCAGTGTCCGAAAAGGACCGACCAGCGCAAGTTGATAGAATTAGGTACTTTTTATGGCTTGGTACGAGCCTAGCCGCAGATCATTCCTAAGACAAAGCGGAGCCGTCTTTGGAGGCCTCGGCGCGACCTATCTTACGGCCACCAGCGTTTCGCGGGACGCCGATCTCATCGTGTGGAACGCTAATGTGCACACCGTCGACTCCGGGATGCCTTCCGCACAGGCGTTTGCCGTGAAAGATGGACGCTTCGCCGCCATCGGCACAAACAATGAGGCAAAAGCCTGGAGCGGCAAGCGTACCGAAACCATTGACGCCCGCCGGATGACCATCGTGCCAGGTTTCATTGACGGCCATAACCACGCGCCGGGCGAGATGTTGCTTTATGAAGTCGTGGTCGGCAACCCTTACGAAGTAGAATTCGTCAACATCGCGAGCATCATCGAGAAACTTCGGGCCAAAGCTCAGCAGACGCAGCCCGGGTTCTGGGTGGAAGGTCAGCTCTATGACGACACAAAGGTGAAGGATAAGCGCCAGATCAACATTTACGACCTGGATCAAGTTTCCACCGAACAACCGGTGTCGGTCACGCACCGCGGCGGGCATACGTCGTTTTACAACACGAAGGCCTTCGAACTCGCGGGCGTCACGAAGGATACGCGCGATCCCTTTGGTGGCACGTTTGATCGCGACACGGGCGGAGAGCTTACAGGCCGCGTTTCCGACAATGCACGAGATGTCTTCGAGAAAGTGGGGAAGCGAACAGAGCTCACACCGTCCCAGCAAGCGCAACGCTACCGTGACGGGCAGGCCTACATGTCCAAGCAATTCGTCCGTTACGGCTTGACCAGCGTTCATCATGAAGAAGGCAGTCTGGCAGGTTTGGAGCAGATTCGAAAACGCGGCGAGCTGCTACATCGCGTCAGCTACGAGCCCGGAAGGGAAATCGACGACCTGATAAATGCGGGAATCGAGACCGGTTTCGGCGATGAATGGATTCGCATTGGAGCTACCGCTGAATTTGCCATCGACGGGTCTTTTTCCGAGCGGACGATGGCGCTAAGCATTCCGTATGCAGGCGTTAACCCGCCGTACCGCGGCAACATCACCATTGGCCAGAACGACCTAAACGCTTGGGTAGAGCGCGTTCATCGTGCCGGAATCCAGGTCAACTGCCACGCCAACGGCGACGTTGCAGTCGAGATGTTTCTTACGGCGATCGAACGAGCTCAGAAGCTTTATCCGCGCGCAGATGCACGGCCGAAGATCACGCATTGCACTTTGGTAAATGACAGTCTTATCCGCCGCATGAAAGCGATAGACGCTGTTCCGGCCTTGTTCACTACTTACGCCTACTACAACTCGGATAAATTCCATTTCTACGGCGATCCGCTGATGCAACACTGCATGGCATTCCGCAGCCTGCTCGATGCGGGTATTCATGCGGCCGCCGGTTCCGACTTTCCTCCGGGACCGTTCGATCCGCGCATGGCCATTCAAGGCATGGTCACGCGGACGGGTTGGAATGGAGAAACTTGGGGCGCAAACCAGCGCATCACCGTCGCCGAGGCTTTGGCGGTCAACACGATCAACGGAGCTTACAACTCGCATGAAGAAGCCGTGAAAGGTTCCATATCAATCGGTAAGTTGGCGGACTTTGTCGTGCTGTCCGATGACATCTTCGCCGTGAACGAGTCGAAAATCAAAGACGTTCAGATTGTCCGCACAGTAGTCGGCGGCAAAACCGTCTACCAGGCGTGATGCATCGACGGGAACTTGGCCTATAAAAGCCCATCATAGACTGGAGCTGCCGGGAACTTCGAGTCAGATACCGGGTTCTGGACAGCAGAGACATCTGCGATCGTATCGCGTTCGAAAACCCGCCACTCGGAAGTTGGGGTGACGAAGGTTCGGAATAACGCCTTACTCGCGGAAGCGAATTCCAACGGCCGTCCAGAAGTCCCGTTCTATTCGTTTGACCCCTGGACCAGTCGCCGGCGCGGATGGTCTCCTCGAACCCCGTTTGTGGACTCCGAGCGCTGAACTTCGACGTGCGTTACCGGCAACGATGGACCAGAGCACCACGCTTCATTGCGGCAAGCTCGACTGTTATTGACAATAAAAGCTTCGTAAGCGCATACTCGTGTCAGTAACTGAGGTAAGCATACTGTGAGCAAACCGACAGATCTGGTGCAGGGCACTTTGGACCTGCTCATTTTAAAAATTCTCGCCCTCCAGCCAATGCACGGCTGGGCGGTCGCCCAGCGCATCCGCCAAATTTCCGGCGACGTTCTGCAGGTCGGACAGAGCGCCCTTTACCCGGCACTGCACAAACTGGAGCAGCAAGGTTGGATAAAGGCCGAATGGAAGATCTCCGATACCAACCGCCGCGCCAGGTATTATTCCCTCACGCGCGCAGGTCGCAAGTCGCTTACCGAGGAAGCAGCCAACTGGGAGAGGCTTTCCGCGGCGATTTCCACCGTCGTTCGTGCGGTTTAGATGGGAGATTACCGTGCCGCGCTGGCTCGAACAGGTCCGCCTCATCCTTCGCTCTGTTTTCCGCAGAACGCTCGTCGACCAAGAACTCGACGAGGAACTTCAGGACCACCTGCAACGCGAGATCGAGGGTGGAATGCACCGTGGCCTAACGCCGGACGAGGCCCGGTACGCGGCCCAGCGCGCAATGGGCCCAATTGCCAAAAGCAAGGAGGAGTGCCGCGATATGCGCCGTGTCAACTTCATGGATGATTTGGTCCGGGATCTCCGCTATGCGGGTCGGAATCTGCGCCGGAGTCCTGGCTTTGCGGCGGTCGCGATCTTGTCATTGGCTTTGGGAATCGGCGCCAACATTGCCATTTTCAGCCTAGTGGACGCCGTAATTTTGAAATATCTGCCGGTCGAGCGGCCTGAGGAGTTGATGCAGCTCGAATACCGCGCCCCGGATTGGAGCGATGAGTCGAGCACCTTTGCCAATCCGGTGTGGGAGCAAGTGCGTGACTATCAAGACGTTTTCGCCGCGGCGTTCGCCTGGAGCAACAAGGATCGGTTGGATCTCACTCAAGGCGGGATGATGCGTCCTGCCAATGGGCTCTGGGTCAGCGGCGGATTTTTCAGAGCCATGGGCCTCGACGCGGCTGCAGGACGCTTGATTTCCGATTCGGATGACCGGCGCGGCTGTCCAGCCGTGGCCGTACTCAGCTATGGTTTCTGGCAGGATCACTTCGGTGGAGCGATGAGCGCCATCGGCAGTACACTTTCTCTCCGTAGCCGAGCATTTGAAGTGATCGGCGTTGCGCCACGTGGCTTTTTCGGCATGGAAGTGGGTGAGAAGTTCGACCTGGCGCTGCCCATCTGCGCTACAGCGATCTTCGACGGAGAAAAGCCACGGTTGGATAATCGCAACTTTTTGTGGCTGAACGTAGGAGGCCGCATCCATCCGGAGATGAGCAGGGCTCTGCTAACCTCGCGACTCAAAGCCATTTCGACTAAGATCTTCATACCGCAGGACGCTTCACCAGAGGAACGTCAGTACTTATCGAAGATCGCATTGACGGTAGTTCCTGCTGGGTCTGGCATTTCTCGTTTACGGCACCAATTCAGCCAGCCACTGCAAATCCTGATGGCCGTAGTCGGCCTTGTGCTGCTCATCGCCTGTGCCAACCTCGGGAGCTTGATGTTCGCTCGCGCCCTAGCGCGCAATAAAGAGTTCGCGGTGCGGCAGGCACTGGGTGCCAGTCGCACGCGTCTGATTCGCCAACTCCTGACGGAATGCGTTGTGCTTTCGTCAGGTGGGGCACTGCTCGGCACCCTTCTCGCGCGCTGGACCACAACCTTGCTGGCGCGCAGCATCTCGACAGCACAGAATTCGGTCTTCCTCGATTTATCCCTCGACACGCGCATGCTTGGATTCGTTCTTGCGGGCGCAGTGCTCACTCCCCTTCTCTTCGGACTGCTCCCTGCTCTGCGCTCGACGCGGGTTTCGCTGAGTTCCGCCATGAGGGGTAGCCAGTCTGGGGAAGCCGAGCGGTCGCTGCGTTTTCATCCGCGCAAGTGGATCGTTGGTTCACAAGTGGCACTCTCACTCGTTCTCCTGGTGGCTGCCGGCCTTCTGCTGAGAAGTTTCGTGAAGCTGGTGACGCTCGACATCGGTTTCGACCGCAACAATGTCCTGCTGGTGCACACTGATTTGCGGACGCCAAAAATACCGGTAGACCGGCAGACCGCCACCTACGAGGAGATCGAAAGACGCCTGAGCGCGTTGCCGGGTGTCCTTTCGGTCGGCCGTTCGATGATCACCCCGATCTCCGATCACTTGAGCTGGGACAACAGCGTTCACACCGAATGGACGAAGGAACCGAAGGGTAGGTCGGACGCTGACGCGAAGATCTTGGTCTACGAAAACTCCATTTCGCCGGGCTATTTGCCAACGCTGAGAATGCCATTACTAGCTGGGCGTAATTTCACCCGCGCCGATATGGGCAGTTCGCGTGTGGCTATCGTCAATCAGACTTTTGCGCGCCGGTTTTTTCCTGGCTTGAATCCGGTCGGCAGGACGTTTTTAGAGGGTGCGCCGACGGTTCAACCAGTCGAGGTTGTGGGACTGGTAGAAGACTCCAAGTATTTTTCGCTCCGCGAGGAAAACCTCCCCACGGCTTTTTTGCCTCTTAACCAGCCATACGAGCTGGGGTTCGAAGATCGCGACACTCTGGAGTTGCGTACGGCGATACCACCGTCGCGACTGATCGTACCAGTTCTTGCCGCGGTCGCCGAAGTGAATCGTGCCATTCCTCTCGAGTTCCACACGCTGGCCGACCAAGTGAACGATTCGTTAGCTCCGGAGCGCTTATTGGCGCTTCTCTCGGGTTTCTTTGGCGCGCTGGCGCTGATACTGGCAATGATTGGCCTGTATGGCACGTTTACCTATTTGGTGACGCAGCGGCAAAAAGAATTCGGTATGCGGATGGCACTCGGGGCGGAGCCAGCCTCGATTTTGTCTCTCGTCATGCGAGACCTCGTGGCAGTGTTGTCTGGAGGCTTAGTTGCTGGCATCTTGATTTCGCTGGCCGCCACGCGCGTACTGCAACAAATGTTGTTTGGCCTCGCGCCACACGGCGCCGGGATCCCAGCAATTAAGCCTCCAGACAACACTGCAATAATGACGATGTTTTTGGCAGCCGGTGTTCTATCGGCTGTGGCCCTCCTTGCCGGATACATTCCGGCTCGCCGTGCCACGACGGTGGATCCCATGACTACACTGCGACAAGAGTGAGCACGGTTAGTCTGTCACAGCCTGCCGCGATTTAAAACGCCGTTATGCTTTGAGGGTCGATCTGACTAGTACGCGGGCGCGAAGTCGGGTTGTGGGAAGTGCCAACTTCCAACTCAGTGGGCCCGTGTCTGCCGTGAAAACCCCCGGCTTCACCACGTCGCACGCATGCCTTGACTATCTACAATCGCCTGCGCTATTGTAGATGATCATAAATATGGGAAAGCCTAGCGATTTGGTCCAGGGAACCTTGGATCTCCTCATTCTCAAAACGATTTCTCTCGAACCCAAGCACGGGCGGGCGATCGCCAAACGCATTCAGCAGATCTCTGCCGAAGTCCTGCAGGTGCAGCAGGGTTCGCTTTATCCAGCACTGCACCGGTTGGAGCAGCAGGGCTGGATCAAAGCGCATTGGGATGAGACGGAGGGCGGACGCAAGGCCAAGTTCTACTCATTGACCCGCGCTGGCCGAACACAGTTGGAGAAGGAATTGGCTCAGTGGGACCGACTCTCGACGGCCATCAACCTCGTCGTCGAGGCAAACGAGGCGTGAACGAATGCGCTGGACGGACAAGTTTCGGTTGAGATTGCGCTCACTGTTTCGACGGGCTGAGATCGAACGGGAACTCGATAGTGAGCTGCGTTTCCATCTCGAGCGGCAGATCCAAGAGAACCTGGCCGCCGGGATGCCACCGGATGAGGCTCACTACGCGGCTCTGCGCACCGTAGGCGGACTGGCCCACATTAAAGACGAGTGTCGGGACGTGCGGCGAACGAACTGGGTTGAAAGCTTCGCCCGGGATACGCGCTACGCATTGCGAGTGCTGCGTAAAAGTCCCGGATTTACAGTGACGACCGTGCTTACTCTCGCGCTCGGTATCGGTGCGAACGCGGGAATCTTTTCCATGGTCAACGGCATTCTCTTGCGCGCCTTGCCTTATGACCGCCCTGACGAGCTCTATGTGCTGCGCGAGGCTGTGCAGGTAGGAAATCAGATAAACCCGTCGCTACCGGTGAACGCCGGAAACTTCCTCCAATGGCGACGCGAGTGTCGCGCTTTCTCTGACATGGCTGCGTTAGAGCCCAGCACAGATAATCTCAACCTGGCAACCGAAACGGTGCAAGTACACGGAGGCCGCGCCTCCGCGAGTCTGCTTTCGATTCTCGGTGTCCAGCCGCAGCTTGGGCGAGGCTTCCTCCCAGAGGAGGACGAGACAGGCCGTGACAAAGTCGTGATCCTCACCAACCAGCTTTGGCGCGCATGGTTCGATTCCGATCCGCAGATCATCGGGAAGAGGATCGCGCTGAATGGATATGCCCATGTAGTGGTAGGAGTACTGCCGGCCGGCTTCTATTTTCCGAAGCCAGATCAGCTCTACGGACAGGCTATCGCAGGCTGGACATCACCCATTCAATACTTTCGGCCTTTGGGGTTGCAGCCATGGGAAATCAAGCCGCGCGTGGGCAACTTCAACTTTACGGTGATTGCACGCCTGAAGCCTGGCGTTAGCCGTCGGCAGGCTTTTACGGACATCGACTCCGTCGAATCCCGGATTGCAAAAGCTGACGCGAGCGGGGCGGGCTTGCACGCGGAGCTCTGGCCAATGAAGACCGCGGTGGTGGGTCCGGCGCAGGACGGCTTGTGGGTGCTGATGGCGGGAGCCGGTGTGCTGCTCCTGATCGTTTGCGTCAATGTAGCCAGCCTGCTGCTGGCGCGGAACACGGGGCGGGCGCATGAGATTGCGGTGCGAACGGCGCTCGGGGCGAGCCGCTCAGATCTTCTGCGCCAGTTTCTATCCGAGGGTCTGCTACTGGCAACCGGCGGTGGCGCGCTTGGCGTCCTCGCGGCCGTCGAAGGCCTGCGTGCTATCATCCACAGCGCCCCGGTGAACCTTCCCCGCCTGGAATCGATCCATGTTGATACGCAAGTGCTGCTTTTCAGCATTGCGATCTCTCTGGCAGCGGGAATGCTGTTTTCCGTGCTGCCGGGACTGGGGCTGAGCCGCACGCAGCCAGTTGACTCGCTGAAGTCTGCCGCACCCACGGCCAGCGCCGCGCTCAAAACCGCACGTTTGCACGATGCCATGGCAGGTTCGGAGATAGCGCTCTGCGCGATGCTGCTGATTGCGGCCCTGCTGTTGGCTAGGAGCCTCGGCCGGGTGCTGAAGGCGAACGAATGGCTCGAGGTCCAGAACGTACTCGCCGTCGATCTGGTTCCGCCACCCGATCATTACCAAGACTCGCCGCAGCGTCAGCGGCTCTATCAAGCACTGCTCGAAGCAGTCACCGCGCTTCCCGGCGTTCGCGCAGCCGGGCTGATTAATGCGTTGCCCCTGCAAGGAGAGCAGTGGGGGGACGACGTCAACTTTCAAGAGGCGCCGCGGCCCGTCCTCGAGCGTCCCATCGCCAACTTTCGCTTAACTAGCCCTGATTATTTCCGCGCCATCGGCCTTCCGCTGACTCAAGGCAGACTCTTCGCGCAAGCAGATCATGGGAAGGATGTCATCGTTATCTCCGAAGGCATCGCAAAGAAGGTTCTGCGAGGACGGAACCCGATTGGCATGCATTTTCTGTGGACTCGTCCCAATGAAGGTAAGGAGAGGGCCTATGACGTTATCGGCGTGGTTGGAGAGGCCCGAAGCGTGCCTGATCGGGAACCTCCATTCACAGTCTACTTGCCCTATTGGCAATGGAGCCCCTCAGAAGTGTCCCTCGTGGTACGCACCGCCGGTGATCCCCGGACGGCTGCGTCAGATCTTCGAAAAACGATTCGGCGCGTAGACATCCAAATCGCGATTCCACGCGAGGAAACCTTGCGGGAAATTCTCAGCGCTGCGGTCGCCCCACGCCGATTTCTGACCTGGCTCGGTGTTCTCTTTGCAGTCTCCGCCACCGTTCTTGCGGCGCTCGGTCTGTACGGCGTGATTTCGCTTTCGGTCACACGTAGGAGACATGAGATCGGCATCCGCATGGCGTTGGGTGCGAACGTGAGTGATGTGTTGCGAATGGTCATCATAAAGGGAATGAAAGTGGCGGTGACCGGGCTGGTGCTCGGTCTGGCCTGCGCATACGCTCTGACGCGGCTAATGGCCAGTATCCTCTATGGCGTCCGGCCCACCGATCCCGCAGCCTTCGGCACCGTATGCGTCATACTTGCAGCGGTGGCGCTTCTTGGGAGTTACGTACCCGCGCGCCGGGCAACGAAGGTAGATCCCATGGTGGCCTTGAGGTACGAGTAGTGCGCTGGGCGGATAAGCTTCTGTTGCGAGTTCGGTCACTGCTGCGCCGGCCCCAGATTGAACGGGAGCTCGACGATGAACTCCGATTCCACCTGGAGCAGCAGGCCGAAGAGAATCTGACGGTCGGGATGCCGCCAGACGAGGCCCGAACTGCTGCTCTGCGCTCGTTTGGCGGCATCGAACAGATCAAGGAGGTCTGTCGGGAACGGCGCGGGCTGCTGGCGGTTGAGACCTCTTTCCGGGACTGTCGGCACAGCCTCCGCATGCTACACCGGACGCCGGCATTCACGGCGCTGGCTGTGCTGACACTGGCGATCGGGATCGGAGCGAACACCGCCATCTTCAGCATCATTCGAGCTGTCCTCCTTCAGCCCTTGCCTTATCAGGATGCTAACCATGTTGTCGTGCTGTGGCAGAGCGACTCGCAGAAAAGTATTCGCGAGCAGCGGGTCACACCCGCCAACTATGTAGATTGGCGTCAACGAAACCGAGTGTTTGAAGACATCGCCTTCTCGGCCGCTTGGCAGCGCCTCTTCAACATTGCCGGCAGAGATGGTAATCAGCAGGTTTCAGGCGCAGTGGTTTCCGCCGGGTTGTTCCCTATCCTGCGCGTTCAGCCCGTGCTCGGACGAACGTTCACACGCGAGGAAGATCGGGTTGGAGGTCCCCTTGCCGCACTCCTCGGCTACGAACTGTGGCGAAGCGAATTCGGTGGCGATCCCCAAATCCTCGGTAAGACGGTGGCGGTCGATAGCTATGGCCTCCGTCGGTACACGGTAGTCGGCGTTATGCCGCCTGGTTTCCACTTCCCCGAACGCTCCATGGAACTCTGGCTCAGCATCGGATGGCTGGGCGGCCTGAGCATGCCGCAACCCGGTGCGTCGGATCGATGCTGCTCCTGGTTCGATGTGATCGCGAGGTTGAAGCCCGCCATCTCGATTGAGCAGGCTCGCGCCGAGATGGGCCTGATCGCGGCCCAGATCGCGAAGGAGCATCGCGATACCCGATTCGGCCCGCAGGTTGAAGTGGTTCCACTGCTCGAACAGATGGTCGGCTCGGCGCGGATGCAACTGTTGCTTCTGCTGGCTGCAGTCGGCTGCGTGTTGCTTATAGCATGCGCGAATCTTGCGAATCTCCTACTGTCGCGTACGGCTGGGCGAGAGAGGGAAATCGCCGTTCGGTTTGCTCTGGGCGCAAGCCGCGGTGTTGTCGTGCGACAGTTGCTGGCTGAGAACTGCAGTCTCTCGCTGCTCGGTGGTGCCGCCGGCATCCTAATTGCCCTATGGGGCGTCCAAGCGTTCGTCACCTTCGGCGGGACCAAGATTCCGCGGGTGGAAGAAGCGAGACTTGACGCGGTGGTACTGTGTTTCAGCTTGCTTCTTGCACTGGCGACCGGCATTTTGTCCGGACTCGCCCCAGCTCTGCAGGCGTCGAAGCCGAACTTAAACGATGCTCTAAAAGCAGGCTCGCGCCGTGGCCCTGAACCTGTGCGGCAGAGTCGCTCGCGCGATTTCTTGGTCATTTCGGAGATTGCCCTGACACTGATGATGCTCGCGAGTGCCGGTCTCCTTCTGCGGAGTTTCGTCAAGCTCAACGGGGTTGATCCCGGTTTCCGTCCCGACCATCTGCTCGTGATGTCCATCGACATGACCAGCAGCGCGTACGAGGACCGGGAGAGTTCGCGAACGCTCTTCCACCAGTTGATGGATCGCATTCAAGCTATGCCAGGGGTCCACGCCGTCGGCGGAGTAACGGAATTGCCACTTTCCGGAGGCGCGGGCCAAGCCATCACCATCGAAGGACAACCTTTGCGACCCTACGCGGATTCGCCCCTGGCAAGAACCACCGGTACGACTGCCAGTTATTTCCGGGCTATGGGAGTGCCGCTGCTCAAGGGCCGCCTGTTCACGGAAGGCGACCGAATGGATGCACCGCCTGTTGTCGTCATCAATGAAACCATGGCTCGGCGCTACTGGCCCGGCGTGAGCCTCGATCAAGTTGTGGGGCGGCGCGTGGTGATCGGAAGCCGCGACCGTCTTGCCCGCGTGCGTCCGCCCGTCAATAACGACCCCGACTGGATGGAGGTTGTGGGTGTTGTCGGCGATACGCGCGGCCTAGGCCTCGACGCTGCGGCCGTGCCGGAATTGTACATGTCCTACCGCCAATGGCCTTGGTACGAAGTGGAACTCGTCGTGCGTTGCGATTCCGATCCGAAGCAGCTCACCGGCACAATCCGAGGCGAGTTGCGCACGTTAAGTAAGAACGCAATCATCACACAAGTTCGAACCATGGAGCAGATAGTGTCTCAATCCATCGCTGAACCGCGCGTTCGCGCCTTGCTTCTGACCGGGTTCTCGGCTATTGCGCTCCTGCTCGCCGCCGTGGGGGTCTACGGAGTCATTTCTTATTCGGTGGCGCAGCGGACCTATGAAATTGGAGTCCGCATGGCGATGGGCGCGGAACAGGGCGACGTTTTGCGGCTTATCATCTCTCAAGGTATGCGACCGGTTGGCATCGGTTTGGCAATCGGACTAGTTTGCTCGCTGGCTACTGCTCACCTGCTATCGCACTTTCTGTTCGACATCAACAGCCATGACCCCTCGACCCTATCGGTTGCTACTGCCGTGCTCGCCCTGGTCTCAGGGGTAGCGTTGTACCTGCCAGCACGACGAGCCGCCCGCATCGACCCCATCGTTGCAATACGTCGCGAATGAACACCATAAAGCTCCCCCAGTTCCGCCAATTCCCCCCGCATGGGTGCGCCTATTGTAGAGCGAGGCGAGCCTCGGCATCCAGCCTGTTGAGTGCGTTAGAACAGTTACGGAAGGAACTTTCCCGTTTCGCAGCGGGGTAGAAGAGGTGGTTGGAAACCACGCTTTCTGAGGAGCTAGTACCTTCCGACCACAGGCGGCCGTACACGCCTTCCAACTTTCCCGGGTATTGGCGGCGCTGATGGCGGGGGCGTGTCGGCAGCGCGCCAGGATCCGCGAGAGAGTTAGATTCTCCAACGAAATTCTCTGCTTTCGGTTATGAAGAGGGTTGCGTTTGGGGAGCCAAATCAAGTTCTTTATTTCCAACACAACCATTAGAGGACACGCCACTTGCCGCGCGGTGCCCAACCTACGCCCGCCAATGTGAATTTACCCATTCTTACCCGAATTTCCTTATCCTTATCCCCAAGGGTACCCCCAGTTTCCCCCCAGTGCTTTCGCAGATCCTCAGTCGCGAACTACTCCAGGAACGGCGACGGCGAACCGTCCCGTAGCTGCAGGCTCGCAAGCAGACCAGTAGCGGACGAAAAAGCCGACAGCGAGTGAGTTCTGGCGTAAAATGATAATTAGAGGCTCGGTTCGCCAGGCCAGCGCAAAGCGCACCCTCCGAAAGACACCCTCCACCACATATCAGCATTTTGGAGGTGAGGCATGATTTCTCAGGCCGTGGCGCAGTGCATCGAGTACTGGCCAATTGACAAACTCGTTTTCTACGCCCGCAACCCGCGCAAAAACAACGCTGCGGTCGATCGCATGTGCAGCAGCATCCGCGAGTTCGGCTTCAAGATTCCGGTACTCGCCCGCAGCGACGGTGAGGTCGTAGATGGTCACCTACGGCTCAAGGCCGCACGCAAGTTGGGCGTCACCGAGATCCCTGTAATCCTCTGCGATGAGTGGACGCGGCACAGGTGAAGGCTTTCCGACTGATGGTGAACCGCTCGGTGACCTGGGCCGACTGGGATGACGAACTGGTCGGCCTGGAGTTGCGGGACCTCAAAGAGTCCGACTTCGATCTTGATCTCACCGGATTCGACCCCGGCGAGATCGATAGCCTGCTGGCGCTGGAAGACGACGAGAGAGCAAACGCGACTCCGCCGCTACCCGACTCGCCCGTATCCCGTGCGGGTGACCTTTGGCTGTTGGGGCCGCACCGGGTGCTCTGCGGAGACGCAACCAGCGCGGAAGCTGTCGCCCGGCTGCTTGCCGAGCGTAAGCCGCGGCTGATGGTGACCGACCCGCCGTACGGAATTGCGCTGGATTCCGAGTGGCGCGATCGCGCGGGACTGAATGGCTGCGGGCCGGCCGAGCCGAGCTACATGAAAAAGCGCACCGCCGGTCATACCGAGACCTCGATTTCGGGCGACACGCGCGCGGACTGGTCCGATGCTTTCGCCCTCGTTCCTAGTCTCGATGTGGCCTACGTCTGGCACGCCAGCAAATTCACGCGCGAGGTTTTAGACGGCTTGCTACGCATCGGGTTCCTTCACCACCAGCAGATTATTTGGAACAAGGGCCGAACCGTGCTGACACGAACCCATTATTGGTTCCAACATGAGCCCTGCTGGTATGTCCGGAAGAAGAACGCACCCTGGTTCGGCAAAGCCGGCCAGAACTCGACGATTTGGGACTCCGCGTCGCCCAAATTCATCATGGGTGGCTCGAGGGAGGACAAATACGATCACCCCACGCAAAAGCCTGTTGATCTAATGCGACGCTCGATCCTGAACCACCTCCGACGGGGTGAGCTGGTGTATGACCCGTTCCTAGGTTCCGGTACTACGCTCGCCGCGGCGGAATTGACCGAGCGTGTCTGCTACGGGCTGGAACTTGATCCCAAGTATGTCGATGTGGTCGTCGGGCGTTGGCAGCAGTTGACCGGTAAGCAGGCCACGCTCGACGGTGACAGCCGCACGTTCGACGAGATCGCGCGGGAGCGGCAAAAGGGGGCGGCATGAATCGCTCGCTGCCGCCGGGAGATTGCGGAGATCGAAGCTCAGATCCGGGCTGGGCACGCGGACATCTAGGGACTGTGCCTGACACGGGCCGATTGGTGGACAGAGTTGAAGATCCTCAAAAGCGGGCAAACCGGTGGGGCAAACCGCTCAGCGGAGAGGTGTGATGGCGCGGAGGGGAACGGCGGCCAGGATTGATCTGGGAGAACTGGAGAAGCTGGCGGCCCTGCAGTGTACCAACGAGGAAATAGCCTTCTGGTTCGGGGTGACCATGCGGACCGTGGAGCGGCGGCGCCAGCAGCGCCCGTTTCGGGAAGCCATCGAGCGCGGCCGGGCAAAAGGACGCATCTCGATGCGGCGCGCGCAACTGAGGATGCTGGAGAACGGGAATGCGACTATGGGTATCTGGCTCGGGAAACAGTACCTGGGCCAAAGCGATGACTTGAGCATTAACACTAACACTCCGCTTCTCGTAGTCGCGGCCTGTGTCAGCCCGAACCGGGTAGGGGCGGAGGCACCCGCAGAGATTGCAGCCGTTACGCGCGAGGAGGAGTTCACCCTCGACATTGGCCCCGAGGACTAGCTCGAATCGGGGGCCCCACCCGCGCTGAGGTCCGGTAGTCTTCCGTTACCTCGCGAAGGTGTGTACCATGCGAGCATGCTTGCCATAGGTTACTGCCGCGTTTCCACCGATCAGCAATGCGAACGAGGGGTTTCACTGGCGGCGCAAGCCCAGAAGGTTCGCGCCATGGCCCTGGTGCACGGCGCCGAATTGGTTGCGGTGATTCAAGAGGGCGGAGAATCGGCCAAAACCCTCGACCGGCCGGGCATGCAGCGCGTGCTGGCCATGGTTGAGCGGCGGCAAGTCCAGGCGGTCATTGTCGC
>Ga0075426_10000234_pt1 | contig 36885 bp, 38 predicted proteins | sample SoiMethybrSBSTD5_FD_75304 | JGI IMG/M metagenome (GOLD analysis project Ga0075426, IMG submission 75304) | Bulk soil microbial communities from a Populus tree surrounding site in Tennessee, USA - Soil MetaG P. TD hybrid SBSTD5 | ecosystem: Environmental > Terrestrial > Soil > Tree plantation... | reverse complement strand
GCCGATCGCGACATCTTCGCGAATGTCTTCGTCGTGACCAGTCCCGATCGTCTCTTTCGCGGTCTCCGCGTGCCGCGCCCCTGGCTCGAGACGCTCGTCGGTGCCGATGAAGAAGAGGTTCCCGTCGTGTCCGTGCTCGATGGACACTCGCACGCGCTCGGATTCATCGGCGGGGCCCTGGGTGTGCCGCATATGGCGCTCGGCGTCGAGGACTTCGGCCAGTCCGGTGCCCGTGCGGATCTCTACCGTCATTATGGAATCGACGCGAACGCGATCGTTGGCGCGGCGCGGACGCTGTTGGCGCTATGACTCGGCGGCATTCACCTTGCGTCAACTGTCCACGGTGAGTGTCGTGTGTCCCTCGCTCGACGCGCAGCTGCTCGACCTTGCCCATCGCCACGCGCCGGCGTGCGGCCCGTGGCTGCATCTGGTCGCCGACGCGACGGACGTGTTCGTCCTCGAGACGGCGTTCGCGGAAGCGAGTCGACGCGTCGGCACGGCGCCTCTCGCGCTGACTGACGCCGAGACGATGTCCCTTGCTCGCGTAGGCTTGGAGTGGCCGATCGCAACGTGGTGCCTCGACGATGTCGTGCGGGTCGCGGCGCTGCTCCTCGTCGCGCGGCGCGTGCCGGCCGAGGCCGAAGGCTTCATCCTCCGGCGTCGGCACAGCGGCGACGCACGCCAGCGTGCCGCACTCATGCGCGCGCTGCCACTGCTTCCCGACGCGCGGCAGTGGGTGGCGATCGCCATCGAGGCCCGGCGTGGAGATGTACGCGCGGTGCTCGAGGCGCTCGCATGCGACAACCCATATCCGGCGCTTCACTTCCACGCGGTGCATTTCGACGATCTCGTGCTGGCGGCGCTCGACGCAGACCTGCCATTGGCGCGCATCGTCGGCCTCGCGGAGCGCGTGACCGAGCGGCTGGCAGCGGCGGCGGCGCGCGTGGCGGCGGCACGCCGCGCGGCCGGGCGGCGGCCACCGCCGGAGCTGTGGCGCCTGTCATGGAGCGCGGTGTGAGTCGAGCGCGAGCGACAGGCTCGGCGGCTGACTTCCTGCCAAAGCGCCGCACGCTCGCGGGATTGCGCGAAGCGGCGGCGGGTTGTCGGGGCTGCCCGCTGTGGGCACACGCCACGCAGACGGTGTTCGGCGAGGGCCGGTCGCGCGCACGTGTGATGTTCGTCGGCGAGCAGCCCGGTCACGAAGAAGACCTTGCCGGCGAGCCGTTCGTCGGGCCCGCCGGACGTCTGCTCGATCGCGCGCTGGAGGCGGCCGGTATCGCGCGTGACGATGTCTACGTCACGAACGCTGTGAAGCACTTCAAGTGGGAGCCGAAGGGCAAACGGCGGATTCACGCCAAGCCGAACCAGATGGAGATCTCCGCGTGTCTGCCGTGGCTGGAAGCGGAGCTCGACATCATCAAGCCGGTTGTCCTCGTGTGCCTCGGCGCGACGGCGGCGCAGGCGCTGCTCGGACCGAAATTCCGCGTGACGAAGCAGCGCGGCGAATGCGTCCCTGCGCGTTGGGCCCCGTGTGTGATGGCGACCGTGCACCCCTCGGCGATCCTGCGAGCGCCCGACGACGCTGCACGCCACGCCGAGATGGAGCGCTTCGTGACCGATCTCAAGCGCATCCCGCCGCTCCTGGCCGCCCGCGCCGCCTGACAGCGCGGCGGTATACTCAGTCCGGGCCATGGCCACCCTCACCGCGACTCGCAAATCAGGGCTCCGACGCGAGCTCGAGACGATCGTCGGCTCCGGTGGTGTGCTGTCCGAGCCGGATGAGCTGCTGGTCTACGAATCCGACGGGCTGACCCTCTTCCGCGCGCTCGCCGATTTCATCGTGTTTCCGACGTCGGCCGAGCAGGTGGCCGGTGTCGTTCGTCTCGCGAACCGCGAGAGCATTCCATTCGTCGCGCGCGGCGCCGGCACCGGGCTGGCGGGCGGGTGTCTACCCGCCGAGGGCGGGCTCGTAATCTCGATGATGCGGATGAACCGCGTGGTCGAGATCGATTACGACAACCAGATCGCCGTCGTCGAGCCCGGGCTCGTCAACCTGCATCTGTCGTGGGCGGTGGGCGCGCGCGGCTTTTACTACGCGCCGGATCCGTCGAGTCAGCAGGCGTGCACGATCGGCGGCAACATCGCGACGAACTCTGGTGGGCCGCACACGCTGAAGTACGGCGTCACCGTCAACCACGTGCTGGGCCTCGAAGTCGTGATGCCCGACGGCGAGATCGTGTGGCTCGGCGGCCGAACGCGCGACACGCTCGGATACGACCTGTCTGGCGTGTTCGTCGGCTCCGAGGGCACGTTCGGCATCGCAACGAAGATTGTCGTGCGAATACTCAAGAAGCCCGCCGCGGTGAAGACGGTGCTCGCCGTCTTCGATCGCATCGAACAGGCTTCCGTGGCCGTGTCCGCGATCATCGGGCGCGGTCTCGTGCCGGCCGCGGTGGAGATGATCGATCAGCTCACGATCCAGGCGGTCGAGGACGCCTTCGGCTGCGGTTATCCGCGCGACGCGGCGGCGGCGCTGTTGATCGAGCTCGATGGCCTCGCCGTCGGCATGAGCGCACAGGCGGATGCCATCGCCGCCGCGTGTCGCGAATCCGGCGCGCGCGAGGTTCGTACCGCCGCGAACGAGGCGGAACGCCAGCTGCTCTGGAAAGGGCGCAAGTCGGCGTTCGGCGCCTACGGGCGCGTGTCGCCCGCCTATATGGTGATGGACGGCGTGATCCCGCGTACCCGACTGCCGTATGTGATCGGACGGGTGAACGAGATCGTCGCCGCCCACGGTCTGCGCGTCGGCAACGTGTTCCACGCGGGTGACGGCAATCTGCATCCCAACATCCTGTACGATCCGCGCAAGCCGGGCGAAGAGGCGCGTGTGGTCGCGGCGGGCGCCGAAATCATGAAGGTGTGCGCCGAAGTCGGAGGCTCGATTTCCGGCGAGCACGGTATCGGCCTCGAGAAGGCCGATTTCATGCCCTTCATCTTCTCTGCGGCGGACCTGGCGCTGATGCAGCGCCTCAAGGATGCGTTCAATCCTCGGAGTCTGTGCAATCCCGGGAAGGTGTTTCCCACGCGGAAGTCGTGTGTCGAGACGGGGCCCGTGGCGTATCGGCCGCACGCCATCGAGACACAGGGCCTGGCGCAGCGGTTCTAGCGCCGGGCGCGTCGTGTCGCTGCTCGACAAGCTGCGCGCCATCGTCGGTCCCGCCCACGTCCTCACCGGCGTCGAGCTATCGCCGTATGTGATCGAAGGGCGGACACCCGAGGCCGCGGTGTTTCCGGCCACCGTCGAAGAAGTCGCGGCCATCGTGGCGCAGTCCGCCGAGGCGTCCGTTCCCGTCGTGCCGTGGGGAGGCGGCAGTGCGGTCGGCGTCGGCGTGCCTCCGGCGCGGGCGGGATTGGTCCTCGTCCTCAAACGGCTTGGCGCGCTCGTCGAGCACGAGCCGGGCGACCTGACGGTGACAGCGCAAGCGGGGATCACGCTCGCGACGCTGCAGAGCGCGCTGCGGTCCCGCGGACAATGGCTGTCGCTCGATCCTCCAGACTCGGAGTGCGCGACACTCGGCGGCGTGCTCGCCGCGAACGCCTCGGGGCCCCGCCGTCATCTCTATGGAACGGCGCGCGATCTTCTCATCGGGGTCACCGTCGTGACCGCCGATGGCGCCCTCGTGCGCGGAGGCGGCAAAGTCGTAAAAAACGTCGCCGGCTACGATCTGCCGAAGCTGTTCATCGGCTCGTTCGGCACGCTCGGCGTTATCGTCGAGGCCAGCCTGAAATTGCGACCGCTGCCCGACGACGAACGGCTGGTGGCCGTACGATTCGAGCGGCTCGCCGAAGCGGGCACAGCGCTGCGTGCGTTGCTTGGGAGCGACCTGATTCCGAACGCGGTGGACCTGCTCGACGCGGCGTCGGCGGCGGCCCTGGGCCTGCCACCGAATCCCGCGACGCTCGCGATCGGCTTCGATGGGCTCGGCGAGCAGGTCGATTGGCAAATCGCGGAGCTCGCCGGTGTCGTCGTCCGTTGCGGCGGCGCCAAGCCGGCGCTGCTGGCCCCGCAGACATGGCCGCGATTGGCGTCCGCCGCGCGTGACGCATTCGACGCGCCGGCGGCGCTCATGACGCTCAGCGTGTTGCCGGGCGTCGTCGTCGACACCGTCGAGCGCGGCGGCGAGGCCGCGCGTCGGCGGGGGCTCGAAAGCGCGTGGTGCGCGCACGCCGGTGTCGGCCACGTGACCGCCGCGCTGCGCGCCGACGGCTCGCGGCAGGACCCAGCGCAGATCGCGGCCGTGCTGGACGAATGGCGCGCGCTCGCGCACGCGGGCGGCGGTCACGCCTCGGTGACGTGGGCGCCGCTGCCGGTGAAATCGGCATTGCCGGTGTGGGACGACGCAGGCCCTGCCGGTCGAATCATGCAGCGCATCAAGGCGCAGCTCGATCCGAAGAACGTGCTCAACCCTGGCCGCTTCGTCGGCGGCATCTGACCGATGACATCGACAACCTCCCAAACACCCGCGCCGCTCGCGCTGCACGGCCTCAGCGTGGAAGGCGTCAACCAGTGCGTGCACTGCGGTCTTTGCCTCGCGTCCTGTCCGACGTTTTCGGAGCTCGGCACCGAGATGGACTCGCCGCGCGGGCGGATCTTCCTCGTCAAATCGCTCGCCGAAGGCCGTATCGGCCTGTCGGACTCCACGGTCCGTCACCTGTCGCTTTGCCTCGACTGCCGCGCGTGCGAGACGGTGTGCCCCGCCGGCGTTCCGTACGGCCGGCTGATCGAGGCCGCGAAAGCCGAAATCGAGCGGCAGCGGCCTGGGGGGTGGCTCCGGCGGGCGTTTCGCTGGCTGAACTTCGGCCTTCTTCTGGGCCGGCCACGCGCCCTCGCCCTGGCCGTCGCGGGCTTGCGCGTCTATCAGATGACGGGCCTGCAAACGCTTACACGCAAAAGCGGCGTCCTCCGTCTGTTGCCGGGAGCGCTTCAGGCATGGGATGCGCTGCTGCCGCGACTGCCGGCCGCGGCAGCGCGCGCGCCGTTGCCGGCCCTGACACCGGCGGAAGGTCCTCGACGCGGCCGCGTCGCGATGCTCACCGGCTGCGTGCAATCGGTCGTCTTCGGAGCGCACAATCGCGCCACGGCGCGCGTGCTGGCCAAGAACGGCTGGGAGGTCGTGGCGCCGCCAGGACAGGGCTGCTGCGGCGCGCTCAATGCCCACGGCGGTGATCACACGCGTGCGCTCGACATGGCGCGGCGCACGATCGAATCGTTCGAGCGCGAGCACGTCGACGCCGTCGTCGTGAACACCTCCGGCTGCGGCGCTCATATGAAGGCGTATGGAGCCCTGCTGGCCGGTGATGCGGCGTGGGCGGAGAGGGCACGCCGCTTCTCGGCCACCGTACGCGACATCAGCGAGCTGCTCGCCGGCGCGCCGCTTCGCGGGCCACTGCAGCCGGTCCCGATGACCGTCACCTATCACGATCCGTGTCACGTCGTGCACGGTCAGAAGATCCGTAGCGCGCCGCGCACGCTGCTCGCACAGATTCCCGATTTACGCGTCGTCGATCTGGTCGAGTCCGATTGGTGCTGCGGGTCGGCGGGGATTTACAACCTCACCGAGCCCGAGATGGCTGATCGTCTGCTGCGTCGGAAGGTGCGCCACGTGCTCGCCACCGGTGCCGGCGCCGTCGTCACCGCCAACCCCGGGTGCATCCTGCAGATCCAGCAGGGGCTGCGTACGGCGGGCTCGCACGTCGAGGTGCTCCACCTCGTGGAGATGCTGGACCGAGCATACGCGTGAGCACACCGGACGCGACGCCACGCGAACACAAAGCGACGGCGCCGAAGAGCGTCGGCTGTTTCGTGTTGACCGTGTCCGACACGAAGACGCCCGAAACCGACACGAGCGGCGGCGTGATTCGACAGCTGCTCACTGCAGCCGGCCACCACGTGGTGGACTCACGGATCGTGCGCGACGAGCCCGTGGACGTCACGCGCATCGTGCGCGACGCGTGCACACGCGACGACGTGCAGGCGGTGGTGCTCACCGGCGGCACCGGCATCACGTCGCGCGACTCCACGTACGAAGCCGTGGACGCGTTGCTCGACAAGCGGCTGCCCGGCTTCGGCGAGCTCTTCCGGATGCTGTCGTTCCAGGAAATCGGCGCCGCCGCCATGATGAGCCGCGCTCAGCTGGGGCTGCACGCTCGGCGCATCGTCGTGTCGCTCCCCGGATCGCCGAACGCGTGCCGCCTGGCGCTCGAAAAGCTGCTCATCCCCGAGCTCGGGCATCTCCTCCGCGAGGCCAGTCGCTAGCCGCGCTATACTGCAGAGACGCGACTCTAGGGAGGTTGCCGACCATGGCCGTACGCGTCCGCGCCGTCCTCGCCCCACTCCTCCTCGTCACATTGTTGCCTCTCGGTTGCGCACGCGTGACGAGCCCTGACCAGACCAGCCTGTGGCAGGAGACGCCCACGGCGGCGGCCGCGCCGGAGCTGACGCGTTTCAACGACTTGCTCGCCGACCTCGCGGATCGACTGAAGCCCGCGCTGGTGCACGTGCGCGTTCGCCGCGGGGGATCGGCGCCGAAGGACGACGAAACGCCGGGTGAACCGCGGCGTTCGACCGGCTCAGGGTTCGTGATCGATTCGAACGGCCTCATCGTCACGAACGCTCACGTCGTCGAGCAAGCCGAGTGGATCCAGGTGCGCCTCGCCGACGGCCGCCGCTTCAATGGGCGAACGGTGGGACTCGACAGCCGCGTCGACCTCGCCCTGGTACGCATCGACGCGACCGGGCTCCCGGTGCTTCCCCTCGGCGACTCGAACCGGATGCGCGTCGGCGAATTCGTACTGGCGCTCGGCCATCCGTTCGGTCTCGAGCAGTCCGTCTCGTTCGGTATCGTCAGCCGCAAGGGCGCGCCGCTGACGGTTGCAGCCCCAGGCTTTGACTTCATCCAGACGGACGCCGCCATCAATCCCGGCAACTCGGGCGGGCCGCTCGTGAACATGGCCGGCCAGGTCATCGGCGTCAACAGCATGGCAGCACGCAACGGCTCGATCGGCTTTGCGATCCCGTCGAATCTGGTGAAGCTGCTGGTGCCGCAACTGGCCTCCAAGGGCAAGGTCGAGTGGGGGTGGCTCGGCGTGTCGATCGCCGAGGTGACGGACGAAGACGTGCCGCGCCTCAAGCTGCGCGATGCGCGCGGTGTGCTCGTACGCGGTGTGATGCCCGGTGAGCCGGCGGCGATGGGCGGCGTGAAGGCCGACGACGTGCTGGTTGCCGTCGACGGCACACCGCTCGAGGGGCCTCGTGACCTTCAACGCGTCGTCTCGACGACGCCCGTCGGCAAGCGCGTTCGGGTCGTGCTGCTGCGCGAGGGCCGCGAGACCGAGGTGGAGGTGACGATCGGCCTCTATAAGGAACGCGAAGCCCGCGAGCGTGACATCGCGCCGAAGCCGGCCGAGAAGGATGCGCCGAAAGAGTCGCCGAAGGAAGCGCCCAAGGAAAAGTAACTCAGGCGCGGGCGCGCGGCACGGCGAGCGCCGCCAGGGTCGCGCGGGCCCACGCGTCGTCCAACGCGGGCAGCGGCGTGTAGCGCACCGACCCGGTGATGCGCACGCCGCCCTCCCAGTCCGCCGGCGCGTCCTCCAGAACGTCCTCGACCTCCAGCAGGAAATACCCGAGCGCGTCCGCGCCCGCGACGTCGAGGGGACCATCGACCAGGCGCATCTTCACGTAGACAATGGCGTCCGGTTCGAGGATCAGTAGGCTAGCAACCGCTCGCTCGACCAGGTTGCGCGCGCTTGCCGAGCGCGCCTGGATCACGAGCCCGACCGTGCCCGAATCGTACGCGCGCGCCTCCAGATAACTGAGCAGCATCGGATGAGGCCGGCCGTCGCCATCCACCGTGACGAGCGGTAGCGCCACGCCGAGCCGGCGCTCGAGATCCCGCTGCGAGAGCCGTTCGACGAGGGCCGGGGATAGCCGGGGACCGAGCGAGCGGGCCATGTCGGGCAGCGTAGCATCGTCGCCGAGTAGACACTTCGGCCGCGCAGACCCAGCCAGAGCGGCACTCGCTGTGCCGTCGCTCGGTTCAACTGTTCGAATCTTATGCGGTCGGGCCGTGGTCCTCGCCTTGCACTTGTGGCGCAGCACGGCCCATATCGGGCCGGGCTCGATGGCTGGGGGGACGGCCTGATGGAACGCCTGCAGTGGTGGCTGCTCCTGTTGTCCGCCGTGATGTTTTCGATGTCGGGATGCGCGACCGTGCGGGGGTGGTGTCACGAAGGGTCGTCTAGCAAAGCTCCATGCTCGATGCTCTACGCGTCCGCCCACCACATGTCCTTCTCCATGAAGAGCCACAAGACCGAGGCCAGCATCACGGACGCCGATAGGGAAGCCGCGGCGCGTGAGGGCTGGTGGGGTCGGGTCGTGCCGCCGCAAGAGAAGGCAGCGGTCGAGTCGGCATCGGCGCCGACGCCGGCCGACAAGGGTGCCCCGGACGACGTCCCCGCCGCTGCCGACGCCGGCAAGCGCGTCGCGGTCAACCGCTCACCCGAGCAGCGGGACTCACGCGCGTCCGAACAGATCTCCAATGAGCTCGCCGACTTGACGGGCCGATGGCGCGGCCAGTGGTCGGCGAACGGCGCCTGGGGCGAGCGTCGTGAGGCGGACGCGGAGATGGTGTTCGTGCAGACGGGCAACAGGGGAACGGGACACATGAGGCTCGCGAATACGGTGGCCGCCGTCGGCGTCCCCGAAGTCGTGCGGTACCTGGGCGCGCTCGGCACGCCGATGAACTTGCGCGTGTCCCGCAGCGAGCTGATCGCACGCTACGAGAATGGCCCCGCGGTCGTGGTGCGATTCAAGCGTGTCGGCGACCGGCTCTACGGCCGCATCGACAACTCGCCGTCGTTCCTGCTCGTCCTCGATCGCCAGTAGTCGGCGCGTCGCCGCCGGTCCGGAGCGCCGCGCGCGATTTCGATCGCGCGCGGCGTCCTCAGTCTAGCCGCCGGCGCGCGCTGGCGCCGGCGCGCCTACGGGTGCGGGGTGGCCGTTCGGCGTCGCGGCGCAGGCATCACCGCCCGCGCGGTGGATCGACAGGTCGGTGATCTTCGGCGCGGTGCCGCACAGCGGACAGTTCGGGTCCCGCCGCAAACGTACCTCGCGGAAGCGCATACCGAGCGCGTCGTACGTCAGCAGCCGACCGATCAGCGGTTCACCGATTCCGAGCAGCAGCTTGACTGCCTCAGTCGCCTGCACCAGCCCGATCACTCCTGGGAGCACGCCCAGGACGCCGGCCTCGCTTCAGCTGGGTACCAGCCCTGCGGGCGGTGGCGACGGATAGAGGCAGCGATAGCATGGGCCCTCGTTGGGCGCGAAGACCGTCGCCATGCCTTCGAACTGGAAAATCGAGCCGTGTACGTTCGTCTTGCCGCCGAGATAGCACGCGTCGTTGACGAGATAGCGGGTCTCGAAATTGTCGGAGCCATCGACCACGAGATCGTAGTCCCGGATGACGTCCATTACGTTGTCAACCGTGATGCGCATCGGCAGCGGGATGACGTTGATGTCGGGATTGAGCGCCTTCAGCGTGCGTGTGCCAGATTCCACCTTCGGCTTGCCGATATCGGCGGTGGTGTGCAGCACCTGCCGCTGAAGGTTCGTGATGTCGACCACATCGCCGTCCATGAGGCCGAGCGTCCCGACACCCGCCGCGGCGAGGTACAGCGCCGTCGGTGAGCCGAGACCGCCGGCGCCGATCAGCAACACGCGACTTCGCAGGAGCTTGCGCTGTCCTTTGTCACCGACCTGCGGCAGCAGGAAATGGCGGCTGTAGCGCTGGATCTGATCGGGCGTCATCGCGACGTCCTTCACGACCGGCAGACCGCTCTGCGCCCACTTCTGGTAGCCGCCAGCGAGGTTGATGACCTGCTGGTAGCCGAGCTCCTTCAGCTGCTTGGCGGCCAGCACGGACCGCAGTCCCGTCTGACAGTAGAGGACGATCGGCGTCGACGGGTCGCTCACCGCGCCGCCGATACGGAATTCGAGGAAACCCCGACTGATGTTGCTCGCGGCCTCGATGTGGCCGTCGCGATACTCGTCGGGATCGCGCACGTCGATCACGACGGGCGGGGTGTCGGACTTGAGGCGTCGCTGGAGGTCTTCGGGCCCTTCTTCGGGCACGACTTGCCTCGCCTCCGCGAGCATTTCCCTCAGTGTTTTCATGGACGTGATGTTACCTCTATTTGCTTTGTGACGCCTGCTATACTCGCAGAGATTCATGGCGAGTCCGACGACGAAAGGCATCATTCTGGCCGGCGGCTCCGGCACCCGCCTCTATCCCGCGACGCTGGCGCTGAGCAAGCAACTCGTCCCGATCTACAACAAGCCGATGGTGTACTACCCGCTCTCGACGCTGATGCTCGCGCGCATCCGGGACGTGCTCGTCATCTCGACGCCTCAAGACACCGGTGCGTTCCAGCGCCTGCTCGGCGATGGCCGGCATATCGGCTTGAACATCACATACGCGGTGCAGCCGAGCCCCGACGGTTTGGCGCAGGCGTTCATCATCGGCAGCGAGTTCATCGGCGACGGGCACGTCGCGCTCGCGCTCGGCGACAACGTGTTCTATGGCCACGGCTTCACCGAATCGATCCAGCGCGCGGCGGCGCGGACGAACGGCGCGACGGTGTTCGCATACTGGGTCCGCGACCCGCAGCGTTACGGCGTCGTGGAATTCGACGACGCCGGGCAGGCAGTGGGCCTGGAGGAGAAGCCGGCCAAACCGCGCTCGCCATGGGCGGTCACCGGTCTCTACTTCTACGACAACCGGGTCGTCGACATCGCCGCGTCGCTCAAGCCGTCGGACCGCGGGGAGCTCGAGATCACCGACGTCAATCTCGCGTATCTACGCACGAGCGACCTCCACGTCGAGCGCCTCGGCCGCGGCATCGCGTGGCTCGACACGGGGACCCACGAGGCGCTGCTACAGGCGTCGAGCTTCATCCAGACGCTGGAAGAGCGGCAGGGACTGATGGTCGCCTGCGTCGAAGAGATCGCGTTTCGCATGGGCTACATCACCGCGGCCGACGTGTTGCGCCTGGCCGCGCCCATGCGCAGCAACTCGTACGGCGACTATCTCCGCCGGCTGATCGACGACGCCTGAGGCGCGCGATGCGCGACTCGCGGCTGGAGTAACGATGGAATTTTCGCCCGACGCCAAGCGCGCGTTCCACGTGCAGACATACGGCGGCGCGCGCACCATCGACGGCGTCCGCGTGGTCGAGCTGACCCGGCACCTCGACGATGGCGGGGCCATGACCGAGTTGGCGCGTCTCACCGACGGACACGTGGCCGGCCTCGGCGACTTCACCGTGCGGCAGGTCAACTACAGCGAGATGACGCCGGGCACGATCAAGGCGTTTCATCTTCATACGCGTCAGACCGACGTCTGGTTCGTCCCACCTTCGGATCACATGCTGGTCGTGCTGCTCGATGTCCGCAAGGGCTCACGCACCGAGGGCGTGCGGCAGCGTGTGGTGCTCGGCAACGGCGCCTCTCGGCTGCTATTCATCCCGCCGGGCGTCGCGCACGGCGTGCGCAACCTCGCGGACAGTCGCGGGCGCATCATGTATTTCACCGACGTCCACTTCTCCCCCGATCCGGCGACGTGTGACGAGGGTCGGCTGCCGTGGGACTTCGGCGGGCCGGATGTGTGGGAGGTCACGCGCGGATGAGACCCCGCGCATCCAGGGCAGGCCACCCTCGGCTCGAGGCGGCCTCGCGGCACCCGCTCCAATGAAGCTCGTCGTCACCGGCGGCGCCGGCTTCATCGGAAGCAACTTCGTCCGCCACGTCCTCCGCGAGCACCCGGACGACCGCGTCGTCAATCTCGACAAGCTCACGTACGCGGGAAATCCGGCCAATCTCGCCGACATCGCGCGCGACCCGCGCTACACGTTCGTGCAGGGCGATGTCTGCGACGCGACGCTCGTTCGTGATGTCCTCCACGGCGCCGACGCGGTCGTGAACTTCGCGGCCGAGTCGCACGTCGACCGCTCGCTCGTCGAGCCTGACGCGTTCCTCCGCACCGACGTGTTCGGCGTCTTCACGTTGCTGGAAGCGGTGCGGGCGTTCAAGATTCCGCGCTTCTTGCACATCAGCACCGACGAGGTCTATGGCAGCGTCGCGCAGGGCTCGTCGAGCGAGACGGACCCGCTGCGCCCGTCGAATCCATATTCGGCGTCCAAGGCCGGCGGTGACCTGCTGGCGCTGTCGTACTGGCGCACGCACGGCGTGCCGGTCGTGATCACACGCTCGTCGAACAACTTCGGTCCGTATCAGTATCCCGAAAAGGTGGTGCCGTTGTTCATCACCAACGCGCTGGACGACCAGCCGCTGCCTCTGTACGGCGACGGCCGCAACGTCCGCGACTGGCTCTACGTCCTCGACAACTGCGCGGCCATCGACCTCGTCCTGCGTCGTGGCCGAGACGGCGAGGTCTATAACATCGGCGGCGGCCATGAGGTCGAGAACGTCGTGCTTACGCACGAAATCCTCCGCCTCACCGGCAAGCCCGAGACGCTCATCCGCCCCGTGACCGACCGACCCGGACACGATCGCCGCTATTCGGTAGATTCGACGAAGGTCGGCCGGCTCGGCTGGAGGCCTCGGCATCCGTTCGCGGCCGCGCTCCAGACGACGGTGCGCTGGTATCGCGAGCACGAGACGTGGTGGCGTCCGCTGAAATCGGGCGAGTTCCGCGCCTGGTACGAGCGTCAGTATGCACACCGCTGACCGCCGCATGACGCGACGCATGTGTACGGCCATCGTCGTGGCGGCGGCGCTATGGCTGCCGCTCAGGTTTGCGGCGCCGACGGCGACGGCCGTGCCGCGCCCGGCGCCTCCACGGCTGGCCCCCAACGCGGTGTCGGCGATGCCGTCGTACGTGCGGCGCATCGAGCCGGCGGTCGTGGGCCTGCGCGTGAAGGCGCGCGCCGACGCCCCGTCGTCGCAACGCCTCGGCGCGAGGCGTGCGGGGAGCGCCGTCATCTTCGACGCGCGCGGCTATGCGGTGACCGTCACCTATCTGATCGTCGACGCGGAAAGTATCGAGGCGCAGCTGCGCGACGGCCGTCTGGTGCGCGCCGAGGTCACGGGGATGGACCTCGAGTCCGGGCTCGCGGTCGTGCGCCTCGCGGGCAACGGGCCGTGGCCGGTCGCGAGCCTCGGCGACTCGCGCGACCTGCTGACCGGTGCGCGCACCGGCACCGTGGCCGTGGACGAGGACGACGATCTCGTTCACACCGCGAGCACGATCGAGGGCGTGCGTCGTTTCTCGGCGTCATGGGAGTACATGCTCGACCGCGCCTTCATCGTGGCGCCCGCGATCTCGTCGTGGGGCGGCAGCGCGCTGGTGGACGAGCAGGGCCGCCTGGTCGGTATCGTCTCCTTGCGCCTCGGCGACGCGCCGCACGTCAATCTCGCCATCCCGCTCGAGACGTTCGTGCCGGTGAAGGACGAGCTGATCGCCGCCGGCCGTGTGACGAGCCGACGGCCGCGGCCGTGGCTGGGGCTGCTGACGATCGGCGGCGACGACGGCATCGTGGTCGATGGCTTCAACGACGCCGGGCCCGCGCGCGCGGCGGGATTCCGGCGCGGCGATCGCATCGTCGGTGTGGACGGCGTGCGCGTCGCCACCCAGGAAGAATTCTACGAGCGGCTGTGGCGGCGCCGCGCCGGCGACACCATCGACGTGGCCGTCCGCCGCGGCGACACCGAGCGTGTCATTTCCGTCCGCTCCGTGGACCGCTACACGCTCTACCGCTCCACTTCACACTGAGCGCGGTACCCTCGATGATATGAAAGGCGCCGCCGACACATACGAGGGCCGCGGACTCATCGCGGATCCGATCCATCAATACATCCTCTATACGCGACCCGGCGGCATCCCTGGCGAGGCGACCGAGCAGGACGTTATCGACACGCCGTGGGCCCAGCGGCTGAGGCGCATCCCGCAGCTTCAGTCGGCTCGCTGGGTGTTTCCCGCGGCTGAGCACAGCCGCTTTCAACACTCGCTCGGCGCCATGCATCTGTCGGGGCGCCTGGCGCAACAGCTCTACCCATCGCTGCGCGCGGTCTTCGACAGCGAGGCACCGTCGGCCCCGCTGCTCGAAGAGCTGCTTCGCATGGCCGGTCTGCTGCATGACATCGGTCACGGGCCGTTCGGCCACTTCTTCGATGACAACTTCCTGATCGATTACAACCTGACGCACGAGCTCGTCGGCCAGAAGATCATCCGCGAAGAGCTGGGTGACGTGCTCCGCTCGCTGCGGCGGAGCCCAAGCGGCGCGTTCAACGCCGACGAGGTGATCGATCCCGAGTGGATCTGCTATCTGATGGGCAAGGCGTACACCGAGCCGCTGCCGAATCACCCGAAGTGGCTCAAGTTCCTCAAGCCGCTGCTGTCCGGCGTGTTCACTGCCGACAACATGGACTACGTGCTGCGCGACGCCTACATGTGCGGCGTCGCCGTGGGGCCGATCGATATCGAGCGCATCATCTATTACTCGTTCTTTTCCGAGAACGGTCTCACGCTCGATCGCGGCGGGCTGCAGGCATTCATCATGTTCCTGAACGCACGCTTCTACATGTACACGAACGTCTATTACCACCGGACGACGCGCGGGATCGACCTGCACCTCAAGGAGATCTTCCGGGACACGATGCGCATCGCCTTCCCTCACGACCTCGGTAAGGCGCTTCACCCGTACCTGCACCTCACCGAGTGGACGCTGCTCGAGGAGGTCGGACGCTGGCTTGATGCGGAGGACCCAGAGCGGAAGCGTCTCGGTACGGAATGGCGTCACGTCCTCGACCGGCGGCTGAAGTGGCGCATGTCGCATGAGGTCGTGCTGGATCTCTTCGAGCCGCGGCGCGGGCACGCCTTTCTCCCTGCAGAGGTGGTCGAACAGCGCGTGCGCGGCTTCCTGCCGACGCGGCTGCGCGACTTTCCGTTCAAGATCGACATGGCGCTGCAGGACCCGCGGCCGCTGAATCCGCTGAAGATGGGCGACCGCCAGATCTACGTGTACGATTCTGCGACGCGGACCGTGTCGATGGAGCCGCTGACCGAGATCCTGAAATATCTGCCCGGCAAGGTCGCTCAGTGCCGCATTTTCGCGATGAACCACGATCACGATGCCGAGCTGGCCGGCGCGCTGCGCCGCGCGCTGGAAGAAGAGCCGTCGGCGATCGTCACCAACGTCTGATCCGACCCCGACCATGGACGCTGGTTCCGAGATCCTGACGCCTTCCGAAGTCGCGGCCTGCCTCGAGGCCGCGATGACCACGTTGCGCGCCGAGCTCGACGCGCTGCCCGAGCGCGTCGTCGCGTGGCATCCGGCGGCGGGGGAATGGTGCGCCAAGGAGGTCGTCGGCCATCTGATCGAGGCCGAGCGCCGTGGCTTTGCCGGGCGCATCCGCATCATGCTCGGCGCCGACCGGCCCGCACTGCAGGGCTGGGACCAGATCGAGGTTGCGCGCGCCCGGGGCGACTGCGGCCGTCGGATGTCCGCGCTGCTGGATGAGCTGGCTGGTCTGCGGCGAGACAGCGCAACGCTCGTGCGTACGCTCACTGCGGCTGACCTCGACCGCGCCGGCCAGCACCCGAAGGTGGGGCTCCTGCGCGTCCGCGACCTGCTTGCCGAGTGGGTGCACCACGACCGGAACCACATCCGCCAGGCGCTCGCGAACGTGCAGGCGTACGTGTGGCCTGCCATGGGCAACAGTCAGAAGTTTTCGGCGGGCTGATCAGCCGGCGCGGTAACGCGTCGGGTCGGCAAGGCCGGCGTGCTCGAAGCCGCGGCGGCGTAGCACGCACGCGTCACACCGGCCGCAGGCGGTGCCGTCTGCCGTCGGGTCGTAGCATGACAGCGTCAGCGAGAAATCCACGCCGAGGGCGACGCCCTCGGCGACGATCTCGGCCTTGGTCAAGTGGATCAGCGGCGTGTGGATCTTCAGCCGCTGTCCGCCTTCGACGCACGCTTTCGTCGCGAGGTTCGCCATTCGCTCGAAGGCGCCGATGTATTCCGGCCGACAGTCCGGATAGCCCGAATAATCGAGCGCGTTGACGCCGATGAAGATGTCCTGCGAGCCCAGCACTTCTGCCCACGCGAGCGCATAGGACAGGAAGATCGTGTTGCGCGCGGGGACATAGGTCACAGGGATGCCGTGGCCGATGTCGGAGGCGGAACGATCCTTCGGCACGTCGATGTCAGCGGTCAGCGCGGAGCCGCCGAACGCGCGCAGGTCGATGGCGAGGATCTCGTGACGCGCGGCGCCCAGCGCACGCGCGACACGACGCGCCGCCTCCACCTCGGCAGCGTGGCGCTGGCCGTAACGGAACGTCAGCGCATACGTCTCGAACCCGCGCCCTCGCGCGACGGCCATCGTGGTCGTGGAATCGACGCCGCCGCTGAGGAGGACCACCGCTCGCGTCATCACGGCCAGTGTATTATCGAACGCCATGAGCTGGCGATTCGTATCGTGCGCGGCGCTCTTCGTCACGTGTCTGCTCACCGCGAACACGATCGCCGCGAAGCTCATCCTCGTGGGCGGTGTCGTGCTGACGGCCGGCATCGTGATCTTTCCGATCTCGTACGTCATCGGCGACGTGCTCACCGAAGTGTGGGGCTATGCGGCGGCGCGCCGCGTGATCTGGCTCGGGTTCGCGTGCAACGCGCTCATGGTGGCCGCGATCTGGCTCGGCGGCCAGCTGCCGCCGGCGCCGTTCTGGACCGGCGACGCGGCCTACGCGGAGATCCTCGGTCAGACTCCGCGGATCGTGGCGGCGTCGTTCGTCGCCTATCTCATCGGTGAGTTCGCGAACTCCTTCGTGCTCGCCAAGCTCAAGATCGCCACCCGCGGGCGCTGGCTCTGGCTCCGAACGATCGGCTCCACGATCGTGGGCCAGGCGCTCGATACCGGCGTGTTCGTCAGCCTGGCGTTCGCGGGCACCGTGCCGCCAGGCGTGCTGGCGCAGATCATCGCGGGGCAATGGCTCTTCAAGGTTCTCTACGAGGCGGCGGCCACGCCGCTCACCTATGCGGTGGTCGCGTGGCTCAAGGCGCGCGAGGGGATCGACACGTACGATCACGAGACGGACTTCAATCCCGTGCGGCTCTGAACGAGGGTCATCATGGAGAAGTTTCGCGGCGTGGACTACTACGGCATCGAGACGCTGCTGTCTGAGGACGAGCGGATGATTCGCGACGCCGTGCGCGACTGGGTAGAAGCCGAGTTCGTGCCGATCGTTGCCGAGCACCATCGCGCCGGCACGTTTCCTGTCGCGTTGATCCCCAAGCTCGGTGAGCTCGGCGTGTTCGGCGCCACGCTCAAAGGGTACGGCTGCGCCGGGCTCAACAACGTCGCGTACGGTCTGATCATGCAGGAGCTGGAGCGCGGCGACTCGGGGCTGCGCTCGTGCGCGTCCGTGCAGAGCGGGCTGGTGATGTATCCGATCTACGCCTACGGCAGCGACGCGCAGAAGGACACGTGGCTGCCGCGCCTGGCGACCGGCGAGACGATCGGCTGCTTCGGTCTCACGGAGCCGGACCACGGATCGGACCCCGGCGCCATGAAGACGCGGGCCGTCCGCAAGGGCGACGCGTGGATCCTCAACGGCACCAAGCTCTGGATCACCAACGGATCGATCGCCGACGTGGCCGTGGTGTGGGCCAAGGCGGAGGACGGCGAGATCCACGGCTTCCTCGTCGAGAAGGGCACGCCGGGGTTCTCGACGCTCGACATCCACGGCAAATTCTCGATGCGCGCGTCGATCACGTCCGAGCTGGCCTTCCAGGACTGCCGCATCCCCCTCGACAGCATCCTGCCGAACGTCAAGGGACTGCGCGGTCCGCTCGGCTGTCTCAGCCAGGCGCGCTACGGCATTGCCTGGGGCGCCATCGGCGCGCTCATGGCGTGCTACGACTGGGCGCTGCAGTACGCGCAGCAGCGCGTACAGTTCGGCAAGCCAATCGGCTCGTTCCAGCTCGTACAGCAAAAGCTCGTCTGGATGCTGAACGAGATCACGAAGGCGCAGCTGCTGACGCTGCAGCTCGGCCGGCTGAAGGACGCCGGGACGGTCCGACCGCAGCAGATCTCGCTTGCGAAGATGAACAACGTGCAGGTGGCGCTCGACGGCGCCCGCATGGCCCGCGACATCATGGGGGCGGCCGGCATCGTGGACGAGCACCCGATCATCCGTCACATGATGAACCTCGAGACGGTGAACACGTACGAGGGCACGCACGACATCCACACGCTGATCGTAGGTCGCGACGTGACGGGGCTAGACGCGTTCGGCGCGGCATAATCGAGGGGCGCCACGGGTTTCCCGGGGCGCCCTGAGCGATGGGGGTGTGGGGGCGATGTCGGGCCCCCACGTCGATAGACGCGTTCGGCGCCGCCTGATCGGGGACGCCTAAACCTCGCCACTCTTCAACGCGATCTCGCGCACGACCGCGTTGATCTTGCTCACGGCGGCGGTGATTCGCTCGGCGGCTTCGCTCGTCGCATCGCTCGGAGCCCGCATCTCAAGTAGCTGCGCGCTGGCCATGATGACGGCCAGCGGGTTGTTGATGCGGTCGCCCAGGAACTCGCCGAGCTGCTTCAGCAGCGCCAGCTCAGCCGCCTCGACCTTGCGATCGGTACGCTCGGTGAGCGCCTGACGCTCGCGGTCCAGCTGCGACAGGACGGAGTCGAGCGCGCGCTTGCTCTCGGCGACGAGCTCCCGCATGTCGTGCTTGCCCGCGCCCTGCAGCGAATCGAGCACCACCTGGTGATAGCGGCGCGCGAAATCCACGTCGTCGAGCAGGCGGCCGAGCGTGGCGTCGTACTCGGCACGGACGTGGCGCTCGACCAGCCGCTCGAGCTCTTTGGCCATCTGCTGCGGCGTGATGTCCTTGGCGTCGAGATACGCGGTGGCGCCAACGTCGCGGCCGAGGTCACGCGCGGGACCGCCGATGAACACGCTGCTGTAGAAGATGAAGGGCAGGCGCTCCCAGCGCGGATCACGACGGAGGGCGCGGCACAGCTGAAAGCCATCGAGCTTCGGCATCCGGACGTCGGAGACGACGGCATCGACGCGCTCACGTTCGAGCGCGACGAGCGCGGCTTCGCCGTCGGGGGCGGTGAGGACTTCGTGCCCAGCATGCCCGAAGATGGCCGTGAGCATCCGGCGGTGCGGTGAGGAATCGTCGACGACGAGAATCCGCATCCCCATTTCCAATCCTATTCGCTTCGCAGGGTTGGGTCCAGCAAGTCGCGCAGCCAGTCGCCGCTGCGGCTCACCACGAGTGACGTGAGCAGCAGCAAACAGCCCGGAAAGATGGAAATCCACCAGGCGGAGTCGAGGTACTCTCGGCCCTCCTGAATCATTCCGCCCCACGACGGCGTGGGCGGCTGAATGCCGAGGCCGAGGAACGACAGCGTCGCCTCCAGCACGATGGCGCGCGCCAGCTGGAGGGTGGCGATCACGACCAGAGTGGACAGCACGTTGGGGAGGATGTGGCGCACGACGATCCGGGGCACAGCGCCGCCGAGCGCCTGGATCGCGTCCACGAACTCCCGCCCCTTGAGCACGAGGACCTGCGAGCGCAGCACCCGCGCATAGTCCACCCAGCCCGACAGGCCGATGACCACGACGAGCGTCGGAAAGCTCGGCCCGAGTACCCCGATGATGCCGATGGCGAGCAGGACGAACGGGAATGCCAGCTGGGCGTCGGCGACCGTCATGATCACGGTATCCGTCCAGCCGCCGCGGTAGCCAGCGAGGATTCCAAGCGCGGCGCCGACGACGCTGCCGACGGCGACGGCGGCGAAGCCGACGACGAGCGACACCCGCGCGCCGAAGATCGTGCGCGAGAGCACGTCGCGGCCGAGATGATCGGTCCCGAGCGGATGCGCCAGGCCGTCGGCGCCCGCCAGCGTCGGCGCGGCGAGCCGCACGCGCAGCGACTGACGCACGGGATCGTGCGGCGCGAGCCAGGGCGCCGTGATGGCCATCAGCGCCAGCAGCGCGACGAACACGACGCCGGCCGCCACGAGGCGGCGCGTGCGCCGCGCCACGCGTCCACCGCGCGCCTCCTCGACGGCCAGCACGTCAGCGGGGACGGATGCGGGGATCGAGGAAGCCATAGGCGAGCTCGATGGCGAAGTTGAGGACGATGAAGACCAGCGCCGAGAGGAACACCACGCACTGCACGATCGGATAGTCGCGGTTGTAGATCGAGTGAATGGCTAGTCGCCCGAGCCCCGGCCACGCGAACACCGTCTCCGTGACGACGGAGGCGCCCAGCAGCGTGCCGAGCTGCAGCCCGGTGATCGTCAGCACGGGGATCGCCGCGTTGCGGAAGGCGTGCTTGGCCACCACCCGCCACTCCCGCAGTCCCTTGGCCCGCGCGGTGCGGACGTAGTCCTGCCGCAGCACCTCGAGCAGCGCCGAGCGTGTGAGCCGCGCGATGGACGCCATCGAGAACGCGCCGAGCGTCAACGCCGGCAGAACGATGTGCGTCCAATCACCGCGTCCCGACGTCGGCAGCAGGCCGGCCTTCAGCGACAGCAGGAGAATAAAGAGGATGCCGAGGAAGAACGTCGGCGCGGACTGACCGACGAGCGCGACCGCCATGGCCGCGTGATCGATCGCCGTGTTGCGTCGGACCGCGGAGATTACGCCGACCGGCACCGCGACCAGCACGGCGAGGGCGAATGCCGTCAGTCCGAGCTGGACAGTGGCCGGCAGATAATCGAGTGCGACGCGCATCGCGGGCAGGCGAAAATGAATCGACCGCCCGAAGTCACCCTGCACGACGTGGCCGAGGAAGACAGCGTACTGCACCGGCAGCGGCCGGTCGGTGCCGATCTCGTGGGCCACGCGCGCGTACTCGCTCCGCGGCGCATCCGGCGGTAGCAGCAGCGGCACCGGATCGCCGGACAGCCGCATGACCACGAACACGACCGTCGAGACGAGCCACACCGCGATCAGTGCGCGAATGAGGCGGGCGGCGAGGAAGACGGCGAAAGCACGCATTCGGGGCGCCGGCCGGGGCGGAAGGCCCCGGCCGGCCGACTCCTAGGCGCGGCGGAATTTGAACGCGAAGCGGCGGATCTCGAGCGCCTGGTTGGGATTCGGCGTCCAGTCGACGTACTTCTGCAGGCCGTAGTCCTCGTAGGGCTGGATGATCGGAACCCAGGGGAGATGCTCGAGGAAGATCTTCGTCATCTCCTTATACGCTTGGCTGCGGAACTTCTCGTCCACCGAGAAGCGGGCCGCTTCGCCGAGCTCGTCGAACTTCGCATTGCGCCAGTAGTCCTGAGGACCGCCTGGTGCCAGCAGGCGCCAGAACATTCCGTCAGGATCGCTGAGCGTCGACGTCGGATCGGACCACCACAGGCCCTTGAACGTCTTGTCGCGGTTCTTCTGCGCGCGCACCGAGTACTCGAGTACTTCGACCTTGGCGTTGACGCCGACGTCGCGCCACATGGCCACGATCGCCTCCGACATCGGCTTGTCGTTGGCCGTATAGCCAACGGTCGTCTCGATGACGACCTCTTCGCCCTTGTAGCCGGACTTCTTGAGCCGCTCGCGCGCTTCCTTCGGATCGTACTTGAGTGGCGGCAGCGACGGGTCGTAGTGGTTGTCGCCCTTGGCGATCTGTGAGTTCGGAACGATCCCGCGGCCGCGCCACAGCTCCTTGACGATGAGGTCGCGATCCACCGCCAGCGAGAGCGCCTGCTTGACGAGCGGGTTGTCGAGCGGCGGCACCTTGCTGTTGACGGCCAGCACGTAGAGACCGGCGTAGAGCGCGCCGGTCACGCGCGTCGTCGCATTGCCGGTCACGCGCTCGGCATGGTCGGGCGGCAGCTGCGTGATCACGTCGACTTCGCCCTTGAGCAGCGCGGCGATGCGAGGCGCCGTTTCCGGAATCGAGCGCATGATGAACCGATCGAAATCGGGTTTGCCGCCGAAGTAGTCGGGGTTGGCCTCCAGCACGAGGCGATCGTCCTTTGTCCACGACACAAAGCGGACCGGCCCGGTGCCGATCGGCTTGGCGTTGAACGTGTCGCCGCCGACAGCCTCGAGATACTTCTTCGGCACGATCTGGCCGCCGTAAAACGCCACGCGCGCGGCCAGCAGCGGATCCGGTTTCTTGGTTGTGAACACCACGGTGTTGGCGTCGGGCGCCTCGACCTTCTCGACGGTGGTGAACACGGTGCTCACGCGCGTGTTCACCTTCGGATCCCACGTTCGCTCGAAGCTGTATTTGACGTCGGCCGACGAGAACGGATCGCCGTTGTGCCACTTCACGCCCTGGCGAAGCTTGAACATCCACGTGGTGGGATTCGTCAGCTTCCATTCGGTCGCGAGCGCCGGATAGAGCTTGCCGTCCGGATGACGCGACACGAGGTTGTCGAACAAGTTGAACGAGATACGGATGTCGTTCGACGACGTGCTGAAGTGCGGATCGAATTTCGAGATATCGCCGCCCTGGGCGACGATGAGCTCACGCTTCTGGGTCGTCTGTGCGCTGACGGGGCCGGCGAGCGCCGGCGGCAGTGCGGCAGCGGCGCCGGCGACGCCGGCAGCCTTCAAAAGCTCGCGACGGGTGAGACCGGTCATGAGGCACCTCCCGAGAAAGTGCTGCTATTTGCGGGCACTTGGCCCCGCCTGTCAAGACCGCGCCGGGCGGCTCCGGCGGTTACCGGGCGGCGTTCGGCTGTGTCGTTGTCGCGCCGGAGGCGGGTGTGCTTGAGCGCTGCCGGGTGCCCGGCGGCTCGACGTAGAGCTCGACTTCGTGGCCGTCGGGATCGCGAACGCAGAAACCGTTCGCATACTCGCCGAACGGCGTGAGACCACGCGCCGCGACGTCGCGGCGCGCCGCCGCGAGATCGTCGGCCGTTTCACCGACTTCGAAGGCGACGTGATAGAGGCCCGGCACGCCCTTGGGCTGTGGTCCCGGGCCCGCCGCGCGCGCGAGCTCACACGAAAGGTCGTGATGACGTGCGCCGGCGGAGAAGAAGACGATGCGGCCATCCTTGCCGGTGCCGGTTTCGGTGAGGCCGAGCAGATCGCGATAGAAACGTCGGGTCGCCTCGAGATCGCGAACGAAGAGTGACACGTGACCGAGCGCGCGGATCTTCATCCGGTGTGATGTCTCCGTCGCGGCCGTAGTGTACCATTGTTGGGTCATGGCGGATTCGAAGCCGGCGGCCCTCGCGACGGCGGCCGCACCACCGTTCGCGACGACCGTCGAGCGTGTGCGACCGCACGTCGGTCTCATCGGGCTCCTCGCTCTCGGACACTTCGTCGTGGATCTCACGCAAGGCGCGCTGCCGGCCGTGTTGCCGCTGCTCCAAAGTCGGCACGGGCTGAGCTACGCGGAAACGGGAACGATCGTTCTCGCCGCGAACCTCACATCGTCGGTCATCCAGCCGGTCTTCGGATATCTCGCCGACAAGACCGTACGGCGCTGGATCCTGCCGACGTCGATCGTCGTCGCGGGCGCCGGCATGGCTCTCACCGGCGTCGCCGCGAGCTACGCGAGCATCCTGCTGCTCGTGGTCGCGATGGGCCTCGGCGTCGCCGCGTGGCATCCCGAAGGGTATCGAACGGCGACCGGCGTCGCCGGCGACCGCAAGGCGACCGCGCTCTCGTATTTTTCGCTCGGCGGCAACGTGGGGATCGCGCTCGGTCCGCTCTTCGTCACGTTTCTCGTCACGACCTGGTCGATCCCGGGGACGCTGGGACTGGCGCTGCCGCCGCTGCTGGTGGCCGCGATCATGCTGCCCGCGCTGGCGTCGTTCGGGACCGTCACCACGGGCGCATCGGCGACGACACGCGCGCGGGCCGGCGAGAATATGCCCCGCGCCATGGCGCTGCTGATCGTGGTCGTGATGATCCGCGCGTGGGCGACACTCGGCTTCACGACGTTCGTGCCTCTCTATTACGTGAACGAGCTACAGGCCGACCCGCGCATCGTCGGCCCGCTCCTGTTCGTGTTCCTCGGCGCCGGCGCGCTCGGCACCGTCGTCGCGGGGCCGCTCGCCGACCGCTGGGGCCCGCGCGTCTTCATGAAGTGGGTGTTGCTGGCCGCGGTGCCGTTCGGGCTGCTGTTCCTCGAGACGCGCGGTGCGCTGGCGTTCGTGATGCTCGGGATCTTCGGCGGCGTGCTGACCGCGAGCTTTTCCGTGTCGGTCGTGCTCGCGCAGGCCTATTTGCCGCGACACGCGGGCATGGCGTCGGGGCTCATCGTCGGCTTCGCGATCGGCACCGGCGGTCTCGGCGTTGCAGGCCTCGGTCTCGTCGCCGACCGTTACGGATTGCCGGTCGCGCTCGTCATCAGCGCGCTGGCGCCGTTGGCCGGCTTCGTCGTCGCCCGATTTTTGCCAGCCCCCAAGGACCGGTGAAGGACGCACCTCCCCTCCAGGACGGTGAGCAGGTGCTGCTCATCGACCAGCGCGGCAAGCGCCACCTCATCTTTCTGAGGAAGTCGGAGACGTTTCACTCCGATCGCGGCTGGATCTCGCACGACGCCGTCATCGGCCAGCCCGACGGCTCGTGGGTGCGCTCGTCGATGGGCTTACGCTATCTTGCGCTGCGTCCGACGCTCGCGGAGTTCGTGCTCGACATGCCGCGCGGCGCGCAGGTGATCTACCCCAAAGACCTCGCGATGATCCTGTTCTGGGCCGACGTGTACCCCGGCTGCCGCGTGCTCGAGGCGGGCACGGGATCCGGCGCGCTCACGCTGGCCCTCCTGCGAGCGGTCGGGCCCGAAGGCCGCGTGATCACCTTCGAGCAGCGCGACGAATTCGCGCGCCGCGCGCTGGCCAACATCCACATGCGCTGCGGAGAGGTGACGAATCTCACCATGCGTCTGGGGCCGGTCGAGGACGGGGTCGGCGACGAGGAGCCTGTCGACCGCGTCGTGCTGGATCTGCCCGAGCCGTGGCGGCTCACGCAGGCGGTGGCCCGCGTGCTCCGGCCCGGCGGCATCTTTCTGTCATACGTCCCCACCATCATCCAGTCGCACCAGACTGCCGAAGCGCTGAGTCGTGAGCGCGAATGGGCGCTCGTCGAGACGTTCGAAACACTCTATCGCCCGTGGAACATCGAGGGCACGTCCGTGCGGCCTTTCCACCGTATGGTGGCGCACACGGGATTCATCACGGTCGCGCGCCGCGTGGTGCCCGAGGAGGGCGCGCCCGCGCCGCGGCTCGCCGCAGCTGACCGCGACGAGTAGTTCGCCGCGCGTCGAGGAGTTTTCATGATCACCGTCATGCGTCGTTACAGCAAAGTCCTTCGCGTGGGGCTGCTCGCCGTCATCGTCGCCTTCGTGCTGACGTCCATATACGTCGGCTCAATGTCGGGCGGCGCGCGAAACCGCGGCGATGCCGTCGCCACGGTCAACGGCGAGACGATTCCCGTCGAGCGCTACCAGCGCCGTTATCAGGCGTACCTGGATGCCTACTCACGGGTGTATCGCGAGCGGTTTTCGCCGACGCTCGCCGAGCAGCTCGGCCTGCCGCAGCAGGCGGTCAATGACCTCGTGCAGGAGGCGGTCGTCGTGCAGCGCGCGCGGGCCGAGGGCCTCGAGGTGACCGACGAGGAGCTGAACGCGCAGATCCAGGCGGTGCCGGGCTTCGCGGAGAACGGACGCTTCTCGCTGCCGCGGTATCAGGAATTTCTGCGGCGCCGCGGCGTGAGCGCCACCGCCTTCGAGAACGACGTGCGCCGCGAGCTGACGCGCATGAAAGTCGAGACCACCGTGAAAGCCGGGATCAAGGTCTCGGACCCGGAGCTGGAGCGTGCCTTCACGCTGCGCCGCGAAGAAGTGCGTGCCATGTGGGCGCTGATGGAGACGGCGCCACTGACCGCCGCCGCGACGGCGTCCGCCGACGAGGTCGAGGCATATCTCAAGGCGCATCCCGCCGAGTTCCAGCTGCCCGAGCGTCGGCGCGTGCAGTACGTGACCCTGGCGCCCAAAGACTTTCGGCCCCAGGTCTCGGATGCCGAGGTCGAAAAGTACTACACGGAGCACGCCAAGGACTTCGAGACGCCGCAGCAGGTGCACGTCGCTCACGTGCTGGTGACCGTGCCACAAACCGGCGGGAGCGAGGCGGAGGACAAGGCGCGCGCGAAGATCGCCGACGTGATTCGCCGCGCGAAAGCGGGCGAAGACTTCGGCAAGCTCGCCGCCGAGGTCTCCGAGGATCCGGGCAGCAAGTCCAAAGGCGGCGACCTGGGCTGGGTCGGCAAAGGCGAGATGGTGCCGGCATTCGAGACCGCCGTCTTCGCGCTGGGTCGCGGCGAGATGTCGACAGAGCCGGTCCGCACGCCGTTCGGCTTCCACGCGATCAAGGTCCTCGAGGCGCGATCGGCCGCGAAGAAACCCTTGAAGGAGGTCGCGGCCCAGATCCGTGATCGGCTCGCCGCGGAAGCGGGCGATCACGCCGCGCGCGCGAAAGCCGACGAGGTGAGGCCGACGCTGCAGGCCGCGAAAGACTTCATGGCCGAGGCGAAACGGCTCGGCTTGAGCCCCGTCGAGACGACGATGTCGAAGATGGAGCGCATGCCGATGCTCGGTGGGAGCGACCCGCTGGAGGAGGCGGCGTTCGGTCTGGCGACTGGTGGCGTGTCGTCGCCGGTCAAGACGCCGGCCGGATGGGTCGTGCTCAAATCGACGGAGACGATTCCCTCGGGTGTACCGCCTCTGGCCGAGATCCGCGACAAAGTCACCGCGGCGGTGAAGCGGCAGAAGGCCGAAGCGGTCGCGCTCGAGCGCGCCACCAAGCTCAGCACCGAGGCTCGCAGCCAGGATTTCGGCGCCACGGCGAAAGCGGCGGGCGCGCAGACGGGCGACACGGCGCGCTTTTCGCGCAGCAAGCCCGCCGAGCGCCTGCCCGGCGACGTCCAGCTCGCGGCGCTGCAGTCAGCGGCCGGCGCGGTCACCGCGCCGGTGAAATCGCCGCAGGGCTACTACGTGCTGAAAGTCCTCGAGCGCGTGGCGCCGAACATGACGGACCTCGCGACGGAGCGCGAGAAGCTCTCGCGTGAGGTGCTCGCGCAGAAGCAGAGCCAGGCCTGGGAAGCGTGGGTGAACCAGGCCCGCACCGGCGCCAAGATCGAGATGCTCGCCCCGCCGAGGCGCTCGTGACGCCGTGCTAAGGTGAGCCCATGTCGATGCAGCGAACGCCGATGACCCGCACGGGGTTCGAGCGGCTGCGGGACGAGCTGGACCGTCTCAAGCGGATCGAGCGCCCGAGCATCATCAAGGCCATTGCAGAAGCGCGCGCCCACGGCGACCTGTCCGAGAACGCCGAGTATCACGCCGCGCGTGAGAAGCAGTCGTTCATCGAGGGCCGCATCAACGACCTCGAGGGCAAGGTGAACGGCGCCGAGGTGATCGATGCGCCGCGCGGTGGCGATCGCGTGACGTTCGCATCCACCGTGCGGCTCGAGGACGAGTCGGGCAAGGAGATCCGCTACTGGATCGTCGGCTCCGACGAAGCCGATCCTCCGAAGGGTCGCATCTCGATCCTGTCGCCGCTCGCCCGCACGCTGATCGGCAAGCGGGTGGGCGACAGCGTCACGGCGCAGCTGCCCGGCAGCAAGAAGACGTTCGACATCCTCGAGGTCAACTTCGCCTGGAGCGAGTAGCCGCCGCGCGGTGAGTGAGGGCGGCGCCGGCTAGCGCAGGGCGTCGCGAAGCTCGCGCGTGAGCACCTCGACGGTGCCGCGCGTGCCGCCCGCAAGCTTGAGCTTCCACTCGCCTTCGGTCTCGAACCGCCGATCACGCAGCCGCTCTCCCCACGGCTTGATCGCTTCGCGGATGCCGTTGAGATCGAACGGCTCGCGCTTGAGCTCTTTGGCGCGAGCCATTACGTCGGGCGCGGTGCGGATGAACGCGCGGAGCGCGGCGCCGGTCTTGATCGAATATTTGCGCCCGGCCCAGGCGGCGGGGAACGTCGTCGAGAGCGCCTTCATATAATTCAGGAAGAAGCGCTTGGCGTGTTGCCGCAGCTCCTGGATACGCGCGCCGCCGCCGAGCTTTTCGACGGTCTCGAGCAAGTCCACGATCTCTTCCGCCAGCGGAGCCTGGCTCACGCGGCCGCGCCCGGTGCCGAGCATCTTGATCTCGCCGTGCAGCGGCGACGTGTCGTCCTCGTTGAGCGAGCGGATGACGTCGTGAGCGAGCGCCTGGTTGGGATCCGGATAGAGCTTGCGTCCGGCCAAGCTGATGATGTGCGAGGGATTGAGCCGCGTGTGCTTGGCGTTGATCGTCACGAACAGCTCGACGATCTGCCGCGCGTCGAGCGAGTCGAACAGCACCGCCGGCACCTCGATGCCCAGCGCGTCACCGGTCTGACTCAGCGAGTGCAGCGCGAGCAGCCGATGCTGACCGTCGAGCACACGGAGGACGCCGTGCTCCTCCGGAATTTGCAGCAGACCGAGGTCATGGTGGCCGGCGATCGGGGTGAAGGTGAAGCGCTTCTCTGACGTGATGATGACGGCGCCGGGGATGGCGGGCAGCGTCGCCGCATCCTTGCACTCGCGGTAATACGCCGCGAGCTCGTCGATCTTGCGACGGATGATCGGGCGCTGGTACGCGTTCTCGCTCTCGCTGATCCGTTTCTCGAGCAGATCCCAGTTCACGCGTGAGCGCGCCGGCGCTGTAGTCTTCCGCGCCTTTCCCTTGGCATCTCCGTCCATGTCACCGGCCGAGTAGCCGAGCACCTCGAATTTCACGAGGCGGTCGATGTCTTTTGCGGAGAGACCAGCCTGGTAGAACTCCACTCCGAACTGCTTGACGCGTCGCGCGGGTACGGTGATCATTGCCGCGACACTCTATATGAACGGCAAACCCTTGTCAACAGAGGCGTTTTTGGTTGGACTGACCTTTACGACTTGGACGCCTCCAGGCTGAATGTCTCGGCCGCAATCGTTGCGATGTGACGGCCAATTGCGAGCGAGGCGGTCGCCGCCGGGGAGGGGGCATTGAGAACGTGCACGGCGTCGGCCGTCTGCACGATCCGGAAGTCGTCGACCAGCGCGCCGTCGGCGCTCACGGCCTGTGCTCGTACGCCCGAGCCGCCGGGATGAATGTCCTCGGGGCGGAGCGCCGGCACCAGGCGCTGCAGCGCGCGGACGAAGGCGCCCTTGGACAGCGAGCGATACATCTCGTAGGCGCCCGTCCGCCAGTACTTGCGGGCCATGGCGCGAAAGCCAGGGAACGTCAGTGTGGCGAGCAGCTCGCCCGGACGCACGCGGCCCCACGTATAGCCTTCCCGCGCCAGCGCGAGCACGGCGTTCGGGCCGGCCTCGACGTCGCCGTGAATCGTCCGCGTGAAATGGACACCGAGGAACGGAAACTCGGGATCGGGCACCGGATAGATCAACCCCTTGACGAGCGAGCGCCGATCGGGCCGGATCATGTAGTACTCGCCACGGAACGGGACGATCTGCACGTCGACGGCGGCTCCGGCGAGGCGCGCGACGGCATCGGAGTGCAGACCGGCGCAGTTGACGAGGTGTGCGGCGGTCACGACATGATCATCCGCGGTGCCGAGGCGCAGCATCCCGCGCGCGCGCGCGATCGACGCCACGCGAAAGTTACGCTCGATCGTGACGCCGGCCGTGACGAGCTCGCGCGCCAGCGTGTCGGCCACGCGGCGGTAGTCCACGATCGCGGTCTGCGGTGAGTGAATGCCGGCCAGCGCGTTCGCCTGCGGCTCGATTTCTTTGAGACGTCCCGCGTCGATCATGCTGACGCCGGGCACGCCGTTGGCCACCCCGCGCTCATACAGGGTTTTGAGCCGCGGCAGCTCCTCCTGCGACGTGGCCACGATCACCTTGCCGCACGTGTCGACGGGGATGCCGTTCTTGTCGCAATAGGCTTTCATCAGGCGCGCGCCCTCCACGCACAGGCGCGCCTTGTAGGAGCCCGGCTTGTAATAGATGCCGGAGTGGATGACGCCGCTGTTGTGGCCGGTCTGGTGCTGCGCGATGTCGGCTTCCTTTTCGAGGATGACGAGTCGCGCGCGCGGCGACCGATCGAGGATGGCGCGGGCGGTCGCGAGGCCGACGATGCCGCCGCCGATGATGGCAATGTCGTAGGTCACGGGGCGCTATTGTATGGCATCACGCACGAGGAGGAGGCCGCGAGATGGCGTGTCCGATGTGTCGAATGCCCCACCACCGGCTCGGCCGCCGTAAGGTCCTCGGCGCCCTCGCGACAGCGCCCCGAGCATTGCGCCGTGTCGTGAGCCGAGCCCCGCGAGGCCGTCTGGCACGCCGGCCCGCTCGCCGCGAATGGTCGGCCACCGAGGTGCTGGGCCATCTCCTCGACGCCGAGGTCACGCTGGCGTTCCGCATCCGCAAGCTTGCCGCCGAGCCGGGCGGGCCGATCGTCGCCTGGGACCAGGAGAAGTGGACCGATGGGCTTCGCCACCGACGGGGCGACGCGCGCACGCTGCTGGATGCGTATGCCGCGCTTCGCGCGGCCAACGTCGAGCAGGTCCGCCGCCTCACACCCACGCAGCGCGCAGCCGCGGGACGCCATCCCGAGTACGGCCGCCTGCGGATGAGCGAGATGCTCGAGCACTGGGCGGAGCACGACCTCATTCACCTCGAGCAGATCCGCGCCGCGCTCGCGCTCAACCGCGCGCGGTGATCAGCGCTCAACGAAGCGCGGTGATCAGATAGACGCCGCTGACGATCAGCAGCGTGCCCAGGACGATGCGCTGATTCAGGATGTCGATCCCGCGCAGGAAGAAGAAGGACAGCGCCAGCACGAATATCGGCGACACGCTCGCGAGTGGCGCCACGATGCTGACCGTGCCGCGGCTCAGTCCCTCGAGCAACAGGAAGACGCCGACGTTCTCTGCGACGCCCGCCAGCATGAAGTAGACGAGACTCTGTCCGCGGCAGAACATCTGTGTGCCTTGTCGCGTGGCGATGAGAAACGCGGTGTACGCCACCAGCGCCGCCGTCACGTTCACGGCAAAGCCGAACACCGCGGTCATGCCCATCAGTCCGATCTTGCGCAGGATGGCGACCACGCCGAAGCACGCGGCCGACGTCAGCGGCAGGAGCAGCGCGATCAGGCGAATGCCCGTGCTGCGGCCGCCCGCCGACAGCAGCGTGGTGCCTGCGACGATGACGAGCGTGCCGATGACGACCGGCGGCGTCACCTGCTCGCCGAGGATGATGATGGCCAGCACTGAGGCGATGAGCGGGCTCAGGTTGATGAGCGCGGCGCTCATCGACGCGCCGACCGTCTCGATGCTGATGAAGCGCAGGAGCCGGCCGCCGAACGTTCCGATGAGTCCGGCGAGCGCGAAGTAGGCGACTCCCGCCGCGGTGGGGTGGCCGACGCCGCCTCCCAGGATCACCGCGATCCAGACGCACGCGGTCCCGACCACCAGGTTCACCCACGCGCCGGTATAGGGTCCGTAGCGAAGCAGACCGCGAGAGATCAGGATGGTCGCCAGCGCAGAGCAGAGCGCGCTCGCCAGGGCGAGCGCCGGAGCGGAGATAGCCACGACCTACTCGTGCAGGGGTAGCGTGACGAGCAGGGCGGCGACGAGCGCGGTGTAGGCCAGCGCGATCGTCGCGCGCTGCCGGGCCGACAGCGCGTCGTAGCCGGGAACGGGATCGCGCCAGCGCCGCATGAGAGTCACGAGTCCGACAATCATCACGATCAACAGCAGCGGCGATCGCGTGAGCACCAGCGCGACGACGCCCACCGCGTAGCCGAGCACCCAATACGTGCGCGTAAACGCGCCGGCGATCCGTCCGCCGTCGAGTGGCGGCACGGGGACGAGGTTGAAGAGGTTGAGGAGCACGGCCGTGTGGCCGAGCGCCACGAGGAGCGGTTGCGGCCACGCCAATCCGGCGCCGAGCGTGAGCCACGCCGCCAGCGATCCGATGAGCGGGCCCGCTATCGCGACGCGCGCCTCGACCGCCGCGTCGCGTGGCCGGCCGTGCATCGCGACGAACGCCCCGACGAACGGGATGAAGACCGGCGCGCCGGCAGGAATGCCCTCGCGCCGCAACGCGAGGGCATGCCCCATCTCGTGCACGAAGATCAGGAGCACGAACCCGGCGGCGAAGGCCCAGCCCCACTCGAGCGCATAGGCGCCGATGGAGAGCAGCATCGTCGCGAGCGTCTTCCACTTGAGCACACCCGCGACGAGGCCGACGAACTTCGCTTTGCTCAGGAGAAACAGCAGTCCGCCGCCGATGGCGCTCGTGGCGGCGACGTTGCGACCGACACGGGAGCGCGCGTCGGTCGGTGTTCCACCCGGCTGCAGGCTCTGATAGACGGCGCGCAGGTTGTCGATCTCGCGCGCGCGTCGCTCGGCGTCGCTCGTCACGCGCCGAGGTTGAGCTTGGGCAGCCGCGGGATTGTCCACGCCTCCCACGTCACGATGCCCAGAAACACGAGCTTCATCACGCCGAAATTCAGCGCGATGACGCGATAGAACGTTTCGAGACTGTTTGGCGGAAACGGCACGCGCCACGCCTCGCCGCGCTCCTGCAGCGCGTGATTGATGAAGGTCATGTTCACGAGGTAGCTCGCGACGAAAAACGCGAGCGCGCCGGCGGCGACGGCGATCGCCTGTAACCCCGGGCCCCGCTTTCCGCCGGAGAAGCGGACGGCGCCGTGGCCGGCGAGGACGCCGATCACGACGGCAACGAGACCGAAGCCGATCCCAGTCAGGGCCGTGAAGCCCCACCACGCGAGCGCGCCGACGGCGCCACCGAGCGCGGCGCCGACCGCGGCGAGTGGATAGTTGACGTCCTGGGACAGGGCGGTCACCGCCTGGTGCAACTCGAACGAGAGAACCTCGTAGCAAGCGCGACAGAAGGCACGGTCGGCGGCGAGAACGCGATCACTGTCCGTCAGCGCCTTCTCGCAGCGCGCGCACGTCGTCGTGCTCGGTGCGGCCGGGGGCGGGCCGTCGCTCATTGACGTCTGGAATGTTACCATCCGCCCACCGCCCGCAGTGCAAGCCACCGGACGTCGTGGGGCCGAGGCCCCACCATCCGAGGCGAGCACACGAACATGAGGGACACGCATGGCCGGGAAGTTTTTCGAGGAGCTGGAGATCGGCACGGTGTTGTCGCATCAACCCGGCCGCACGATCACCGAGGCCGACAACGTGTTTTTCACGTGCATGACCATGAACCCACAGCCGCTCCACCTGGACTTCCACGCGGCAGGCAAAGCGGAGTTCGGCAAGCCGCTTGTGAACAGCCTGCTTACGCTCGGCATTGCGGTGGGCCTGTCGGTCGGTGAAACGACGCTCGGCACGACCGTCGGCAATCTCGGCTTCGACCGCGTCGAGTTCCCGAAACCGGTGTTCCACGGCGACACGATCTACGCGGAGACGGAGATCGTCGACAAGCGCGAGTCCAAGTCGCGTCCACAGTGGGGGATCGTCACGTTCGAGCATCGCGCCAAGAACCAGCACGGCGAGCTCGTCATGCGTGCCCGCCGCAACGCGATGATGCGCAAGCGAGCCTGATGCCTCGGCGATCGCTCCACTTCGTTCCCGGTGGCCAGCAGCGAATGCTGGACAAGGCGCTCACGCTCGCCGCCGACGGTCTGATCCTCGATCTGGAAGATGCAGTTCCGCCCGACCTCAAGGCCGCGACGCGGCCGATCGTCCGCGAGTGGCTCGGGCGCGACTTCGGTGGACGCGAGCGCTGGGTGCGTATGAACCCGGTCGCCACCGGGCTCGGCCGCGACGATCTCGCAGAGACGATCGCCGGCCGGCCCACCGGCTACGTGGTGCCCAAGCCGCGCCACGCGGCGGACGTGCGTGAGATCGCGCAGCTACTCGACGCGCTCGAGGAGCGTCACGGGATTGCCCACGGCAGCACGCGCCTCGTCCTGATCGCCACCGAAACGCCCGAAGGCCTGCTCAACATCTGCGACGTCGCGACCGCGACCCCGCGGACGGTCGCGCTCTCGTGGGGCATCGAAGATCTCGGCGCGGCTATGGGCTTACCGCGCGTCCGTGACGCGCGGGGCGGCTATCTCGACATCCCGCGCTACGCACGCACGATGTGCGCGATCGCCGCCTCGGCGGCCGGCGTCGACGCGATCGACACCGTATACACGGACATCGCCGATCTCGACGGACTGCGGCGGGAATGCGAGGACGGCGTGGCCATGGGCTTCTCGGGAAAGATCTCGATTCATCCGAGCCAGATCGACGTCATCAACGACGCCTTCACGCCGGCGAAGGAGTCGGTGGCGGAGGCCCGCGAGCTCGTGGCGGCGTTCGCCGAGCACGCCTCGCGCGGTGTCTATGCGTTTCGTTTCAAGGGCCGCATGGTCGACGCTCCGCACCTCACGCTGGCAAAGAAGCTCATCCAGCGCGCCGGAGGCTAGAGACATGACTCCATCCATGAGCGATCAACGCGATCTTCTCGAGCGCGCCGCGCGCGTGCTCCCCGGTGGGCTCCTCGGCAGTCACCGCTCGGGCCCCGGGCTCGAGTTCGTCGTGCGCGAGGGCCGCGGCCCGTATCTCTACGACATGGCCGGCCGCCGCTATCTCGACTATCTGCTCGGCTCGGGGCCGATGCTGCTCGGCCACGCGCACCCCGCGGTGGTGGAGGCGGTGCAGCGCCAGATGGAGCGCGGCACGTCGTACTTCGTCGTCAACGAGCCCGCCATCCGGCTCGCCGAAGAGATCGTCGCCGCAGTGCCGTGCGCCGAGCAGGTGCGCTATACGGCGAGCGGCAGCGAAGCGACGTTCTTCGCCCTGCGCGTGGCGCGCGCGTATCGCAAGCGCGACAAGATCATGAAGTTCGAGGGCGGCTTCCACGGCACGCACGACTACGTGCTCATGAGCGTGGTGCCGCGCTCGCCGAAGGCCTTCCCGGCGCCGATGGTCGACTCAGCAGGCATTCCCCACGCCATCGACGGCGAGGTGCTGGTCGCGCCGTACAACGACCTCGCCACGACCGAAGCGCTCATCGACACGCACCACGATGAGCTGGCGGCGGTGATCATCGAGCCTTATCAGCGCACCATTCCGCCGGCGCCGGGCTTTCTCGAAGGCCTGCGTCGCGCGACGCAGCGCCACGGCGTGCCGCTGGTCTTCGACGAGATCGTCACGGGCTTCCGGTTCGCCTACGGCGGCGCGCAGGAGTTCTACAAAGTCGTGCCCGATCTCGCCGCGTTCGGCAAGGTCGTCGCGGGCGGCTTTCCGCTCGCGTGCATCGCGGGGCCGCGGGCCATCATGCGTCACTTCGATGCGGCGCTCGAGGGCACGCCCGACTACGTGTGGCAGGCGGGCACGTTCAATGGCAATGCGATCGCGGCGGCCGCTGGCCTGGCCACGCTCGGCGAGCTGCGACGGCCCGGCACGTACGAGCGGTTGTTCGCGACCGGCGCACGATTGAAGGCGGGTCTGCAGGCCGCGATCACCAAGCACGGCGTGCCGGCGCAGGTGAGCGGCGAGCCGCCTGTGTTCGATCTGTTCTTCACCGACCGTCCGATCGTCGATTACCGCAGCACGCTCACCGCCGACCGCGCGAAGATCACGCGGTTCAACCAGGAGCTGGTGCGCCGCGGCGTGGTGAAGGCCGTCAACAAGATCTACGTGTCGCTCGCCCATTCCGACGCCGACGTGAACGAAACCCTCGGCATCTTCGACGAGGTGATCGCCGCGCTCGCCCGCGGCTGACCCGACCCGGAGGCCCGCATGGACCTCAGCCGACGTGACCTGCTCGCCCTCGGCGGCTCGCTGGGCGCCGCCGCTGTCGTGCCGCGCACCGCGCGTGCGCAAACACCACGCCGCGGCGGCACGCTGACGCTGCGGCTCTGGGATCCGCCGTCGTGGGATCCCGAGCTGACCATTTCCTACAAGACCCACATCGCCTATACGTTCACCCACAGCCGGCTCGTTCGCCACAAAGCCGGTCCCGGCGTGATGCCGGGAACGTTCGCGATCGAGGGCGATCTGGCGGAATCGTGGACGCAGCCGAACGAAACGACGTATGTGTTCAAGCTCCGCCGCGGCGTGCGCTGGCACAACAAACCGCCCGTGAACGGCCGCGAGCTCACGGCCGAGGACGTGCGCTACACGGTCGAGCGCTTCCTCACGGTGAAGGGCAACGCCAATGCGTACATGCTGCGCTCCGTGGACCGCGTCGAGGCCGTCGATCGTTACACCGTCAAGTTCACGCTGAAGGAGCCCTTCGCCTGGTTTCTCGACATGCTCGCCAATCCCATGGCCGTCGCCATCGTGGCCAAGGAATGTGTCGACAAGTTCGGCGACCTCAAGCCGTGGGAATCGGTGATCGGCACAGGGCCGTGGATGCTCGACGGTTACCGGCCGAACGTCGGCTACACGTTCGTCCGGCACCCGGGCTATTTCGTCGCCGGTCTGCCGAACATCGATCGGATCGAGGTCACAGTGGACGAGGACAACGCCTCGCGAATGGCGTCGTTTCTCGCGGGCAAGTACGACCTCGGCTGGGACAACCCGGGCATCATCGCGCGCAGCGACTGGATCCAGCTCAAGGACACACTCAAGAGCAAGCGTCCCGGCCTCAAGACGCTCGAGTTTCCGGGCAACGTCGGCAACCACGTCTCGATGCGCGTGGATCAAAAGCCGTTCAGTGATGTGCGCGTGCGACAGGCCATGTCGATGGCGCTCGATCGCAAGGGGCTCATCGACACGCTGTACGAGGGCGTGGGAATCGCCAACCCTCCGGGCGTCCCCGCCGCGCTCAAGGAATGGTCGCTGCTCGTCGATCAGCTCGGCGAGGGCGCGAAGAACTTCACGTATGATCCGAGCGG